>Ga0302325_10033008_pt1 | contig 10615 bp, 9 predicted proteins | sample Palsa_T0_2_FD_201948 | JGI IMG/M metagenome (GOLD analysis project Ga0302325, IMG submission 201948) | Peat permafrost microbial communities from Stordalen Mire near Abisko, Sweden - Palsa_T0_2 | ecosystem: Environmental > Terrestrial > Soil > Palsa > Peat permafrost | place: Sweden: Abisko...
ATGTCATCCAGCGTGAGCTTGTAGCCGGAAAGAAAAAGCGATCCGTAGATCAGCGCCGAAGCGTGGCCGTTCGAGAGCACAAAGCGGTCGCGGTCCGGCCACTTCGAGTTCGACGGATTGTGCTTCATGATCTTGTGAAAAAGCAGGTAGGCGATCGGCGAGCAGGCGATCGGCGCTCCCGGATGGCCGGATTTGGCTTTTTCCACGGTATCGACGGCGAGGATGCGCAGCGTGTCGATCGAAAGCTGGTCAAGATTCTTGGCGATGTCGGGCATAAACGTGGGTGTTCCTTTCGGGAATCTGATGCTTCGTGGGGGCTTCTGCTCTCATCCCTGCCGCAAAGGCCGCGTCAAGGATGGGGCACCCGCAATGGTTTGCTTACTCTTCGATGCGAATCTCGTAGTTGTGGCCCAGCCAGCGGTTTTCCTCCGGCCAGAAGAAAGTTAATGATAAAGCAGCGGGCGGCTCGCCGGACCCCGGAACGACATCCACGGAGTATCCGGCGCTGCCCAAGCTGCGGCTCTGGGTCTGCGTATTGGTCTGCCAGCCGTCGTTGGACCAGACCAGGACAAAGCGATTATCGTCCAGCACGCGCAGAGTTGCGCAAGGCATGATGCGCTGGATGGGGCGGCGCATGCTGAAAATCTCGAAGCATCGTAGATGCACCCGGTCGTGATGATCCGAGCGCGCGTGGTTATGTTCGGACTGGAAACGCCCGTAGCGGCGATATACCGGCTCAATGCGGTCGAAGACCTTGCCGTCCAGCGCCGACCGCAGCAGCTTGAGGTACTCGGCATGGGCCCAAACCAGCGGACACGCCGACCCCGCCGGGCCGCCCATCGTCAGTTGCTGCTCCGGCCGGTCGGCTGTGTCCCACACCTGCTCGGGAAGCATATTGCCGGCGGTCGCATAGCCCTCGTAGGTCTTGATGAGGGCGCTGATGTCGTGCCCGGCGGCGAGCTCATAATGAGCGCGCTCGCCCGTCAACAAAGGCCAAACGCGCCCTTGCCCATAGCTGTGAAACGGCCCCCCGTCAAACCCGTTGCCGTAGCCGTCCCAGTTGTAGCGCAGCCATCCCGGACCCTGCGGCAGATCGCGCTTCAGCACCGCGTCCACTACCTTGAGCGAATCGACCATCAGCGGATCGTCGGCGCGGCGAATGCCGTAGCGCACCAGTTCCAGAAAGCCGCCATCGATGATCTCTCTCGCTTCAAAATCATAGCGCGTGCCCGGCGGCCGGTTATTGATGTGAATCTGCTCCGTCCCCGGCCCTTCGCGGTCGATCGCCTCGCCCGACTCCGGCGGACGGATGCGCATGTAGTGGCGCTTCACGCCCTCCAGCAGCACGCCATCGTTGGTCACCGTCCAGTCTTCCAGATGCAGCTCGATCCAGTCGGCATACTGCTCCAGAAAATCGGCCAGCTCCAGCGACTGATGTTCGCGCGCAATCTCCGCCGCGCAGATCAGCCCGCCAATCACCGCCGCCAGCGTCGAAGGCGAATAGCCGGAATTCTCTTCCCAGCGCTCCTGGTGGGTGATCGGCGCATGTCTCACCAGAAAGCCAGCCGCGCGCTCCACAAACGGGAAAACATCCCAACTGCCCAACCCGCCGGCCTTCCAGATGCGCCAGGTCAGGATCAGCGGAAACGCCACTTCGTCCAGTTGCACGCCGGTCCAGTACGGCCGGCCGTCGATCCAGAAATTCTGCGCAAAGCTGCCGTCGGGCCGCTGCGTGCAGGCCAGGTACACCAGCGCCCGCCGCGCCGTATCCACGCGACCGCAGGCCAGCAACGCCGACGCCGTCTGCACCATGTCGCGCGTCCAGACAAGATGGTAACCGCCCAGGTCGTCGTCGCCCTTCGATTGGCCCCAGGGAATCGACGCCGAAGCCACAAACGCGCCGGAGTAGGTCTTGTCCTCATGCGCCAGCAGAATGTTATGGCTGGTCTGCATCAGCAGGCCGCCGTCGCCCGCCTTGGTCGCCAGGCGATACGGGCTGGCGGCGCGCTGCCATTGCTCCAGAAAGCGTCCGGCATTCTGCGCAAAAGGCACCGAAAGCGCACCCATGGTCTTCGAAAGCGCCGAGTGCGCGCTGTCGCCCACGCCCACGCCCAGCGTAAACTCGCGTCCGCCGCGCAGGGCGTTTAGATCGACCTGGCCCATCAGCGCCAGATTGCCGTTGGTGGCCGAGCCAAACTCCCAATCCATGTGGAAATTGTCGGTCAGGTCGCGCCAGCCGTCGCTCGCGCCCACAAACCCGCAACTCACATGCGAAAAGCCGCAATCGCAGCCCATTGCCAGCGTCCAGCGGTTCTTCCACGCCAGCAGCATCTTGCGCCCAGCCACGTCCACCGCGCGAGCCGAGTTGCCGCTGCCGCCGCCATCCATGTGCGGCGCGACCAGGGCGAAAATTTTCAGCTTGTTCAGGAACTCCTCGCTGCCGTTGGGGCCGGATTGCAGGCGCACATGCATCAGCACCACGCTGTGGTGCGGGTCGCAGATGATCTCCTTCACCAATTCGTAACGGCCCTCCTTGTCGCGATTCGTGTACCGTACGCCCAACGCTTCCGGATGAATGTACTCGAAGCTGGGAATCAGGTCGCGCTTTTCCTCATGCGCAAAACTTGCTCCGTCTGAGATCATCAGTCCCAGGTCGCGCGTCTGCGGATGGTCGATTGTCGGGTGGTAGATCTCGTTCAGAATGCCGTGCGAGACCGTAAACCAGATGCGGCTGGAGGCGGAATAGGCCGTTCCGACGGCATCCTTGACGCTCGAAGTCCAGCGTGGCGGCATTCCCGGTGTACCGAATGCCTCGCCCTGCTGTTCCTGCCACCGATAGAGGGAATCGAGCGGCGTAGCTGCTAACGTGTCCTGAATCAAGAGAATTCCTTTCGGTCTTCCTTTTTATCTTCCCGTCATTATCAGGCAATGAATTTCCTGAGGCTAATCTTCTCACTTGCCGGCGCTTCAACCATGCACAACTTCTCTGATGTTCAAAACGGCGCAGAAGTTCCGCTCAAGTTAGCGGTATCTTCGCCGCACATGACTGCATCTACCCAATAGCACTCGCGTGCGGATTGTTGAAGCACAATCGAATCGCCAGCAAAGGCAAATCGGCGGCTCGGGAAAAATGGAGTCCGATCCGCCCCAATCGGATCGAAGCAGAATGGAAGTCCGGCCGGGAATGGGATGCGGAAGCTGTTCCATCTTGCAAACCACCCCTCAACAGCGCCCAGTACAATTCAGTGGAGGAGACACACCCCGATGGCTTACGAACTTGCACCCCTACCCTATGACTACGCCGCTCTCGAACCTTTTATCGATGCGGATACGATGAAATTCCATCACGATAAGCACCACCAGGCGTACATCACCAACGTAAACGCCGCTCTCGCCGACCACCCCGAGCTGGCCGCGAAGTCGATCGACGACCTGGTCGCCGGCCTGGCCTCCGTGCCCGACGCGATCAAGGCCGCAGTCCAGAACAACGGCGGCGGCCACTCCAATCACACCATCTTCTGGAGCATCATGGGCCCGGTCGGCACCGCCGGCATCGGCGGCGAGCCCACCGGCGCCATCGCCGCGCAGATCACCAACGACTTCGGCGGCTTCGACGAATTCAAGAAAGTCTTCAACGACGCCGGCGTCAAGCGCTTCGGCTCCGGATGGGCCTGGCTGGTTTTCTCGGACGGCAAGCTCAAGGTCGTCAGCACCGCCAACCAGGATTCGCCGCTCACTCAGGGTCACTACCCCATCCTCGGCAACGACGTCTGGGAACACGCCTACTACCTCAAATACCAGAACCTGCGCGCCAAGTACCTCGAAAACTGGTGGAACGTGGTCAACTGGACCGAGATCAACAAGCGGTTTGCCAAGGCCAAGGGATAAACCCACCAACCTTTCTGTGGCTTTGCCCGAATAACAGCGCATTCGGGCTGGTGATCTCCAGTCCGAATGCGATAAGCCACCATTATGCCGCGTAAGCTGCCAAAGCCATGCGCATCAACTTGATCAGGCGCACGAGATTTTTCTCGCTGTCGTCAATTCCTGCAAAGCTGTGTTCGCATGGAACGTGAATTCTGCCTTGTGCATCTTGCCATGGGTATTCCGTGTTATCCAGCCGAGAGCCGCCATCATCGCAAGCCGGTGCAAGTACTTCAATTTCAAGGGCGAGCTTGGCGATCTTCGCAAGTTCCCACTGCGCAATCTGCTCTCCGCCGCCACTCGGCCTGAAGAACGCGCGGGCTAGATTAGGAAGTACCTTGGCAACATAGGCGTGGCTCTTACGAAGATTGTCGTGTCCATTCGCCGCCGTAAGGTGCGCTTTGCAAGTCTTTTCCGCCGCCATCTGGAGAAAGTGCAATCTATGACAGCGATCCGCTTTGGAATGAACCAGGATTTCGCGAGCGGCAAGGTCAGACAGAGCTTGTTTCGCATAGCCCCTCACCCATATTCGGTCTTCCTCGGTCACCATGGTTTCCATTTCAGGCTGACAGCTCCTCCCCAACGGTCCAACTGTCCTGCTCGAAAGGGAGGCTACCTGCTCGAATTGCCTGAAATTCGCGCGGAGACACTTCCACAATCACCGAAGGATATGCAATGCCTCGTTCCGGGTTAGGCGCAAATCCGACTGGGACGATGCCGCACTCCAAAGCTCCCTCTACTACTTCAAGCAGGCGGATAGGCTCCTCGGCGTCATTGTCGCGCCCGGAATGAATCAGGTGAATGCGCCGGACCTGCGGGTCAATCTGAAAATGATCCCTCGCCAATCGTCTCGCCGTCTCCAATTTTCCGGTCGTCATGTTTCCTCATTTCATTCCGCTGTCTCATCGTACCTCAAATTAAGATGTCGAGAAATCGGATTCAAAGCACAGCTTCGCAACTCCTATGCCTTTCTTGGGGTCTAATGGATTGGGAGTCATTCAACCATGTGCATTCACAAGAAACGGGACAAGATCGGGCGCGCCATGCTGATGCTCGCCGCCGCGGCCATCTTCGCCGGAATCATCGCCGTCCAGGCCTCCGCGCAGACCTTCGTCCTAAGCCAGAACGGCAAATCCGTCGGCACCGCCAACCTGCTCTGGACCAAAGGCCCAGCTGGAGTCCAGGTCACCTCAGCCGCCAACGTCCAGATGCCCGGCCTCAACTACAAATTCGACGAAAACGAAACCCTCGACTCGGGCTATCGCCTCACCAAGGTGCAACTGAACGGCAACGTGAACGGCACCGGCGCCAGCATCAACACCCAAAAATCGGCACAGCAGTTCCTCATGAAAATCGGCGCCAACGGCAACGTCACCACCACGCCGCTCGCTTACCATCCCAATGCGGTTTTCCTGCCGGACTTCGACCCAGCCGCCTTGCAGGTCCTGCTCCACCTGGGCGCCGCGCACAACAACGCCGACCTGTGGGCTCTCATCCCCAAGCAGGCCGGCTCTATCGCCGCGCTTCGAGTCGCCACCGACGCCGACATGCAGGGCACCCTCGACGGCAAGCCCATCGCAGTGCATCACTTCACGGTGACCGGCGACGCCGGGAAAACGGAGCTTTTCGCCAGCCCGAACAACGAAATTCTGCAAGCCGAGTGGACCGACGAAGGCTTCGCCCTGGCCCGCAACGGCTTCAAACTAACCCCTCCAGCCAGACCGGGCGCACCGCCGCAGGCCCCAGCGCAACCCGCCGCGCAACCAGGCCAGCCCGCGCAACCTGCCCAGCCGCAGACTCCCGCCCAACCGCAGTAGCGCCAGGTTTTGAAAGGGCGCGGCTTTAGCCGCGCCGCTCAGGTCGAAAAAAACCTTGGGCTTTAGCCCCTGAGGGAGTGCTGCAAGGCTACGCTTTGAGCCTTCCGGTCCAGCCTCCGCTCAACGAGAAAGCAGCACCCGGAAATGACTCCATGAGCCACACCGATGAAAATCAAAATCATGGAAACCGGCCAAAGCTCCCAGAATGAATCGATCACAGCCCCGCCGGGTTTGCCCTTTCGGTAAAGCACCTCAACCTCTTGGTCAACCCTAAACGACGGCGGATTGGTTGCGGTGCTGGAGACGATTGTGTAACTCTTGCCGTCCGCGCGGACTGCGGAACGGATGAAAGGCTCGGTGTGAATCGCAAATCCCAAGTTGACTATAGCATTTTCCCAAATGGTGTAGACCGGAACCGCGACTGTCGAGTCGATTTTCCTCAAGAAAATCGGCATTCCACGCATTCAGAAAGTTCACAGTATTTGGGAAAATGCCTTAGAAGACAAATTACAAACGAAAACGCAAAGACAATCCTGGCGAGCCGCAAAAGGCAACGAAAGACGGAGCGTTTAGCCATTGCCCGCAGAGTAACACGGGTGAATCCACCCGCGACCGACTACACGGCTCTCCCAGCCGCAACACCGGAAGCCCACGCCCACTGAAAATTAAACCCTCCCAGATGCCCGGTCACATCGACCACCTCGCCAATGAAAAACAACCCCGCCACTTTACGCGCCTCCATCGTCCGCGCCTGTAGCCCGGCAGTGTCCACGCCACCGGCGGTAACTTCCGCTTTCGCATAGCCTTCCGTCCCGGTCGGGTGAACTGGGTACTGATGCAGATTCCGCTCGCATGCTTCAAGCGCCAAATTCGACCACCCCTGCGGCGCGGCCACCTGCGCCAGATGCTCCGCCAGCCGCTGCGGCAAATGCTCCTTGAGCGCCTTCAGCAGTGCAGAAGCATCCCGCCGTCCATCCAAAACCGGCCGCAAAATCTCCTGCTCCGGCGCCAGATCCATCCAAACCGGCTCACCCGCCTTCCAATACGAAGAAATCTGCAAAATCGCCGGCCCACTCAGCCCGCGATGCGTCACCAGCATCTTCTCGACAAAAGTCGTCTTCATCCCCGGCACGCTCGCCCGCACCAGCGCCGAAACCCCCGCCAGCGCAGTCCATCTTGACTCATTCCCGCCCAACAACAGCGGCACCAGCGCCGGCCGCGACTCCACTATCGCCAGCCCAAACTGCCGCGCCAGCTCATATCCAAACCCGGTCGCCCCCAGCTTGGGAATCGACAACCCGCCTGTCGCAACCACCAGCGATTCGCACAGAAACTCGCCCTTCGCGCATTGAATGCGAAACCCCGCAGAATCCCGCTCCACGCGAATCGAGTGCGCATCCGGCACATGCTCAACCTTGCCCAGCGCACATTCAGCCAGCAGCAGATCCAGAATCGCGTGCGCTGAGTGGTCGCAGAACAACTGCCCCAGCGTCTTCTCGTGGTAGGGAATGCGGTACTTCCGCACCAGCTCCAGAAAATGCCCCGGCGTGTAAAGCGCCAGCGCCGACTTGGCAAAATGCGGATTCGCCGAAAGAAACCGCCCTGGCTCGCAGTGAATATTCGTGAAATTGCACCGCCCGCCGCCCGAGATCAAAATCTTCCGCCCCGGCAGGCTACCGTGATCCAGCAGCGCCACGCGCCGCCCGCGCTGCCCAGCCACCGCCGCGCACATCAGCCCCGCCGCACCGGCTCCAATCACGATCACATCAAACTGACGTGCAGAATCAGCCATGCGCAGCTTCCGCCGCAGGATATTGCGCCCGAATCAGCGCCATCGCCTCATCCGCGCTCCCGATCGACCCCTCCAGTTGCGCCTCTTCCACCGCCAGCAGCATCTCCTTGAACGCCGGCCCCGGCCTGTATCCCTCCGCAATCAGCTCCCGCCCAGTGAGCAAAGGCTCAGGACGCACCTGCTCCACCGGCGTCGCCTCAAACTGCTCCTTGGCGAAGTAGTAATTTTCCAGATGGCCCGTCATATCCACGCTCGAAGCCCGGCAATCCATCCGGTGCAGCGCCAAATGCTCCGGAAACCGGTCCAGCCGGAAAAACCGCTTCAGCGTCGAAGTCTTCATCTTCGGCGTATCGGCAAAGCGCATGTGGTTCTCAATCAGCGCCAGTATCTGCGCCGTCTCCTCATTGGAGAAGCGCATCCGCCGGCAAATCTCCTCCCCAATCCGCACCCCCACGTCAACATGGCCGTTGAATCGAATGCGATCTCCAGGCCCCACAGGCGGCTGAAAGGTCGCCGGCTTGCCAATATCGTGCAGCAGAGCGCCCCACCCCAATGTCATTGGACACCCCGGCTCAAGCTGTTCCAGTAGCAGCAGGGTGTGCTTCCACACATCGCCTTCGGGATGGAACTCCGGCGGCTGCTCCACGCCTTTCAAACGAGAAACCTCAGGCAACACCTGAACGAGAAGCCCGGAAGCGTCCAGCAACTCAAACGCCTGCCGCGCCGCACCCTCGGTCAACATCCGCGTCAACTCGTCGCGCACCCGCTCGTTGCTCACCCCGGCAATCTTCGCCGCCAGCCCGCGAATCGCCTCGAAGGTTCCCGGCTCAATCGCAAATCCAAAGCGCGAAGCAAACCGCACCGCCCGCAACATGCGCAGATGATCTTCCTCAAACCGCTGCTCAGGCTTCCCGATCGCCCGAACCACCCCAGCCCGCAGATCGTCCAGCCCGCCAACGAAATCCAAAACAGGAGGTCTTGTGAAAGGGCACGACTTCAGTCGTGCCGCAACATCCGAAACGAGAATCGGGGCTTTAGCCCCCGAGGCAAGTTCGTCCGCGCCAAAACCCTCCAGCTGATCCAAATCCAAAAGCAACCCATTGATCGTAAAATCCCGCCGCGCCACATCCTCTTCCGCGCTCAGCGTATACCGCACCGCATCCGGATGCCGCCCATCCGAATACGCCCCATCGTACCGAAAAGTCGCAACTTCGGTCAGCGTAGCCAACCCGTCAGTCTCCGCCGAAACCAGCACCACCCCAAAATGCGCCCCCACGGCAAACGTCCGCGGAAACAAATCCAGCACAATATCCGGCGTAGCCGAAGTCGCCACGTCAAAATCCTTCGGCACGCGGCCCAGCAGCAAATCGCGCACGCACCCGCCGGCGAGAAAAGCCTGGTGGCCCTCCTCGCGCAACCGGCGCAACACGGCCCGCGCAGCAGCAAAATTAGCTTCGGATTGGGCGCTCGCGGGCAGCATCGTTCTTCCATTGTCGCCCAATGCAGCCAATGCCAGCCGGGTCGGCAGAGCTGAAAAGCCTGCCTTCTACTTTGCCGGAGGTCCTCCCAACTGGAATACGACATTGATCGTCGTTCTTACCTGAGCAGGGCTTCCATTCAATTGATAGGGTCTGTAGACCCACTGCTGGACTGCGTCAAGCGCGGCCTGTTGGAGCAGGGGCGGACCGCTCGCTACCTTCAGATCGGTAACCTGGCCATCCTTCCCGATGATCGCTTGCAGAACCACTGTTCCGCTCACCCGAGCTGCCCTGGCGACAGGTGGATACTCGGGCGGAACGCTTTTGACCAGCAGCCCTTGCGCGACACCAGGCGAAATCGTAATGCCCAATGGCCCCTGGATTCCAGGTCGCGTGTTTGGGCCGAGCATGGTCACGCTCCCGGGGATCTGTGTTCCCCACTTGGCCAGAGGGGCACCGGGAGGCGGAGCAAAGTCGACTTCGCTATCTGGGGGAACCGCCTCAATCGTTTCCAGGTGGCCTCGAGCCGTCAGCTTGCCCTCGAGTGCCAATCGCAGGTCTCCGGGGACAAATCGCCCCTGGAAGGCTTGCGCGTTGTCGAAATCGTCTTCCTGTTGCCTTCCGGCGGCGAGTGTCCTCTTCCGCATCGCCATGGTCTGTGGGTCGACGCAGTATCGGTCGTAGCCAAGTTCGGTGCCCGGCGTAGCTAGGCCCCACGTCACGCGGAACTCGAAGCACCGTAACTTAGCGCCATCGGTCTCTATCTCCCGCGAAACTACCGTCGCCAGCTGCGCCTGTCTCTCATCCGGCAGCGGAAGCACGAAGTCGTGCCGTAGCAGGAGGATTCCGGCGGGTGTCGGACCTTGGGCACCCGCGATCGCAATGCCTTCTTCCGTTCCAACCTCTGTCTGGGAGAAATTCGCGCTCGCATAGATTCGCTTGTACTTCTTCACACCAGCCCAGAACTCTTCGAGCGTTCCCCGATCTTTCACGTTTCCCTGATCGTCGAAGAGCTGGAAACTGAATTTCAAATGCCACGGCGGAGCGCCGGCCCTGTTCAGTCCGTTTCGATGGATCGCGTCAATCAGACTTGCTTGGGCTTCGGTTAGCTCGATCGGCGGCGTCCCCGTCCCTTTAAGCGGTGCGACGGTCTGACCCGATGCTGACGCAGGCCAGAGCAATGCCGCAGCAGCCAGAACAGCGGCTTGGGCTAGATCGACCAGGGCAAAGGACGAGCCGGGATTTCGCATATCGGCAAGATACCACGCTCTACGCGCCGTTCCGCTTTCCGTGTTACGATAAACGTTAAGCATGATCCGCTTCTTGGCAGATGCCGAGACGCAAGCGGTCTTTCTCGCCGGAGGAGATGCTCTTGAAGTCGAGAACGACGATTGTCACTGAAGAGGGAACGATGAGTCTTCCGCGCAACCCAACTGATCACGACGTGCCGATCCACCCTGGCGAACTTCTCCGCAACGACTTTCTCGCTCCCATGGGCCTCTCGTCCAATGCCTTGGCCATCGCGCTACGTGTGCCGGTAACAAGAATTACCGAAATCGTGCGTGAACGTCGCGGCATTACCGCCGATACAGCACTCAGGCTGG
>Ga0302325_10033009_pt1 | contig 10615 bp, 9 predicted proteins | sample Palsa_T0_2_FD_201948 | JGI IMG/M metagenome (GOLD analysis project Ga0302325, IMG submission 201948) | Peat permafrost microbial communities from Stordalen Mire near Abisko, Sweden - Palsa_T0_2 | ecosystem: Environmental > Terrestrial > Soil > Palsa > Peat permafrost | place: Sweden: Abisko...
TCCCCCACGCCGGGATGGAACGCCAGGTCGCCGAGCAGGACGCGCAGCTCGCCCGCAAGGAGGCCGACCGCGCCGAGAAGCTCGCCGCGGCCGCGGAGCGGCGTGCCGAGCAGGCCGACGAGCGCGCGCAGGCCGCCGTCGATCGCGCCGATCGCGCCGAGCAGCAGGCCCGCGTCGAGCGCGCCGAGCTCGAGCGCCAGCTCGGCGAGCAGCGCGACGGACGCCAAGCTGCCGAGCTCGAGCACGGCCGCGCGCAGGCCGCGCTCGACGCCGAGCAGCGCCTGCGCGCCCAGCTGGAGAAAGACCTCGCCGCCACGCAGAAGCGCCTCGAGGCCGCGGAAAAGGCGCGCGACACCGCGATCAAGACGCTCGAGCAGGCCGCCACCCGCGGCACCCCGACACGCAAGCCGCAGCGATAGCAGGAGGCTTCCTGCGGGTCGCGAAATAGGTAGCGAGAAGCGACGTTCTCGCTACCTAACCATGCCCGAGAACCACCTCCCAGCCATCATCAACCCGCCGGCGCCGGCCGAGCTCCGTCGCGAGCTGGCCCTCGCCGAGGGCTACGCGGCGAGCGCACTCGCACCGTCGACGCGCCGCGCGTATGAGCGCGACTGGCTGGTGTTCGCCACCTGGTGCGCCGAGCGCGGCGCGCAGGCGATCCCGGCGACGCCGGCGAGCGTCGCGGCGTTCCTGGCCTCCGAGGCCGACCGCGGCTTTCGGCCGGTGACGATCGGGCGCCGCGCCGCCGCGATCGCGGCCGCGCACCGCGCCCAGGATCACCCGAACCCGTGCGACTCCGGGGCGGTCGCCGCGGTGATGGCCGGGATCCGCCGCCAGCACGGCACCCGCCCGCTGCGCAGGGCCGCGCCGCTCGAGCTCGACCCGCTCGCGCGGCTGCTCGAGCCGATCGACGCCTCCACGCTCGCCGGCCGGCGCGACCGAGGGATGCTGCTGCTCGGGTTCGCCGCCGCGCTACGCCGCTCGGAGCTCGTCGCGCTCGACGTCGAGGACCTCGAGTTCGACACCGCGCACGGGCTCAAGATCGTGATTCGCGGCTCCAAGACCGACCAGGAGCGGGCAGGAGCCACCGTGGCGGTGCCGTACGCGCGTGAAAAAGACAGATGCGCGGTCCGGGCGCTGCAGGCCTGGCTTCACGCCGGCGATATCCATCGCGGCCCGGTGTTCCGGCAGATGCGACGCGGCGACACGCTCACCGACCGGCGCCTCTCAGACCAGTCCGTCGCGCTGATCGTCAAACGCCGGGCCCAGGCCGCCGGCCTCCCCCCCACCTTCCTCTCCGGGCATTCCCTGCGCGCCGGGTACGCGACAGCGGCCGCGGCCGCCGGCGTCGAGGAGCGCAAGATCGCCAACGTCACCCGCCACAAGAACCTCCCCGTCCTGCGCGGCTACATCCGCGCCGCCACGGCGTTCGACGACGTCGGCGAAGTGTTATAGGCGGGGCAGGGTCTTTGACGACGGGCGGGCTACGCCGGTTCTATGCGCGTGAGCGTGAGGCGATGGGTTCTCCCTGCACCGCGCTCTATGAGGAGAAACCAGTCCTTGAAATTGCGCTGATGGACAAGGTCGGCTAGCTCGTCCCAATGGAGGAGGGTTGTGGCCCGGGATCGTGCCGCCCGATGCGGCGCGTAATCGAGTCGAAGCCGCTTGATGCCGAGGCGCCGCCGCTCCAGGTAGCAATCAAACTCTAATTCGGCGATCTCGATGCGATTTCCCGCGTGATCAAGGCGACTCCTCCACCGCTCGTTTGCGAACAGTTGCTTGCGGAGGAACGTCGCCGGATCGATCGCGAGCCCACGCGGACGGGTGATCCTAACGGCCCCTACGGGGTTTCCTGCTGTCGGGCGCTGCACGTCTGTGTCGTTCAGCTTCTTCCACCACGTATCGGGCGTCAGCGGAGCCCGCTTTGGAGGCCTACGCCCGCCAATCTGCGCACCGGTTGCTCGCGGGATCGGCCTCGTTCGCTTTAGAACGCCACTTCGTGTGAAGATCACCGACCGTTTCCCGCGCGTTGCGCCTGACGTGGAGACTGCATCCTCACCCGAGGTCGGCGTCCGTCGGCTCTCGTCACTCAACCATCCTTCCCGATCGAGTCGGGTCAGCAGGCTCGGCGCGAGACGTTTGCAGATCGCCGTATCGCTCATCAAGCGAGTCGTGAAGAGTTCGACATCAGCGGCAAGATCTCGATCGTCTGCCCGTCGCAGGTTGAGCCGGTGGACGATCGCCGCCTCGTAATTGAAGCCAATCCCGCCCGCGGTGAGATTGTTTGATCCGACGAGCAGGTATCCCTGGGTCTCGCCACGCACGAAGTAGATCTTCGGGTGGAAAGTCCGCCCTTCGACGTCGTGGACGACGTAGATACGGTCGAAGAGCCCAAGGGCCGCCTTCAAACCCTGGCGCGTTGTCCCGCGGTAGTCCAGGCCCACAAATAGGTCCGCCCGCCCGCCTCTCTGGCGCAGTGCTTCGATACTAGGTCTGAGCGGCTCTAAGCCGCTAGCTCGAATCCACGCGCTCGCGATGAGGAGCTTGTCGGCCTTCGGGTCGGCGAGCGCCTGCGTCACAAATGTCGCGGCCGATTCCGACTGCCGGTATGGCTGAATCAGCAGGGACGGCCGCACGTTGCGAGCATTTCGTCAGCGAGCGCGGCGCTCCTGCACACCCCTACGCGCCAGCCGACCGACGCTCCGGCCAAAATGGATCCGATGACCTTCGAACGTCTTCCGCAGCGATGTCCGTCCGCCTGACCTGGGAGGGGCGGCCTCGTCACGTAGAGCGCGTCCGCCTCCCGTTCCAAACCGTCGAGACGATCAACGAATCTCGGGCAAGTCGCGAACGCGACGCCGGTGCGTTGTTCGCTGGCTCCGGGGCCTCGTCGGATCGGAACATGCTCATATGGGGCGACAACAGGCTTGTGATGTCGAGCCTGCTCGATGACTACGCCGGGAAGATCAAGCTGATCTACATCGATCCGCCGTTCGACACCGGCGCCGACTTCACCGTCGAGGTTGACGTTGGGTCCACGAGCGTTGTCAAAGAACCCTCGGTTCTTGAGGAGCATGCATATCGGGACACTTGGGGATCCGGATCGGACTCCTACCTGACGATGATGTACGAACGCCTCATCCTCATGCGCGAGCTGCTCTCCGAGGACGGAAGCCTCTACCTACACTGCGGGCCTACGGTGAGCCATCACCTACGGCTTCTCTGCGACGAGATCTTCGGCTCGGAGAACGCGCGCAATGAGATCGTTTGGAAGCGGTTCAACTTCCATGCGGATGCTCGTCGGTTCGGGCGTGTGACGGATCGCATCCTGTTCTACACAAAGAGTGACGCGTTCACCTTCAATGACGTCAAAGTCCCGTTCAGCCAGGACTACATCGATTCGAAGTTCACTCATCAAGAGCGCGACGGCCGTCGCTACAGACTGGACAATCTGAACCCGCCTGGCGGGCGCGGACCGGTTTATGAGTTCAATGGCGTTCGGAAGGCGTGGCGGATCACTGAGGAAAAGATGCTCAAGCTTGACGCGGAAGGGCGCGTCTACAAAGCGAGCAAGGTCGCTCAGGTCAAGCGGTATCTCGATGAGCTCGACGGCCAGGCGGTGCACGAACTATGGAGCGACATCGCTCCGATCAATCCCCGGGCTGCCGAGCGTCTGGGCTACCCAACGCAGAAGCCTGAGGCTTTAGTCGAGCGCATCCTCCGCGTTTCGAGCAACGAAGGCGACCTCGTCGCCGATTTTTTCGTGGGCGCGGGAACCGTTCCGGCCGTCGCGGAGCGTCTAAATCGATCCTGGATCGCGTGCGATCTCGGTCGCTTTGCGATTCATACCACGAGAAAGCGGCTGCTCGGCCTGCCCGGCTGTCGTCCCTTCGACATCAAGAACCTGGGCAGCTACGAGCGCCAGCGGTGGCAGATCGCCTCGGGCAATGGCGCGCTTCGCGCCTATCTGGACACGATCCTCGGGTTCTATCGCGCCGACCCCGCTGAAGGCTTTGCCCACCTTCACGGTCGGAAGGCCGGTCGCATGGTGCACATCGGGGCCACGGATTCGCCGGTCACGATTGACGAGACCGAACACGTTATGGACGAGATGGCTGACAACGGCATCGAGGCATGCGACCTGCTCGGCTGGGAGTGGGAAATGGGGTTGCACGACACGATCACTGAGAGGGCTCGCAGGCGCGGGCTTGACGTACGACCGCGGCAGATCCCGCGTGAGGTCATGGAACGCCAGGTCACTGAGGCCGACGCTGTCCGTTTCTTCGAGCTCGCGTACGTAGAGCTTGATGTTCGTCGTCAAGGGCGCGAGGCGTGCGTCGTGCTCAAGGACTTCGCGATCCCGAGCGAGGAACTCATCCCGCCGAAGGTTCGAGATCGCGTTGAGTCGTGGTCCGACCTGATCGACTATTGGTCCGTCGACTACGACTTCAAAGACGACGTGTTTCACAATCAGTGGCAGGCCTACCGGACCCGCGAGAACCCGATCCTCGCCACCCAGAGTGACTGGCACGAGTATCCGGAGCCGGGCCAGTATGCGATCGTCGCCAAGATCATCGACATCTTCGGAAACGACACGACCAAGCTCGCCGAGCTTCGCGTCAAGTGAGCCCGGAGGAGTCCGCGCTCCGCGGCGACCCTTACGCCGTACCCGAGCGGCGCAAGCCCAGTGAGGGCACGTACGCGGTCAACGGTGTGCGCGCGCGCGTCGACGCTTGGCGTGCGCAGAGCTATCCCGCCACGTCGGCGACGTCGCGACGGCTGCTTGCGTTCTGGTTCGCTGACGAGCACCGCTTCGACGATGGTCGTCCGTTTCGCTTCTACTTCTGCCAGCGCGAGGCCGTCGAGACCTTCATCTACCTGACCGAGATCGAGCCGGTCCGCGGCCTCAAGGATCTGCTCGAGTACGCCGAGCACGGGATGACGATCCAGCCCGGCGAGCCAAAGCGCCAGCGCCTGGCGATGAAGATGGCGACGGGCTCCGGCAAGACGATGGCGATGAGCCTGTGCATCGTCTGGTCCTACTTCCACGCGCTCTACGAGGCCGACTCGCCGATGACGACGTCATTCCTCGTCGTCGCGCCGAACATCATCGTGTTCGAGCGGCTGAAGACCGACTTCGGCGACGCCGCGACGTTCCGGCGTGATCCGCTCGTCCCGCCGGAGTGGTCGCACGACTTCGACCTCGCCGTGCTCCTGCAGGACGACCCCGCCCCAGTGACGGCCCGCGGCGTCCTCTATCTCACGAACATCCACCGGCTCTACGAGGCTTTGGCCGCTCGAGGTAAGTCGAAGAACGCGCCCAACCCCGTCGAGGCGATGCTCGGCCCCCGAGTCAATCGCGACGTCGACTCATCCTCCGCCGAGGAGCTCTTCGACCGGATCGCTGAGCGCCAGCGGGTGATGGTCGTCAACGACGAGGCTCACCACGTGCACGACGAGAAGCTGAAGTGGAGCCAGACGATCGAGCGTCTCCACGACGAGCTGCGCCGCCGAACGCCAGACGATCCCGGCGCTGGCGTCGTCTCCCAGCTGGACTACTCGGCGACCCCCAAGTACGAGAAGGGCGGCGTCTTCCGCCACGTCGTGGTCGACTACCCGCTCGCGCAAGCCGTCGCCGACGGGATCGTCAAGACGCCCGTCATCGGCGAGGTCTCCGGCGCGAAGGTCGAGCTCGGCGACACAACCTTCCAGCGCAACCGCCAATGGCTCGACGTCGCAGTCGGCCGCTGGCGGGTATTCCACGACACGCTCTCGCCGTCAGGCAAGCGCCCGGTGTTGTTCGTGATGTGCGAGAACACGCTCGCCGCCGACGAGGCCGGCGACTACCTCCGCCGGCTGCCGGACTTCGCCGGCGACCAGCTCCTGGTCATTCACACCAACCGCTCGGGCGACATCACCAAGGACGACCTCGACCTCGCGCGTCGTGCTGCGCGGGAGGTTGACCAGGACGACAGCCGTATCCGGTGCATCGTGAGCGTCCTCATGCTCCGCGAGGGCTGGGACGTACGGAACGTGTGCGTGATCGTCACGCTACGTCCGCTCAGCGCGGCCAACAAGATCCTTCCCGAGCAGGCCCTCGGGCGCGGCCTGCGCCGCATGACACCCCCAGGCTCCGGCTTCGACGAGCGGGTGGTCGTGATCGAGCACGAGGCATTCCGCAACCTCTGGAGCAAGGAGCTCGACGGCGGCCTGATCGTCGAGAAAGAGGACGCGGACAAGATCGAACCCGGCGCGGTCACGATCTTCCCCGACGAGACCAAACGCCGCTTCGACATCGTCATCCCTCAGCTCACGCGAGCGCTCGCGCGCTCCGACAGCGCGCTGAGCCAGCTGCACCCCGGCGACGTGCCGGACCCCAAGTCCCGGCTGGCGGTGCCTGACGTTCAGCCTGATGAGTACGTTCAGTATCGAGGCGTGCACCTGATCGATAAGGGCGTGATCGAGGAGTACGAGTTCCACGTCCCGTACGCCGAGGACCCCTCCGGCGTGATCACCTATTACACGCACAGCGTCGCCAAGGCCGGCGGCGTTGACAGGCTCTCCGGCGCCTTCGCGACGCTCGCTCCGATGGTGCGCGACTACCTCAAGCAGCGCGTGTTCGAGCGCCCGGTGGAGCTCGAGGACAAGGTCATCCTGCGCCGGCTGGCCGAGAACGACGCCCAGGCGCTCGTCGTCGGCGCGTTCCGCGACGCAATCCGTGCGCTGTCCATCATCGAGCGCGAACCGACGATCGAGGAGAACGCGCTGCGCGTCTCGGACACCCCACCGTTCCCCTGGTCGCGCAAGACGGTCGAAGGCGAGCAGACGATCTTCAACCTGACGCCCGTGGACAGCTCGCTGGAGGCGAGGTTCGCGGAGTTCCTCGATCGCGCCACCGACGTCACCGCATGGGCGAAGCTGACGATGAACAGCCGGTTTGCGCTGGAGTACATCTCCAACGCCGGCGCGCTGCGCTACTACTACCCCGACTTTGTGCTCCGGCTCGCCGATGACACGTGCCTGATCGTCGAGACCAAGGGCCAGGAGGACCTCGACGTCGCGCTGAAGGATCGCCGCGCCCGCCGCTGGTGCAAGGACGCGGCACGTCTCTCCGGACGCGACTGGGCCTACGAGAAGGTGCCCCAGAAGCTCTTCGACAGCTTCAACGGCGACAGCGTGGAGGCCCTGCGCCGGTTCTTGGATGCGAGCGGCACGGGTGGTTGAAAGGGCCAAGCCGTGGCAGGATCCAGGCCGTCTGGCCGTATCGTCAAAATGGACGTGATCGTGGCACGCTCGATGACTTCAGACCAAGGCACCCAGATCGACCTCTCCGCCTGGGCCCAAGAACTCGACGAGGAGCGCGCGCGCCTCGAGAAGGCGAACGAGACCAGAGCCGCTCGGCGCGGCTACCTCGTGTTCGCCACCGACCCGGCGCTCGCCCCCGAGGAGCCCGGCTACCGCGAAGTGTTTGCGACGGAGGCCAAGACGCCCGGCGAGGCAACCGCCAAAGTGCGGCCGCTCGCCGGCGCGCGCCGGCTACGGACCTACCTCGCGACCGGCACCTACCGCGACGAGCTCGCCGAGGCTCGCTGGGTCGCGTAGCGACGTCTCGACGTTAAGGGCCGCCGCTACCCGAGCTGCGGATCCAGCTTGGAGCGCGGGGGCCCAACTCGGCGAGGATCGGCATCCGCGGCGGCGCGGATACTGCGGGGTGTGGCGAACACCACACTCATCGTGTCGGTTACGGGCATCGCGGTCTCGGGAGTTGTCGGGCCGGCCGCGACGTCCTGGGCCGCGCGGCGGGCTGCCCGCAAACAGTTCGTACGCGACCAGGCAGCCAAGCGTCGCGAGGAGTTGCACGGTCTGCTGGACGAGGCTGCGTCGGTGCTCGGGCTGGGCCCGACCCGCCTGCGCCAGACCCGTGAGCTTCAGCGGGCCAGCGTTGAGCTGCCCGAGGATCTACGGCTGTGGCCCGAGCAGGTGTACGTGATCGGACAGCGCCTGCGGCTGCGGCTCGGCGGGGCAGATCCGGTGGTTCGGGCTTACGACACCGTCCGCGGGCGTCTCGTAGAGGCCGCCCAGCTCGCTGTGCAGGACGACGAGCAGCAGCACGAGAACGCGGTCCTGCGTTTCGAGGCCGGCCGTGAGGAATTTCTGGCCACCGCCCGAGCGAAGCTCGACGCGCCGATCCCCGAGAAGGAGCAGGGATGAACCTCGACAGCTTCCAGATCACCAGCGCCGTGGTCCACGACATCCCCCACGGCGGCGACCAGGACCAGCCGCTTGTGCTCACCGACGCGCCGATCACTCTCGACGACGCGCTCAGCGCCTACTTCCGCAAGAAGATCATCAAGAGCCTTGGCCTGAGGGGCCTCGAGGTCGTCGTCGACCCTGACGGTGCGGCATGTGTGCGGGAGGCCGTCGCCGAGGTACTCGCCAGCGCCGAGCGCGTGGTGGAGGCCTCCAAGCGCGTCGCCGAGCACCTCCACGAGGTCCAGACGGGCCGCAACTCCGCAGGCCTGTTGACCATGGTCCTTGGCCTGATCGACGCGCGCCCGTGCGTGGCGGTGCTCAAGCTCGAGCGCGAGCAAGGGTTGCGTTTCAAGATCGACACCGACCAGCAGGGCCGCAAGACCGTCGACTTGGAGTTGTTGCGCGAGCTGACGCTCACCGACAAGACCAAGGTGTTCAAGACCTCACTGCTCATGCTCGACGACAGCGATCGGGCGGAGTCGATGTACGGTCGCGTGTCCGACGACCAGCGCGGCAAGGACGACGGGATCGGCGTCGCGACTTTCTACCTGTCCACGTTCCTCGGCTGCCAGCTGAAGACCAGCCCCGAGAAGGCGACTCTCGACTTTGTTCGCGTCACTGAGGGCTTCTTTAACGAGCACGTGACGAGCCCCGAGAAGCGCGGCCAGTACCAGGTCGCGCTGCTGGCCAAGATGCAGGACAACACGATGGACGTCCGCCCCCGCGACTTCGCCGCGGCCAACCTGGACGCCAGCGACCGGGCGCCGTTCAGCGAAGCGGTCCGCGCCGCGGGCATCGACCCCACCGTTGCGTTCGAGAAGGACACGTCGCTGATCAAGATCAACGGCTTCAAGATGGTGTTCGAGTCCGGCATGGTGCTGGTAGGCAAGAGCGGCGACCTTGCCGAGCGGGTCAGCATCCGCCCCGGGAACGCGACCCAACCCGGAGTGGACATCAACGACACGATCAAACGCCTCGGCGGCCGCTGAGGTGGATCTGCGCTACCCCACGGGCACCGTCGTCCACCTCCGCCCCGCGTGTACGTCGCTGGCGCCGAGACGCTGATGTGGATGTCCGCAGGACTCTGCGAGGCGACTGATCCCGCCGGGCTCGGGTGCGAGCTCGCGCGGCTGTTCGCTGAGCTGGCGCCGCCAGACACCGCGACGCCGATGCCGCCGGCCATGCGAGCTCACATACGAAGCTGGTGGGCCCGACGCTTCGGCGATCGAGGACGCCTGTCGGCATTCGTTGACGAGCACCGCGACGGCGTCGTCACCACGCTCCGAAGCGCCCAACACGACATGGACGCGCGGCGGCTGCTATCGCCGGAGATCCTGCTCGTGCTCCATGCCCTCGATGAGGACCCGTTTACCCTGTTAGCCGTGTGGCCGCATGACCGCGACACACGAGAGCTGCTTGCTCTCGCCGACGTCTTCGGACGGCCCTACAGCTGACCTCCGCTTCCTTCCCCACGGCCCCGTGAGGTCAGGTTCCAAGGCCCTGCCGGTCGGTCCAATCGCCCAGCACCTGATCGACGCGTCGGAGGCCGTGCCGATCCGCGAGGTCGATCAGCGCTTCGGCGCCGCCGCGGCCGCCGGCGCCGGGTAGGACGGCCAGCGCGGCGAGCGTCAGCTGCGCGTCGGGCAACGTTAGGTTCCGCTCGAGCGCGAACCGGCTTCCCCACCGTGCGGCCGCTCGCGGCCACGTGTCAGGCTCGCGGTCGAGCAGCGCGAGCAGGATCGCGAGTGCGAGCTCGAGGTCTGGCTTGGCAGGGAGCTCGGCGACGAGCGCCCGGATCTGGTTCACGGTCCCGCGGTCGGACGCGATCAAGCGCTGCAGCCGGCTGATCGCATGACCGTCCGAAGTCATAGAACACATGTTCGCACTAGCCGGTAGAGGCGTGCATTCGTCGCGTGAGCCGCCGCCGAACAGCCCGTCAGCCGCGGCATCTAATGCCGCTAGCCGGCTCCAGACGAACGGAGACCGCCTTGCGGAACAACGGTCGAATGACAGCCAGCGGGTCCCCACATCCAGCGCTGCGCGTTCCTCCACGCGAGCCCCCGGGCGGTTCAGGACGAGCTCGGCCTGCTTGGAATCGGGCTTGGATCTCGGCGTGCAAATGGGCGAGACCGCAGCGGTTCAAGGGAGCGTTGGCTGCTCGGGCGGTCCGGTTGTAGCGTCGTCTTCGTCGGCGAAGTAATCGAGGTTCACGCGCTTGAGCTCGTAGGTCTCCACGGTGCTGACCCCCACGCCGTAGTCGACCATCAACCGAGCAAGCTGGTGTCCGTCGACGAGGATGATCCGGGGCGTGACGCCATCCGCGTACGCCCGAGCCTCGGAGCTGAATGACGACGTCGTGATG
>Ga0302325_10033010_pt1 | contig 10615 bp, 11 predicted proteins | sample Palsa_T0_2_FD_201948 | JGI IMG/M metagenome (GOLD analysis project Ga0302325, IMG submission 201948) | Peat permafrost microbial communities from Stordalen Mire near Abisko, Sweden - Palsa_T0_2 | ecosystem: Environmental > Terrestrial > Soil > Palsa > Peat permafrost | place: Sweden: Abisko...
CCCCTACAAATAACGGAACGTACGTAAATAGCAGGGGACAAACCGTTCCTAGGCCTGAAAACTGTTCAGCCGGTCCAAAGGGAGCAACCGCACAGTGTCGAGATGGAAGCTACAGCTTCAGCCAGAGTAGTCGCGGCACGTACTCACATCACGGGGGAGTCCAAGTGGTTCTGAAGGCTGTGCAGGCCCTGTCGTGGATACAACTTTGCGGCCTCGTTTTTCGGCTCTAACAGCTCAAACTTTGATAACTTTACGACTATTGGGATTGGTGGTAAGACTTTCTCTGACGGGGGGATACATGAAGAACGTTGCCTGTGTCGCCATGATTATGGCGTGTTCACTCGTTGTATTCGCTAAGGACAAGACGACGTTCCAAATCGAAGTACTTGGGACCGATGCTTGGCAAAGGGATGTTGCCATTCACCACGCGGCCACGAACGGTACTTCGAGTACTAACTGTGACACTAACGGTAGCGTAAATACCACCACCGTCGGCGACTACTCAAACGGCAGTGTCAACGCAACGACGAACTGCACAACGACTGCAGCGCCGGGAACTCCCGCTTATGTGACACATAGGAGCATTCAGCAGGAGTCGGTCCATGCGGTTTTCCCTAACGCTCAACACGTAATGCTTTGGTGTCAGGCAGGGTTCCGCAAGTGCGCCAACTTGGCACCGGGCACCTACACAGTCGAGCCTGACGGCGATAAAGCCGTGCGAATCTACGTGTACAGTATCGTTTCTCACAAGTTGATGGGCAAAATGAAGTACCGAGTGATCAGTAGCTGGTAGATGTCTTGCGAATGGGAGAGTAAGGGACCGACTGCGCTGAATTGATCGACTTTCGCGTTAGCAGCGGCATTTCTTGGCGCGAACAGGGGCACACAGATGCTCATTATAGGAGATCGGGTATGCGTTTTATGCGCCCATTCTTGCTCGCAATAGCGACCCTAGCGCTAGCTGAGGCGTTCGCGTTTGGACAAGTTGGTGATGAAGCAAAGAAAATCTATAGCGCTTCGCAGGATTCCGTGTTCCTCGTCTACCTCAACGACAGCAGCGGTACCCCCAGCGCACTAGGGAGCGCGTTCTTAGTCGCCCCTCGACTTCTGGTTACGAATGCCCACGTTGCTGATGCTGGAAGCCCCGTACTCGCTGTTGGCCCCGTCCGCATTCCGCTTAAGGTCCTTCGCACGGACGAAAAAAATGATTTAGCACTACTCTCAGTAGACGTTGACCTGACTTCAAGACCTCTGCCACTCGCCTCAGCAGCGGTATCGCCCGGCGAACAAGTTTTCGCGATAGGAAACCCAGAGGGATTGGAGAAAACGATTAGTCAGGGCATTATTTCTGGTTTGCGAAAGCGCGGTGACCGGGATCTGCTGCAGGTCACAAGTCCTATTTCTCATGGGTCGTCAGGGGGGCCGATCCTCAACGCAAAAGGCGAGGTGGTAGGAGTAGCGGTTGGAACCCTGGAGGACGGTCAAAACCTGAATTTCGCAGTCCCGGTTGCGTACGTCAGAGCAATCCTCGAGCAAAAAGCCGACGCCGCTACTGCATCGAATGTGGATGGAAGCTTGAGCGACGCGAAGGATATATTCAGTAAAAGGGCACAGGTTGAATACTCTGGTGATCCTTCATCTGAATACCAGCAGCAAACGCGGAAACTCCGTGAATTGATGGAAGCAATTGTGGCGTCCACCAGTAGGGAAGACGCTCTAACAGAGATGGCTTGCTTAGGCACTAAGGCCACTGACCTAAGCGACACCGGAATCAAAGCTGCACGAAAGCTGGTACGCGAAAAGCCATCCCCAGAACATCGCGCCTTGTTGTCCTATGTACTCTATGACCGCGCCAGCGATGAAGGCATGATGTCCCAATTCGCGCAAAAAGACAGTGAAATCCAACTGCAAGCGAACGCTGCTCACGACAAATATTTATCTGAGGCAAGTCGTGAGGCAGCCGATTCCGCCAGAACAGCAAAGGGACAGGGGCTCCTGATTGCTAATTTTGTACTCGGCAATGCTAAGAGAGACCACGAAGAGTATTCGGAGGCCATTTTCTTGCATTCTCTCGTAGCAGGTGGGAGTCCAAGATTATGTGGCAACGATCTTGCCAAGCAGGCAATTGGTAATTTGATCTATGAAAACGACAACGCAAAACGACCTGATGATGCTGAGAGATGGTTTAGGCGCTACGCGAGCCTCTATGAGCCAGCGGCATACGAATGGGATTCCGAAGGTGACCGAAGAGCCTCTGCTAACGACCACGCAGGTGCCGCCGTCGCTTATGAGAAAGCGGCGGCGGGAAGCAGTTATTATGGATACGATTATTGCTTTGCAGCAAAAGAGGATTTCCTCCAACCGATTACGAATGAAGACGGCGTCCTAGCCGACGGAAGAAAGTGCGTGGAAGCCTCAGTTCAGACCACGAAAGAAAACGAGAAATACTTCAAGCCTACAATGCCAGTTGTTTACAGAATAATGGCAGGGGTACTTGAAGGAAGAGGGGTTTACCAGCCAGCATTGGAATACATTAAAGAGTCGATTGCCGCCAACCCAGAAGACCCATTCGCCTTGGACACCGAAGCGAAAATATTTGCAGACCTTGAACGAAACTCCGAATGCATCGCAGCAGCTCAAGCAGCAGTAAGAGTATCTGATGGGAAATATCCTTCGATGAACTTTCATCTAGTACTACTGTGTTATAAACTGAATACCTTCTGTTGAAAAGTTTATTGGTCTAGCCTTTCCTCATGATAAGTTGCCGGTCATGAGCGCCAACTGTGTAGCGCCAGGCGCCCAGCAAAAACGCTTCGCGGCATACTTGGATCGCCTGGCGCAGGCCGCGGGGCACCTGGATCGAGTCGTCCCTCTGAAGTCCTATTGCACGGGCTTGCTTCTTCCCGGGGAACGCAAGAGTGTGGAACCGATGGCGGCCCGCCTCTGTCCCGACAACGTGCGGCAGACCCATCAGTCGTTACATCATGTCGTCGCCCATGCTCCCTGGAGTGACGAAGACATGCTGGAAGCGGTACGGCAATACGCACTGCCCGCCATGCAGAGGCAAGGACCGATCGTCGCATGGGTGGTCGATGACACGGGATTGGTGAAGAAAGGTAAGCATTCGGTAGGGGTCACTCGACAGTACTGTGGACAGGTGGGCAAGCAAGAGAACTGTCGGGTGGGTGTGAGTTTGTCGGTCAGCACGGGGGAAGCGAGCCTGCCCATCGCCTGGCGTCTGTACTTACCGGAAGTGTGGGCCCAGGACAAGCAGGGGAGAAAAGTCACCGGAGTACCGCCGGAAATCCGTTTCCAAACCAAGCCGGAAATTGCTTTGCAACAAATTCGTACGGCAGTGGAGCGAAAGATGCCCACGGCTCCGGTACTAACCGACGCCGCCTATGGCAATGACACAAAATTCCGAACCGGCATCACCGATTTAGGATTGCTCTATGTGGTGGGCATCCAGTCCTCGGTGAGCGTGTGGCCGCCCGGCCAGGCACCCTTGCCCAAGCGAAAATGGAAAGGGATCGGGCGCCCGACCAAGTTGCTCCGCCGGAATCGCCAGCACACCCCGATCGCGGTGCGCGACTTGGCCATGAGCTTGGCTGCTTCCGCCTGGAAAACGGTGCGCTGGCGGGAAGGTACTCGGAAACCTCTCCGTTCCCGTTTTGCCGCTCTTCGAGTACGTACCGCCCATCGCGATTACTGGAACAGTGAACCCCATGCGGAGGAGTGGCTGCTGATCGAGTGGCCGAGCCAGGAGGCAGAGCCGATCAAATACTGGCTATCAACTTTGTCGCAAGCCATCCACCTTACCGATCTGGTGCGGATGGCCAAGCATCGCTGGATCATCGAGCGCGACTACCAAGAGCTGAAGCAGGAACTCGGACTGGGACATTATGAAGGACGAGGCTGGCGCGGCTTTCACCATCACGCTACCCTCTGCATCGCGGCCTATGGGTTTCTGGTAGCCGAACGGAGCCGTTTTTCCCCCTCTGCTCGCGCCGGTAAAGTGGACCTACCCGTCTCCGAAATGCCGCCTCAGTTCCACCCTCGGGGCGCACCCGGTCCGCGTAGCGCGGCATAATCCCTGGTCGATTGCCACACTTCGTCAAACCATCGCGCGAGTTCTTCTCCGGCAACTTTCTGGTTGTCCTTTTTGTGGAACTCCATTTTTATAACACAGTAGTATTAGTTAGTTAGTTAGGGTCGACGAGTAAGAGATCAACTTAACTGTGGCTGTTGAACCGGTCGGTTGCGAGTTGAGTATATTCACCTACATCGATAGCAGGCCCAGATGCCGGCGCGGGCAGGTCAAGGAAGCTACTGAGTCTGTCCAGATCCGGCGGAGTTTCAAGAACGACCTCCGGCTTGTCGGGAGTCTGGGCTGCAACTTGCTATCTCAGGAGCAACCGAACAACGCCGTAGCGTAGGTACAGATGCTCAGCCCTTTGCTTGACGCTGAGCAATTGGAACCCAGGAGAACGGTCCGGCATGAATTCGACCCCTTCCACAAAACCGGGCCGCATTGTGTCCCCCTTACGGCCGGCGATTTGCGGCGACAGCGTCAGAAAGAGTTCGTCTACAGCTTCCGCCTCCAGAAATTGTCCGAAGAGTGTAGGCCCGCCTTCGTGAAGGAGCCTTCGTACCCCAAGCTCCGCATAGAGCAATCGCAGCATCGCCATCGGAGCCATTGTTCCAGACTTCGCATCCAGAGCATGAATCTGAACAGAGGGCAATTTCGTTGCGCCTGCGGCCGCGAGTACATCGCTCCCGGCGCAGGTTGTGATCACTGCTGTGCGCACTCTAGGGGTTCGGAAAATTGCTCTCTCCAGCTCCAATCTGCCACTGCCGCTAACGACGACAAGAAGGGGGTATTCGGGTTTATGAAGCACGTTTACCCGGTATTCTGTGAACAAAACTTTCGCATCGGGGTAGGTGTATTCAGGAATCCAAAGACCCTCGGGGCTCGCGTCGTGGACGGTACGAGCGCCGACGATAATTGCATCAGCAGAAGCTCGCAATAGCCCCATGATGAAACCGTCCGCAGTGTCAGAACCACTGACAGCCGAGCCGCCAGCCTGGCCCTTAATCTCGTAGCTCACGACCCCGTCAAGAGTCGAAACGAAATTCGCAATGACAAAGGGTCGCTCCGCGGGTGATTCACGGAAACGCAGATCCCCATCGTAAAGCTCTCGCAAACCCGGCGGCAGCGGAGGTCCAAAGTGATCATGGTCGCGATCAGTGAGGGTCTGTACGAGTGCCATCTGCCTTCCCTAAGCTGCGAACGATAAACCACAGCGGCCTCCCTGGTGAGGCCACCGTGGCAGGTGCGAGGAAAGATTGCATCGACTCCCTGAATGACCCCAGCCGGCTTACGCTGCGCGTGTTGCTCCGGTCGAGGCCTCGTAGCTGTCGATTTGCTCGGTGCCTGAAGTCTTCAACAATGTCGCGGGCTTTCGCTACTTCCTCGGCAGTTCCATGTGCGACAAGAATGAACTTGCCAGCTTTGATCGACGTCTCGTATTTTACGACGCTGTTTTTGGGAATGCCGAGGCTGAAGAGCCCCGCACCGAGGGCACTGACCCCTCCCACGACGATTGCTCCCTCCAGGGCCGCGATGATCCAGTCGACAACGGAGCCGGCGGCAACGACGGGCCCGATGCCTGGGACGATTAAGAACGCCGCACCGACGAGCTTACCCCAGAGCCCGCCCTAAAATGCGTCCCATTTGCCCCAGTGTTTCATCCTGTCGCCTGTGTCATAGAAGCCGACGACATTCTCTTCCGTCTGAGAGTCGCGGCCGACGACGGCCAGATTCTTGATGTCAAACCCACCACCCTTCAATTGCTTGATGGCAGCTTTTGCTGCAGAGTGTTGGCTATAAACTGCAACGACCGAGTTTTGGTCCTTCTTGGCGTGTTATTCGTTGTTCGTCTCCTTATTCTTCAAATTCGTGAGTCTTAGACTGTTCCGAAATTGAAGCGTCCTGACGCGGTTCAGCGCTTCTGGTATGGATGGAAGATGTAGTCCTTCGCTTTCACCGGCGTATGGCACGCATATCCGCAGTCCGACGGACTTTTGGCATCGGGCGTGAACTTATCGGATGCGGGGTCGTAGTTGAACACCGCGTATCCCCATCCGCCGCTTTTCGAAAATCTCTTGCTGTCCTTTTCCATCACGAAAGCCTGGGAAAAGACGTCTGGCACTTCCACGGCGAAAGGCGCCTCCGTGCTCTTCTTCAACTTCCACTGGAGCTTGACGATCATGGACCCCTCCGGGAAAGGCTGGCCGTTACCGGGCACGCCGGTTTTATACGCGTTGATCATCTTGGGATTCGCGACGATCACCTTGAGTATTTCGGTGGTTCGGGCGGAGGAGACGTCAGCCCAGTCCTCGTATCCCCTGAAGTCGGAGAACGCGATTCCGCCCGGCGATACCAGCGAGTACTTGTCCTTGTCCTTGTCCTTGTCTTGGCCTTGCGCGAAAAGGGCCGCGGAGCCGAGAGCGGCAAGCGCTGCCATGGCTGTCGCGATGAGGGCAAAGCCAGCGATACGCGCCACGGCAGTGCGTTTTTCTATCTTGTGTGCTTGTTGTTCTTGCGCCACAGATTTCGTCACAAATTCGGACATGTGCATTTCCTTTCACAGAAAAGTTCGCAAGCTGATCGACGTGCACCTCGAACGGTTGCAATTAAGCCAGAGTGAAGGGAGTAAGACAATTGCACAATGGTATCGACGATACCTTCGTATCGGTCGCGAATGTAAGGTTCCTTCACGGATCGGCCTTCAGGACGAGCTGCGTGAAAAGTCATATGCCTCAGGCATGAGACGCTGCGGTCGATACGAAAGTATGGGCAATACCATTGTGCAATTGCGCAACCCATTTTCTTCTGGCTGAATGATGGTTCCTTCTGGGTCAAATTGCGCGCTAGCTAGGGAGCGGGACTCCGAACACCTTATTTGTAAATGGGCACTGTATCGAGAGGAGCCATCAATGAACGCCGTACAAAGCGAACAGAAGAGTTATGAGATGCCCCCGCGAGAGGGGGTCAGCATCGCGCAATTTCTCACCGTCACCGACATCGAGCGATCGGCCCGCTACTACGAGAAGGTCTTCGGCGCTCGCATTCTCACCCTCGGTGACGGCAACGCGCCTGCGTACCTTCTGCTTGCGAATATCTGGATGATTCTGAACGTTGGGGGCGGGCCGACCCCAGACAAGCCGACGGTAACGCTCAGTGTCCCCGACCCGAATCACATCAACAGCTTTATGAACTTCCGCGTCGCGGATATTCAAGCGTGCTACGAATTGTGGAAGAGTCGAGGAGCCGAGTTCATCACCAAACCAATACCCAAGTACGGCGAGATCCGCTGCTACGTCCGCGATCCTGACGGCTATATCATCGAAGTCGGACAGAGCACTACCCTCACCTACGGTTAGCACTTGGGCCGGACGGGATGCCGACTCTGCGCCTCATCGTTGCGCTTCTGCGAATCTTTGCCTTGAACAGTCACTCGCTCTGACATCGAAAGGAGTAACAGATGGTCGTCACAAACGAACTGAAAGAGGCCGCACGCGTGATCGCACCTGTCGCCTTGAACACGCTGAGTGTGAACGTTTTTACCGCCCCGGGAAAGACTATGGTCGGCGAGCGCCCAAAGCCCTTCGGCGAAGCGCTAGGCTTTGACCCGATCACGTCGACTTTGATCTTCGGCGAGCACGACGCGGTGCTGGTGGACGCAATGGGGACGGTGGCCGAGGCCAAGGCTCTCGCGGATTGGGTCGCACTGCACAACCGCAACCTGGAGACCATCTATATAACGCACGCCCATTTCGACCACTTCTACGGTCTGAGCATTCTACTCGACCGTTTTCCGGGCGCTCGGGCAATAGCAACGCCCGAGGCTGTGAACGCCATGCAGATGTCTTTCACTCCCACAGTGGAGCGGCTAGCCCGCCGCATGTTTCCTGGGCAAGTGGCCACCAAGTTGGTCCCACCCGTGCCTTATGAGCACGACACGTTCACTCTCGAGGGCCACGAATTGCGCGTCATCAAGCAGGGCCGCACCGATAGTCCCGATTCGACGTCTCTACACGTTCCATCGATCGGCCTGATCGTCGCTGGCGACGTTGTGTACAACCAATGCCGCATGTACGTCGGCGACACCACCCCCGAGAGCCGAAAGAACTGGATCGCGGCGCTAGACCGGTTAGCGGCGCTCAATCCGACGATGGTTGTCGCCGGTCACAAGAAGCCTGGCGCGCCCGACTCTCCCTCGACGATCCAGGACACCAAGCGTTACCTCGAGGACTTCGATCGGCTTCAGAAAACCGCGAAGTCCGACCAGGAGCTGTTCGATCAGATGACGGAGCTATACCCGCATTGGGTGGCCAATCAGTCGTGGTTGATGTTTGGATTCCCAGGGGCATAACTCACATCAACCGCGGTAGCCGGTCCTTGCGCACTTTGGAGGAAACCGCGGACGATGAGCTAGCTCATATTCATGAGAACAGAATTCGATTTCAAAAAGGAGAACCAAAGATGACAACTAGAGGAAAAGTCTTAGTGCTGGTATCGAGCGGTCATGGCTTGCCCTTGAAAGATGGCAAAGTCTATACCGGAGCCGGCTACTACTTAAACGAGCTCACGGTTCCGGTTCGCGCCCTGATGAACGAGGGCTACGTAATCACCTTCGCCAACCCCAAAGGCAACACGCCGCAAATGGATGTCAATTCAGCGATAGCGCAGTTCTTCGGTGGGGACGAGGCTAAGCTTCAGGACTATCTGAAATTCCGAGACACCCTGACTGGGCTCAAAAATCCAACGCGTATCTCGGATGTCATCGCATCGGGCCCGGATCAATATGATACTGTTTTCGTCCCCGGTGGCCATGGCCCGATGATGGATCTTCTCGATGATCCCGACGCTGGCACCGTGTTCAGACACTTTCATCAAACGTCCAAGCCTACGGCAGTGCTCTGCCATGGCGGGATTTCGCTTCTCGCGGCTTCTCCGAATTCGAAGGAGGTGGTCGCCGCGCTGACGGCGGGCGATAACGCTGGGGCGCACGCAAAGGCTCAAGGTTGGATCTATTCTGGATATAAGATGACTGTCTTTTCGACAGCGGAAGAGCACCAGAGGGAACCGCTTGAGATTGGTGGCAAGCTGCTGTTCTACCCAGACTTCGCCCTGCGTACGGCGGGCGGTGACGTAAGCGTAGTCGCACCATGGCAGAGCTACGTCGTTCAAGATCGCGAGCTGATCTCAGGTCAGAACCCGTTCTCTGATCAAGCGCTTCTGAACCTTCTTCTACCGGCACTCAATCGGAAGAAGGAGTTGGTTTCAGCGGCATAAAGGCTGGCCCACCCTTGGTGCGTTCGGCGGTTTTTCGCTGATGCCGCCTGAAATCGGGCAAGGCCACCCGGCCAGGTGGGCACTGTTCATCGGATTTGGAGTCGTCAATGAGCAGCGTACGAATTGAACAAAAGAGCTATGAGATGCGCCCGCTGGAGGGGTTCACCGTCACACATTTCATCACCGTCGCCGACATCGACCGATCGGCTGATTTTTATGCGAAGGTCTTCGGCAGCCGCATTCCCAGCAGAGGCGACAGCAAGGGTGCGTCTGGGCACATTCAGATCGCGAATACTTGGCTGATCGTCAACGTCGGAGGCGGGCCCACCCCGGACAAGCCATCGGTAACCCTGAGCGTCCCCGCCGACCCGGAGAACGTCAGCAGCTTCTTGAATATCCGTGTTGCGGATATTCAAGCGTGCTATGAATTATGGAAAAGTCGAGGAGCCGAGTTCATCACGGAGCCGAAGGAAAAGTACGGCGAGATTCGCTGCTCCATCCGCGATCCTGACGGTTACATTATCGAGGTCGGACAGAGCACCGACCTCAGGTGAGGCTGACATCGGCTTATTTGCCGGGTCAAGTCGGTGTGACATCGGGTATCGTTACAGCGTTTCCCTTTGGATGGAGGAACGAGAGATGGAGTGGAAACGGTTGGTCCAGTTTGCGCTGCAGGGTAGCAGTGATTTGGAACAATTTGCCATCCTGCTGATACGCGTTTCGATCGGGCTGTTCTTCGCCATCTCCGGGGCCAACAAATTGTTTGTCGCCGACGGCACGAAACCTGTTTACGACACGCTGGTTAAGGCCAAAGCTCCGTTTCCCCGGCAACTGGCCTATTTCGTGGCGGGTGTCGAGTTCGTTTGCGGGTCCTTGTTGACCGTCGGGTTTCTTTCAAGCGCAGCCTGCGTAGCTTTATTGATCGATATGACAGTCGCCACCCTGACCAGCGCGGTTTTCACTTTGCCTAAAGGACTTTCGCCAGTTAACTGGCTCGACGATTTCCTTTACCTTCCGGAAGTCTTGTACGTGCTCTTCTTTATCTGGCTGATTTGCTCTGGCCCGGGAAAGTTCAGTGTCGATTACTGGCTCGCCGGCAAGTTACTAAGCTGATCGATCGACGAACCTTTAAACGATTCGAACGCTTCTCAGAGATGTCGGTTTTGAGATCAGAAGGGCATGGAAAGACTGTCGTGGTTGGTACGCCCTCACGCTTGCGTGTGCCGGGTAGCCCCTTAGGTTCCTATATCGATC
>Ga0302325_10033011_pt1 | contig 10614 bp, 12 predicted proteins | sample Palsa_T0_2_FD_201948 | JGI IMG/M metagenome (GOLD analysis project Ga0302325, IMG submission 201948) | Peat permafrost microbial communities from Stordalen Mire near Abisko, Sweden - Palsa_T0_2 | ecosystem: Environmental > Terrestrial > Soil > Palsa > Peat permafrost | place: Sweden: Abisko...
CAGGTCCTCTGAGCCTCTGACCAGGGACTTTCTGGTCGGGCTGCCCGGATTTGAACCGGGGACCTCTGCGTCCCGAACGCAGCGCGCTAACCAAGCTGCGCCACAGCCCGTCCGCTCCCCGGGGGGAGCAACGGGAAACACTACCGCGGCCTCAGCCCGCCGCTTCCCCGCTGCCGTTGTCCGACGTGGGACTGCTCGGGTAGGGGCCGATCGGTGCGGGCCCGGCTTCGTCGACGGCGAATGTGGCCACCACCTGCGCCACCCGACGCTTGTCCATCTCCACCACCCGCATGTCCCAGTCCCCCACGCGGACCGACTCGCCCTCGGTGGGGATGTGCCCGAAGCGTTCGAAGAGGAGGCCGCCCAGGGTGACGTACTCCCCATCGGGGATGTCGATGCCGATGCGATCGCGCACGTCGTCGACGTTGGTCTGTCCGTCAATGAGCCACCGCGTATTGTCGACCCGGACGATGTGCGGCTCCTCGAACTCGTCGAACTCGTCGTGCAGATCGCCGACAAGTGGTTCGAGGAGGTCCTTGACGGTGAGAAGGCCTGCGACCCCCCCGTACTCGTCGACGACGACGGCCACGGCCCGTCGGTGTTTGCGCATGTCGGCCAGTGCCTCCAGGACGCCGAGCGACTCGGGCATGAGGTAGGGCTGGCGCACCTTGCGCGAGATCTCCAACGGGCTGGGATCGGTGGCGCCCCCGGACTCGTCGCCGGCGCGCGCATCGGGGCGGTTGGTGCGGAAGATGTCGTTGACGAACAGAATGCCGATGAGGTCGTCGAGGTCGTCATGGACGACCGGGAAACAGCTATGCCCTGACGTCCGTACGGCCTGGGCGATGTCCTCGGCCTGTACCGGGATGGTGAGGTAGGTCACATCGACCCGCGGTGTCATCACTTCGCGGACGTCCATATTGCGGAGGTCGGCGAGCGCCTCGGTGATGAAGCGCTCCTGCTCTGACGCCTCGGCTTCGAGCGATGGGCTCTGCCGGTACGCCCCGGGCCCGTCGGCGCCGCCGAAGCGTCGCCACAATCGTCGTGATGGGTGCGACACGGCGACGCCGGGTCAGGGTCGCGACTCGGGTCCCGCCTGCAGCTGGGGTCCGCCGCCCACCAGCACTGGTACGGGCGTGAACGAGTCGTCTGCGAAAGTGCCACCGTCGAGCAGTGCGGCGACGGCGCGCCGTAGCCGGAGGGGGTCGAGCGGCTTGACCAGCCAACCCTCTGCATCCGATCGGCGGGCGAGGAAGACATCGGGTCGCCGATCGACCAGCATCAGGACGGCGACGTGGTCCAAGGCGTCGTAGGACTCCTGCAGGCGCAGCTCGAGGCACACCGCCATCCCGCCCATGTTGCCCATCTGCATGTCGACGATGAGCAAGTCGGGCGACTCCTCCGCCACGAAGGTAACCACCTCTGGACCCGAGGTCACGGCGCGCACTTCTCTGTCGGGCCCGCTGATGACCGCCTCCACGTCCTTGCGGAGCGTGGGTGCGTCGCTGGCGACCAGGATGGTCTGCACCGCGGGGACACTATCGGACCCGCCGCCGCGGCCGAAAACCCGTCGGCCTCGCGCCCGCCTACCGAGCGGAGACTCAGGAGAAGAGTCGGTCGGCTGCCCGTTGCAACCCGAGCAACTCGTGCACGTCCTGTCCGAAGAGGGGAATCCGGCCGACCGGGGCCGGTGAGACCTGGGCGGCCAGCCCGGAGAACGCCTGCTCCTCGCGGGCCGCCAGCGCGTTGAGCGCCGCCAGGTTGGCCTCCAACGCGCCGAGTTCCGGTGCGCTGTCGGCGGCCTCGGCTCCGTCGCCGTCCCCGAAGGAGGGCGCGATGCGGTTCACCACGAGGGCGGCCACGGCGACCTCGCGCTCGGCCAGCTTCTCGGCGAAGAAGCTGGCCTCGGTGACGGCGTCGGGCCGGGCCGAGGTAACGAGGACGTAGGCCGTCGCCGGGTCGGCCAGGAGATCGTGGACCGCGCTGGCCCGGCTCCGGAACCCGTCCTCCATCCCCTCGAAGGCCTGGAAGAAGCCGACCGCGTCCTGCACGATCTCGGCGCCGGCCACCTTGGAGATCGTGCGCAGGAGGGCCTGGGTGGCCACGCCGACGGCGCGCAGCGACATGCGGGTCGGCACCAGGAGGGCGCGGAAGAGGCGGTTCTCCAGGAAGCGCGTCAGCCGTCGCGGCGCGTCGAGCAGGTCGAGCGCGTTGCGGGTGGGCGGGGTGTCGACGACCACGATGTCGAACTCGCCGGAGTTGACCAGCTCGTAGAGCTTCTCCATGGCCATGTACTCCTGCGTGCCCGAGAGCGCGCCGGCCAAGTTCTGGTAGAGCCGGTTGCCCAGGATGGCCTCGGCCTGCTCGGGCGTCCGCGCGTAGCGTTGCACGAGGTCGTCGAAGGTGCCTTTCGAATCGAGCATCAGCGCGTGCAGGTGGCCGGGCCAGTCGCCCTCCACCTCCGAGGGCGTGTTGGGGAGTGACTCCACGCCCAGAGCGTCGGCCAGCCGCCGCGCCGGGTCAACGGTCACCACGCAGGCGCGCCGCCCGGCCCGGGCCGCCGCCAGCGCGAAAGTGGCCGACACCGTCGTCTTGCCGACACCACCCGAACCACAGCACACGACCACGGACCGCTCGGCTACCAGGCGGGGCAAAGTCGTCGGCACGGGGCCCGTGTCCCCGCCCGGCCCGCCCGCTCCGTTGGAGCCGGCCGTGGTGCTCACGACGCTCCCTCGGGCACGAGCGCCTCCACCGCCTCCGCCAGGGCAGCAGCCAGCTCCTGGGTCTGCGCAGGCCCGATGGCGTCCGCCTCGAGCGCCGGCACCAGGAGGTGGGGCAGGGGCAGGTCCCGGCGTAGGCGCTGGATCTGCTCGGCCGAGACGGCGTGGCGGGCCAGCCGGAAGTCCCGGGCCTCCTCCAGCGCGGCCAGGTGAGCCGGTGCCAGGGTCAGTCCGGCCGCCTCCGCCACCTCGGTGACGGGGTGCTCGAGCCCCACGGGCTCGGGGTCGCACGCGTTGACGATGACGGGACCCAGCTGGACGCCCGCCGCGTCCTCGAGCGTGTAGGCGGACTCGATGGTTTCCGAGACCGGCAGCTCCTCGGGCAGGGTGACCAGGATCACGCGGCAGCGGGCGGGGTCGTTCAGGAGCTCGACGACGTCCTGGGCCTGGGTGCGCAGGGGCCCGCCCCGGGCCGCGCTGACCAGTCCACTGGCCGAGGTCAGGAACGTGATGGCGTGGCCGGTGGCCGGGGCGTCCACCAGGATCAGGTCGGCGATGCCGTCCCGCTCCAGCTGCTTGACCTTGCCGAGGACCAGCACGTCGCGGATGCCCGGGATGGCGGTCGACACGACGTCGAGGATCCCCGAGTGCGCCAGCCGTTTCGAGACGCGCTTCAGGCCGTGGTCCTCGAGATACTCCACCAGTGCGTCATCGGGTGTGAGCCGACGGGCCCGGATCGCGCCGGTGGGGCCGCCGACCCCGTCGGGGCCGGCCGGTCCATCTGTAATCGGGGGTGCGAGCAGGACTTCTTCGTAGCCCAGGTCTCCCGGGCGGCCGAAGGCGGCCGTGATGCCCGACTTGCCCTCGAGTTCGACGATGAGCACCGATTTGCCTGCTCCGGCAGCCATCTTGGCCAGTGCCGCGCTCATCGTCGTCTTGCCGACGCCGCCCTTGCCGGCAACGACGATGACGTGGCTCTGTGCGCAGAAGGTACCCACGTCCATGCTGGGCCGAGCGTAGTGGCCGGGCCCCGGCCCCAGATCGATCGTCGGCCAAAGATCCTGGTCACACCCCTTGAAAGCGACCACCCCCGGCGGTAGCTTGACCTCAGCGGGGGGATCCGATGTGCCTTATCGGGGGGTTTTGATGCACCAGGGACAAGACATGTGGCAAATGAAAGCAGCGTGCCGGGGACCGCAGGCTGCGGTGTTCTTCCCGCCGTCGCACGCCGAACGCAAGGAGGAGAAGGCCTCGCGCGAGATGCGGGCCAAGACCATTTGCGATCAGTGCCGCGTCCGCGGCGACTGCCTCGAGTACGCCATCAGGATTCGCGAGCCTCACGGGATTTGGGGTGGCATGAACGAGCTGGAGCGCAAGCTCATGCTCGACCGCCGGGCCAGCTGACCGGACCACTCGCGCTGCATCGCCACCCCCGCCTCAGTGCGGGGGTGTGATCCTCAGTTCCTCGTCGGCAGCCACCACGGCGCGGCCGTCGCACACCGCCCCCGGCTTGTCGTTGTCGACCGCGCAGATGGAGGCCGTGATTTCGTTGGCCGCCGTCACGACGGCCTGGGTGAGCGGACTGGCCGGCGTGCCGAGGTCACCGGCGATCTGGCTCTGTGAGAGCCCGGCGAGCACGCCGGGGGCGAAGCTGGCGCCGTTGAGGACGTAGCGGTTGGCCACGTCGGTCAGCGCGAACGTGTCGGCGCTCTGCCCGTAGCTCGCGATGGCCGCGGCCTGCTTGACGTCGGGCCGCTGCAAGCCCAGGTAGCGCCCGCCGGTGGGGTTCAGCGAGCTGTAGCGCTCGACGGACTCGAAGATGAGGTACTTGCTCGTGTACGACCGTGTGGACGACGCGTTCCAGAAGGTGAAGGTGGACAGGTCGGCGAACGCGGTGCTCGCGCTCGACTGCATCAGCCCGAGCTGGTTGAAGGTGCCGAAGCGCGACAGGGCGAGGATCAGGGGCCAGCGCTGGACCGCGGCGTACGGCGCGAACTCGGCCCCGTAGAAGAACACCACCGGCTTGGGCGTCCCGTCGCTGGCGGTGGCCAGCCACAGCGGAGTGGTTCCGGAACCCGTTGGTTGTGGCGCCTGCACGGGGGTGGCCGGCGTGCTCACCCCCACGGCGTCGTAGACCGACGCAGGCACCGACGTCAGGGTGGAGACGAGCGACGAGGGTGCGGGATTGAAGGTCTCCACGGTCGACGTCGTGCTCGGCCCCGAGTTGTCCCGCACCAGGACCAGCGCGCCGAGCAGGATGATGGCGGCGACGATGAGCCCGAGAGCGAGATAGCGGCGCGGGATGTGGCGCAACGTGGTCGGTGAAGCGGGCTCGGAGGCGGGCAGGCTCATGGGACCGGGTCAGGTTAGTCAAGGGGCGCCCCCGTTTCGGGGGCGCCGCCTCCTGCTGCCGGTACCCTTCCCGTGAGTGTCACCTCCATCCGCTCCCCCTCCGCCACCGGCCCCTGCGGACGGGTCGGCCCCGGCCCCGGTGGAGATCCGCCCGGCCGCCACGGTGATGCTGGTGCGCGACGCTCAGGCGTCGTCGGGTGGGACCTCACTCGAGGTCCTGATGGTGCGGCGCAACCTGCGCTCCGATTTCGTGGGCGGGGCCTACGTGTTCCCCGGCGGTGCTGTCGACCCGTTGGACGGGGGGCCCGAGGCAGAGGCCATCTGCGCCGGTCGGACCGATGCCGGGGCCAGCGCGCTGCTGGGCTTCGAGTCGGGCGGGCTGGCCTACTGGGTCGCCGTGGTCCGCGAGACCTTCGAGGAGGCGGGCATCCTCCTGGCCCGGCGTGAGGAGGGCCCCGACCTCCTGGCCGGGGAGCCCGGGGAGGAGGCCCGCTTCGCCACCGAGCGGACGGCCGTCAACCAGGGCACGCGTCGCTTCCTCGACCTGTGCCGGGCCGAGGGCCTGCGCCTCTCGGCCGGCGACATCCACTACTTCGCCCACTGGATCACGCCGCGGGGCGCACCGCGTCGCTACGACACCCGCTTCTTCGTGGCGGCGGCGCCTCCGGGCCAGATCGCGGCGCACGACGCCGGAGAGACCATCGCCGACGTCTGGATCTCGCCGCATGACGCACTGGCCCGGCACCGCGCCGGCGAGATCGAAATCATCTTCCCGACCATCCGCAACCTTCAGGCCATCGGGCGCTTCGCCACCAGCGTGGAGCTGCTCCAGGCGGCGGAGGAGGCCTCGAGCGCCGTCCCGGCCATCGAGCCACGGGTCGTGCCGGACGGCAACGGCATGCGCATCGTGCTGCCGGGCGACCCCGGCTATGAACGTGGTGCGGTGCCCGATCCTGGCGGTGGCGGCGCGAGCGGCGACTTCAACGAGGCGGTGCGCGAAGTGTCCATGCGGGCCAACGAGGAGGGCCCGGACACAGCGCCAGGACCGCGCCCGTCGGGCGAAAAACCCACCGACCGATCGTGATCCCGGCGGTGCCGGACTTCGGCATCGGCCCGACGCCCGCGCCAGGCCGCGTGGACGAGGTGGGCCTGGCGTCCTGCGCCTCGCCGCCCCCAATCCGGGTCTCATGACCGGACCGGGGACGAACACCTACCTCGTGGGCGGCACGGAGCCGGTGGTCATCGACCCCGGCCCGGCCGATGCCACGCACGCCGCTGCCATCGTGGCCGCCGCCGCCCCGTTAGGGCCGGTCCGCGCCATCCTCGTCACGCACACGGACACCGACCACGCGCCTGGCGCCGCCGCCCTGGCCGCGGCCGCGGGAGCCCGCGTGGTCGGCTTCGGGCCCGCCGAGGACTTCGCACCCGACGAGCTCGTCGGCGAGGGATGGACCCTGGCTTGTCCGGGTACCACGGCCACGGGCGATCTGTCGCTGCGGGTGCACGGCTCGCCGGTCGCCCGTCGCCCGGTACTCCCTGTGGGCGCACCTACGGGCATTGGGTCAGGAGGGCAGGGCGGTGCCGGCAGACGCGGCCAGCGGGGCGGAGAGCAGCATCGGGACCCGCTGGGGCGTCGTCTGATCACCACCTCCTGAGCACCGCCTCCTCGGCGAGGCATCCGGTCTCAGTCGGTTGCGACGCCGCCTTGGGCCACCGCTGCCTCGACCCGCTCCATGAGGCGGGCCGAGCAGCCCTGCACGTCGACGACCGGCGCCACATCCTCGGCGATCACTCGGGCCATCTCCTTGAAGACGGCGCCGAGCTCGCTGTCGTCGCCCGACATGGCGACGGGCACGCCGATGTCCCCACCGGCCGCCAGATCCGGGTGCAGCGGGATGGAGCCGATCAGGGGCACACCGAGGCCGTGGGCCAGGCGGGCGCCACCGCCCGATCCGAAGAGCGCGTAAGTGGTGCCGTGCTCGCAGGTGAAATCACTCATGTTCTCGATGACCCCCGCCACACGCAGGTAGCCCCGACGCGCCATGTCGGCCGCCCTGGCCGCCACCTTCTGGGCCGCCACCGGCGGCGTCGTGACGACGAGGAGCTCGGTCCGTGGGAGCAGGCGGGCCAGTCCCATCTGGACATCACCTGTCCCCGGGGGCATGTCGATCAGGAGGTAGTCCAGATCCCCCCAGTGGGCGTCTTGGAGGAACTGCTGCACCGCCCGGGTCAGGACCAGCCCGCGCCACATGATCGCCTGCTCCTCGTCGGCCAGGAACCCCATCGACAGCACCCGCACCGTGCCGGATCCTATGGAGCGCTCCAGTGGGATCATCTTCCCGGCTTTGGCCTCGACGTCCCCTTCCATGCCCAGCAGGCGGGGGACGGAGAAGCCCCAGATGTCGGCGTCGAGGATCCCGACGACCAGGCCCCGGGAAGCCAGCGCCACAGCCAGGTTGACCGTCACGGACGACTTGCCGACCCCCCCCTTGCCCGAGGCGATGGCCAACACACGTGTGGACGTGGCGATCGCCGTGTCGGGTGCGTCTTCGCGAGCCTTCCACCGGGCCCGCGCCATGACGGCGGCCCGTTCGTCCGCATCCATGGCCGCCACCTGCACGTCGACGGAACTGACCCAGTCGAGTGACCGCACGTGGTTCACCACGTCGCGCTCGATCTGGCTGCGCAACGGGCAGGCGGCGATGGTCAGCGCCACGTCGACGATGACGTCGCCACCCTCGACGGTGATCGCACGGACCATGCCGAGGTCCACGATGGTGTCGCCCAACTCGGGGTCCACCACCGCCCGCAGGCAGTCGCGGACCTCCTCCACACGGACCGCCCGCGAGGCCTCCTCCGACGGGGGGTCCGGCGAGGCGGGAGTGGTCATAGTCAGGAATTGTACCTGCGTGCTGGGGAATTCCGGCCCTTCCCGGCTCGGGTGCTCGGCCCGGTCCGGCGCCGGTAACATAGGCACGTCCGTGGCGCACCGTGCACCTCGGGTTGTCGGTCGCCAGGCGTACGGCGCAACGAGGAGGATCCAGTGACGACGATGTCCACTTCCGTCAACATCGGGAAGAAGCCGGCACCGGTGACGCTCAGCGACGATGCCGCGGCCAAGGTCGCCGAGTTGCTGGCCCAGGAGGAAGGCGAGGAGCTCGCTCTGCGGGTTGCCGTCAAGCCAGGAGGCTGCTCCGGCTACAGCTACGAGATGTTCTTCGACACCGAGGTCATGGCCGATGACGTGGTGCGCGAGTTCGGCGCCGTCAAGGTCGTCGTGGACTCGGCCAGCGCCGAGCTGCTGACCGGTTCCATCCTCGAGTACAGCGACGGCCTGCAGGGCGCCGGCTTCAACATCATCAATCCCAACGCCACCCGCACCTGCGGTTGTGGCTCCTCCTTCAGCTGAGCTTCGGGCACCCCGCCTTCTGAGCGGAAGCGGCTCTACTCCCGAGGGACACACGAGCGTTGGCGCTCCCGCGCCGAGGTCAGTCCCGTTCGTCCTCAACGGGGACGCTGTGGCGGTCGAGGAAGGCATCAGCCTTCTCGATGCGTTGCGAGAGGAACTCGGCTGCCGATCCGTCAAGGACGGCTGCAGCCCGCAGGGTCAGTGCGGATGCTGCACGGTGTGGGTCGACGGGGCGCCCCGCGTCGCCTGCGTGACACCCGTCCGGCGTATCGCCGGGCGCCAGGTCACGACCCTCGAGGGAGCGCCGGAGGAGTTGCGCCAGCGCTGGGCCGCCGCCTTCGTCGAACACGGGGCCAGCCAGTGCGGCTTCTGCACGCCCGGCATCGTCCTGCGGCTCGCCGCGCTCGAAGGGACAGGACCGGGGAGGCCGCCTTCGCGTGGCGACATCGAGGCGGCCCTGCGCGCCCACCTGTGCCGATGCACCGGTTGGCAATCCATCGTCGACGCGGCGTGCAGTGCGCTGGGCGTCGACGGTGCCGCGAGGCCGGCCCCGGGCGATCCTCGGAACCTGCTGCTGGCCGCGTGGCGGGCGCAGGTCGAAGGGCCGGCGTTTCAGAGTTCGGGCCCGGACGTGGTCCTCGGCGGCGGGGGCTTCGCTGACGACTCGGCGCCACCCGATGCGCTCGTGCAGTTGGGCGCCGGTGGAGCACTCGCGGCCGGCCTGCGCGCTGCCCGGGCCGGGAGTGGCCGCGTGCAGGGCAGGAACAGCACGGTGCCGCTTTCGCATCCCGTCGCGGTACCCGACGGCGACTGGGCACTCACTCTCCAGACATCCTGGCTCGAGCCCGCCTACGTCGAGCCGGACGCGAGTTGGTCCCGCCCCGGCGGCACCCCCGCCTCCCCCCTGGCGAACGGCGGCGCGTTCGGAGGCAAGCGCCACAGCCCGGCGCCTGCCGACGCCCGGGAGCTCGCGGACGCCAGCGTTGCTGCTGTCCGCGTGCTGTGGCGGCGTGAAGACGTGGTGCGACGCGGGCCCAAGCGCCCACCTCTCGCGGTCGCACTCCGTCCCGACGGGACCGGCCTCGTCCGGGTTGGGCGCACGGAGCGTTCGGGCGCTCTCGCACCACTGGTGGCCGGAGTGCGGACATGTTGCCCGGGCGTGGAGGTCGAAATGATCGACGTCGCCGGGCCGCCTGTGTCCTCCGACCTGCGCGGCGCGGGCTGGGCCGAGGTGCTCGCGGCGCAGGTGGTGCTCGACGCCGCCGCCTCCGAGCGCGCCCCGGGGCACGGCGAGGCGCACGTCGATGTTCCCGGTGCGGGCGCGGCCCGCGTCGAACTGCATGGCGACACCGGGTCGCGCGGCCGAGTCGAGGTCGACGTCTGGGCCGGCGAGATCCTCTGTCCCGTGACGCTGCGCTCCTACGCGCTCGGCGCGGTGCATCAGGCGCTCGGCATGGTGTGGAGTGAAGGGATCGCCCTCGACGTCGCCGGTGAGCCGGTCGACCTGACCATTCGTTCCTTCGGCATCCTCGCCGCGCGTGACATGCCCGAGGTCACGGTCCGGCTCCACCACGAAGACGGCTGGCCCGTCAACGGATCCGACGCGGTGTTCGTCGCCACCCTGGCCGCGGCATGGATAGCTGAAGGGTTGCCCGGTCGCTGGCCGACACGGCGCGACGCCGCGCGTGCGCCAACGCGTGACGTGGCACCACCGGTGGGCTGAGAGGAGCGCGCATGAGTCCTGCCGTTGGTCCCTACTCCCCCGTCCGCCGCGTCGGTGACTGGGTCATCACCTCGGGTCAGGTGGGCTTGGCCACCGACAGCAGTGGCACGGCCAGTCTGGTCGAGGGCGGGACGGTGGCCGAACTGCGACAGGTACTGCAGAACGTGGCGGATGTGCTCGCGGTCGAGGGCGCGACGCTGTCCGACGTGGTCAAGACCACGGTGTTCCTCCTCGACATGTCGGAGTTCAGCGCCGTGAACGAGGTCTGGGTGGAGTACTTCAGCGAGAACCGGCCGACGCGCTCGGCCGTCGCGGTGGTGGCGCTCCCGATCGGCGCCCGGATTGAGGTCGAAGCCTGGGCCTACGCGCCGGCCGTCTGAGCCGACGGGGCCGCCGCCGCCCCGGCTGGC
>Ga0302325_10033012_pt1 | contig 10614 bp, 8 predicted proteins | sample Palsa_T0_2_FD_201948 | JGI IMG/M metagenome (GOLD analysis project Ga0302325, IMG submission 201948) | Peat permafrost microbial communities from Stordalen Mire near Abisko, Sweden - Palsa_T0_2 | ecosystem: Environmental > Terrestrial > Soil > Palsa > Peat permafrost | place: Sweden: Abisko...
CAAGATAATACTGCGGGGCCTGGCGGAAGTATTGTTCATCAGTATCATTAGGGCTTACCTGGAACAGGTTGTTCCGCAAACCGGGTTTCTCTCCGCTTTAATAGATACCCGCATCGGCAACGCACTCACGCTAATACAGGATTCACCGGGAAAAGCCTGGACAATTGATGCCCTCGCCAAAAGCGTAGGTATGTCAAGGTCTGTTTTCTTTAACCGGTTTAAAATGTTGGTTGGCGAAACGCCTACAGTTTATCTAACCAACTGGCGGATCAGGAAAGCCAAAGAGATACTGGCCATCAATAAAGATAATATCAGTGAAATAGCATTGAAGGTAGGCTATCAATCCGAAGCTGCATTTAACCGCATCTTTAAAGCAAAGGTTGGCAGTACGCCTGCTGCCTTTAGACGGGAGTTGATTTAATTACCGCGGTAAAGGGGCGGCAATGGCTGCTGGGAAGTTCTTTTTCAGCGATAATATGGCGGGAATAACCTCCTGGCATTGCACGTTGCTGCGCGCGATGGAGTATGAATTATGTAACGTCCTCGCGCATTCATATAACAATGAAACCTTCGGTATTCACTAGCTTTGCTCTGACTAAAATCGGTCATCAATTTTTAAAGTATCAATAATGAAGAGAGTTTTAATATTAACATCAGTTGCCACCTTTTTCTTGTGTATTTCGGGATTTGCGCAGGTAAATACAGACTCGCTCGCCATAGTAGCCAAGATCAGCGAGTATCAGCTGAAACTGGGAAAATTGCAGAACACGGTAAATAAGAAAACAAACGACAAGCAGACCGATTCGCTTCAAGCTCAGCAGTCCGCTAATGCGAACGCTTCAGCGGCTAATACCTTAAGCGCCAATCCGCAAGACAAAAAGGACGCAAGGCAGGCCGACAATGCAGCCGGCACAGCGAAAAGCGACGCTAGAAAGGCGAGAAAGGCCCAAGACAGGTTCGATGACGTAAATACGGAAATATTAGATCTCCAAAATAAGATCGCCGTCCAGCAGCTCAAATTGGATAAATTCACACGTGTCACCTACGTTTCTGCGGCCACCGCAACACCGCTACTACCTGATTCCACTCAGCACCGGTAAGCTGCAACCGCATATTTTTCCTAAGGACTGTCGATGACGACAGTCCTTTTTTGTGAAACAGTAAGCGGCCGCTGCTGATAATTGTCAATTCAGCCATTTTATCGGATGGAAGCTTGCTAGTACCATCAAAGGTTAGCTTTTCAGTGTAAGGTTTTTAGTAAATAATTTAAAACGTTCACAGTTTAAAATTTTAGCTATGAGACTTTCTGAGTTTATCTTATTGAATGAGCACGAAAAAAAATCGACTGTTTTCCACCAGGGAGTGTGCCTCGCCAAGAGTAATAGTTTTGATTCTGTTGTATTTCTGTTCCAATTAGGAAGTTATTATGTGGAGGCGTATTGCAATCCTGAGAATAAGGCGATCGAAGAATACATATTTCCTGTGCAGCCATGTCAAAGTCCTGTAGAACCACCACAAGGCCTTCCCCTGAAATCTCCATATCGGAAAGGCAATCATTCAAGGCACTCAGATTATTGCCATAATAATCTGGAAAGGAAAGTTCTCTTTTAAGGGATCTATGTATAGAACCGGTATTATGCCAATCAGAACAATGAACTTCTATAATTTTAAATTCCGCACTCCTAAACCATGTAAGATCTGCCTCAAGTATGCCATGATTGCAGTAAAGACTTGACCAGCCATTTTGAAGAATTGCCCAGTCTAAACGGTCATTTAGAAAGTTTGGATCATCAATAAAGACTGCCATTTTTGCTATTATATCCGATTTTGATATGAAGGCTTCTTTTTTTTCCATCGTTATCTATCTAATTGAGAAATTGACGCAATGGCAAATCATCTGCCAATTCTAAAAATAAGTATTTACTGCAAACTCATATTGACTTATAAATATTTCTTTAAAGGCGCTTATATTATTTTGTTCATAGAATATCAGCATTGCCTTTTTATATTCAATTGAATCAATTGTACGAAAAGATATTGGGCAGTAGCTGTGAGCAATTAATATGGCATTGCTTACAATACGCGCTGTTCTTTTATTGCCATCTACAAATGCTTGAATATATGAGAGCAAAACGAGTGCTAGTAAAGATTTTTCAAAAACATCTTCCTTACCATTGATCAATTCACACATATCATTTAGGGCATCCCGGATCTGGTGTTCATTATCCAGTGGTTTATAGTTGGTACCTGAAATACCAACTCTTCTTTGGCGGATGTTACGATCAACTCCTAAATCCTTGATAAGGAGGCTGTGAATATCTTCTATTCCATGTACAGTTAAGGGTACAACATAATCAGGATTGGCAATAATAAAATTAAGCGCATCTTTATGGTTTAGCAGCATAGTTGCATCATCTTTCGGCTTGCCCTCGGCTGTTTCTTTTTCTTTGAGCAATCGCTCTGTTTCTAAAAGTGTATAAGTATTACCTTCAATCTGGGATGATTTCCAGCTAAGATCAATAGCTAATCGCTCCATTTCTTTACCGTATTCAGTTGTGGATAAGCCCGCAATATTCTTTTTAAATTTTGTATGCAGAGACTGAAGTAGTGCTTGCTCCCCTCCTGTAAATAGGTTGGCAGCCCGTAAGATATCAGTAATTAGTGATAGATTAAAACTGTCCTTGATCTGCCTTTCGTCTTGTTCTTTCTTAAAGTAATTTTCTACATCAACCGGATATAATAATTCATAAGTGGAGCTTACTAGATATTTTGTCCCTTTCCCTTTGCCTTTTGTTGCGATCAATTTTTCCGAAAGAAGCTGAGTTAGAGCACGTTTAATAGTTGCATATCCCATTTCCAGCCCCAGGCTATCGTATATTTCTTTGGACGATTGTAAAGGATGGTTCTTAATATGCTCAACGATATCTTTATTTATGTCAGACGTCATTTGTGGCTCATTTTAATACCAAATATAGCTCAGGTTATTGACTTTTTGAGCTGCATTCCCCCTTCTTATGAGCTTTATTTAAATAGAGCTCATATAGGCCCCTTTTTTGGCTCAACATTCACATTATTTGAGCCGGTTTTCATCAGTTCTTGAGCTTAATGCCGATAATCCCGATCGAGCTAGAAGTACTTAATATCTCAACAGATTATACTCTAACATTTTCTTAACTTTTGGTGCGCGAATTCAAAAGAATAAGAAAGCTGCATAACCATCCTACTTTCAAATTGTTAGAGTTGCTAATCTCTTCAAGTCACCGACGAAAAGATTCGAGAATTGTCCTGCCAGGTCGACAGAATTTTAAAACCCGCTCTGGTAGCGGGTTTTGGTTTTTGGGGAGTATTATACTCCATCCATATCGATCAGTAACCCTTGTTTCATATCAAATTTGTTTTGTTGTTGCTCCTTCCCGCCTAATTAAATATACCGAATTAGTTCAGACCGACCAACAGGCTATTTTCGAAATGCAACAGTCAGGAGCGCTGAGAGTTCAACAGATCAACAACAACCTATTCTGTCCGCATTTTTCCTTTGGCGCACGGTGAAGACAAGGAGGAACCAGACTTTCAGGATGATCAACCGCCAACCTCCATAAGTGACCAAGGCCTAAGCTTATCAGGCGTGCATTAGGTTCAGCTTGATAGTGTAGATCAAAGAAATGTTCACTTAAGAACGATTCAAAACCTTCATCTGATCCATCATATAGTTTTTTAAGTTCATCACGTATTTCTGGAATAAGTACTTTCTTTTTGCCTTGTGAATTTGGCAATATTTCACTCGACTCGCCATAGTAAGTGCATAAAAAGGTATCGATTGGTATAGGAGAGCGGTCTACATGAAAAGAATAAACATCGGTTGGAAAAAACGCGTAGGTATCATCCTGATCATAGTAGTTTATCACATTAAGGATTGGCGATGCGCCATGAGCTTTCAATGCCTTCAAGTCATTTAAAAGAATTTCCCGGGCAAGTTGCCCATGTTCACTCAATTGAAGTTCACAAAGTTCCTCTTGTTCAATTACCGTTATGTTTCCGGTTAGCTCTACCTTTTTAACAATCTCAGAAAAATCACCTATCAGTTCACGAGCCCAACAAATCGCATTAACTACTCCATTAAATGGCGTAGAAGCAAGATCTTGAAAATTCGTGACATAGTGAATCTGATTCTCAGCCTGAGGTAAATCTACCATAATACTCAATATTTAAAACAAAGAACGGGCATTATTTCCCGACAATTTTCTTTCGGTGTACAATTCATCCTGTCGTCCCGACTGGGTGCAGACATTTCAGGATGAAAGTCGGAGGCTTTTTTTCTTTAAGTAGCAGAACATTAAGGGCATACAGTACCTTCGGACATCGGAGAAAACACCAACTTAGTTCGCAAGTGGTATCCTTGTAGATTAATGTCCTGCTTTCTTAAGCGACGCTTACATTAAATTAACTACCCGGCGAATCGATCGGTGAGAAACTCACCGACGAGTTGAAGAGCTTTCTCCGAAGCTGCGAGGCTTCCCACGCTTCCAAGGAAACCATGGATCATCCCTTCCCATACATCGAGGCGAGCATCGACTCCTGCCGTGACTGCGCGTGCGATAAACCGGACGGAATCATCCAGCAGCACTTCGTCATCGCCCACGTGCACGCGGATCGGGACTAAGCCCTTCAAGTCAACGTAAAGCGGCGAGGCTAAAGGGTCTAAGGCATCATGTTCAGCCAGATAGGAATGAACCAGCCCGGCTGCTTGCGGTTGAGTGAACAAAGGATCAGCGTCGGCACGCGTAGACCAACTCTTACCGGAAAGGGACAGATCTGTCACAGGTGAAAGCGCCACTCCACCGACGAGGGCTTTGCTGTAAGCGTCATGGTTAGACGCGAGATGCACGATCAACTCAAGCGCCAGGTTTCCGCCAGCAGAATCACCAGTGATTGCAATCTTTGAGAAGCCTCGCTCTGTCAGGCCAAGGAAGCAGGCCCGGACATCTTCTGCGGCGGCGGGAAAGGGATCTTCCGGTGCGAGCCGGTAGTCCGGCACGAACGTAGCGACTCCTGCGTGTGCGGCGATGTGGCCGGCAAAATGCCGGAAAGCCTGGGCCGAGCCAAAGGTGAACCAGCCGCCGTGAAGATGCATTACGGCCTGATTTGGCCGGGCGTCTTCCGGTAAGCACCACCATCCTGAAACGCCGCCTACGCGTTCAGCTTCGTAAACAACGCCTGCAGGCGCTGCAACGCGCCCCATGATCGCATCGTATGGAACCCGGGCCGCCGGTCCCTGAAGCTTGCCCTTATTGGGTGTGACAATGGTGCGCATGGCGGTCATCACAACTTGATCTTCTGTGCTGAATGGATGGAGTACTGACCAGGGGGCCGTACCGTATTCTTCGATAAATGTCTTCGTCATAGTGTTCTTTTTTTGTGTTTAGTTTTGAAGTTTATGGATTTAAAAACCATACATACCATCCGAAACGGAAATTTGCGATCACGATTCATCAGTCGAACTTGACCAAGTCCTTAAAGATCAGTTGACCCCAGCTTTTTCCGCGCGCCTGCACAAGTAGTCCACCTTCCGAAAGCCCGCCAAGTTTGATTGGTGAAAAACCGAGATTTTCCGCAAGCGCACCAATCTCCGCTGCTGCGCCGTCATCGTCGCTCGCCAGGAACACGACTCTCCTGCCACCATGTACGGCCGGATCTTGGTCAAGGATGGCAGCGACCAAATGGTTGAAGCCCTTAACCAGTTTTCCACCAGTGAAGGCCTGCGCTACGAACTTGGAAGAAGGCTGTCCTCCCAACTCCTCAGGGGATACGCCATAGGCATTGGTCACATCGACGATGGTCTTCCCCTGCCAGGTGGGCAGCGCCTTCGCGACATCCGGGTGCGATTCAAAACGCACAGCCAAAAAGATGACGTTCGCCTTGACGGCTTCCGCCAGTGTTGCGGGAGTGATCTCAGGTCCAATCGCGGCCGCATCGGATGCAAAGCTTTCCGGGTTGTGCGTGGTTGCAACGGATACATCGATGCCGTTGCGAGCGAACGCCTTGGCCAGGGCCTTGCCGATATTGCCGAAGCCGATAATTGCGTAGCTCGCTACTTTGTTTTCTGATTTACTCATTTTGAAAATTATTTTAATTATTTAATGGCACGAGTTCAAACTCGTGCCGGCGTGGGTTCAATTACTTAGCCAAATAGGTCATACCACCATCAACAAGGAGTTCGGCACCAAGCATGAACGAGGAATCATCAGAGGCCAGGAAAACTGCTGTTTTACCAATGTCGGATGGTTGCCCAATCCTGCCTGTCGGCATTACACTTGCAAAGTGTGTTTTTACAGCTTCAATTTGTTCTGCGGGAACAAACTTTTCAAATGCTGGTGTATCTGTTGTACCTGGTGTTATTACATTTACCCTAATTTTTCTATCTAAAAGGTCGCTTGAAAATCCTTTTGCAAAATGGATCACAGCTGCTTTTGAAGCGCCATAAAGCGTAAAATTCGCATATGCCCGATGTGCAGCATTTGAACCGATAAGAATAATAGAACCACCATCATTCATATAGGGCAGTCCTTTCTGAACAGTGAAGTAGACACTTTTTAGGTTTAAATCCATTGTCTTGTCATAGTCGGCTTCGTCAATAGTTACCACAGTTCCTACAGCTCCACCACCCGCGTTGGCAACGATCACGTCTATTTTACCAAATTTTTCAGCTGTTACTTTAAACACTCTTTCCAGGTCGGCAAGGTTGGTCACATCGGCATTTATGGCTATAAAATTATCTCCAAGTTGAGCCACAGAATTATCCAAAGTTTCCCGATTCCTGCCGACAATAACTCCTTTAGCACCTTCATTTTTAAATGCTTGGGCAATGCCAAATCCAATGCCACTATTACCACCTGTAATAACGGCTACTTTGTTTTTTAATCTACTCATTATTTCTATTATTTATCTGAGGGTTTAATATTTCGGGAAGCTATCAGGTTCCGTAAACTACCAAAGTAACCGGCAATAGTCCTTCGTATGCGGGCAAATGATTAATGTAATGAGGCTCATACCGATAGCCAGGCAATCCCTGGTGTTGTTTCATCCGTTAAAGCTAAAACTAACCATATGGTTGATGTTATACATTTCTGAAAACCTGTTACATAATTCATTGGCTGAGATAAAAGCCGTTAGGCCCTTAATGCATCACAGATTATAGGTATTCAAGACCGTATTCGATTCGTTTAAAAATCCTTTCCCGTTCTCTTTCGGGCACCCGCCGACGTGTTTATAAAGGACTGGCTCATGAAAGAACTAAACCACAGGGTAGGCAACAACTTCCATTTCATGATGAGCGTACAGAACATGCAGGCGCATAGCCTGAATAGCCTGGAAGCACTAAATGCGATCACCCAAAGCAACAGCCCGGAAGGAATTACGCCCTCCGTCCGCGTATCGCGATCACGTTGCAAACGATCGGAGAAGCCGGACTGGAGCTGGACATAAAGGACAATGGAAAAGGATATTCCCCTGTCTCGCAACAGGGCAAGCACTCATCGTCGGGATTTGTGCTAATAGAAATGCTGACAAGGCATTTGCGGGGAACACTGAGCATGCTCAATGAGGAGGGCCTTACAATCCGCATCCGTTTCCCCGCGCAATATCAATACCTACACGGATAAACAAGCGATATCACTGATGAGATGCTATGGTAAAATCAATCGCCCAAGGCTGCACGCAAAGAAAAAACCTCCAAATATTAGTCGGAGGTCTTTCAAGGGAATTGAATCTTCAGCTTTTATAGGACGGTTTAGATCGTGGGTGGTTCTTGGATTTGTTCCTAGGAAATCATTTCATTCGGATTGGATAAAGCAAAGGTAGATCTATCCTGGATGCAGATAGGATAGATGGGCGGTTAAATCACCAAACTAATGCCCAGCACTTATCAGATAGTAAAGGATCTCGAAGGGAAGTTATCGACTCTGGTAGAACTACGGTTCCCGATATCGTATATATACGTTGTATTCTAAAATGATGCCTGTTCCCAGGTATACACATCTTTTAAAAATGTGAATTATGTAACATATTGCCCTGACGTTGTAACAACTGGCAACGGAAAATCAGTCACCTTTAAACTCAATTAGTACGTACAAATACTACAGTGCGAGAGACATTAAACCACAAAAGAACCGACCGAAGTTGTTAGAATTCCTATGCTAAACAATAGTTCTTGTGAATGAAGAGTCCCTTGTACCTCGGGGCTCTTCATATTAAATGTCGCCGTATCCCGGCATAGGCAAATTCCGCCCTCCGAAAATATTGAACGCTCTAGCCTGTAGGTAGTCAATTATTCCAAAGTGAAAATATGGCCATTAAACCCTTATCAACTACAAATGATGCCGGTAAAACCGGTTATCCCGGAAAGCCCATTACTGAAATTATTACCAATGGGTTTTTTACAGTGGACCGGCATTGGACGGTAAAATATTGGAATAAGGCCGCTGAAAAATTACTAGAGGTCCCGGCAGCAGACATCGTCGGGAAGAACCTCTGGGAAGAATATGCGGGAGTCATTCCAGTAGATTTTTACGCCGTCTACCACAATGCATTTATAGAGGATATCCCCGTTCATTTTGAAGAATATTGGGGGAAAATGGGTGCTTGGTTTGACGTCATTACGTACCATTGTGACGATACCTTATCTGTTTCTTTCAGAAGTCGCAATCATCCGGCGCATTCCGGACTTCTGCAACAGCGTCTTAAGGTGATGAACGAACTGTACCAATTTGTGACGCAAGTAACGAATGATTGTCTTTGGGAGTGGGACCTTCAGACCAGGGAGATGTTCTGGATAGACGGTGGCCATAAAAGGGTTTTTGGCTACCAGATAGAGAACGCCCTTATCCCCCAAAGTTTTTGGGAAAATCATCTGCATCCCGATGATAAAATACGCATCCTGGATCGATTAAACAAAATGCTGAAGGTTGGATCTGACAGCATCTGGGAAGATGAATACAGGTTTCAAAGGGCTGACGGCAGCTATGCCTTCGTGCATGACCGCGCGCATATTATTTATGATGCGGATAAGGTTGCCTGCAGGATGATCGGCGCTACCCAGGATATCACTGTCCGAAAATCGGCAGAAATTAGGTTATTGGAAAGTGAAAGAAAATTAGTGCAGGAAAGATTAACAAGAAAAAGAGAAGTGACTCATGCCGTCCTGACGGCACAGGAGAAAGAAAGATCGGAGATTGGAAAAGAACTGCATGATAATCTGAACCAGATCCTTGGCGCCGTCAAACTGTATATCGAAATGGCCAAAAGGGATGAGGAGAACAGGGAAATGTGCTTGGAGAAGTCTTCTGGCTTCATCGTAAACGTAATAGAGGAGATCAGAAGAATCTCTAAAACTTTATCGACTCCGGGCATGAATATGGGTCTTCTTGATAGTATAAAAACTCTATTGGATGATCTGCGTATGGTGCATGCGCTAAAAATTGAATTTCACGAGGCCGGTGTCGACGAAGAAAACCTGGATCAAAGGCTACAGCTTACTATTTTCAGAATTGTGCAGGAACAATTGAATAATATTTTGAAACATGCTAAGGCCACCTGTGCGACCATACATTTAACCAGACCGGGAAATGAGATCATTTTACTCATTTCAGATAACGGAAATGGCTGCACTATTTTAGAAGAAGAAAAGGGAGTAGGTATTATAAATATCAGGAGCAGGGTGGAACTGTATCATGGAAAAGTTACGATTGTATCACTGCCAGGTGAAGGCTATGCATTGAAAGTTGTATTGCCTTTGACTGGCCAGGCATGAATCAGGCGGCTGGAGTTTCTTATTTCCCATGGACAGACAGGGTACAATTCTGGAGGTAGCCGGGCTTGTATTATGGCTGAGCTCAGATAAAACTCAGCATTTGTCAACTGTAACTAATGATATTAATTAAAGCTTCATGAATATGTGTGCAAATACCAAATTATCTGAGCGAATATTCTCCAATCGAACGAGCAGGCCATGAAAAGAAAAATCCAACATAATGCCGTCAACAATCAGGAAGACGAAGACTCGTGCGCATACTCCGTCTATATGCCGGGTGATGCGCCAGTCGAAATAAAAGAAGACAAATCTGTTGAGGAGAGCAGCGGCCGTCTTTTCAGCGAAGCATCAGGCACTAAGGAAGAATTGACAAGCAACCCGGGATAATTTTGAAACAACTTACGTATGAAAGAACCAAAATTCGTTATTGTGGTAGGCACTTCCGCCGGTGGAATGAATGCGCTGATAGAATTAGTTGCGCAATTCAATGAAGATATCGATGCAGCAGTTTTTATTGTTATGCATTTATCCAGGAATAGTATCAGCGATTTTTTGGTTCATCGGTTGCAGCCACATACTTTGTTTAAATGTGAGGTCGCAAAGGATGGTGCATCGATAGAAAAAGGTCATATTTATGTCGCGGCTCCCAATCAACATTTGCTCGTAAAAATGGACAAAGTTATTCTTGGACGCGGGCCCGAAGAGAACCGATGGCGGCCTTCGATTGACGTACTATTTCGATCAGCCGCTGCCGCCTATAGTACCAGAGTGATTGGAGTCATTCTAACAGGCTCACTCGATGACGGTAC
>Ga0302325_10033014_pt1 | contig 10614 bp, 12 predicted proteins | sample Palsa_T0_2_FD_201948 | JGI IMG/M metagenome (GOLD analysis project Ga0302325, IMG submission 201948) | Peat permafrost microbial communities from Stordalen Mire near Abisko, Sweden - Palsa_T0_2 | ecosystem: Environmental > Terrestrial > Soil > Palsa > Peat permafrost | place: Sweden: Abisko...
AAACTGGAATCGCAGCGTTTTCAAGCCACAGGCGCGCTGCTGCGGCGGGTCGATGAGGGTTTGCTCGAGCCGCTGGACGACCTCGGCGGGATAGAAACTCAATGCCAGGAATTCGCGCATCTCCTGGGCATTGAGCCGGTCGCCCAGCAGTCGTTGGATGAGAGGTCGCAAGGCCCCGGAGGCGTTGTTGATGACGTGGCGCAGTTTTTTGTCCTCGCCGTGGACATCGCTGATCACATGGACGGCCCCGCGCGGAAGGGTGAGCACGGCCTCGGCACGCGCCAACTCGGCGGTGGCGGTATCGATATCGGGGAACTGGGCGGCGAGCGCCCAGAGGTCGGCTAGCTGGGCATCAGGATCGGCCATGCTCGCTCGGCTCCTTTCCGCTATCGCTGCGCCCTCATCCTCTCATCGGCCCAGACATGAAAATCGTAAAGACCAGGCGACGGTATCCCTGAGGACGAGGAGCGTCAAGGAGAATGTAACGACTGCGATGTCAAAGGAGTGGACGAGCGATGCGCACGACTCCTTGAACCTCATAATCATTACAGATGATTCACGTTTAACCCCAGACACCTTCTTGTCCCTGCCTAAGGCCCACGGATGTCCATCCGTGGGACGCGTTGCCGATTGCTCTCAGGGCGTGCGTGGGGAATACATCGTCGGATCGGTTTCACGGATCACGACCAGCGGTTCACCCCACATGCGTTGGGAATAACTCCCCAGTCCTTGGCCGCCTTGCTCAGTTGCCGAAATGCGGCCAGCGGAAACCGGCACCCATCGTCCGGCTCTGGCTGAACCTGACTCGCGCCGATCGAGGCAGGGTGAAAGCGTACCCCGGCTTCTCGCCCGTTTCCTGGTTTTCACGCCCCGTTATTGAGTCGGCGGCTGTCGCTCCTTGGTTTCCCGGTCGCCATACAGGGCATCCACTGGCCGGTCGAATTACAGGATTGACAACTTCAACGCGGCAGCTATCTTGTTAGGTAAATGATAGGTCGCCATTCAATCCGGATTCCGGTTCATGGCTTCATCGAGCTCGATGATTGGGAATGGGATATCGTAAATCATCCCGTTTTTCAGCGGCTACGTCGGATATCGTTTCACCCTTTACAATTACGGTCCCTACGCATCGGAAGTGATGAGCGACATCGAGTTCGCTGAGTCTTTTGGTCAGATTTCCGTGGAGTACAGAGGCCCGGATCAAGGCTACCAGATTCGCGCCACGGACGCGGTGCCGACAGCGGCATCGGCGTCGTCGATCGAAACATTGATGAATCACTTTGGCTCGATGAACGCCCGGGAACTGGAACTTCGCTCGACACTTTTGTTTTTGTCTCGGGAGTTTCAAGAGGCTCGCCTTGTGGAACGCCTCCGCGAGCTCAAGCCTAAATATTCGCTACCTGAGGTTCAGGCGGCACTCAATGACCTAAAGCGAAAGGAGTTTATTCGCTAACGATCGTCTTTGTTCTTTGCTCCGTGGACTTGGGGAGGGGCTTCGCGTTCTTCCGCCCAGCCCCTCCGCCGCATCGCTCCGCTCCCGGCAAGGTCGCCGCCGACACCGCCCGCGCGAAGGCCGAGGACGAATCCGAAAAGTTCCGCCTCACCCAGGCCTCGCTCCCGCAGCCCGTGGATCAAGATTTCGACCAGGCTATCGGCGAGGTCAAGAAGATCGAAGAGGAGAACAAGAAGAAAGCCGGCCATCGAAAAAAAGGCGATGAGCAATGACCGCGCCCGCACGACTCCTGAAGACCGGGCTTGCGTGAGTCCCGCCTGAATCTGCGGTGTGATTGTGTCGGGCTTGAAACAGAGGACGCGATTCGATTCATTAATGGCATCTGGGTAATCGATGCGGATTCGCCCGGCAAGCCACCTGGCCCTCAATCGCCCGGCTGGTCCTGTCGAGCGGCTTCCACGAGCACCTTTCGCGCCCAAGTAGACGTTTCTAGCGATGCGGCCGCCGCCGTATTGTCGAGAAGTTTTCGCTCCTCTTCATTGAGCAGAATTCTCAGCGGCTTTTTCCGCACCTCGGCCTTCGGTTTCTTCGGTCTGCCCCGCTTTGCGGCCATGGATATAAGATAGCCATTAAAAATTCTCGCGTCAAGAAAAGATTTCTCTTGCATATGGCTTTTTAATAGCTATCTTAAATCGAGTCCGATTCGGACGTGATTGCAAGGAAGCTTCTATGAGCGACGCAAAGGAACAACGCGGACAAGACATGCGAAGGTAGCCGTACTTGCCCGACAGCCGAGCGGAGCGCAGTTGATTCCGTCAATGAGCGGCAACGGCAAACGCGCGGTGAACGTCGGCACGGACAAGTCGACTTGCAGACGCCCGGACTGCCAGAACGGGTTTAAGTGCAAGCATATTCACGCGGTCGAACCCGTGAGGAAGCGCGAGACGACAAGCCATACCGATGGATCGGTGACGCAGTGCGGAGCGCGACGGATGCCGCGATGAAGAATGAGGCGCCATGCAAGATTCTGCGCCACAACATCTGCTGCCTGATTTCCGCAGTGCACGAGCTTGGAATCGATCCGAAGTTTGGAACAACGCCATAAGGCTTGGAGATTGCGATGGAAGAAAAAACCGTCAAAGTTGGTGACGTCGTGAAGTGGGCAAAACCCATAGATGCGGATGAAGCGAAAGAGCGATATATCCTCCGTGAACACAACGGGGATCGCGGCTACATGGAATACATCTGCAACATGAACATCAAGCCGCTAACGCTTGTCAGAATCGCGGACATCGAAGCAGTCGAAAGCTGAGAAATAAAATCCGCCCTTCGTTCAAGGACGTTAAACAAATCGACGGTTTTACAGACGCCTCGCGTTGATTAGGATGCAATGACTTGCAGTTGGAGACCATCGGTGAAATCAATCGAATTGTTTGCGGGTGCCGGCGGCTTGGCGATCGGCACTTCCCGTGCTGGCTTTGAGCATCGCGCCGTCATTGAATGGGACGCCGACGCCTGCGCCACGCTGAGATTGAACGCGCGGCCCGGAGCGGGCCACGCGAACCATTGGAACGTGCAACAAGCCGACGTAAACGGGTATGATTTCAAGCAACACCAGGGCGACGTTGAATTCATTTCCGGCGGTCCGCCCTGTCAACCATTCTCACTCGGCGGAAAGCACGGCGGACAAGCGGACCGCCGTAACATGTTTCCCCACGCGATCCGGGCCGTCCGCGAGAAACAGCCGCCGGAAGGCCAACCTCGGCGATGCGGTCTCGTATCGGGGGAACAAGGGCGCGAGGTCGGGCTTCGATCTGAAAAAGCGCTATGGCTGGGCATAAAGACGGAGAATCGATTATGGCTCGCCCCTCACCAATTCATCGTGATTCAGACGCGGATGGCGATGACTTCGGCTGCGTTGGCAGGAACAGAAAAAGGGGCAACAAGGAGGTCGCCCGCCTCGTCGGAAGCGCTGAGACCCGCCTTGCGGCCGGGGACTTCGAAGATGGGGACGACCTCATCGAATTCATTCGAAGCGAATTGGAACTCGTGTCGGCAAGATACGATTGCGGGTGCTGCGACACAGTGGTTAAGGAGAACGTATTCGCAGCGCTCGCTGACGTCATTACTGGTTCGAAAATTCCCGGCTTCGATCAATTGGAGATCTACGGCTGGTAGCAAGCCAATATAAATCGCGCGCCGCGCAACGACACGGGCGAGGATAAACAGCCGCCACGGAGGTTCGGCAGCGCGCAGCTACACCTTTACGGAATGCTTCATCGACAGTTTTCCCAGCTCATACCCATCAACGAGGACGATCGGTAGCTTTCCCGCTTCGCTTGCTTCCAATACGGCCGCTCTTGAGAAGTGGCTCGTCGTTACCACCGCACCGCGTGCATAGGGTTGGAGGCTTCCTCGAAGCTCAGCGACCTCCTTGCGCCCGACGGTATGAAGCCAGCGCTTAGCCTGAACCTGAAGAAGCGTCTCCCGCAACGGCCACAACGTCGGGCCAGCGTAGGCATTGACGTCAATTCCCCCATCCTGGCTGAAACGAGTCACCGTTGCTCGTGCAAATCCACTTTGCTCGAGCAGGTCCCTGACAAACTGCTCAAAACGTTGCGGCTCTGCTGCGAGAAGTCGCGCTCGAACCGCTTCGATCAGCTCGGGGTCTTCTGTCTCATCCGTGGTTTCGTGGCTCAATGAAATTATCTCGCGATCTTCAACACGGAACTGATTTAGAAGCCGCGACTCCGCAAGCAACTCGGCGCAGATTGTTCTGTCTGCTACGACGGAAACGGTCGCGGGTTCCTCATGAATGCGGAACTCGAACAACCAAACCTTTCTAATCTCGCCGCGTGTGTCAACCTGCGAATCCGGGTAATGCCGCATGAATTCAAGCAGCCCAAGAAATCGCCATCGCCTTGGACCCACGTCGCGGTCACGGCGGCTCGCTATGAGGGTAAACCCGTAAATTGGGAAGGACTCAGTTAGCTGTTGTGGGAACCTTTTATTCACCCCACCCAGGGATTGGTCGCCTTCACGTCCGGCACCAGTGTACACCAGAATGCCGTTCTCGATGCGATCATGGTAAGGGTTCTCCTTGGCCTGCCGCACTGTGACCGGCGATGTCAACACAACCGCCCGGCGAACTTCGCCGCTGTCGCCTAGCGAAAGCCTCACGCCGCCCGCGTTGCCCACACCGAGGGAGTTCTGGATTTCTTCAGCAGTGTAAAACTGCCCCACAGTGAACTGGGAAATCGCCGTCTTGTTCATGCTTTGCATTATACGTGGACACGGCTTTACTTCGATGGATACGCTGACACCAGCCGAACGAAGCGAACGCATGTCGCGAGTGCGGGGCAAAAATACGAAACCTGAGATGGTGGTTCGACGATTAGCACACTCAATGGGCTATCGCTATCGTCTTCATGATCGGTCGTTGCCGGGGTGCCCCGACATGGTGTTTCACTCTCGGATGACCGCTATCTTTGTTCACGGCTGTTTCTGGCATCGGCATAAATGCGCCATGGGCGATCGGACGCCCAAATCACGAGCTGCTTTTTGGAAAGGTAAGCTGGAGGCAAACAGAACGCGCGACCGGCGCAACACCGCTAGGCTGCGCACTATGGGCTGGCGCGTTCTGGTCGTGTGGGAATGTGAGACCCGCGACATTGCCCGACTTTCGCGCCGACTGTCGAAATTCCTTAAATGACGTACAATTGTATACGTGACGCTACGCATCGCTTGGCCTCGCGACCCGAGGCACCGCGCCGCACAATCGGGACGGATAGCCGGCTTGCGCGGTGCGCTCGAAGACGAACATCGCCTTGTCTGGAAATCCTGAAAATGGTCACAAGGTTGCGAAGACCCGCGGCGGAATGAACCGTTAATTTCTCTTGCTACAGACTCGAACATCCGGTTCAAATGGTTTGGCCTCCCCCCGCCGCCCATTATTTTGTGGTACGAATGAACGACCATCGCGACACGGACGAACGCTTAAAGAACCGCTTGAATGGTGACCAAATCGCCCGTGAGCGAATGTGCCTCGCAATCCTGGCACTTGACCCGCAATATTCTCAAATAGAGCCGCGCCGCCCCGAGGGCGGTCCAGATCAAGCGAGGGACATTCAGGCTAAATTGCGCGACGCTTCTGTGGTATGGGGTGCCGTTGGGTTTCAGAACTCGGTCACAGACTCACCTGAGGACAAGCGGAATGCCAAGGGAAAATTCAGAGAAGACCTGGACGCCGCCCTGGAAAAAGAACCGGGTCTCAGGGCATTTGTATTCTTCACTAATGTCGATTTAACGCCTGGGGAAGTAGAAGAGCTTCGAGCGACGGCAGCGGCAAAAGGCGTTACGAACCTTGACGTTTATTGGCGCGAGCGGCTTCGTCACGCGCTCGATTCACCGCAGGGCCTTGGATTACGGTACCAATACCTCAAGTTGCCGCTTACGGAGGCGGAGCAGGCCTCCTTCTTCAGCAGCTTCGGTGCGCAGATTGAAAATCTGATCCTGCGGCAGGGCGAGAATGTGCAGGAAGGTGTCCGCCGCTTGGAGTTTCTCCATTGGATGTCGCGGCCGCTTAGAAACATCAAGTTTCAGATCCACTTTGACGGCGGTCCTGTAGGAGAGGACATGGGACGGTTCCGCGTGGTCTGCAAGCTAACCTCGCTTCCCGAGGAGGCTCGTAGGGGCTGGTGGATCGGCGGCTACGAAGACTATTTGATTCAATCCAAAGATGGCGAAGTAGTTCGAAGGGTTGGAAGCCAAACGGTATTTTCCAACTCCGACCCTACCAAGCTTGCAGTTCCCCCCGGAGGGGTAAAGGCTTACGGCGTGCTCCAGCACGGAATGTCCTTCGGCATCGATTTCGGAAAGGATGTTGTAGCGACGCCGGAATTTCTTGAAGGCCGGGTAGTCAGGGTCTTTGCCACCAAAAACCTGGCCAGGCACATAAGCCGAATTTCACTCCACATAAATGGGTACGCACTTGCACATCGCCGCGCACTCATCTCGAGGCAGACCCTCGTTGATCTAGAATGGCCTGAGAGCGCCGGTGGCTCGGCGGGATTCGAATGGTTCTGCGAGGAGAGCCTTGCGCTAGGGTGGATTGACTTCTCCCACACGCCCAAAAGGTCGGAAGAAATTCCATACCTCGCGAGCCCGACAGCCCCAATTTGAACAATCCGGGCTAGATCAGCAGGGCGCGGATCGATTCAATACCGATTGGCCTGCGCCTCGCGTTTTGCGTTCCACGTCCTCCATCGGCTTACTCTCCTCACTCCGGAAACCCCGCTTCCAGATCGGCGATGAACAGGTTCGTGTCCTGCCGCTTGCGCTCGATCTGCTGTTCCTTTTTCACATCCTCCACATCGGTCGAGCCGGGTGTGGGTGGGGTGAGAAGGCCCAGGGACTTGAGCAGCATCAGGCCGGTTTTGGCATCGCCGGCTTCGAGCGCGGCGGCAACGGAGCGGATGGCGGGTTCGGTGAGCGCGAGGATGCTGCCGCGCGCGGCCGTCATCTTCACCCAGCACCCGCGCGCTACGCCGGTGTCGCTGGCTTGAGTGTCACCGGCGGGCAATCCGGACATGTCGGTGGAACCTTGAGTGCGCGAAGCCACTTGAGGACCTCGGCCTCGATAGGATAGAGACTCCGCTGGAAAAGCAGCAGCGGAATGTTATCCGCCTTCATCCATCGACGGGGTTTGGCTGAATATCGGGCGACATGGGCAAGATCGTATGCAACTTTGTAGGCTGGCCAGATCGTCTCGTTGTACTTCCGGTTGTTCTGGAGGACCATCGCACGGCTTCCATGCGTGGCGTGGTCCGCCTTGACGGCATCGGCCAGCAGCAGCGACTCGACTGCGTGAAGTGCAGTGTAGAACGTCGCCGTGACAATCCAATCAGAAAATTCGGGGTCGAGCTTGGATAGGAGCAGGCGATTGTGTTGCCACTGGGCGATGCATTCATCCACGGTCGGATTGTAATTGCCCATTCCCCGCCCTCATCGTCCAGACGCCGAGGTGCCCGGCGCTGACCAAATCATCATCGCTTCCGGCGATACGAATGTCTTCAAATCCCACCTTGGCACCTGTCGCGTTTCCGCGTACCCGATATTGCACTGCGTGTTGAGCGTCACGTCGAGGGTCGCCTGTGCGAACCCCAAATCAAAGTCGAATTCGTCGGAAGTCGGCACTACAAAAAAAATCACCTTGTCGCTGCGAGGCTCGCAGAGAATCTTTTCGATTTTGCCGGGCTGACCGTCTGCCCAATGGTAAATCGTATTCAGAGTCGCGCGGAAGTTGTCCGCCCACACTTGAACCGAAATCTGCATTTTGCAGGCGCGCACGATCTGCTCGCCTGTGCGTTCGTAAAACTCTTCGTTGTTGTCGATAAGTCGGTAGGTGTCGGCTGCGTGCTGTCTCTGGTCGATTACTTTGGATGGAGATTTCGTGGCTGCGGTGGCCATTGCGGCTCCCTTGGGCTGACTCTGAATCATGTCGGCGAAGCCAATCGGCATCGTCCATGACGCTTATCGGCATAAATACTGTATTCTCGTTGCCGGCGGGTAGCAACACCTGTTCTTTAGCCGTCGTCTTCATTCCGGAAACCCCGCTTCCAGATCGGCGATGAACAGGTTCGTGTCCTGCCGCTTGCGCTCGATTTTCTGTTCCTTTTTCACATCTTCCACATCGGTCGAGCCGGGCGTGGGTGGGGTGAGAAGGCCCAGGGACTTGAGCAGCATCAGGCCGGTTTTGGCATCGCCGGCTTCGAGCGCGGCGGCAACGGAGCGGATGGCGGGTTCGGTGAGCGCGAGAATGCTCGAACGCGTGGAGGCGACCGTGTGCTTTTGCCAGGCGTTATGGGCGGCCCGGAAATTGACATCCTCGTTCTTGACGCTCCCCCGCCCCACCGCTACCGTCGATCCTTGATGTCAAACTCACTCAAGCACACGCCTTTTTATGATTTTCATGTGTCGGCCGGCGGGCGGATGGTGGATTTCGAGGGGTGGGAAATGCCCATCATGTATCGCTCCATCATCGATGAGCACCAGCAGACGCGCAAGAGCGGAAGCATCTTCGATGTGTCGCACATGGGGCGCGTGCAGTTCAGTGGGAAGGACGCGGCGGCGTTTCTTGCCAAAGTGGTGACGCGCAAGATCGATGATCAAAAGGTGGGACAGAGCCGGTATTCGCTGGTGTGTAATGAAGCGGGGGGCGTGCTGGATGATGTGATCGTCAGCCGGGATGCCAAGCATTGGATCATGGTCTGCAATGCGAGCAATCGCCAGAAGCTGCTGGGGCATTTCAATGAAGTGCGGCGGAAGCTCGATCTGGATTTTGACATGGCCGACCAAACCGAGGCGACGGCGATGGTCGCGATCCAAGGGCCCAAGGCGATCGAGCGGCTCAGCGGCGTCTTCCCGGATTTGGCGGATGTGAAGCGCTATCACTTCCTCTCTGGCACGTACATGATGCTCATGAAGTACACGATCTTCCGCTCGGGATATACCGGCGAGGATGGGGTGGAGATTGTGTTGCCGGCCAATGTTGCGCCGATGGCGATGAAGATGCTGTCGGGGAAGATGGACAAGCCCGATGCGACGCTCAAGCCCGCCGGCTTGGGAGCGCGCGACACGCTGCGCTTGGAAGCGGGGATGCCGTTGTATGGACATGAGCTCACCGAAGCGATCGATCCGATTTCGGCGGGGCTCGGGTGGGCGGTCGATCTAACCAAAGATTTCATCGGAGCGCCGGCGCTGCGGGCCATTGGAGAGGCGGGGCCCAAGCGAAAGCTCGTCGGGCTGGAATTGGAGGGGAAGCGAATCGCGCGCCAGGGAGCGGTGGTGATGAAGGCAGGCGCGGAGGTTGGCGAAGTGACCAGCGGAACGTTCGGACCGACGGTGCAGAAGAGCATCGCGATGGCTTATGTGGATGCGGCGGATGCCGCCGAGGGGGCGCAGCTAAGCGTGGATCTGAAGGGGACGGCAGCGCCGGCACGGGTTGTGAAGTTGCCGTTTTATAAGAAGAAATAAGAAGGGCGTTGGGCGTTGGGCCTTGGGCCTTGGGCTTTGGGCTTTGGGCTTTGGGCCTTAGGCGTTGGGCTTTGGGCTTTGGGCTTTGGGCCTTAGGCGTTGGGCTTTGGAAAGAATCGCCAAACCAACGCCTAACGCCCAACTCCCAACGCCTACTTTTCCCCCACCGAATCGATGAGTTTGGCGTTGTCGTCGTGATGGAGCATTTTGGCGAAGAGGTTGGCGGCGGAGTCGGTGATGAAGGGAGCGGGGACCGTTTCGATCTGGGGATTGTCGCGCGTGCCGGTGATGTGGAAGCGGTAGAGCAATTCGCTGGTGGCGCTGGCAACCAGTTTTTCGATGGAGCCGGCGGCCGTGGCGATCACACTGCTGAGGATGGGGATGTCGGTCTTCTTCAGCTTTTCCTTCCAGTCTCCCAATGGTGCGGCGATGATGTCGAGATTCAGCATTCCGTCGAAGCTCTCGGTGCCCGATCCCTGCAATCCCAATGCGGGGGAATAGACGGCAAGGTGTTTGAAATCGATGACTCGATTGCCGACGCTGAAGATGGCGGCGGCCTCGCCGGCGGTGAGAGCCTGGCGCGCGACGCGGGTGTGCCTGGAAAGGCTTTGCAGGGCGGGAAGCGCCCAGAGATTGCCGTTGTCAATCTGCAGCCGGCCATCCCCGGCGAGGAGGGCGAGCCATTCATCGGATTCTGAAGATGGCTGGGACGCCGCGGCGCTGGTGGCGTTGGGCGGCGATGAAGGAGCGTGCGAGAGGAAATTGAACTTGAGAGTTGCCGATCCGCTCGGCGCCTTTCCATCGGGCGATTTGATATCAAAAACGCGGGCGAACTGCTGGACGTCGGCACCGCGTTCGTTGAGCTCGCCCTGGTAGGCGATCGGCTCAACGACGCGCGCGGTGGCCACTAAATCCATCGAACCGCCCAGCATCTTGCCTTGAAGTTGCGGGATGTTGATCGCCTGCTTGGTGGCCAGCATCCGGGCGCTCAATTCCGTCACCGGCAATCGCCCGTCGAGCAGCGCGAGATTGCCGTTGGTGGTCGAAATATCCAAATCCCACTCCGGCGAATAGCCCGGCCCATCATCGCGGATGACATGCTGCATTGCCGCCGTGCCGGTGACCAC
>Ga0302325_10033016_pt1 | contig 10614 bp, 7 predicted proteins | sample Palsa_T0_2_FD_201948 | JGI IMG/M metagenome (GOLD analysis project Ga0302325, IMG submission 201948) | Peat permafrost microbial communities from Stordalen Mire near Abisko, Sweden - Palsa_T0_2 | ecosystem: Environmental > Terrestrial > Soil > Palsa > Peat permafrost | place: Sweden: Abisko...
TAATCGGCGGTATTATAGTTGCCATACCCACTCCAAATCTAGGCGTTAATTTACAGTTATCGCTAATCGAGCGGTATTGTCGCTCAGTGCCGCGAACCAGAGCCCGTTGAGAGCTTGGTTATTGCCCGGCGCCACCCTGTACCAGTCCATTTTTCTCAAATTCCTACCGTCAGAACACCGCCGGGAAACCGGCGCAGTTGGGGCAGCCGCCAGCATTGACCGTTGACAACTCGGAACTATCCAATGGGCCTGCTCCTTGCCGGCAACAGGCTCCGTCGCCTGAACAATTTGCTGCCTCTGTTCACGCGAAACCGCGCGCTTGGACGTCGGGTTACAGCAAGCACTTCGGCTTAGTGGCTGTCGATCTCCAGTCTTTCCGGCGCAAGATCAAGCCCAGCGCTCTGCACCCTGGCGCCATCGTGCGCGTCAATAGAATTGATCGTTGACCCAGCTTATTTCACGGCGTTCTGGCCTGCTCCAACCAGAGCTGGGGATTCGGCAAGCATGGATGTTTTGGTTTGGGTCTCGTCGGCGCCATCATCGCTTTTCAACCTTCTGAAGACAAATGTCGACAGGACGGTGAATCCTCCAAGGACGAGGAATGCCAAGTGCAGACCATGCAACATCTCACCGGGATTGTTGCGAAGGCTGCCGGGTATGAAAAATACCGTGACGAGTCCTGCAGCGGCGACGCCAAAGCTCACCGATAGCTGCTGCATCGTGCTTGCCAATGAACTCGCGCCACTGGTTTTGGCCGCGGGCACGTCGGCATAAACCAGCGTGTTCATGCTGGTATATTGCAACGAGGTCAGTGTCCCGTAACAAACCGCTTGCACGACGATCAGCCAAAGCGGCGTGCCTCTGCCGATTGTGGCAAATAGCATCAGAAGCAACCCCAGAATGACCGTGTTTGAAATCAGCACGGCCCTGTAACCGACACGATTGAGAATTCTTGGCAGGAAGGCTTTCGTGGCCATGGCGGCGAAAGCTTGCGGCATGATCAGAAGGCCGGATTGAACGGGCGTGAAACCAAGCCCCACCTGATAGAGAAGCGGCAGCAAAAACGGCACGCCGCCAATGCCCAGACGGGTGAAAAAGCTTCCGCTGACAGCCGCGGCGAACGTGCGAACCTTGAACAACGCCATGTCGAGAAGAGGGTAGGGCGTGCGCGTTGCGTGCAGACCATAACCAGACAAAAGCGCCAGCGAAATTGCGAGAAGACCGAGAACTTCGCCGGTAGACAGCGTGTGTTCTCCGAATATCTCCAGAACGTAAGAGAGCAGAGCGACGCCGGATCCGAATAGAATCAGGCCTACGATGTCGAGCGGCTTGACGTTCGTCTCGCGATAATCGGGAAGATGCAAATAAACCAGAACGAGACCCGCAACGCCGATGGGAAGGTTCACAAAGAATATGGCGCGCCAATGCAGATAAGCTACGATCAGGCCGCCGGCGATCGGTCCGAGCATTGGGCCAATGAGACTTGGAATCGCTACAAAGCTCATTGCCCGAACGAGCTCGGATTTGGCAAAGGTTCGCACCAGCGTCAGGCGCCCGACAGGCACCATCATCGCGCCGCCGCATCCCTGTAAGACGCGGCATGCCACCAGGAGGTGGATATTGCTCGATAACCCGCAAAGAACGGAGCCAAGCGTGAAAAGACCGATCGCGGACGCGAAAACGCGCCTTGTTCCATAGCGATCCGCGACCCAGCCGCTGATCGGGATAAAGACCGCCAAACTCAATGTGTAACTTGCGAGGACCGATTTCATGCTTAGCGGCGTGACAGCCAGGGCATGTGAGACGACCGGCACGGCCGTGTTCAAGATCGTCGTATCGAGGGATTCCATAAAAAAAGCCACCGCAACCAACCAAGGAAGCAGCCGCTTTGCCGAGGGCGGCGGTGAAGTTTTGTTTGCGCCGGTGGCGGGCAACCGAATTCCTTGGGCAGCATCGAGCCGCTGTAATTGTATCCAACTTCGCGCGCTCGATGCCAGGTCGGTGAGAGGTGCTTAGGCTTCGACTTTTCCTCCTAAAGAAGGCGCTACAACAACGAACATGTGCCCAGCGGGCCGTCACTCCATATGCATTCGGTTGCCCGCCACCGGCAAAACTTCGCCATCGCCTCGGCAAAGCGGCTGCTTCCTCGGTCGGTCGCGGTGGCTTTTTTCATGGAATCCCTCGATACGACGATCTTGAATATGGCGCGATCAATGCCGCTTCTGAAGACAAACCTTTCGAAATCCTGCCGCGATAAACGGCGCCATGCGGTCCTTGACCGCTTCATAGTCGGCGGAATGACAGAGCCCGGACGAAAGCAGGTCGATGCGTCCCGTCTCCGCGAATGTCAGCGTGAGCGTGCCCGACAGGAACTGATAGCTCCAATAGAGATCCGCGTCGTGCGCGCCGTGCATGATTCCACGCAGCGCATCGATCAGCCGGTGGATCACCGGATCGAAATAGCGCGCCATGGTTTCTCCGCCCCATTTGGGCGTATTGTTCACCTGAGCCACGATCGCCAGGTAGTTCTTCCAGCCCGTTCCGCCTTTTGCCCATCGCTCCATCACCGGATCGAGGAACGCCTGGATGAACCCCTCGATCGTGGCGCCGCCGGGCCCGGGATTGATCTGATAGTCGTCGATGGCCTTCAGGCGCGCCTCGTTGAGGATCGCCGCACGGCGAAGAAAGACCGCGTCGAACAAACCGCGCTTGGTGCCGAAATAATAATGCGCGAGCGCCACGTCCACATTGGCCTTGCGCGTGACCTGGCGCACGGTGACGCCGTCGAAACCGTGTTCCGCGAACAGCTCTTCGGCGGAGTCGAGTTTTCTGTCGCGCTTGATCTCGCCGCCTTGTTCTTTCGCGGGCCGACCACGGTTTCGTTTCGCCTTCGCATGCGAGACTTTGTGCGAGCCAACGCCCCGCTTGCGTATCGTCTGGACCATGATCCGATCTCCCGCCCCATTGTGGACGCAGAGCCGATCGTCCCGCAATCGGCATCAGCCGAATACGGTGAGCGCGGGCGGCATGCCGCTCCAGAATTCGCGGATTTCGCGATAGGGATCGTTCGTCACGCGCAGCGGATCGTCGAACAGCATGGTGGCGCGGTCCGGTCCGAAAGCCGGCCAGTGCGGAATATCGGCGTTGTTCGGATCGCCGGTCTTCGCGAACGCGATCCATGCCGATGCGAGCTGGTCGCACAGATCGCGCCCCACCCTTGAGCCGGCGCCGACGATGGCCTCGCGGGCGTTATTGAAGGATGCCGCCACGTCGATCGCATGGACGGCGCCGAACCGTCCTTCATAGGCCGGCGTCGGCCATTCCCATTGATAGCAATAGACCGGCGCGCGGCCTTGCGCGGCTTTGCGTTCCGCCTGGGCGGTGGCGAAGCGGCGGAAGCCGGAATCGGTCACGATCTGCGCCTGCAGCAGGAACGGGGATTTGCGCGGCCACCGGCTTCGATAGAGACCCAGCATGGCATCAGCCGCATCGCCGTAGCGCGTGCGCAACATCGTCTTCAGCCCGCTCTCGTCCATGTTGAAATTGTCGAAGAACAAGCCGGCGTCGTCGGTGGTCGTCGAGACAATGAGCGGAATATCCGCGCTTTCCTCCGGCGCCGAGGGATCGCAAGGGTGGTGGCGCAGATAACGGCCATCGAGGACGGGCGCGAAGGTCTGCGCGCCGATTGCGGTCTGCGCGGCCAGCAAGGTCTGCCAGGGAAGTTTCCGGATGTCGGCGACATTGCTTTTGGTCAGCCCCAACGCAGCGATGTACGCTGCAGAAACATGCGCAGTTTCCTCCCGCGTCTGGAATCGCAACAAGGAACCACTCTGGATCGCCGCGCGATGAAACAGTTCTTTGGCGGCCGGGGCCGCCAGAATGGCGCTGGTTTTCCAGCCGCCGCCCGACTGGCCGAATATCATGACGCGGTCCGGATCGCCGCCGAAATTCGCGATGTTGTCCCGCACCCATTCGAGCGCCGCCGCGAGATCCATGATTCCGGCGACGCCTGCAAACGCGAATTCCTCGGGCGCGCCCACGTCGACGAGATTGGTATACCCGAAACTCGCCAGCCGATGGGTCACCGTGACGACAACCACGTCGCCCAGCCGCGCGAGCTGTGCGCCGTCATAGATCGCGGCGTTGCCCGAGCCGATGGCGAAGCCGCCGCCATGGAACGACACCAGCACGGCGCGCTTGCCGCCATCGTTCAACCCCGGCGTCCAGATATTGAGATGCAGACAGTCCTCGCCCATGCCGCCAATGGCGGTCGCGAGGTCAAACTGGATCAGCAGCCCATAGCTGTTGGACAGATCGGTCGGAACCTGCGGCGAAACCTGGCCATAGCCGAGACACTCGCGCAGCCCCGTCCATGGCGCCGGCTTTTCCGGCGGCATGAAACGATTCCCGCCACCCGTGGACGCGCCATAGGGCACGCCCTTGAACTGCCGGATGCCGGCATTGACGAGACCCTGGATCTTGCCGCTCGTCGTTTCGGCAACGCAGAAGATGCCGTCGCTGGCAGTCATCCAGGGCCGCTCTCGTTCAGATCAACGATCCAGGCCAATCTTCAACACCAACCCGACGGTACGCGGCTGAGAAAGCTCCACCGGCACGGGCGCATACGGCACTCCCAATCCCAGGAAATTCGGATTGAGATATTGGTCGCTCACCGTGGACGCCGATACTTCGCCGCGAACGTCGAAGATGTTCTTCACATAACCGTCGAGTTCCATGTTGTGCGGCAGGAAGATCGAAAGGCCGAAATTGACTGTGTTGTAAGCCGCCAATTTGTAAAGCGGATTGCCGGTGCCGGCGAAGCTTGCGGCCGGGCTGGTGTCGTAGCCGGCGTTGCGCTCTCCGACATAGACGTCGCTGAGGTTCACGGCGCCGCTGTAACCGCCGCCGAGTTCGAACGTATAGGTTCCGGTGAGCGCGAAATTGAATTTCGGCGACAGCGGCAGGCGCGCGCCGCTGTACAAGACACCGAGAACCGGCGAGGGCGTCGTGAGAAATGCGTCGGTGTAAGCAGCCGAACCGCCGAGGGTCAATTCCGGAAGGATGCGATAGCCGAACGACGCTTCGGCGCCTTGGACTCGCGCATTGCCCGCGTTCACGAGCTGGTTGATACCGCCCACATTGTCGGTGGCTTGCATCCCGCTCCATTCGATGTCGTAAACATCGAAGTCGACCGTCGCTTTGTCGTCGAGCAGCGTCGATTTTACGCCGAGTTCGTAGTTCCAGAGCTTGTCGGGCTGGAAGCTCGGGGGAACTTGGGTGAAGGGAGGCGGCAGCACGAAATTCGGTCCGCCCGGCCGGAAACCGCTGGAAATCCGCGCATAGATCATCGTGTCTTCGGTAATGCGGTAACGCGGATTGATCAGATAAGTGGCGACGCTTGTGTCGGATGAGGCTTGGTAGTGATAGATCGTACTATAGTTGGGATACAACAGAAGCGTTGAGATGTTTGATTGATAGTTCTGAGTTTGTCCGCTGTAGCGAATGCCCAGCGTGAGATCGAGCTTGTCGGTGAAGTAATAGGTGCCGTCCGCGAAGACGGCGAATTCGCGGTAGGTGCTGGGCAGATAGCCGAAGAACGGCAAAGCATTGTAAACCGGCAACTGCCCGTTCGCCGTCGCCCCATCGACCAAATCGACGGACTCGTCGGTGACTTCGTGATCGTAATAGGCGCCGATAACCCACTCGAAGGATTTGTTGTCTGGCGAGGCCAGCCTTATTTCCTGGGTGAATTTCTTGGTGCTGTCGTTGACCGGCAGACCGAACGGTGTTGCGCCAACGCCGAAGCTGGCCAGGAGGAAGTCGTAAAGCGGAGTAAGGTCCGCGTCATAGCTGCCGCGATCGATTTGATAGCCTGTCACCGATGTCAGCTTCGCCCAATGGAGGTCCCAGTCCACGACGCCGGAATAGAGGTTCAGCGAACTTTTCGAGGGCTGCGCCAATGCGTAAGACTGATCGTAAGGCCCCTCGACGGGCTGATGGGTGGTGAAATCCCGGAAGCTCACATCGGCGCCGCTCCCGGCTATGGTCTGGGTGAACGCGCTCAGCCGGATGTCGATATCGGGCGTCACCTGCCAGAGGAACGAGGCGCGGCCGCCGAGCGTGCGGCCGGACCCGACGTCCTTGCGGTCGTGGTCGGGATCCTGGGTGTAGCCGGAGTCGAATTCCTGCAATCCGTCAATGCGAATCGCCGCCTGTCCGTCGAACAGAGGGATGTTCACCATGGCGCGAAGCCCGTCATTGTAGGAGCCGTGGGCGGTGTCGGACCCTTCCATTTCGCCGCGCGCGTCGAACGCATCCAGGTCCGGTTGCGCCGTGACGTATTTCAACGCGCCGCCGAGCGCGTTCGCGCCATAAAGCGTGCCTTGCGGGCCGTTGAGCACCTCGACGCGGTCGAGATCGAACAGATTGATGTTGAACGACTGGAAACCCAGGCCGAACTGCGTGCTGGCCCCAAGCGGAACATCGTCAAGATAAAGGCCCACCGCGCTGCCGAGCTGCGTGCCGCCGGTGGTGACGCCGCGGATGGCGATGAGATTGTTGGTCGGCCCGCCGGACTGATAGCTCAAGCCGGGAACGAAATTCGCGAAATCCGCGAAACTATTGGCGTGCATTTGCGCGAGATCGGCGCCGGTCAACGCCGTCACCTGGCCGGCGACGTTCTGCACCGTCTCGGATCGCCTGGATGCGGTGACGACAACCGTTTCGACGGACCCATTGCCGCTCTGCGCGGCGCTGTTCGTGGTGGCCGTGGCTTGCTGGGCCCAGCTGCCGCTCGCCCATGTCAAAGCGACAGCAGCAACGCCACAACATAACGCAGCCTTCTTCGACAGAGCTTTCATCGCACTCCCCCTGATACAGCCCAGGTCGCACAAAACGCCTGGAGCTTGCTTCCCTACCGTGCGGATTCTGGATTCCGCCGTCGGGCTTTCGTCGGCTGGACGCTAACGAAAGCAGGCTAATCCGACAAGAATAATTCAGCATCGGATGAAAGAGTATTCGTCCAACGCTGAAAAACGATCCAGGCTGTGACCGAAATGACACGGAGCCCAAATTCCAAGAAACATCCAATAAGTGTGCCTTTCGAAAACCCCATCCGCGGCTTTGCCGAAAAAAAGTGAATCGGTCCATTGTCAGCCGTAATGATGTTCGGATTTGGAATACTCCAAAAACCCGCTTCGCACGGCCTATTGCAAACGGTATCGTATCAAGCTCCGCTATACGCTGCCGGGTGGTGTTAAAATTCAGTGTTCCCACAGTCGCGGTGAACCCCGCCCTTTGAATTCTGGGGTCTTGTTTCTCGCCGTGATCGGAGCATCAAGTGGAGGGGGACCGGAATGTCGCACCTCGCCACAATCCCTACTGCCGTCGCCACCAATATCTCCCGCTGCGAGACACAGCGGGAGATATGCACAACGCATCGGGCGGGCGGGAGGCTTAAGTTTTTTTCGAGGCCACCGACGACGGATAGGTCATCTGGCCGCCGAAGTAGCACTCGATCGATGCTATCTGCTGGTTCCGCAACCGGTGATATTCCACATTGCGGAAGGATTTTCCGCCTTTGACATGGCAGAGATATTTCACGAGCACATCGTCGCCTTGGGCCATCAAAAGCTCCAGATCGAACGATTCGATGAAATCGATTTGCGTCTCCCAGCAGTTCTTCTTGAAGGCAGCCTTGCTGATGTGATCGTCGGGCGTGGGGCTCGTGAATGTAAAATCGTCCGTTAGAAAGGCGCCGGTGACATCCCAGTCCTTCGTCTCCCAGGACTTGTACCACTCGCGAACGACCGCTGCCGACTGATCGCTCGCCTGGGCCGAAGCGCCTTCAGCGCCCGCGGGTTGCGCCGATCCTGCCAAGATGAAGCTTCCGGTTTTGAACACTTTGCGGCGTGACATTCCAAATAGTGCCATGATCCATCCTCCTCGAAGAGACAAAACCGGTTAGGCGCCTGACGATCCCTCTTCCGGAAATTTTCTTCACTCGCAGTTTGAACGGTGCTGCAGCTCCGATCACGTCAAGCGCGGAACTAGAAGAGCAAACCGTCTGCCGCAGTAACTCGGATCAAATCGCGCATCGGGTATTACTGCCGCACTCTCCACGCTCCGATTTCGGTAGGATATGCGATTGACCTCATCAACGCCATGCAGGGCAGGCTGACGATCTCGTGATCTCCAGCAGGTCGTTGAAAAACCTTCGATGGAAAGAACTGAAGGTTCGGTTTTTCCACTTGTTGGTCCCGCCGCAACCCGAATATGCCCGATGACTCCAATAACAGCGAAAATTCGCGGATTTGCGCCGCTAGCTGTGGAGGAACGAGCCCATCGAGCCGAACCTAGCCCGGAAAAATTCGGACTTTCCCTGACAGCACGCACTTTTGAGCATCGCGCACTGTGCGTTCGGTTCGCGACGAACAACGGGGGCATGGTGGAAAATTCCGCGGGGTACGGGTATCTTGTTACCGTCATTCAGACTGCGTGCAACAAGAAGGGGAAAGATGTTGCGAGGACCAGGATTTTTCGCGCGCCCATGCTTGCGCATTAGAACGTGGAACGCGAGCAGGACGTTGTTGTTTACGGCCGTGATGTTTTGCTCCCTTGTTGGAATAGGCACGTCTTCCTGGGCGTTGCTGAATAATAACTTCATTACTTTATTACTTTTGCGAAGACCGGAGGATTTGAAGCCTTTTACGACGCAAACTATGAGATGACTGATTCATCAGGATATCGGTTGGTCAATGTGAAGATCACGGGCTTCAGCAGCACATTCACACATATTACCGTGGAGCGGAGTTCGCTGATTACGCGCTTATTCAGTACAGCGTGGATTGTGCCGGTAAGACCGTGGCCGAACATGTGATGGCTTTCTACGATACCAGTGGAAACGTCGTAGGTTTCCACGATGCGCAGGAACAAATGACCCAGCCCATTGCGACGACGGTGAAATTCGACCTTTTGCTAGCAATTTGCAAAATCAAGAATCCGGCTCAGTCGCCCGGGCCGGGTTCGGAGGCCGGCGCTTCGGACTCCGATTGGCTGACCACAGTGCCAAGCGTGCACGTACCGCTCGAAAGCGACGGAGGGACATATCTCGTTCCAGTTACAGTCAACAACACACTGAATTTGAATTGTACCGTTGACAGCGGGGCGTCCGTCGTCGTCATTCCAAACGACGTATTTTCCAAACTGACGAATTCCGGCGCGATCAAGCGGTCCGACGTCATTGGGCAAGGAACATTTACGCTTGCGAATGGTTCGAAGGTAACTTCCACGATATTTATCATTCGCGAGTTGGAGGTCGGCACAACGGCGATTTCGAACGTTCTTGCCGGCGTCGCGCCGGAAGGCAGTGTGCCGTTGCTCGGGGAAAGCTTCCTCAGCCGTTTCAAGTCGTGGACGGTCGACAATTATTCGCACGAACTCGTGCTTATGGAAGGCCCGAAAAATAAAGTGAACGATGATGGCCAAGCGAACAGCAAGCCTGGCAGCGCTCCGGACGGTCCATGATCTCATCGCGATGATCGACATGACTGCTTTGCCTGTGCGTGGCTTGCCGGCCGCTTGCCTGGCGAGTTTCGGAATCTCGCGATCACTCGGCGCGGGCCGGCTCGCTCGCGCAAGTTCGTCGTCGACGGAAAACCAGCAGGTCTCTCGCTTGATACGTTTGAAGTCGCAACTGGTGTTCTCAGTCGGCAGCCAGGCGCGCGACGCGGCCTTGTCCGAGTGAAGCCGCACCTGCGCCGCGGCGAAGGCTCGGTCGTCGCACTGGGCACAAACAACATCCAAGTGACTGGGCTTCACGCCATCGGCGTGGAAGGAATGATTTCGTTCCAAAACACTGGCACGCTTGAAGCGGCGGGCAAAGGCTCTCTCCGACAATGACTTTACGATCGAAGAGGGCGGCTCGGGCGGCTCCGATCTCGTCTTCAGTTCGGCATCGGCCGTAGAGCATCCCGTTGGGCCAACTCACACCAAAGTCTCTTCTCATGAGCTGAGCCTGGCGCAGATATTTGAGGAGAAGTTCTTCTGGCTCTCAATTTACCATCGCAGCAATGGCCTCGGGTGAACAGCAGGCGACGCTTCATCGATATATAAGGACGATATAGGACTGCGGCGCGGACGCGAAACCCCTTAGGCCGTATACTCATTAAATCCAGGAACGATGAGTGCGAAGGATACATATCTTGTGCCTTTTATGGCCTGCTTTTTGAAAAGAGGTTGTGCAAAATATATATCTGACTAAAGTCAGACAATGCTCGATTCTCGCACCCCGCGCGTTAGAAGTTTTAATCGCCTGGTCAGTCAGACAATCGGCGCTCTGCAAGACCACTATCTTGGGCGTGGTCGTCCGTTGGGCGAGGCACGACTCCTCTTCGAAATTGGCACGCGAGGCGCGGATGTAAAGGATCTTCGCGCCCGTCTCGGCTTGGACTCTGGCTATCTCAGCCGCCTGTTGCGCTCACTTGAGCGGCAGGGGTTTGTGGTGCCTCCCAAGGCGGCGAACGACAAGAGAGTGCGTCGATCAAAGTTGACACGTTCGGGTCTCGCCGAACTGAAAGAACTCGATCGCAGATCTGATCAGCTGGCTCAATCGAT
>Ga0302325_10033018_pt1 | contig 10613 bp, 9 predicted proteins | sample Palsa_T0_2_FD_201948 | JGI IMG/M metagenome (GOLD analysis project Ga0302325, IMG submission 201948) | Peat permafrost microbial communities from Stordalen Mire near Abisko, Sweden - Palsa_T0_2 | ecosystem: Environmental > Terrestrial > Soil > Palsa > Peat permafrost | place: Sweden: Abisko...
CCGGCCACGTGCAGATCTTCAAGCACGGCCAGCGCTCCTACCGCGAACTGCCGATCCGCTACGCTGAGTTCGACAATCTGCACCGCTACGAGAGTTCCGGCTCGCTGATGGGGCTGCTGCGCGTACGGGGCCTCGGCATGGACGACGGCCACATCTTCTGCCGCGAGGACCAGATCGAGGCCGAGTCGGAAGCCTTCATCGACCTGCTGAAGCTCGTCTACCGCGAGCTGGAGGTCGAACTGCATTCGGTGAAGCTCGCGCTGCGCCCCGACCTCCGCTTCGGCTCGGACGAACTCTGGGACGCCGCGGAAGCGGGCCTGGCCAGGGCCGCGGCGGCGGCGGGGATCGAGGTGGAGCGGCTCCCGAACGAGGGCGCCTTCTACGGCCCGAAGCTCGAGTTCCACCTGCGCGACGCCATCGGCCGCACCTGGCAGTGCGGGACGCTGCAGCTCGACTATGTGCTGCCCGAGCGGTTCGACGCCACCTACATCGGCGAGGACGGCGCCAAGCACCGCCCGGTGATGCTCCACCGCGCCATCCTGGGCACGCTGGAGCGCTTCCTGGGCGTGCTGATCGAGCACCATGCCGGCGTCTTCCCGCTCTGGCTGGCGCCAGTCCAGGCGGTGGTCGCGACGATCACCTCCGACGCCGACGAATTCGCGGTGAAGGCGGCGGCGGCGCTGAAGGCCGCGGGCCTGCGCGTCGAGACCGACCTGCGCAACGAGAAGGTCGGCTACAAGGTGCGCGAGCACTCCCTGGCCAAGGTCCCGGTGATCGCCGTGGTCGGCCGCCGCGAAGCCGAGGAAGGCAAGGTGGCGCTGCGCCGCCTCGGCTCCCAGGCGCAGACCGTGGTGACGCTGGAAGAGGCCGCGAAGCTGCTGGCGGAGGAAGCCCGGCCGCCGGATCTGCGCTAGCGGCTACTCGCTCTTCGCCGGCTTCACCACGACCACCACGCCCTCGGCGATGTTCACCTCGGGCGCGGCTTCGTGGGTGAAGGGCGACCACCACGACGGCCCGTTCTCCGGCGCGATCTCCAGCAGGTCGCCGGCGCCGAAGTTCTGCACGCTTTTGATCCGGCCGAGCGGCGCGCCGTCGGGCGAGACGGCGGCGAGGCCGATCAGGTCGGCGAGGTAGAACTCGTCCTCGGCCGGCGGCGGCAGCAGGTCGCGCGGCACGAACAGCTCCAGCCCGCGAAGGGCCTCGGCGTCCTCACGCGTGGCGACTTCCTTGGCGCGCCCGACCAGCGCACCCTTGTGCGGGCGGCCGGCGGTCAGGGTCAGCGCCGGCGCGCCGCCCGCCCCTTTCAGGTCGCGATAGCGCACCAGCGAGACTGGATCGTCCGTATACGACGTGATCTTCAACTCGCCCTTGACGCCGAACGCCCCGGCGACACGGCCGACCAGGATCAGGCGCTCGGCCAAGGCGCTTTAGGCCTCTTCGCCGGCCTCGCTGGCCTGGTCCTGAGCGCCCTCCGCGCCTTCCTCGGCGATCTTCGCGGCGGCTTCGACCTCGGCCGGAGCCTCTTCGGCAGCGGCGGCTTCGACCGTGGGTTCCTCGGCGACGGGTTCTTCCGCGGCCGCGACGGGCTCCTCGGCGGCTTCAGCGACCGGTTCCGCGACGGCTTCGGCGACCGGTTCCGCGACGGCTTCGGCGACCGGTTCTTCAACCACCTCCGGCGCGGCCGCGGCGGTCGCGGCGCGTTCGGCGCGGGCGGCCGCGCGTTCCTTGGCCTTGGCGTGCGGTTCGGCCTTCTTCGGATTGTTGCTCGGCGCCCACTTGGCCAGGCCCTCGGTGGAGAGGAAGCGCGCCACGCGGTCCGTGGGCTGCGCGCCCTTGCTCAGCCACTCGGTGATGCGTTCCGAGTTCAGCGTAATGCGCTTGGGGTCGTCGCGCTTCAGCAACGGATTGTAGGCGCCCACCTTCTCGATGAAGCGGCCGTCGCGGGGCGAGTGGCTGTCGGCCACCACGATCGAATAGTAGGGCCGCTTCTTGGCGCCGCCACGGGCCAGGCGAATCTTCAGCATACGTCTTATCTTTCCAGGTTCTTCAGGGTTTCTTGAACGGGTTGAACGGCGCGCCGCCCAGACCGGGCAGGGCGCTTGGCCGGGACGCGGGCGCGCCGAGGCCGGGAAGGGTCGGCGGCGCGCCGCCGGTGAGCATCGGGGGCAGGCCTTGCGGCGCGCCTGGCGCGGCGTCCTGCGGCGGCAGTTGCTTGCCGCCGCCCATCGCCTTCAGCCGGTCCATGCCGCCGCCGCCGAACATGCCGGCCATGCGGGCGAGATTGCGCCCGCCGTCCTTGGCCATGAACTTGAACGCGTCCTGCATCTGCCGGTGCTGTTTCAAGAGCCGGTTGACCTCGGCGACCTCGACCCCGGCGCCGGCCGCGATCCGCCGCTTGCGCGAGGCCTGCAGGATGTCCGGCTTCTTGCGCTCGGTCTTGGTCATCGAGCCGATGATCGCGCGCTGGCGGCGGATCATCTTGTCGCTGATGTTCGCCTCGGCGATCTGCTTCTTGATCTTCTGCACGCCGGGCAACAGGCCCATCAGGCCCTCCATCCCGCCCATGCGGTCCATCTGGGCGAGCTGGTCGGAAAGGTCATCGAGGTCGAACTTGCCCTTGGCCAGCTTCCTGGCCATCTGCTCGGCCTTGGCCTGGTCGAGCTCGGCCGAGGCCTTCTCCACCAGCGCCACGACGTCGCCTTGGCCCAGGATGCGGCCGGCGACGCGGCGCGCGTCGAACACGTCGAGCGCATCGATCCGCTCGCCCGTGCCGAGAAACTTGATCGGCAGGCCGGTGACCGCACGCATCGAGAGCGCCGCGCCGCCGCGCGCATCGCCGTCGGCTCTGGTCAGCACCAGGCCGGTGAGCGGCAGCCGCTCGTGGAAGGCCTTGGCGGTGCGCACCGCGTCCTGGCCGGTCAGGCTGTCGGCGACCAGCAGGGTCTCGGTGGGCGCGGCGATGCGGGCGATCTCGGCCGCCTCGGCCATCATCCCCTCGTCGAGGGTGGTGCGCCCGGCGGTGTCGAGGAAGAGCACGTCGTAGCCGCCGAGCCTGGCCGCGGAGAGCGCGCGGCGGGCGATGTCGGGCGCGGCCTGGCCGGCGAGGATCGGCAGGCTGTCGACCCCGGCTTGCCCCGCCAGGATCGCCAGCTGCTCCATGGCGGCCGGGCGGCGGGTGTCGAGCGAGGCGACCAGCACCTTCTTGCGCTCGACGCGGGCCAGCCGCAGGGCGAGCTTGCCGGTCATGGTGGTCTTGCCGGAGCCCTGCAGGCCGGCGACCAGGATCACCGTCGGCGGATTGAGCGCGAGACGCAGCCCCTCGGGGGTCTCGCCGCCCAGCATCTCGATCAGGCCGTCGTAGACGATCTTGACCACCTGGTCGGCGGGCTTGACCGAGCGGATCACCGCCTCGCCGCCCGCCTCTTCCTTGGCCCTGGCGATGAAGTCGCGCACCACCGGCAGGGCGACGTCGGCCTCCAGCAGCGCCACGCGCACCTCGCGCAGCGCTTCCTCGACGTCCTTCTCGGACAGCACGCCGCGGCCCGAAAGCCGGTCGAAGACGCCGGAAAGCCGTTCTGTCAGGCCGTCGAACATCAGGTCCTCATTCGCCCAAACGCCGCTTGCCCCCGTGCGCGATCACGCGGACGGGGGTCCTCGCCGCCCTCGTCCCATATGGGTGTCGTGGCGGTTGAGGCGTAGCTGACGCTGCGCCGGAAGCGCGGGCTTATGCCCTCAACGGGGTGGAAAGGTCAAGGAAGCGCTCCTCGACCGTGCGGAGAAGCGGGATTAAGCTTCGCCGCTGAAACCGGTCTTGGGAGGCGGGGATGCGGGTGCTGATCGCTGGGATCGCGGGGGCGATCGCCATGTTCGCGTGGGCGAGCATCGCCCATCTCTCGCCGCTCGCCACCATCGGGGTTCACACCCTGCCGAACGAGGGGTTCATCGTCGGCGTGCTGCAGACGAACCTCTACAATCGCGGCGGCGTCTACGTCTTCCCCTCGCCGAAGGGCGACCAGGCGGCGACCCACGCGAAGGTGACCTCGGAAGGCATGCTGGCCTATTCGCGCGGAAACGGGGCGATGGAGCCACGCCAGCTTGGGGTCGAATTCGGGTTGGAGCTGGTCGAGTCGCTGCTGCTGGCGGTGATCGCGGCGCTGGCGGCGGCTGATTTCGGAACCCGCGTGCGCCTCGCCGCCCTGGTCGGCCTGATCGCCGGCATCGCAACCAATTTCTCCTACTGGAACTGGTACGGCTTCGGCCTCGACTACACCCTCGCGAACGGCTTCATCGAGGCGATGAAGTTCGTGGTGGCGGGGCTGGCGATCGCGGCGATCCTGCGGCGCAAGGCGGCGGCGTAGGCCTACCCCCTCAGCTCCAGTCCGTTCCCCTCCGGGTCGGTGAGGTAGACCGAGACGCCGAAGCCGCCGGCGCCGTAGCGGCGGCCGCTTTCGCCGACGGCGACGCCGTGCGCCGTCAGGTGGGCGATCACGGCGGCGAGGTCGAAGTCGTCGAGGTTGAGGCAGAGATGGTCGAGGTTGCGGCCGGCCTGCGTGGGCGCCGCGCCGCCGCCGATCAGGCCGGCCGCGTCGACGAGGTCGATCAGCTGGGCGCCGGCGCGAAGCTGCACCAGGCCGATCCGATCCTGGCGCCGCTCGACCGTCAGGCCGAGCACCTCGACATAGAACCGTTCCATCGCCGCCAGGTCGCGAGCCCGAAGGACGATATGGTCGACGCCCCGGACCTTCAGGGTCATGCAAGCGCCGGAGCGAAGCCGCGGTCGCGCATCAGCGCGTCGATCTCGGCGTCGCGGCCGAGGAAGCGGCGGAACGCCTCGCCCGGATCGACCGAGTTGCCGACGCTGAGGACGCCCTCCAGCAGCTTCTTCGCCATCTCCTTGTCGTAGAACCCGCCCGGCGCGGCGGCGAACGCCTCGGCGGCGTCCGCGGTCAGGGTGTCGGCCCAGATGTAGTTGTAGTAGCCGGCCGCGTAGCCCTCGCTGGCGAACATGTGGGAGAAGTGCGGCAGCCGGTGGCGCAGCACGATCTGCGGCGGCATGCCGATCTCGTCCAGCGCTGCATGCTCGAACGCCGCGGGGTCGATCGGCGCGTCGCCCAGCAGGTGCGCCTTCAGGTCCAGCAGGGCGCAGGAGAGATATTCCACCGTCTTGAAGCCCTGATGGAAGGTCTCGGCGCGCAGCAGCTTGTCCACCAGCGCCGCCGGCATCGGCTCGCCGGTGCGGTAGTGGGTGGCGAAGCGGGCCAGCAGCTCGCGGGTCGGCAGCCAGTGCTCGAACAGCTGGCTCGGCAACTCGACGAAGTCGCGCAGCACCGCCGTGCCGGCCAGCGAGGGATAGGTCACGGACGAATTGAGCCCATGCAGCCCGTGGCCGAACTCGTGGAACAGGGTCACCGCGTCGGTCCAGGAGATCAGGCAGGGCTCGCCGGGCGGCGGGGCGATGAAGTTCTCGTTGTTGGAGATGATCGGCGTCACCGCTTCGCCGCCGAGGCGCTGCTGGGTGCGATACTCGCTCATCCAGGCGCCGGAGCTCTTGCCGGGGCGGGCGTAGGGATCGAAGTACCAGAGGCCAACCCGCTCATCGCCGCGCGTCGCCTCATAGACCCGCACGTCGGGGTGATAGACCGGCAGGTCGTGGACCTGGGCGAACTCGAGCCCGAACAGCTGGCCGGCGGCCCAGAACATGCCCTCCATCATCCGCGGCAGCTGCAGGTAGGGTTTCACCTCGGCCTCATCGAGGTCGTACTTCGCCTTGCGCACCTTCTCGCCGTAGTAGCGATAGTCCCAGGCCGCGATCGGCTCGTTGGCGCCCTCGCTCCCCGCCAGTTCCTCCATCTCGGCCACTTCCTCGGCGACCCGCGCCTTGGCCGGGCCCCAGACGGCGGTCAGCAGCTTCATCGCCGCGTCGGGCGTCTTGGCCATCTGGCCGTCGGCGATCATGTGGGCGAAGGTCGCGTGGCCGAGCAGCCGCGCCTTCTCGGCCCGCAGCGCCATCACGTCGGTGATGATCGGCCGGTTGTCGTGCGCACCGCCGTCGCCGCGCGAGATGAACAGCCGGAACGCCTTCTCGCGCACGTCGCGCCGGTCGGCGAGGGTCAGGAGGGGCTCGATCGCCGAGCGGGTGTTGGCGATCGCCCACTTGCCGGCCAGGTCGCGCGTCTTGGCTTCCGTGGCGGCCGCCTCGCGCTGCGCCTCGCCGAGCCCCGCCAGGTCGCCCTCGCTCTCCAGCACCAGCGCCTGGCCCTCCTCGTCGGCGAGCACGTTCTGGCTGAAGCGGGTGTAGAGCGCCGCGAGCTGCTGGTTGATCTCGGCCAGCCGCGCCTTGTCGGCCGCCGAAAGCGCCGCGCCCTGGCGTACGAACCGATCGTGGATCACGAAGGCGAGTCGCTGCTGCTCGGCCGAGAGGCCGCTGGTCTCGCGGGCGTCGTAGACGGCCTTCACCCGCGCGAAGAGCATCGGGTTGTGGGTGATCTCGTCGCGCAGCGCCGCCAGCCGCGGCGAGGCCCAGGTCTGCACCTCGCGCATGGCCGGGGTGTTCAGGGTCGAGGTGTAGACGCCCAGCAGCCGCGTCGCCCGGGTGAGCAACGGCCCCGAGGCCTCCAGCGCCTCGAGCGTGTTGGCGAAGGTCGGCGGCGCGGGATCGTCCGCGATGGCGGCGACGTCGGCGCGCTTCTCGGCCATCGCCGCTTCCAGCGCCGGGATGAAGTGCGCGGTCTCGATCCTGTCGAACGCCGGCGCGCCGCCGTGGGGGCCGTCCCATTCGGCCAGGACCGGATTGGCGGCGATGTCGGGGGGGATGGGCATGCGCGGAAACTCCTGAAGCGGCGGGGATCGTCTACCGCCGGGCGGCGGCGGCGTCACGCGCCGGCCTCAGCCCTTCCACTTCAACGTCAGTTGATCGCCGCGCACCTCGAACGAGTCGAGCCGCCGCAGGAAGGCCATGCCGAGCAGGGACGTGCTCATCGGCGCCTTGTTCACCGCCGCCGGCACATTGGCGAGCTTCATGTCGCCGACGTTCAGCGTGGGCAGGGTGACCGGCGCCAGGTAGCCGACGCCGTTGGCGGTCTCGGTGGGCGAGGCGAACTTCAGGCTGTCGACGTCGATGCCGACCCGCGCCGCATCGGCGGGGCTGAGCAGCACGCCGTTGGCGCCGGTGTCGATGGCGAACTTCACCGCCGCGCCGTTCACCTGGCCCATAACGTAGAAGCCGCCGTCGTCGCTGGCGGTGATCATCATCGAGCGGTCCGTCGTGCGCACCGCATAGGCCGGGATCAATTCGCCGCGCACCCTCGCGTAAGCCTGGGTGAGCTCGGCGCGGAAGCTGTAGCCGACCAGCAGCACGGCGGCGAGCCCGACCCAGATGGCGGCGTTGCGCGCCGCCTCGCCCAGCCGGATCCGCCGCGCGAACACGAGCCCGCTGGAGACCAGCGCCAACAGGCCCAGCAGCCTCAGCGCATCGGCCTGGTCCATCGTCGAAAGCTGGCCGGGAAACAGCAACCGCAGCGCCACATAGGCCGCCGCACCCGCGCCCAGCAGCGCCAGCCACAGGATCAGGCCGCGCAGGTTGCGATGGCGCGGCGTGGCGGGATTGGGGGGCGTGGGTGGGACGCTCCAGGGGCCGTCGTGGTCGGGCAGGGGGTCGGTCCTCGCGGGCTGCTTCATGCTGACATAGACCCCGCGTCGGCGCCCGGCCATCCGCATTCGCTCGATGGAACTAGGCGATGCGATCGAGCCCGCCTATGTGATCGCCGTGCTGCCCACCCTGCGCCAACTGCAATATCTGAAGCTGCTCGCCGAGCACCGCTCGTTCAGCCGGGCCGCCGAGGCGGCGCACGTCACCCAGCCGACGCTGTCGGCCGGGGTGCAGGAGCTGGAGAAGATCCTGGGCGCGCCGGTGGTCGACCGCGGCCGCGCCGGCGTCATCCTCACCGCCGCCGGCGAGGAGGCGGTGGCGCGGGCCGAGGCGATCCTCGCCCAGGCCGAGGACCTTGTGCAGGCCGCGCGCGGCGCCAGCCAGCCGCTCGCCGGCCGTTTCCGGCTGGGCGTGATCCCGACCATCGCGCCGTTCCTGTTGCCGCGCGCCCTGCCGGCGCTGCGCCAGCGCTTCCCGAAGCTGCGGCTGTTCCTGCGCGAGGATCTGACCGGCCGGCTGATCGCGGGGCTGAAGTCCGGCGCGCTCGACGCCGCGCTGATCGCCCTGCCCTACGACGTGACCGGCCTGGATTGGACCCAGGTGCAGGACGACGAGCTGCTGGCCGCCTTCCCGGCCAACCATCCGCTCTGCGCCGAGCGGCGGATCACCGCCGAGCGGCTGGACGAGGAGGACCTGATCCTGCTGGAGGACGGACACTGCCTGCGCGAGCATGCGCTCGCCGTCTGCAGCCTGACCCCGGCCCGGCCGCGCGACGAAGCCGCCTTCGCCGCCACCTCGCTGCCCACCCTGGTGCAGATGGTCGCCTCCGGCCTCGGCGTCTCGTTCCTGCCCGCCATGGCGGTGCAGGCGGGGCTGGCCGACGCCGCGGCGGTCGCGGTGCGGCCGCTCGCGGCGGACAACACCGCCCGCCAGATCGTCGTCGCCTGGCGCGCCGGCTCCAGCCGCGCGGCCGAGGGCCGGCTGCTGGCGGACGCGCTGCGCGAGGCGCGCTGAACCCGATCAGAAATCCGGCTTCAGCCGCACGCTGCGGAGTTCATGCTCCAGCATGCGCGCGAAGATGATCCGCCCGGCGATCAGATAGATCGGCGCGATGATCCACAGCGGGCCCAGCGGCAGCATCGCCGCCACGAGCAACAGGCGCAGCACGAGGCTCGAGTTCAGCCGCCACCACAGCCCGAGCAGCCAGCTCTTGTGCGCCTTCACGCTGACCAGCAGGCGGATCGCGTCGCGGTTGGTCGCCCGCTGCGACAGCGCCCAGAGGGCGAAGTCCCGCGCCTCGTCGGCCCGTCCGAGCCGCAACGCCACGTCGCCGCGCAGCAGCATGACGCCGAAATCGTCCGGCGCCGCGCGGCCGGCGTCGTCGGCGACCACGACGGCGTCCTTGATCCGCTTGCGGTTGACCAGGAAATAGCCGAGGTGGACGAGCGTGTAGGCGCTGCGGGGCGCCAGTTCCACGCCCCGCCGCAGCGCCGCCTCCGCGCCGACGAAATCGCCGCGCTGTCGCAGCGTGCGGCCCAGCACCGTGTGGTTGATCGCGTCGTTCGGATCGATCCTGACCGCTTGGCGCGCCTCTTCGACGGCGAGCAGCGGGGCGTTGCGCTGCAGGTGGCAGAGCGCCTTTAGCCGCAGGATGATGTCCGATTCCGGCGCCTGCCGCGCGGCGCCGTTCAGCACATCCAGCGCCGGCCAGGTCTTGCCCTGGTCCAGATAGGTCGCGCCAAGCTGGATCTGGGCGTTCAGATGGTCCGGCCGCACCGCCAGGGCCTGTTTCAGCAGGTCGATCGCCTTGGCGTCCGCGCCGGCGGCGCGGAACGTCACGGCCTGGAACACCAGCGCGTCCGGCGACGGCGCGCTCGGGGGACCTTCATCGGGCATGCTTGCCCAGGAAGGTCAGGACCTCGTCGTACTGGCCGCCTTCGTTGGCGTATTTGGCGTAGTTGCGGGCGGTGGCCAACCATTCGGCGGTGGTCGGCTTCACCTCCGCCAGCGCGGCGTCGAAATGCTTGCGCGCCAGCGGCGTGGCGGCGTCGCCCGCCAGACTGTCGTCGATGGCGAGGTCGATGGCGGTCTCGACCAGGTTGAGCAGGTCGGCGCCCGAATAGCCGCTGGTGGCGGCGGCGTAGCGCTCCATGTCGAGGCCGGGCGCGGCCGGCTGGTCGTGGAGCAGGCGGCGGAGGATGTAGAGCCGCGCCTCGCGGTCCGGCGGCGGCACGAACAGCACCCGGTCGAAGCGTCCGGGGCGGCGGAACGCGGTGTCGATCATCCAGGGCACGTTGGTGGCGGCCACCACCAGCAGCGTGTCCGAGCCGGCGGCGAGGCCGTCGAACTCGGACAGGAAGGTCGAGACCATCGACGAAGTGTGGTTGTGGTCGCCGTCGCGGCGGCGCGCGGCCAGCGCCTCGATCTCGTCGAAGAACAGGATCGCCGGCTTGCGCGCCCGCGCTTCGGCGAAGGCGGCGGCGATGTGCTTTTCCGATTCGCCGAGCCACCGGTCGAGGATCTCGGGAATGCGCACGGCCAGGAACGACACGTGCGCCTCGCCGGCCGAGGCCTTGGCCAGCATGGTCTTGCCGCAGCCCGGCGGCCCGTAGAACAGCAATCCGCCGCCGGCGCGGCGCTTGAAGGCGTTGAACAGCGCCGGCTTCTCCAGCGGCGCGATGATCCGCCGGCGGATCTGCTGCTTGACGTCTTCAAGGCCGCCGATGTCGGCGAAGGTCAGGCGTTCCTGGCCGGCGGGTTCGGCGAACTCCGCGCCGCGTTCGCGCCGCTGACCGAGATCGACCACCACCGCGCCGCCGCCGGTAGAGCCGTCGACCGCGCGCAGGGCCTCGGGCCGCCAGGCGCGCGCCGCCGCATCGCGGCCGCCCTCGGCGAGGAAGTCCGCCACCGTCCGCCGCAGCTCGGCCTCGAACGGCGCGGGATCGGCGTCGGCGAGGAAGGCGAG
>Ga0302325_10033019_pt1 | contig 10613 bp, 9 predicted proteins | sample Palsa_T0_2_FD_201948 | JGI IMG/M metagenome (GOLD analysis project Ga0302325, IMG submission 201948) | Peat permafrost microbial communities from Stordalen Mire near Abisko, Sweden - Palsa_T0_2 | ecosystem: Environmental > Terrestrial > Soil > Palsa > Peat permafrost | place: Sweden: Abisko...
TGCTGCCCGCGGCATTGGATATAACGACGTCGAAGGTCGAGCCGCTATCGGCCGGCGAGGTTGCCTGCATCGTGTAAGTGGGAGTCGTAGCTCCAGCGATATATACGAAGTTCTTTCGCCACTGGTAGTTGAGTGTCCCTGCGCCGGTTGCCGCAGCGGAAAAGGTGGCTGTTTGGCCGAGCGGCACCGCCGCATTGACCGGCTGGGAAATGACCGTGGGGGGTGCGGCGGAAGGCGGTGCGGAATCGAGGGTATTGGAGGCTGTTGCTTTGGTGAAATCGACGGCGCTGCAACCGCTCAGGAGGGCGGTGATCAGAAATGCGATTCCAGCAGTCTTGGCCAGCCAGATGGCGCGACCATCTCCTATCGAGACGAAGTATTTCGGCGCATCAGGCGAAGTTGTGCAGCTGTTCACGGGAAACTGCGGGGCAATTTCGCTGCCAAGATGGGCGAACGGGGGTGTCCCTCTAACCTGATTAGAATGAGGTTGTTAAACTGGTGCGGATTTATTGGATCTCAAAGTTTCGGGGTAGATGTCGAGGTTCGAGACAGTCGATGTCTAGATTTTCGACAAATATGGAAGGAGGGGCTGTATTCTTGACTTCCAGTGCGACGAAGCAGGCTGCAGAAGATGGAGTTGGTTCAAGAAGAAGTTGCGATGGGTATGGAAGGAATTCAGCAAGTTGGCACCCGCTTCGCGGGGATCGCGAGTTAGCGAGCGGTTTCGATAGCCGATGTCTCATAGGAATTAAGCAGAGGCGCCCGAGAGGTGGATGATGCAGGACAAGGTCCTGGTGGTGGAAGACGATGTGTCGCTGCTGGAGGTGCTGTCGATTGGCCTGGAAGCGCACGGGTTCAATGTGGCTGCCGCGGACGGAGTTTCGAGAGCCATTCTTGAGATACAGAAGTCGCAGCCGACCATCATTCTCGCGGATTACCAATTGCGGGACGGTACGGCGTTCGATCTGCTGAGCTGGCTGAAGGCTCGCGACTTTCGCGTGCCGGTGATTGTGCTGACCGGACATGCGCGCATCGACCTGGCGGTGGAGGCGGTGAAGGCCGGAGCGGAGCATTTTATTCCCAAGCCGGTGGACATTGGGTTATTAACTACAATTTTGCGGCGCGCGCTGGAGAACTCGAGCAACCTGCAGAAGAACGTGGCCAACCGGCTGGAGCGGGCGCGCTATGAACGCGATCCGTTCCTAGGCAAAAGCCCGGCCATTGTGGCGCTGAAGAAGGCGGCGCAGCGCGTGGCAGAGGCCAAGAGCACGGTGCTGATCCAGGGAGAGACAGGTACTGGAAAAGGCGTGCTGGCGCGGGTGCTGCATAACATGGGTTCGCGCGCCAATGAGGCTTTCATCGATTTGAACTGCGCGGGTCTATCGCGTGAGCTGCTGGAATCAGAGTTGTTCGGCCACCAGAAAGGGGCCTTCACGGGCGCGGTCGCCAACAAGATCGGATTCCTGGAAGCGGCCAATCACGGGACGCTGTTTCTGGATGAAATTGGCGACATGGACCTGCAGATTCAGGCGAAGGTGTTGAAGGTTGTGGAGGAGAAACATTTCTATCGGCTGGGCGATGTGGTTGAGCGCAAGACCGACATGCAGATTATTGTGGCGAGCCATCGCGATTTGAAGGCGATGGCAGATGAGGGGCGATTTCGCGGGGACCTCTATTTCCGCATCAATACGCTGCGCCTGCGAATTCCGCCGCTGCGCGAACGGCCGGAGGACATTCCGATCATTACAGACAAGCTGGTGGAGCAACTGAGCAGCGACATGAAACGCGGTCCGATGCAGATATCGGAAAACGCGCGCGCGGCGTTGCAGGGCTACCCGTGGCCAGGAAACATTCGGGAATTGCGCAATGTGCTGGAGCGGGCAGTCTTGTTATCGGACGACGGAGTTATCAATAACACCGGACTGGAATTCGAGGGGCCGGGGCAACAAGCTCCGGCGCCGAGCCTGGCGCTCAATAAACTGACGCTAAAAGAAATCGAGAAGCACTTCATCGGCGAGGCGCTGGCGGCGGAGGGCGGCAACGTGATTCGCGCTTCAAAACGGCTGGGCATTCATCGCAGCTCGTTGTACGCGAAGATTCGCGAGTACGGGCAGTAGCGTGGAATGACGATGGTCGTCGAGCCCGCTCTAGTAGATTTGAGGAGGGCGCTTGAAGATCTGGCCGGAGATTCAAAGGGCCGCGACTACCTCTCTCTTGTGACGAATCTTTCTAATGCGTTGGATAGTTCGAACGATCTAGCGGGATTGCTGCGATCCGTGTTTGGGTTTGCGCGCTTCAGGGCGAACCAGCTTGAGGTGTGCGAAGCTGCGCTTGCGGGGCGCGACCTGCTGCTGGTGATGCCGACGGGTGCGGGAAAGAGCCTGTGCTACCAGTTGCCGGCGCTGGCGCGTGGCGGAACGGCGCTGGTGATCAGCCCGCTAATTGCGCTAATGGATGACCAGGCGGCAAAGCTGACTGCGCTGGGGCTGCGGGTGGCGCGGATTCATTCCGGACTCGATCGCAGCGTGTCTCGGCAGGCGTGTGTGGATTATTTGCAGGGCAGCTTGCAGTTCCTGTTTATTGCGCCGGAGCGGCTGCGGGTGCCGGGGTTTCCGGAGATGCTGGCCAAGCGCAGGCTAGCGCTGATTGCGATTGACGAGGCGCATTGCATTTCGCAATGGGGTCACGACTTCAGGCCTGACTATAGGATGTTGGGGCAGTATTTGCCGGCGCTGCGGGGGGATGGAGAAGCGGTGCCGGTGCTGGCGATGACTGCTACGGCAACTCCGACTGTGCAGGCGGACATTACGGCTCAACTGGGGATGGTGAAGCCGTCGCTATTCATTCATGGATTCAGGCGAGACAACCTGGCGATTGAGGTGGTGGAGCTTGCGGTTCCGGAGCGGGCGGTGGTGATTGCGCGCTTGCTCTCGGCGGCGGAGCGGCGGCCGGCGATTGTTTACGCGACCTCAAGGAAACAGGCGGAGCGATTGGCGGAAGAGCTGTCGACATGGGGGCGGAGGATTGCGGCGGCGGCCTACCATGCGGGGCTGGATGCGGAAACGCGGGAGCGGGTGCAAACGGCGTTTCAGGCGGGAGAGCTTGAGGTGGTGGTGGCGACGATCGCGTTCGGCATGGGGATTGACAAGGCCGACATACGAACGGTGATTCATGCGGGGCTGCCGGCCACGCTGGAAGGCTATTACCAGGAGATTGGGCGCGCGGGGCGGGATGGCGCGATGAGCCGTACCTTCCTGATGCACAGTTATGCGGATCAGCGGACGCACGACTTCTTTTTGAATCGGGATTATCCGCCTGTGGAGCATTTGACGCAGTTGTTCAAAGCTCTGGGCGAAGAGCCGCGCATGGTGGAAGAGTTACGCGCGAATTCGCAGTTGAGCGAGGAGGAGTTTGACAAGGCGCTGGAGAAGTTGGAGATTCACGGCGGGGCGCGGCGTGATTTTGGCGGCTCGCCGCAGCGAGTTACTGCGGGCGCGGCTGGTTGGAAGAAGACTTACTCGGCGCAGGCGCAATATCGCGCTGAACAGTTTGCCAAGGTGTTGCGCTACACGGAGCTGAATGAGTGCCGGATGTCCGCGCTGGTGCGGCATTTCGGCGACGTTGAGGATGCGAAGCAGGCTTGCGGTGTATGCGATGTGTGCGATCCGGGCGGGGCGGTGCTGCGGCAGTTTCGGCGGGCCTCGGGGGCTGAGTTGGAAATTGCGCGGAGGCTGCTCGATGAATTGCGCGGGGTGGATTACAAAGCCGCTGGAACGCTGCAGAAGAGTCTCGATCTGGTGGGTCGAATCAGCCGGGATGAGTACGATGGGTTGCTGGGCGCGCTGGTGCAGGCGGGCCTGATCGAGATGGAGACAGCGGAGTTTGAGAAGGAGGGCCAGGTTCTGAAGTTCCGCAAGGTCAGGCTTACGAAAGCGGGCCGGGAGATGCGGGCGACGCCGCTGCAACTGTTAATCAGCGATGGGATTGTGGAGGAGTTCAGCGGGCGGGTGCAGGCTGCGGTGCGGGTTAAGAAAGCGAAGCCGGCGGTGATGGCTGGAGCGCAGAAGAACGGCCCGGCTAACGCGGCAGTGGCTCCTGAACCCAGAGTTCTTACGGCGGAGGGTGAGGCGCTGGCGGGGCGGATCCGGGAATGGCGGGCGGCGGAGGCTAAGCGGTTGAAGGTGCCGGTGTATGTCGTGATGCATGATCGCACGGTGACGGCGCTGGCAGCGTCGCGGCCAAGGAACCCGCGGGAGTTGCTGGGGATCGATGGGATGGGGCCGGCCAAGGTGGAGCGGTTTGGGGAGGAACTTTTAAGGTTGTGTCAGGGAAAGTGAATCCCGCCCTATGTGGCGTCTCAAGAGTTCCTTGTATTAGCTTCCGAAAAGCAGGTCCTTCGGCTTCGCTGGAGTGCGCTTCGCTCAGGATGACACGTTTGTGGTGGTCAAGAGCAACGAGGGAGAGGTAATGGCGAGCACCCCGCCGCGATAAGCTAAAGACCAGGAGCCAGAAGCTAGAACCCAAAAATGCCCGATTACAAGTATTCAACGCTAGCTGTCCACGCTGGACAGCATCCTGACCCGCTGACGGGCGCGGTCAATGTGCCCATTTACCTTTCTTCCACGTTCGAGTTGACCGGCATAGGGGCCGACAAGGGCTGGGACTACTCGCGCGCCGGGAATCCTACGCGCGACCGACTGGAAACAGCGCTTGCGGCGCTCGAAGGCGGGACGAGCGGCCATGCGTTCGCCAGCGGCATGGCGGCCATCTATGCGCTCGTCGCCACGCTCAGCGCCGGCGACCACGTGATCTGTTCGCATAATGTTTACGGGGGAACGCAGCGGCTTTTCAATCTCGTCGTGCGCAACTACGGTATTGAGATTGAGTATGTCGATACTGGCGATCTCAAAGCTGTTGAGGCGGCCATCAAGCCGTCGACGAAGCTGATCCACATTGAGACGCCGACCAACCCGATCATGTCCCTGACGGACATTGCGGCGGTGAGCGCTGTGGCGCATGCTTACGGCGTCGAAGTCAGCGTCGACAACACGTTCATGTCGCCAGTGCTGCAAAGCCCGCTCGCTCTTGGCGCGGATATCGTGATGCACTCGACGACGAAGTTTCTGAATGGCCACTCCGACGGGCTGGGGGGTGCGCTGATCGGCTCGAAGCCCGAGCACAAGGAGCGGTTTTGGCTGGTGCAGAAGGCCGCGGGCGGGATTCTTTCGCCGTTTGAATGTTACTTGGTGCTGCGCGGCATCAAGACGCTGCCTCTGCGCATGAAGGCGCATGAGGAAAATGGGCGCGCGGTTGCGGAGTTCCTGTCGACGCAGCCGAAGCTTACGCGGCTGGCTTATCCGGGATTGAAGACGCACCCGCAACATGAACTTGCTGTGCGTCAGCAAAAAGGCTTCGGCTCGATGATGAGCTTCGACCTTGGGACGCAGGATGCAGCGGGCCGGTTCCTGGGCGCGGTCAAGCTTTTCCTCAACGCAGAGTCGCTGGGCGGCGTAGAGTCGCGTTCTTGGCACACGGCGACAAAGACCCAAGCAGCCCGGAGCGATGAAGAGCGCGCGCGACAGGGCCACACCCAGGGGCGGGTGAGGATTTAAGGGGGGATTGAGGACAAGGAAGACTTGATTGCGGATTTGGAGCAGGCGCTGGCGGCGGTGTAGAGCGCCGCGAATAGACGGATTTGGGAGTATCCTGACGGAGTGGGCTCATATCAATTCGATGGGGTCACATTCCGCGTGTATCCCGAGGATCACGATCCTCCGCATGTTCACGGCCGATACCACGGAATTGTGGTCATCCTTGAGTTGAGTGAGGATGGCCGAGTGCGATTAGCCGACCGGGACGATGCTCTCCGGCCAGGTGATGCAAAGAAGAACCATCTGCGTCGTACTCTAAAAGTGGCCAATCAGCATTACGACGATTTGATGGAGTTGTGGGAGGAGGCTCATGCCTGAACCAGCACGAATGGATGCCACGGATGCTGAACTCGATGCTGCGCTCGCCCGTGCGCGGAAGTTTGCGAAGTACGATCGAAGGGTTGTGAAGGCCATTTATTCCAAATCGACGGACAGGTTACGCGTAGTCCTCGATGACGGCGCAGTCTATTCTCTTCCGCGTACCCTGATTCAGGGGCTTGGAGGGGCTCAGGAAAGAGATTTGAACCGCATCCAGATTCTGGGCGAAGGGACAGGTTTGCTTTGGCCGATTCTGGATGTGGCCCATTATGTTCCTGCGTTGCTTGAGGGAGTTTATGGCTCGGAGAAGTGGATGGCAGCGCTTTACAAGCAGCGAAGGAAGCCGGGCCTTGTGAAGGCATTGGTCGGCCGACCAAAGAGGTGACTCCTGCAATGTTCAGTCGAAAGAGATGGGAGTTCGAACAATGAGAACCGCATCTGGTAGCCCCCATCCGGATGTCGATGGCGGAGTCGAAGAAAGAAGGGGAAACACTCTCGTCGCTTCGCTTCGGAGGGTATACGGCGACGATTTTCTCCGCAAATGGCGCGGCAATGCCAAGGTCTCTGCTGTTCGAGCCGAGACGGACATGTCCTTGATAGAGCTTGTGCGCCAGCACCGGCGCGGCAAGGAGTAGTCTTGCTCAATGCGCTGGGGGCGCGGGGCCTAGCTTCTTTGGGCGGCGCATTAAATACGGCAGCGGGATAAGGATCCCGGTTAGCGCGACCAGGATCCAGATCACATCGACATAAGCAAGCAGGCGGGCCTGGATTTGGGCCATGCCGTAGATTTGCGCGCCGGCGCGTTGCATTGCGTCGGGCATGGCGCCGGCGCTGTTCTTCATGAACGCGCCGGCGAGTCCGGAACGCAGCGTGTCGAAGGGGCCGTTGCCGGCAACGGTGTGGGAGCCGAGCATGGCCAGGTGTTTCTGCGTCAGGCGGGCCAGCAGCGTGGTGACAAAGCTGATGCCTACCGAGCCGCCGAGATTGCGCATGAGCGCGGACATGCCGCTGACCTCGTTGTATTTCTCCTGGGGAATGCCCGCGTAACAGAGCGTGTTGATGGGAATGAAGAGAAACGGCAGGCCAAGCGCGATGACCACTCGCCAACTGACCGCCATGCTGAACGGCACGTTGAGATTGAGTCCGGTCATGCGGTAAAGGCCGTAGGTGGTGACCGTGAATCCCAGCGCCACCAGCAGGCGCGGGTCGAATTTCGGAGCCAAAAATCCGGCCACGGGAAAGAGAAACATGAGCGCGATTCCGCCGCTGGAGACAGCCATGCCCGCCTGCCGGGCGGAGTAGCCCATGATCTCCTGAAGAAACTGCGGGATCAGCACGGTTGACGAATAAAGCGAGACGCCGACCATGAATAGCACGAACATGGTGGTGCCCACGTTGCGCTGGGCGAAGAGGCGCAGGTCGAGGATGGGATGGACCACGTGCAACTGGCGATAGACGAAGATCACCAGGCCGATGGCGGCGACGACCGTGCAGGTGACTATGAACCTGGAGCTGAACCAGTCGTCTTCCTGGCCCTTGTCGAGCATGGTCTGCAATGCGCCGATGGTGACCACCAGCAGGCCCAGGCCCCAGTAGTCCACGCCCTCTTTGCGTTTGCGGATTGCGGCCAGGTAAGGCGGGTCTTCGACGACGCGATTGGTGAGGTAAAGCGACAACATGCCCACTGGGATGTTGATGAAGAAAATCCATCGCCAGCTGTAGTTGTCGACGATCCAACCGCCGACGGTTGGGCCGAGAACTGGGGCCAGCACTACGGCCATGCCGTAGACGGCGAAGGCCATGCTGCGCTTTTGCGGAGAGAAAGTGTCTGCGAGGATGGATTGCTCGCTGGGCTGCAGGCCGCCTCCAGCTGCGCCTTGCAGCACGCGGCAAAATACCAGCACTCCCAGCGTGGGGGCCAGGCCGCAGAGCAGGGAAGCGGTGGTGAAGAGCAGCACGCAGGTCATGTAGAAGCGCTTGCGGCCAATGCGGTTGGCGATCCATCCGCTGATGGGCAAGACCACTGCGTTGGCGACGAGGTAGCTGGTCAGCACCCAGGTGGCTTCATCGCGGCTGGCGGACAGCGACCCGCCGATGTGCGGCATGGCCACGTTGGCGATCGAGGTGTCGAGCGCCTCCATGAACGTAGCCAGGGTGACGGTGATGGCGATGACCCAGGGATTGGCGCGGGGCCGCCAAGTTTCGTGAAACGAGAGTGTGGCTGCGGCTGCCAGTGCTGGCTCTTTCGTGGGCGGATTGGGGCGCCCGGTGATGGGGTTGTCGCTTACTCAGAGTAAAGGATTCGGGTCTGGTCCCGCAGCTGTCCCGGTTGCAACTGCAGGGCAATCGCATGAAGGGCCCACGAGGGCACGAAGGTCGATCGTTCCGCCCCTATGGGGCTGGAGGATTCGGTTGGGGAGTTTTCCCCGGATTTCGCCCGCCACGTCGGACCGCGGCGGACTTCATCCGGGGCTATTTTCGCTCCTCCCTATGGGAGGAAATGCGGGATTTGACAGCATGTCAGAGGGTGAGGCGGTTTCGTCAACAATCGTCGTTCATCCGATTGCCCTCGCTGGAACTGGCTCTTGCCGCTATGTCATGCTGGTTGAGCAATGCTGAACGCTCAAGACACCTTTTCAGGAGAGACGGGGCTTTTGCTGGGCATCGACACCTGCGGTCCGGCGGGCTCGGTGGCGCTGGGCCGGCTCACCGGTGAATCGGTTGAGATTCTGGAGCAAATTGAACTGGAAGGCCGCAGCTACTCGGCTACGCTGGTGGCGGCGGTGGCGGAGTTGCTGGCGCATGCCGGCGTCGAATTGCAAGATCTGGGCGCGATTGTCGCGGTGAACGGCCCAGGCAGCTTTACCGGGGTGCGCGTGGGCTTGAGCGCCGTCAAGGGCCTGGCTGAAGTCGCACAGATTCCGGTGGTTGCGGTCTCCCGGCTGGAGGTGCTGGCGTGGAAGGCGGGCGTCGATTCGGCAGCTCTGGATGCGCATCGACACGAGGTTTTCCTGCGGCTGGGCGGGGCAGGCGGCGCAGCGAGGGAACTGCTTGCCGGGGCCGAGGAGCTGGCGGCGCTCCGTCCGGCAGGAGGGCAAATTGCCCTCGGCGACGAGGAGGCTGCGGAGCTTCTGAGCGCTTCGTGGCCGGCGGTCTCCCTTGTGCGGGTGGACCCGGCCACGGCTGCCGACGCTCTGAGGCTTTGCGCGGCGCGCGTTGCCCAGGCCGATTTTGTGGACCTTGCCCTGCTCGACGGGAACTACCTTCGGCGCTCCGACGCCGAGATTTTTGGAGAAGCAGCCAAGGCGCAGGGCGCATGAGCTTTCAATATGCGCAAGTTCGCCGCATGAGCGTTGCCGACCTGGATCGTGTCCTGGAGATCGCTGCGAGTTTGCTGGAAGCGCCGCACTGGACGGGCGCGGCGTACCTTGCGGCCATCGATCGGCAGAACGAGCCGCGAAGGATTGCGCTGGTGGTCGAAGAGATTTCGGAAGGTTCGGATTCTGGAAGGGCGCACGAAGTGGGAACCACAGGGGCTAAAGCCCTTGCTTCTATCAGGAGGTCTTCGGCACGACTAAAGTCGTGCCCTGATACAAAACATGGCCGGGATGGAGTTTCTCGGCAGCCGGTAAAGTCGAGCCCTGACACGACACCTTCGCGAATCGGGTGCGAACGTGTCTTGGGATTTGCGGTAGCCAGCCTGCTTCCACCGGAGTCGGAATTGGAGACGATCGCGGTTGACCCGCGGTTTCAACGGCGCGGGCTGGGGGCCTTGCTGTTGCGGGAGGTGGCTGCGGAGTTACGAAAGGAGCACGTTAAGGAGGTGCTTCTGGAGGTACGTGCTTCAAACCGGACGGCGCTTGGCTTTTATGGCGCGCAGGGGTTTGAAGAATGTGGACGGAGAGTACGCTATTACGCTGATCCTGAGGAGGATGCGGTGCTGATGCGGTGGAAGCTGGCGTGAACGCGCCTGGGTTGCGGGATGAGGTTGGCTAAGCCCAAATCGGGTGATCGCGATCATTCCCGGCAGTATTATTTCCCGAATTCCACAGGTGTCGATGACTTTCGCTGATTTTACCTCTTGCAGATTGCGCCGGGGCGGCGGTATATGTAAGGGGTCAGTTAAATCCACGGAGGTGCTTGATGGACGAATTACAGGATCCGACGCTGAGCGAAGAGATTGATCGCCTGCATGCCGAACATCATCGCTACGCTCAGCGCTTGGAAGAATTGCTTGGGAAACCTTACCTCTCGGCGGACGAACAGCTGGAAGAGGTGCGGCTGAAGAAGCTGAAACTGCACGCAAAGGACCTGATTTTTGCCCTGGAACGCCGCCAGTTGGCGATCGCCTAGGCAATCGATTCGGGGATTTTCCAGGCAAATCGGATAGCCGGCATCTGTGTGCGGCCCTCCTTGGGGGCGTGTGTCCCTGAAACGCACAACTGACGAGCCGGCACACAACAGCTTTTGGCGAGATTCGAGAGTTCAGAAAATACATCCCTCAGGGGCTAAAGCCCTGGTTATTATGCTGCACTTGCGGCACGACTAAATTCGTGCCCTTTCAAAACCGGACTTCTACCACAGGCTACTAAGCAGAGAGCCCGTATAATCGTTGGGGACAATGGTTCGTGACGGTTACATTTA
>Ga0302325_10033021_pt1 | contig 10613 bp, 8 predicted proteins | sample Palsa_T0_2_FD_201948 | JGI IMG/M metagenome (GOLD analysis project Ga0302325, IMG submission 201948) | Peat permafrost microbial communities from Stordalen Mire near Abisko, Sweden - Palsa_T0_2 | ecosystem: Environmental > Terrestrial > Soil > Palsa > Peat permafrost | place: Sweden: Abisko...
CAGTGGCCCAGACGACTTCGACATTGTCACCGAGCTGGTCTTCCCCGACCGTGTCGCCTACCAGGGCTGGGTGTCGACCATGTACGCGCCCGGATCCGGCGTCGCTGACGACGAAATGACCTTCCTCGATCGGACTCGGACGAGGTCCTACGTCGTTGAGGAGCGCGTGACCGACGGCCACAGCCACTGACCGCGCTCCCCTTCAGGTTCGCTGTCGCCGTTCTTGGCCTCCGGTAGCAGAAGCCAACGCGGCGCCACGTTGCTCACCGCTAAGGGGTTTCTGTGAGGAAATCGAGGAGAGCGTCGGCGACGGCATCCGGTGCCTGCTCGGCCTGGTGGTGGCCGGAGTCGATGGTGTGGTGCCGTAGCGGACGGGTGAGCCAGGGAGCCCAGATGTCGGCTGGATTGCCGTGGATATCGAGGTCATCGTGAGCGGACTCTAGTAGCAGCGTTGGGCAGGCGACGCGCCGCCCGGCGTCTCGGTCCGCGGCGTCGTGGGCGCGGTCGATGCCCAATCCGGCGCGGTAGTCCTCGACCATGCCGTGGACTACCGCGGGCTGGTGGAGCGCCGCCCAGAGGTCGGCGTGGTTGCCTGCGCCCATATCAGCAGGAGCGGGGGTGCTGTACCAGGCGTCGGGGTCCAGGCAGATGACACGTTCGGCGGGCTTTTCGGTCTGGCCGAGGAACCACCAGTGCCACCACGCCCGGGCGAACCGGGCGTCGGTCCGTTCGAGGTGCTCGATGACCGGCAGCCCATCCATGACGGCGAGGTGCGTCACAGCCTCAGGGTGGTCCATCGCGGTACGAAACGCGACCAGAGATCCGCGGTCGTGCCCGACGACGGCGAACCGGTCGTGGCCGAGCCGCGTCATGAGCGCGAGAACATCATTGGCCATCGCACGCTTGGACGATTGTGCGTGATCGGGCTCGTCCGGTGGGAGGCTCGACTGGCCGTACCCGCGCAGGTCGGGCGCCACGACAACATGGTGCTCGGCGAGCCGGGGCGCGACCGCATGCCAGGTCGTGTGGGTGCGAGGGTGACCGTGTAGCAGCACGATGGGTGCTCCAGCACCGCCGTATCTGACCCGCAGCGTCACGTCACCGACGTTCACCTGGTCCAGAACGAATCCCTCGAACACCGCCCCGACATTACCCGGTGTCAGTTCGATTTAAAAGTGCGGAAGTTAGGGTACCCCTCCGCTGGAGGCGGGGAATGGTGCTGGTATACAACCGCATTCGGCACTCGCTTGGTTTCTAGCTGCACTCGGTCATACTTGTGATCATTTTCACTGCTGCGCTCCGAAGGAGCGGATTATCTCGCCTGCCGGAAACGTACGGAGAAATGACACCACTTAAGATTACCGGCCCTGCACCTAAAGACTGGGACTAACCTCCCGGCCGCGGTGAGCCTGAGCCAGCTGGCGCCCAGCACCACCTACGGCTACCAGTGGACGATCTACGACGAGGCGACCGGCAACAACACAACAGGGCCGTCCGGGACGTTCACCACCGCGGGGCCATCTGGTCCGGCTTTGGCAGCCCGCTGGGTGCCATGCTGGGCTGGGAATACTACGACGGGCCCGGCGGGTCCAACCTCGACTGCACCACCCCCTCCAGCCCCGAGTGCTGGGGGCACCGTGACAACCTTCTCGATCCGAATGTGAACGAGATGGACGCCGGGGTAGGCACCGACAACAGCGGCAACCCTGATCAAGCGGCGCTGCTCTACATCGACCCGGGCCCGCCGCCAGCAGCGAATGTTGTGCTGACCTGGGCATCCGAGCAGCAATACCTGTCCTGAGCGCAGGCCACCGCCCGGGCCGCCCGCATGCCGCCAGAGACGCCAGGTCAGCGACCCTCCCGGTGAAGTACGCGCCGAGGGTCTTGATCGACCAACCGCGCATCACCAGCCCAGCCCGGGCCGATTACAATATGGCTCGTACCGCACTGGTAGCGGCCTTCTCATCTCGAACTCTGAGCTGTCTTGAGGAGTGCCTGCTGATGCCCTCGATTGAGGTGCGGCCGTTCCGCCGCCGTGACCGGGAACAGCTGACCGAGCTGGTGAACGCGCACGCCCAGGCCGTCGTGCCGGGCGTCGGAGTGTCGGTCAGCATGATGCTCAGCCAACTGGAGCGCCAGCCCGGTGAGGCCATCGTCGATCCGTTCGTCAGCGAGCGCGCGACACTGGTCGCCCAGCAGCATGATCGCGTAGTGGCCGCCGCGCATCTGCACCGCTACCACGCCGACGAGCGGGCCAGCAACTTCTACCGGGGCATGGGCGAGATCCAGTGGCTGCTGTTCTGGCCCGAGGCTCCAGCCGGGAACCCGTACTGGACAGACGCGACGGAGGCGGCCGAGAAGCTGATCGCCGCCTGCCTCCGGCAGCTCGAGGAATGGGGCGTCACCAGGCAGTACGCGGACGGCGGCCTGCCCGTGCCCGGCGTTTACGGCGTCCCCGAGCAGTGGCCGCATATCCGCGCTCTCTACCAGCGGGCCGGGTTCGCGCATACCGGCGACACCGAGGTCGTCTACCTGGCCCGAGTCGGGGATCTCCCGCACCAGGCCGGGCCGCCCATGGCGGGGCTGTCCGTCCGGCGGTCGGTCGGGATCAATGGCACCCGTCTTACGGCCGTCCTGGGTGAGCAGTCCATCGGGTACATCGAGGTGGAAATGCTTGACCAGGGGGAGCGGCTGGCGAGGCACGGAGGGTGGGCGGACGTCGGCAACCTCCATGTCGCCGAGCGGTACCGCCGCCGCGGGGTGGCGACATGGCTGCTCGGGTGCGCGGCCGACTGGCTGCGGCTGGCCCAGGTCGAGCGCGTGCTGAACTACGCGGGGCTCGGGGACCAAGATCCCGGTGGCGAGGATTACGCGGGCTACCGGGCGTTCCTGGCCGCGTCCGGCTTCCCGGAACTCACCCGCACCAAGCGGGGATGGACCCGGATCCCGCCGGGCCCTGATGATCGTGCGCGGTAGCCGGGTCCGTGCGCCTGATAGCCGTCCCGGCTGGCTCGGGAAATGGCGAGGCTGGCCGGTCCGCCGCCCGCTGTCAGGTTTTCCGGACGCGGCCATAGGCTAGCGGGTAGAAGCCGGGCTAGACAGCCGGAAGCCAGTCCCAGGCGGGTGTCCCTGCGGGCGGTCATCCGAAGGAGGCAGACATGGGATTCATGGACAAGGTCAGGGAGCAGAGCACTCAGCTCGCCCAGAAGGCGCAGGAAACGGCCCGCGAGGGCAAGGTCAAGCTTGATCAGGCCCAGGCGAAGCGGCGGGCCGACGCTATCTTCCGCGACCTGGGCGCGGCCGTCTACGCCGAACGGACCGGCCGGGCCGGCGTCGACAACAAGGAGAAGATCGACCGCCTGGTCGAGGCGCTGTCCCGGCAGGAGGCCGACCAGGGCCTCGGTGACGCAGACACCAGCGCGCCTCCCACCTACGCCAGCCCGCCCAACCCGTCCGGCAGCGTGCCGACGCCCACACCGACGCCCACCACGTCTAACCCGTCCGGCACCGTGCCGACGCCCACACCGACGCCGACGGGCACCACGTCTCCCCCCACGGGCGACACGCCTTCGAGCTGACCTGACGCCCGCCATTGGCGCGGGCTCACGGGCCGGCGCCGGCGGGCTTACGAGCAGGCGTACTGGGCGGCGGTAACCGAGCTCCCGGAGGCGGTGCCCTGCCCCGTGGATCCTGATGCCCCGGTCACCGAGTTGCCGTCGGTTCCCAGCACGATCCTGATCTTCACCAGACCACTCACCTGGCGGAGGGCGGCCCCGGGCATGACGTGCTGCACGACCTGGGCGGCGGACTGATCCCCAGGCGGGTACTCGATGAGGGTCTGCGTGATGTCCTGGCTGGACCAGGTGAGGCCGGCGGTCACCGGGAAGCCGAGTTGCGTGAGGTCCGCGCCCGTGCCGGCGGACAGCCCGCCGATCATGGTCCCGTTGTAAACGTCGAGCGGGACCTGGCTGTTCTTCAGGTCGCTGGAGCTCTTCCGGTGCGGCGTGACGCTCGGCTTCACGACCGGGTTGTCGTTCTTCAGCTTCGCGAACAGCGCGCCAGCGGCGGTCGCGTCCCAGAGCACGGCGGACTGGCCGGTCGAGGTGAGGTAGTTCGTGCTCGCGAGCGGGACGGTCATGAACCTGACGTCGCTGGGTGAGATACCGCGCAACTGGTCGGCCAGGGCCGTGACATTCAGGTTCCGGTCCACGGTGATGGCGGCCACCGCCGCCCGCAGGAAGCTGCTGAGCTTGACCGGGTCGGCCAGGGTGCCGGAACTGATCGCCTCGGTGAGCAGCGACGCCAGGAGCCGCTGCTGATCCTGGATCCGGGCCAGGTCGGAAAGGGCGAAGGAGTGCCGGTCCCGCGCGTACTCCAGCGCGGTCAGGCCGTCCACGTGATGCACGCCTGCGGTCAGGTCCAGGCCGCTGTAGGAGTCGTCCACGGCATAGGGCAGGCAGATGTTCACGCCGCCAAGGGCGTCGATGACCTTGACGAATCCGAGGAAGTTGACCTGGATGAAGTCGTTGATGGTCAGCCCGGTGTTGGCTTCCACGGTCTTCACCATCAGCTGCGGGCCGCCCAGGCCGAACGCCGCGTTGATCTTGTTCATGCCGTGCCCGGGGATCTGTACCCATGAGTCGCGCGGCAGGCTGATGACCGTCACCTGGCTGCGGTCGGCCGCCACATGGATCAGCATCATCGTGTCGGAGTTGTCGGTGACATCGTGTCCTACGTGCAGGGCGGCCTGCTGCTCCGGCGTGAGGCCGGTGCGCAGATCAACTCCAGCCAGCAGGACATTGAGCGGCCCGCTCGACGGCGTGCCCGCGGTCCCCGCGTTAACGCGCCCGATGCTGTCGTTGACGTAACTGGTCAGCCCCCAGGCGCCGCCCGCGAACAGCAGCACCAGGGCCGACATGGCGCCACTCAATGTGACCAGCACGCGGCGGCGCTGGGTCTTCTTCGCCGCGGCCAGGCGGCTCATCGCCTGCTGCTCGGCGGTACCCCGGGCCACCTGGCGACGGTCCGGGACGGCTGGGGGAGGGGGCGGCGGATAGTAGCCGGGCCTGGGTGCGGGCACGCCTGGGTGGTCGCTGCCTGTCCCGCGCGGCCCATTCAACGAGCTGTCCTGACCGTCCGTCATCAGCCCCCCGAGCTGTCCGGCTGGCAGCAGGCTAACGCGGCTTCTGGGCAAAGGGTGCTAACCCGGCCGGCGCGCCCAGCGTCCGAATCTGCGGCGCACCCCGCCGTGAACTGCAGTTGGGGCGAACCGTAGCCCTGGCGGCGGCCTAGCCGGGCCGCAGCCTGGCCGCCTCAGCCGGCCGCAGCCTGGCCGCCTCAGCCGGCCGCAGCCTGGCGCCCTCAGCCGACCGGCTCAGGATCCCGGGGCAGGCCCAGGATCCGTTCTCCGATGATGTTCAGCTGGATGTCAGTGGTGCCTCCGCCAATCGTGAGCGCCCTGGTGAAGAGCGTCGCCCGCGACCAGGGTGAGCTGGCCAGCGCGCCATCCGTCCCGGGCATGGCCCAGCACGCCTCCGCGATCTGCTGCGCATGGCGCATCCCGAGCAGCTTGCGCACGCTGCCCGTGGCCCCCGGCTCGGTCCCCGACAGCTGCTTGAGGGTGACCCGGACGCCGAGCACGTCGATCGCATGCCCTTCGCTGGCCAGCCGGCCGGCCCGCTCGAGCAGGGCCTGGCCGGGTTCCTTGCCGACGCCTCGCACAACCTCGAGAAGCTCGGGAACGCCGCATCCGAACGTCCAGGACGCCGACAGCGACACGCGCTCGTTGGCCAGTGTGGTCCGTGCCACCCGCCATCCGCCGTTGACCTCGCCGACGACGTGATCGTCGGGCACGACCACGCCGTCGAGGAAGACTTCGTTGAACATCGCGTCGCCGGTAATCTCCCGCAGCGGCCGCACCGTCACGCCGGGCGCGCTCATGTCGACCAGGAAGTAGGTGATCCCCTCGTGTTTCGGCGCGGCCGGATCGCTGCGGGCCACGCAGATGGCCCAGGCCGCCTCCTTGGCCAGGGAGGTCCAGATCTTCTGCCCGGTCAGCCGCCATCCTCCGTCGACCCGCTCGGCGCGGGTGGACAGCCCGGCGAGGTCGGAGCCGGCTCCTGGCTCGCTGAACAGCTGGCACCAGATGATCTCGCCACGCAGGGTGGGTGGCAGGAAGCGCTCCTGCTGGGCCGGCGTCCCGTACTGGACCAGGGCCGGGACCACCCAGGCCCCGATGGCCAGGACCGGGCCGCGTAGCCGCGCCGCTTTCATCTCCTGGGCGATGATGACCTGTTCCAGTGGCTCGGCGCCGCGGCCCCAGGGCCTGGGCAGGTGGGGAGTCACCCAGCCGCCCTCGGCGAGCCGCCTGATGCGGACCAGGGGCTCCAGTGCGGCGATCGCGGCCAGCTCGTCGCGAATCTGGGCCTGCAGCGGCTGCGCCGCCTCCGGCAGGTCCACCTGCAGTGGCCGGCGCACCCCGTCCAGGGCCAGGGCCGCCACCCGCTGCGCCCACTCGCCGGACGGGCCGAGCAGCGCCCGCAGCGACAGCGCCCGGCGGTAGTAGAGGTGGGCATCGTGCTCCCAGGTGTAGCCGATGCCGCCCAGCACCTGGATGCACTGATCCGCGCAGCTGATGGCCGCATCGACCGCGACCACCGCGGCCACCGCGGCGGCGAATTCAGGCTCCCGGCCGTCGTCACCGCCGGTGCGGCCTGGCTGCGCCCGGGCGGCGTCCCAGACGGCCGCGGCCGCCTGCTCGGCCGCGGTGAGCATCCAGGCACACCGGTGCTTCACCGCCTGGAACTGGCCGATCGGCCGGCCGAACTGATACCGGATCTTGGCGTACTCGGCCGCCGTGTGCAGCGCCCAGTCGGCGATCCCACTCGCTTCCGCACCGAACAGGGTCGCGGCCAGGGCCGTCGTGGCCGCTGTGGACAGGCCGGTCACGATCCGGTCGGCCGGCACCACGGCATGATCCGCCTGGACCCGGGCTGAGGGCCGGGTCAGGTCGAGGCTGTCGAGCACGGTGATCTCGAGGTCGGCCGCATCCACGGCCAGCCAAACGTCACCCTGATCGGTCTGGGCCGGCAGGATCACGATGTCGGCCAGGGAAGCCCCGAGCACGGGGGATGACGTGCCGTCAAGGATCAGGCTGCCGTCCGGCCCGGGCCGGCCCTCGACGCCGGGGGCCAGCGACACCGCGCCGGCGGCCGAGCCGTCAGCGAGGTCGGTGATCAGCTTCGGCGGTCCGCCGCCCGCGAGGAGCGCGGCGCTGGCCAGCACCGTGGGCAGGAAGCCCCCGGGCACCAGGGCCCGGCCGAGTTCTTCCAGCGCGACGGCCGCCTCGATTATCCCGTATCCCTGGCCACCAAGCTCCTCGGGCACATGCAGGCCGAGCAGGCCCTGCTCGGCGAGGCGCGGCCGGAGCGCGTCGGTGTAACAGGCCGATCCCGCGTCCGGCCCGTCGACGGCGGCCCGGACACTCTCGGCGGGTGAGTGGCGATTGGCCCAGCCGCGGACGGCTTCCGCCAGCTCCAGGTGCTCCCGGTTCAGGCCAAGCGCCATGTTCCACCTCGCGGGCCGTGATTGTGCCGATGGCGACCACCCTAGAACGAGATTCGGTTTGACGGAATGGCTGGGCGCGTCCTGCGGCCCGGAGGGTGCGGACGACGCGCAGCGACGACAATGGGGGGATGTCGGAACCGTGGCCACCGGATGAGCCGGGCCCGCCAGGACCACCGGGCGATCCGGGCCGGCCTGGACTGCCCGGTGACCCTGGCCAGCTCGGGCCGGACGGGCTGGGCGAGCTGCCCGTGGAGATGGGCGGGCGGCCCGAGGAGATGGGCGGGCTCGGGCTCCCCGGCGGACCGCGCCGGATGCGGAGCCGGGTCTGGTACGGGTTGCTGAACCAGGCCGAGCACGCGGCTGTGCACCGGGCCGGGGAGATCCTGCCGGCCTGGCGGCGCCGGACCCGGGGCGAGCCCCGGTGGCCGGTGACCCTCAGCGTCATCGGGGCCGTCGTGCTGCAGACCCTGCTGCCCAACCAGCTGCGGTTCCTGCCGCGGGGCGCCGAGCCAGCCCTGGAGGCTGTCCTGCTGCTCGCCCTGATCGTGGCCAACCCGGTGCGGATCGAGCGGCGGTCCCGGTTCGTCCGGATGGTCAGCATCGTGCTGATCTTCCTGATCACGCTGGCCAACGCGACGTCCGCGGTGCTGCTCATCCGGGCCATCCTCGACGGCAGGGCGGGCGGGGCGGCGGGACCGCTGCTGGCCACCGGGGCCTCGGTGTGGGCGACCAACGTGATCGCGTTCGCGCTGTGGTACTGGGAGTTCGACCGCGGCGGCCCGGTGCATCGCGCGCACGGCACGTTCCAGCATCCGGACATGCTGTTCCCGCAGATGACGGTGCAGGAGCTGACGCCTTCCGACTGGGAGCCGTACTTCGTGGACTATCTCTACACATCGTTCACGAATGCCACGGCGTTCAGTCCCACTGACGTGATGCCGATGGCCCGCTGGGCCAAGCTCACCATGCTGGTCCAGTCCGCGGTCTCGCTGGCCCTGGGCGCGCTGGTGATCGCGCGCGCGGTCAACATCCTCAACAGCTGACCGGGCAGTATGCCCGTTAGCTGCCCCGCCTGGCCTTCTGGGTTACTTCCGGGTATTATTCAGTAAGTTACTGATCGGTAGTAAACTGCCTGGATACCGGGGGCCACGATGGGTCACTACAAGAGCAACCTCCGTGACATCGAGTTCAATCTGTTCGAGGTGCTCAACCGGCAGGACCTGCTCGGGTCCGAGCCCTATCCCGACGTGGACGAAGAGACCGCCCGCGGCATCCTCAGCGAGGTGAACCGGCTCGCTACCGGCCCGCTCGCGGAGTCCTTCGCTGACGCCGACCGGCATCCTCCCGTCTTCGACCCGGCCACCGCATCGGTGCGCATGCCGGAAGGGTTCAAGAAGTCCTTCGCCGCGTTCATGGACGCCGAGTGGTACCGCCTCGACCTGCCGCCCGAGCTGGGCGGGACCGGTGCGCCCCGGACCCTGGCCTGGGCGGTGGCCGAGATGATCCTGGGCGCCAACCCGGCGGTCTGGATGTACTCGGGCGGCCCGTCGTTCGCGCAGGTCCTGTGGCGCCTCGGCACACCAGACCAGAAGCGCTTCGCGGAACAGGCCATCGAGCGCAAGTGGACCGCGACCATGGTGCTCACCGAGCCGGAGGCGGGCTCGGACGTGGGCGCCGCCCGGGCCAAGGCGATCGAGCAGCCTGACGGCACCTGGCACATCGAGGGCGTCAAGCGGTTCATCACCAGCGCCGAGCACGACATGACGGAGAACATCTTCCACCTGGTCCTGGCCCGCCCCGAGGGAGCCGGCCCGGGCACCAAGGGCCTGTCCATGTTCCTCGTCCCGAAATACCTGGTCGATGAGAACGGCGAGCCCGGCGAGCGCAACGGGGTCATGGTCACCGGGGTCGAGCACAAGATGGGCCTGAAGGCGTCGACCACCTGCGAGCTCACCTTCGGCGGGGACCGCCCGGCCGTGGGCACGCTGGTCGGCGGCGTGCACGAGGGCATCAAGCAGATGTTCATGATCATCGAGAACGCCCGGATGATGGTCGGCACCAAGGCCATCGCCACGCTCTCCACCGGGTACCTGAACGCCCTGGACTACGCCAAGACCCGGGTGCAGAGTGCCGACCTGACGCAGATGGCCGACAAGACGGCGCCGCGGGTCACGATCATCCACCACCCCGACGTCCGCCGGATGCTGATGATGCAGAAGGCCTACGCGGAGGGCATGCGCGCGCTCGTCCTCTACGCCGCCTCCTACCAGGACGCACTGCAGGTCGCGGTGGCGCAGGGCCGGCCCGACGACATGGCGGCCCGGATCAATGACCTGCTGCTGCCGGTCGTCAAGGGCGTGGGCTCGGAACGCGCGTACGAGATGCTCACCTTGTCCCTGCAGACGTTCGGCGGCTCAGGCTTCATCCAGGATTTCCCGATCGAGCAGTACGTCAGGGACGCCAAGATCGACAGCCTGTACGAGGGCACCACCGCGATCCAGGGGATCGACCTGTTCTTCCGCAAGATCCTCCGGGACGAGGGCCGGGCTATCGGGGCCCTGATCACCGAGATCAGGGACTTCGCGGCCAGCGAGGCCGGTAACGGCCGCCTCAAGACCGAGCGGGCCGCGCTCGCCGTGGCGGCCAGCGACGTCGAGCGCATGGTGGCGGCCCTGGCCGGGTTCGCGGTCGCCTCGGTGCAGCAGCCGGCCGAGGTCTACCGGGCCGGCCTGAACACCACCCGGCTGCTGATGGCCCTGGGCGATCTCATCATCGGCTGGCTGCTCGCCCGGCACGCCGAGGTCGCCCTGCGCGCTCTCGACAACGGCCTCCCGGCCGGCCACCGTGACACGGCCTTCTACCAGGGCAAGATCGCGACAGCGCTGTTCTTCGCCCAGACCGTGCTGCCCCGGCTGTCGGTGGAACGCCAGATCGCTGAGGACACCACGCTCGACCTCATGGAGTTGCCCGAAGCGGCGTTTTAGCCCGCGGCGGGCGTCAGAGCTCGTACTGGACGGCGGCGCGGTTGGCGATGATCGGCTGCACGT
>Ga0302325_10033022_pt1 | contig 10612 bp, 6 predicted proteins | sample Palsa_T0_2_FD_201948 | JGI IMG/M metagenome (GOLD analysis project Ga0302325, IMG submission 201948) | Peat permafrost microbial communities from Stordalen Mire near Abisko, Sweden - Palsa_T0_2 | ecosystem: Environmental > Terrestrial > Soil > Palsa > Peat permafrost | place: Sweden: Abisko...
AGCACGGTGTTACCTGTTGCCGCATCACAGGCCATTCCGGGGCCCTGCCGTGCGGGGGGCGAGGCAGCGGGAGACATCGTGAACCACTTGCCGCGCCAACTCCAAGTGTCGCCGTAGATCGCACCGCCGGCGGCGCCGCCAAACAGGACTGCGGCGTGCGCGGCACCATCGTACGCGATGCCCATACAGCACCGGCCCGATGGGTAGCCCGTTGAAACCTGCTTCCAGTCCACTGTTTGGGCGTGCATGGCGGCGGCGTGCGCGATCACCACCGCGGTGACGATTAATCGGGTTGTTCCTAGCGCAGACATGGTTTCCGCCCCTTATACCTCAGCCGCGATTATACCCCCCCCCCGGCAATTTGCAAGCCGCCACAGCCATTCCGCCGAAGCCGTTTCGCCGAACTCGGCATTAAAGCGCGCCAGGGCACGTTTTTGTTGCGCTTTGACAAGGGGGCATGATCGGGTACGCGCTCTTTTCTGGAGCCGCAAGTGCTGGGTGTTGATTCCGCAAACGGCTTTAGCCGGCTTGGCGTTGCTCGCGTATATCATGGCGGGCGCGGTGATGGCGTATGATACTCTAATCCAGGATGTGTCGAGACGAGTCTCGACACGGCACGCACGAGTGCGTGCGCCACGTCGACATGCGATTTGCCGCTATTGCCGCCCTCTGTGTGTGTTCGTTGGGCGCCGAACCGTGGCCGATGGAGCGGCTGTTCAGCCGCCCGTTTGCCTGGGGCACGACGCCGGCGAAGGCGGCCTGGTCGAAACACGGGCACGTCCTTTTGTTCTTATGGAACGCGGATGGCCGGCGCTTCATGGACCTTTACGCATATCACCCCGGCGAACAGCGCCTGGCACGGCTCACGAATCTTGAATCGATCGAAGATCCGATCAACCGTCCGGCGGCCGAAAAAGACGAGCGGCAGAAGCAATATCTGGAGCCAGCGGAAGGTATCGGCGATTTCGACATTTCGCGGGATGGCTCGCGCGCCGCGTTTTCGTATCACGGCGATTTGTACCTGGTGAACACATCAGGCGCATCGGGCCAAGACTCTCCCTTCCGCCTGACGCGCACCAAGACTGCCGAGACCAGCCCGGCGTTTTCGCCCGATGGGAACAAGCTGGCGTTCTCGCGCGAGGGGCAGCTTTTCGTGCAGGACCTGCACACGGGCGAGCTTTGGCAGGTAACTGAAATCGAGGGCGAGGGATCGTCGCTGGGCGGATGGCGTTGGTCGCCGGACGGTAAGCGATTTCTGTATACCGTACGGGCAGGCTCGGCGCGGAAGCTGCTGCTGCCCAATTATGCCGGGCGCCTGGTGACCGCGAACAGCTTCCCGCGAACGCTGCCGGGCGATCCGGCGACCGAGACGAAGATGTACGTGATTCCGGCCGAGGGCGGCACGCCAGTGGCGATGGAGCCGGGTCCCTGGGGCGAGAAGGTCTTCGCGTTCGGAACGCCGCAGTGGTCGCCCGATTCGCGCTGGCTGTTGCGCACCGCGGTGCATCCGAACTTGAAGCAGGCGGCCATCCTGGTGAATGACGCGGTCAGCGGCAAAGCGCGCGTGGTGGCGGAAGACAAAGACGCCGCTTGGGTGGAGCCGGCCTTCGCGGCATGGTCGCCCGACTCCAGCCGGATTCTGTTTTCCAGCGAGCGGGACGGCTGGTCGCACCTGTATATCGTTTCGAAGGACGGAGGCGAAGCCCGGCAACTGACACATGGCGCCTGGCAGGTGGACAACGACCGCACCTTTGGGCACGAGCCGCAATGGGCCGGCGACTATATCTATTTCGCCTCGACGGAAGCCGGGACCGCCGAGCGCCAGTTCTATCGTCTCCGTCCGGACGGCTTGCGCGCCGACCTGGGCAAGGAGAAGCTGTCGACGCGCGAGGGGCTGAACATCGGCATCGTTTCCGAGGACGGCCGCGATATCGCCATGATGATGGCGGACGTGAAGAATCCGTTCGACCTGTACGTGAGCGGCCACCGGGTGACCACATCGCCACGCGCGGAGTTCGCCAACTACGCGTGGCCGGGGTCGCGCCTGGTGAGCTTCCCTTCGCGCGGCGACGGCCGGCCGGTGGCGGCGCGACTGTTTCTGCCGGAGGGCTATCGGCCCGAAGACCGCAGCCAGAAGCCGCGCCCGGCGGTGTTCTTCATTCACGGGTCCGGCTATGCCACCAGCGTATTGAAACAGTGGGGCTCCTATCAGGAGCTGCGGTATGTGTTCAACTGCTCGCTGGTGAATGAAGGATACGTGGTGCTCGACATGGATTACCGCGGCAGCTCCGGCTATGGGCGCGACTGGCGCGCGGGCGTTTATCTGCACATGGGCGGGCCGGATCTGGAGGATGTCCTCGGCGGCGTGGATTACCTCCGCGGTCTCGGCAACATCGATATGCGGCGCATCGGCATCTGGGGGTCGAGTTATGGCGGCTTCATGACCGCCATGGCGATGTTCCTTTCTCCGGACACATTCCGCGCGGGCGCCTCGTTTTCGTCGGTGAACGATTGGGAGAACTACAACGCTTTCTACACCGAGCAACGGCTGGGCAGGCCGCAGGAGTATCCGGAAGCTTACCGGCGCAGCTCGCCGATCCACTTTTCCAGCATGCTGAAAAACCCGTTTATGATGGTGCACGGAATCGTGGACAATAACGTAATGTTCCAGGATACGGTGCAGCTTAGCGAGAAGCTGATCCACGAAGGGAAGGATTTCTCGGAGATCTACTACCCGGAGGAGAGCCACATCTTCGTGCGGGATGAGACGCTGACTGACGCGTTCCGGCGGGCGACGGAGTTTTTCGACCGGAACCTGGGCGGCGAGTGAGGCTGCCGCGGGTGTATCCGATTTTGGATACCGGATCGCTCGAGGCGCGGGGATTTGCAGTGACGCGCGCAGCGGCGGCGCTGCTGGAGGGAGGCGCGGGGATACTGCAATTGCGGCACAAACAGCACTGGGGGCGCGCGGTGTTTGATGCGGCGCGGGAGATTGCGCGAATGTGCCGGGAGGCGGGCGCGTTATTCGTGGTGGATGACCGGGCCGATATCGCGATGCTGCTGGATGCCGGCCTGCACGTGGGGCAGGACGACTTACCGCCGCGGGATGCGCGCCGGCTGCTGGGCTCGGACGCCGTAATCGGATTCTCGAGCCACAACGTGCAGCAGGTTTGCGCGGCGGGAGGCGAGCCGGTGGACTACTTGGCATTCGGTCCGGTATTCCCGACCGCATCTAAACGAAACCCGGATCCGGTGACCGGGATCGAAGCATTAAAAGAGTGCCGTGCGCTGGTGGAGAAGCCGCTGGTGGCGATCGGCGGCATCACCAGAGAGACGGCGGCGGCGGTGCTGGCGGGGGGTGCGGATTCGGTGGCAGCCATCGGCGACCTGTTGCCGGCCGAGCTAACCAGCGGATCCTTGCGGCAGCGGATGGAAGAATGGCGACGACTGGCAACGAAGTAAAGACCGGCCAGGGCCTCATCAAGGGCCTCGGCTTGATGGACTCGACCACGCTGGTGGTGGGGTCGATGATCGGGTCGGGCATCTTTATTGTATCCGCGGATATCGCGCGGCAAGTGAATTCGCCCGGGCTGCTGCTGATGACGTGGGTAGCCACCGCGGCGCTCACGCTGATCGCGGCGCTCAGCTATGGCGAACTGGCGGCGGCCATGCCGCACGCGGGCGGGCAATACATTTATTTGCGCGAATCGTTCGGGCCCCTGAGCGGATTCCTATATGGCTGGACGCTATTCCTGGTCATCCAGACGGGCACCATCGCGGCGGTCGCGGTGGCGTTCGCCAAGTTCGCGGGTGTGTTTGTGCCGTGGATCTCCGCACAGAATCATCTGATCGGCAGCGGGAAGGTCGGGCTGACCACGCAGCAGCTTGTGGGCATCGCGATTGTGGGACTGCTGAGCGCGGTGAACATGCGCGGCATCCGCACCGGCGCCATGGTGCAAAACATCTTCACGATCGCCAAGACCGCCGCGCTGCTGGGTCTTGTGGCTATCGGGTTTCTGCTGGGCCGCAACCCGGCGGCCCTGGCGCGCAATTTTGGCCACTTCTGGGATGGCGCGGGCTGGACGACGCACGCGGTGCGGCTGGTGGGCGTGGCCATGGTTGGCTCGCTATTCTCGGCGGATGCCTGGAACAACGTGACGTTTACCGCGGGCGAAGTGCGCAACCCGCGGCGCAATCTGCCGATTTCGCTGGCGCTGGGCGTGGCCATCGTGATGGCGCTGTACATCTCGGCGAATTGCGTATACCTGAACGTGCTGCCGCTGGAAGCGATCCAGCACGCGCCCGAAGACCGCGTGGCCACCGCGGCCATGAAGCAAATCCTGGGCCCGGCAGGCGTGGGGATCATGGCCGCAGCCATCATGGTTTCGTGCTTAGGCTGCGTCAATGGCCTGATTCTGGCAGGCGCCCGGGTCTATTATGCGATGTCGCTCGACGGTCTATTCTTCCGCAAGGCCGGGACGCTGGGCGCACGGCATCACGCACCGGTGTTTGCTCTAGCAATTCAGGGCGTCTGGGCCATGCTGCTGACACTGAGCGGCACTTACAGCGACTTGCTGGACTATGTGATCTTTGCCGTGTTAGTTTTCTATATACTGACCATCGCCGGCATCTTCGTGCTGCGCCGTACGCGTCCCCAGATGGATCGGCCATATAAGACATTTGGCTATCCGATACTGCCGGCCATCTATGTCGTGGCGGCGGGGACGATCGAGATCCTGTTGCTGGCCTACAAACCGAATTACACCTGGCCCGGACTGATTATCGTTCTGCTGGGAGTGCCCGTGTATTTTATCTGGAAACCGAAATCCCACTAGCGAAAGGTCCGACATGTATCTCACCGCCACCAAGTCGCTCGAACGCATCAAATCCGAAGCGGACGACAGCGAACACTCACTCAAGCGCACCCTAGGGCCGGTGAACCTGGTCGCGCTGGGCATCGGGGCCATTATCGGCGCGGGCCTGTTTTCGCTCACCGGCATCGCGGCGGCGGAGAATGCCGGGCCCGCGGTGGTGCTTTCGTTCGTAGTGGCGGCCATCGGCTGCGCCTTCGCGGGCATGTGCTACAGCGAGTTTTCCACCATGATTCCGATTGCGGGCAGCGCGTACACTTACGCATACGCCACCATGGGGGAACTGCTCGCCTGGATCATCGGATGGGACCTGGTGCTGGAGTACGCGGTAGGCGCGGCGACGGTTTCCGTAAGCTGGTCCAGTTACGTAGTCAAGCTGATGCACACGCTCGGCATCACGCTGCCGGTTAGTCTGGTCAATTGTCCTTTCGACCTGACTCCGGGCATCATCAATCTGCCGGCGGTCATTATCATCATCCTGATGTCTACACTGCTGATCGTCGGCATCCAGGAATCGGCGCGCGTGAACGGCGTGATTGTAGCGGTGAAAGTGGTGATCGTGATCATCGTGATCGCGGTGGGTTTCGGGTACATCAACCGGGCCAACTATACGCCCTTCATCCCGCCCAACACCGGGACGTTCGGTGAGTTCGGCATCAGCGGCGTGATGCGCGCGGCCGCCGTGGTGTTCTTCGCGTTCATCGGGTTTGACGCCGTTTCCACCGCGGCCCAGGAAGCGCGCAAACCGCAGCGCGACATGCCTATTGGGATCATCGGCTCGCTGGCGGTCTGTACGATTCTGTATGTGTTGTTCGCGCACGTGCTCACCGGCATGGTGAACTACAAGATCTTCAAGGGCGACGCTTCGCCGGTGGCCACGGTGATCAAGCAGTTCCCCAGCGCGGCGTTGCAGATCGTGATTGTCATCGGCATTATCGCGGGGTATAGTTCGGTGATCCTGGTGATGCTGCTGGGGCAGTCGCGCGTGTTCTTTTCCATGTCGCGCGATGGGCTGCTGCCCAACGTGTTTTCGGATGTGCATAAGAAGTTCCGCACGCCCTATCGCTGCAACCTGATCTTCATGGTCTTCGTTTCGCTCTTCTCGGGCTTCCTGCCGATTTCGAAGCTGGGACATATGACCAGCATCGGCACGCTTTTGGCGTTCGTGATCGTGTGCCTGGGCATCATGGTGATGCGCCACACGCGCCCGGACCTGCCGCGCCCTTATCGTACGCCGCTGGTTCCGCTGGTACCGATACTAGGCATCCTGGTGTGCCTGGCGATGATGGCCTCGCTGGATCATGAGACCTGGTGGCGGCTGGTGATCTGGCTGGCGATCGGACTGTGCATCTACTTTGGGTATAGCCGGCGCCACAGCCACCTGGCGATCGGCAAGCGGTAGGCGCGTCAAGGGAACTGCGAACTTCGGGATCGCTACCTGACGATAACTTTGTCGACCGACTGGTTTTCGTAATCGTCTTCGACGCGCACAGCCAGTATGTGCTCGCCGGGCGCTATGTGGTCCAGCGTCAGATCGTAGGCTAGTTCGTGCGAATCGGATAACCCGGTGACCGGCGCAACCAGCGTCCAGTCGCCGCCATCCAGCGAGTATTCGGCTTTCCGGATGTCGCTGAGCGCGTCGGCGGCGCTCCAGGTGGCGTGCAGTTTGCCGTCGGATGCGCTTGCCGCCAGACCGGCGATGCGCGGAGGCGTATTGTCGATCGTAAACGGATCGCTCACCATCGAAGTGGAGAGCGCCTCGGCAGGCGGATTGCCGGGCAGGTCCGATGCGGTCACACGAAGGCGATACTCACCGTCCGGGAAGGCCGTCGAATCCCAACTCCAATACTTTTCCTTTACCTTGTCCTTGAGCAGCTTCCAGTTGGCCTCGCGGACGCCGCGGATCTCAACGGTGAAGATCAGGCCGTCGCCATTGTCGTCCGCTGCCGCCCAGCGCGCACCGATGAAGCCCTTGGCGTATAGCATGGATGGCGTGCCCAAATCGAGCGATAGAGAAGGACCGGAAGCGGGCTTGCCGATCGGCGGCAGCGTCAGCGTTTGAGAAGGCGTCAACTGAATCGACGGCGCGGGGAACTTGTAATTGGGTGGCGTGCTCTCAATAGCTTCGAGGCGCGGCGGCATGTTGCGCTGCTGATAGGCCACATCCACCGATTCCAGCTCGGGCGATTGTGTACCCGCGGCAGTCAAGGTCGCTTTCCATTGGATGAAACGCGCCGGGGGCGCAGCGATGCGATCGCCCTTGGGATCGGCGATGGCCGGGGACCAGGCGCTCCAATTCTTCTGCGGCCGATCCAGATTTCCGCTGCGCGCGGCGATGGCGATGCCGCCGCCGTTCAGGTTCGCCTCGAAGCTGAGCCGGCCCCAACGCGAAAAGTAGCCCGCATCGAAAACGTCGCTTTCGAGGGATCCGTCGTGCGCCAGCCCCGGACCCACACGGTAGATCTTGCCCACGTTCCCTGTGGCCGCGAAAAGCGCGCCATCCGCGCCGGTTTGGAGAGCGACGATCTGCGTGGAGGGCGCGGTGAGCAAGGTCGTATACAGCACATCGGACTCGATGCGATAGATGGCTCCCTTGTCGCCGGAACCGAGCAGCGCGCGTCCTTGCGCATCGAACGCGATGGTATAGATAACGTCCTGGGCATGGCTCCAGACTTTTTGTGGATTGCCGGCGGGGTCGATGCGGTACACGTCCGACCCGGTTACCGACACACCGCTGCCGGAGGGCGCCAGTGAAGCCGGAGGCGGCGCGGCGGCATGGAGTTGCAGCGAGCCGCCCGCGGACGCACCGGATGCCGGAGACGGAGACGGAGTCGGGGCCGGCTGCGCGGACGATGGCCCCGGTTTGGTGCCCACTCCCGCCGCATAAACGGAGCCATCCCGGGCTACCGCTACGGCAGTGACTTCGCTGTTGCTCATCTGGTACAGCACGAAGCCTTCGCCCGCGGGAGACACGCGCACCACCAGCCCGCCGGGATCGGTGCCCAGAATCACGTTGCCGGCGCCATCCACTGCCATCGACCGCACGTGCGTTTCGTCGGTCTGGTACAAGACACTACCCCGGCCATCCGGGGTGACTCGATGCACCGTACCAGGATCGCCCGTGGCCACCAATAAGTCACCCGCTTTGTCGAATGCCAGGGCCCAGATGTACTTCGCCCTGGGGTCGTAGAACACTTCGTGCTTGCCATCGGGCGCGATTCGGTAGACCTTGCCGTCCGGCGCCGTCGCCACGTACACGCGGTCCTGCCGGTCGATGGCAATCGCGGGAATCTGGAGGCCGTCCAACTCCGCCAACGTCTTCTTTTCGCCGGAGGGCGAAAGCCGGTAAAGCTTGGCGCCCGGACCGCCGCCCGCATACAGATTGCCCTTGGAATCCCGCGCCAACGCCCACAGGTACGCCGACGAGGTGTCGTAGATTTCCTGGAATTGCGGCGCCAGAGTCACCAAGCCGTCGCTACGCAACGACAAATTCTTTAGGTTGGCTTTCTCGAAATCGGCGTAATCGGACTCGGACCAGGTGCGGGTCTGGCTGGCATACGTGGGCGAGGGCAGGATAGCGAGCGGCATTGGTAAAGCCCACAAGAGTGCCGGGACGAATCTCAACACGGCACGCATGCGCGCGCGCGTCACATTTTGAAGTTGCATTGTGCGAAGTATCTGCTCCCTTACTTGACAGTGATCTTCAGCGAGTAACTGCCGGTAACGACATAGTCGAATGGCAGCGACATCTGCTCCGAAGCGCTATCCGGCGACGTGATCAGCGAACGGTTGGAACCGCGCCCGGACTGCATGACGTTCAAAACCGAGGCAGGCAGGCTGGGGAGGGTCTTATCGTCGTAATACGCGGTAGGGGTAGCTTCCAAAAGGGAAACATACAATTTATTGTTGCTGCGCTCCTGGTTGATGAGGGAGATGGTCTGCGGCAGGTCGATGTAATGGTTCATCATGCCGGCCACGGTCTGCATGCGGTTGATGGTGTCGGCGTCGCTCAACACGATCTTGTGCTCACCTTTGGCCAGCCCCTCTGGTATCTTCAGCGTGAAATCGCGCTCGATGCTTTCGCCGCGGTAGGGGCGCAGAAAGACCTTAACAGCCACATCGTCGCCGGGGCGCGCCTCGGGAGTGGCCAACCAGGCGTCTTCGATGCTGGCTATGCGGCGCTCGGGCAGCAGGTCGACGATGACGCTAACGCGCTTGATACTGGGCGGGTTGACGGCGTTTAGATACAGGCGGTTGAATTTGTCGCCCCACCATCCAGCCAGCACCATGGGCGCGGGCATGGGCATCTCACCGGACGCCTGCATGGTGGAAAGCGAGAGGCTCGGCCCGCCGTTCAGCTCCACGTCGCCGGTCAGACGGTAAGTGGCCTCGTCCTTGAATTCGTTCAGTTCGGAGAGCGAGTTGAACAGCGTGACCATCATCAGGTAAGGCGTCCACTTCTGCTGCACGAAGACGTTGAAACGAAAGTCCTTTTGACTGCGCACGGCATTATTGTCTCCGAACGAGCGAACCTGCACGGTCACCGGAATCATGTCGGATTCCTGGCCGGGCACTCCCATAATGCCGCTGTGGCGGTCCTGATGCAGGGCGCCGACGATCTCAGTGGCATTGGCGAATTTGTTGGGTTGAAATTGCGAAGCCAGCGTCATGAGCACTTCGCCCTTACTCATGGGCATATCCACGGGGCCGAGATTGAAGAAAGGGTGACCGAACGCCAGCACGCGCTGCCCGTCGTTGTAAGTCACGGTACCCAGGCCGGTGATGCTCATATCGCCCGAGACCAGCACGCCCGCGACCGGATCGCCGGGCCGCAGGGAATTCTGCCAGCCGGCGGCGGGCTTGGCAGTGTAGGCGGCGCTGGACGCTCCGCCTTGCGCCACCGTAATGCCGAGCTGCTCAAACAGCGGACCGAAATCGCGCAGGACATTCTCGTGGAAACCGGAGAACATCAGCGGCGTTTCTATGGGAACCATCATTTGCGCCTGGGGCAGGCTGGGCAAAGCTCCCGCGGCTACGGCCTGGGCCAGCAGATCGCCTGGCACGGCGACCTGGCTGCGCGCCACCGCTTTATCGGGCGTACGCGCATCGGCGGGCCGCGACTGGTCGAGATCGTCGATCTCCAGCATCAACTCGGCCGGCGTGATGCCGCAGATGGCATCCGGAGAAAACACGCTCAGACGCAGGGCCACCGCACCCACCAGCTTGCCGTCGATGTAAACCGGGCTGCCGCTCATTCCGCCGGCGACATTGGTGCGCACGGCTTTGCCGCCCAGCTTCGCCAGGATGATGTCCTGCCGCGGTCCCCACTGGTTTTTCCACAATCCGAGGATTTCGACGGGAACCGGCTCCGGCGTGGTCCCGGAAAATACCGTCCAGGCGGTGCCCTGCATACCTGGGCGGAGATCCGAAGTTTTGAAGATCTGCACTTTGCCGATCCGGGGAGGTTCGGACGCGAGGTCTGCCGCGCACAGGCAAGAGGCGAACGCGGCAATCGAAAGGACGATCGCGGCCATGCGATGCTTCATGGGGTTGAGTAGCTCCGTTACAACCATTGTACTATGGCAGACGATCCGGCCCGCTTCGGCAGGCCGCGAAAGCGCCGCGAATGAGGTAGAGGTGGGCCTGCGGGATGTCATGCGGTTCAGGGGCTAACCCTCAATACTGTTCACTTAGCGATCCTCAAAGACGGAGTTATCCGTTAGGCGGCCTCCGATTCCGCA
>Ga0302325_10033023_pt1 | contig 10612 bp, 10 predicted proteins | sample Palsa_T0_2_FD_201948 | JGI IMG/M metagenome (GOLD analysis project Ga0302325, IMG submission 201948) | Peat permafrost microbial communities from Stordalen Mire near Abisko, Sweden - Palsa_T0_2 | ecosystem: Environmental > Terrestrial > Soil > Palsa > Peat permafrost | place: Sweden: Abisko...
CACAGCCGGGCGGCGGCGGGGTCCGGCGCGGTCTTGCTGATCGCCTGGTAGTAGTAGCCGGCGTACTGTGCGTCCGTCGGGATGACGATCTTGAACCCCTTGACCTGCGGCGCGACCTCGGACGCGAGCAGGTAGTCCCACCAGACGAGGATCGGGGTCTGGCCGGACTCCACCGTGGCCGGGGTGCCCTCGGTCGGCACGAAGTTGCCGGCCGCCTTGAGCTGCTGGAAGTAAGAAACGCCGGGCGCGATGTTGGCCAGCGAGCCGCCGTTGGCGAGGGCGGCGGCGTACACGGCGGCGAACGCGGACCCGGTCTCGGTCGGGTTGCCGTCGATCGCGACCTCGTTCTTGTAGATCGGGTTGAGCAGCGACTTGAACGACGTCGGCGGGGTCTTCACCTTGGACGGGTCGTAGCCGATGGCCACGTAGCCGCCGTAGTCGGCGTAGTAGTCACCATTCGAGGCCTTGGCCGCGGCCGGGATCTGGCTCCAGGTCGCCACCTCGTACGGCGCCCACAGGCCCGAGGCGTCGCCGCTGACGGCGAACGAGCCGCCCACATCAACCACGTCGGGGGCGCTGCTCTTGCCCTTAAGCTCCTCGATCGCGCTGATCTCGTTCGCGCTCGACCCCTCGGGGTTCGCGTCGGTGATCTTGATGCCGTACTTGGCGGTGAACGCCTTCATGATCGCACCGTAGTTCGCCCAGTTGGAGGGCAGCGTGATGACGTTCAGCTGCCCCTCCTTCTGCGCGGCGGCGACGAGACCGCTCATACCCCCGAAGGCGGCGGCCGAGGTGGCGGTGCTGGCGTCAACCGCAGCCGCGGTGCTGCTTGAGCTCATGGACGCCGAACTGCTGGCGACGGGGGTGCTGGAGGAACTCGACGAGCTGCTGCAGCCCGCCGCAAGCAAAATGGACCCGACCGCGGCGGCAGACGCCACGATCGCCTTGGATGCGCGCAAAATAAACCCTCCCATGCCGCCCCCATGAGGATGAGGGCAGGCCTTGGCATCTTGGCTAGACAAGTGGTTATCCTGACGAACCAGATTTAACGGAAGGTTTCCAGTTGGTTGACTTCAGCCGTCCGTCTCATCGCGATTTGTGACAATGTATCTGGGATGGTGACGCACTGCTAGGGATGGCCGCAAACCGGGCCAAGTAGGGCTTAGGCGGTCCGGTCAACCGCGCCCAGCCGGGGGAACGGCGCGGTGGCAAAGACCACCTCGACACCGACGCCGAAGTACTCCGCGATGCGCAGCGCCAGGTAAAGGCTCGGACTGTACTCGCCGCGCTCCAGATAGCCGACCGTCTGGTAGTGCACGCCGAGCGCGTCCGCCAGCTCGCGCCGGGAGATAGCGCGCTCGGCGCGGAGCATCGCGATCCGGTTGTAGACGGTCTCACTCATGCCAGCAAATCTCTCACGTCGCCCGCAGCATCGCCCGCTCGCGCCGCGCCGCCACCGCCGAGCCCGACTCACGCCGCGCCACCCGGCGCAGCACCGGCGGTGCGACCAGCAGCCCCACGGCAGCCCAGCCGGCCAGCGCGAGCAGCACGTAGCCAAGCCGCCAAGACCCGTCCAGCTCGACGACGCGCAGCGAGTCAGGCAGCAGCGACGCCCGCACCCCGAGCCCCAGCCAGTACATCGGGAACACCTGCCCGATGCCCTGCAGCCAGCCCGGCAGGTGGGTGATGGGGTAGAAGATGCCGGAGATGGCCGTCAGCCCGCTGAATGGCAGGATGATCAGCGCGATGAACCGCGGGTCTGTGATCAGCGAGCCAAGCAGGATGCCGAGCGGAATCGTCGCCAGCAGCCCAAGCGCCACCACCCAGACCAGCGTCAGCAGGCCGCCCGCCGTCACCACCAAGCCGGGGAACGCGAGCAGCCCGACGACCATCGCCAGCACCAGCCCGATCAGGATGGTGGCCGAGGTGAGCGTGATCTTGCCGATCACGTAAGCGGTCATCCCGCCTGGCGTCGCCTTGGCCCGCAGCAGCGTGCCATCCTCCCGGTCGACGACCAGCAGCGCGGTCACCCCGGTGACCCCGCTCACGGCGATGTTCATCCCGATGACGCTCGGCAGCGTGAGCGAGCCGAGTGAGAACGTCGTGCCTGGCACGTGGTGCCCGCGCATCAGGAAGAGCACCAGGATCGACAAGCCAGAGAAGAACAGCGCCTGCAGCAGGTCCGGCCAGTAGGTCAGGGCCTGCCGGACCTCGATCCCGCCGCGCGCCAGGCCGAGCTTCAAGGCGCTCACTGCTCGTACTCCTGCACCAGCGCCATATACGTGTCCTCAAGACCCGCCCGCCGCACCTCAAGATCCTCCACCGACTCGCCGAACTGCGCGAACAGCTCCCGGGTGAACTTCGTCGCCTGGTCGGTTGGGTGCACGTACCGCTGCCCGTCCCGCGTCCACCGCACCTCCGCATGGCCCGACATCCGCAAGGCCAGCTCGTCGGGCGAGCCGTCGGCGATGATGGTGCCGCCGGCCAGGATGATCACCCGGTCGGCGAGCCGCTCCGCCTCGGCCAGGTCGTGCGTGGTGAGCAGCACGGTGGTCTGCTCGGTGTCGGTCAGCCGGTGCACGAGCTCGTGGAACTCGCGCCGCGCGGCCGGGTCGAAGCCCGCCGTCGGCTCGTCAAGGAAGAGCAGCTCGGGGTGGCCGACGATGCCGATCGCGACGTCGAGCCGCCGCCGCTGCCCGCCGGACAAGTTCCCGATCCGCGCGTTCGCGTGCGCGGTCAGGCCGACCAAGTCGAGCAGCTCGTCGGTCGGCCATGGGCGCGCGATCTCCGGCGTGCCGTACCGGGCGTAGTAGCCGCCGAGATGCTGCAGCAGCTCCCGCACCCGCCACTTCGCGTGATCCCGCCACGACTGCAGGACGACGCCGATGCGCGCCCGCCACCGCTCCCCCGCGTGCGCCGGGTCCTCGCCGAGGACGCTGACGAAGCCGGCCGACCGCATCCGGAATCCCTCAAGGATCTCGATGGTGGTGGTCTTGCCCGCGCCGTTCGGCCCGAGCATGGCGACGACTTCCCCGGTGCGCACGGTGAACCCGACGCCGCCCAGGACCTCTCTGGCCCCGTACGACATCCGTAGGTCGCGCACCTCGGCTACTAGATCAGACATGATGTATGAACCGTAGCACACCTACTACAAAAAAACGAAGACCTTTAATCCTGAACGAACCGTGAGTTCCCGTGAGTCAGGCCGCGCGCGCCGCTTCCACTTCGGCGGTCGATGGACGGTCGAGCACGACTTATAGCGCTCAGCCGTTGCCCGCACGGCACCCCGTCGAGCACGGTACCGTGTGGTGCCATGACCGCCTGGCCGCGCCGCTGGCTGATGTTGACTGGTTTGCTGGTCCTTTCCTCAGCGAGCTGGGCGCTCGGCGGCGGGCAGGCCGCCGCGGGCACCCGCGCATCACAGCCCGCTGGATCTAGCGCCTGGACGGTCTATCACCGCGATGCCGATGGCAGTGGGGTGGCCGGGCCGGTAGCGACGGTCGACACCGCGACCCGCGCATGGACGTCGCCCGCGCTCGATGGCGAGCTCTACGGTGAGCCTCTCGTGTCGTCAGGTCTGGTCTACGTGGCGACGGAGAACGACTCCGTCTATGCGCTCTCCGCCGCCACCGGCGCGGTGGTCTGGTCCGCGCAACTGGGCGACCCCGTACCGTCAGCCGACCTGCCCTGCGGTGACATCAAGCCCACGGTGGGCATCACCGGTACCCCGGTCATCGATCAGTCCCGTGGCGAGATCTTCGTGGTGGCCGACGAACTGGTGCACGGCCAGCCGGAGCACGTATTCACCGGGCTCGCGACCGCCTCCGGCAAGGTCGAGGTGACTCAGGACGTGGATCCCGCCGGGGCGACTCCCGCCGCGCTGCTGCAACGCACCGGGCTGGCCCTCGACGACGGCCGGGTCGTGTTCGGCATGGGCGGGAACGACGGGGACTGCGCCGCCTACCGAGGCCGGCTCATCGCGGTACCGGAAACGGGCGGGACGCCGAAGATGTTCACGGTCGACGCCGCGGCCGACGAGTCGCAGGGAGCGATCTGGATGGGCGGAGCGGCCCCGGTGGTCGACTCAAGCGGCGACGTCTGGGCCAGCACCGGCAACGGCTCGGTTGACTCCGCCAGCCATGCCTACGACAACAGCGATTCGGTACTTGAGCTGTCGCCGTCGCTCAACCTGCTGCAGTTCTTCGCGCCCACCAACTGGGCCACGAATAATTCCGAGGACCTTGACATGTCGGCGGCGCCCGCGCTGTTGCCGGACGGGCAGGTGATCCTCATCGGGAAGTCCCGCATCGCCTATCTGCTCAACCGAGCGCACCTGGGCGGCATCGGCGGGCAGCAGGCCACGCTTGGATCGGCCTGCAGTCAGGACGTCGACGGCGGCGTCGCGGTGCAGGGCACTACGGTCTACCTGCCCTGCACCAGCGGCATCACCGCAGTCCAGGCGGCGAAGTCTCCCGCCGCGCTGCGCCTGCGGTGGAGTTCAGGTACGGGCGGCGGCCCGCCCATCGTCGCCGCGGGCCTCGTCTGGACCATCGGGCGCAACGGCGTACTCTACGGGCTGGACCCGGCCACCGGCTCGGTGCGGCAGCAGGCGTCCATCGGGGCGCCGGCCAACCACTTCTCGACTCCGAGCGTGGCCGATGGCCTGCTGCTTGCCCCATCGGCGGATCAGGTGGTCGCCTTCGCCGCGCCTGCCACCGCGCCTGCCCAGGCGAGCCATGACAGCAGCCAGCCGACGGCGGGCGGCGGCGGTCTATCGGACGGCGCAATCGTGGGCCTCTCCGCCGTCGGCGGCCTAGCGGTGATCGGCGGGATGGCCTGGCTCGTGCGGCGACGGCGAACCAACGTCACAAACTAGAACTTGTTATAGTTTGTGACGATGCCGCCAATGAGGAGATGAGCAGCGATGCCGGTCAAGTACCTTTCCCCCGAGTGGATCGACGCCTACAACGCCACCGTGGCCGAGGACGCCGCCGTCCGCGCGGCGCTGAAGGGCAAGAGCGCGGTGCTGCAGATGGTGATCGCTGAGGCGCCCGACGGCGAGATCCACTACTGGCTGCGCATCGGCGACGGCAGCGTCGCGGCCGGCCTCGGCGACGCGGACAACCCCGAGGTGACCATCAGCCAGTCCTACGACACCGCCGCCAAGGTCAACCGGGGCGAACTGGACGGGCAGAAGGCGTTCACCCAGGGCAAGGTCAAGATCAAGGGCAAGATGATGAAGATGATGCAGCTGCGCGCCCCGCTGGCCGAGGTCCAGAAGGCCCTAGACACCATCGACACCGAGTACTAAGACGTTGAACCCCCGGCGTGACCGGCGGCCTCGGAAACGGGCAGCAGGCCGAACCCGTTACAGCTCGATGCCCGGGTAGAGCGGGTGGCGGCCGAGCAACTCGGCGCACCGGTCCCGGCTGTCGGCGGCGATCTTGGGGTCGAGGACGTACTTGGCCTTCGCGGTGGCCCCGGCCGGGCTGGTGGCGGCGAGCACGCTAGCGAAGATGTCAGCGATCTCATCGAGTTCGTCAGGCCCGAACCCGAGCGTGGTCAGCGCCGGGGTGCCCATCCGGATTCCGGAGGTGTACCAGGCACCGTTGGCGTCGCGCGGCACGCTGTTCCTGTTCGTCACCACGCCCGCCTCAAGCAGGGCGGACTCGGCCTGGCGGCCGGTCAGCCCGAAGCTGGCGGCCACGTCCGCCAGCACCAGGTGGTTGCTGGTGCCACCGGTCACCAACCGGACACCGCGCCGCAGCAGGCCCTCGGACAGCGCCTGGGCGTTGCTGACGATCGCGGCCGCGTAGGCGGCGAACGACGGCTGGCGGGCCTCGGCGAAGGCGATCGCCTTGGCCGCCATCACGTGCGGCAGCGGGCCGCCGAGCACCATCGGGCAGCCCTTGTCGACGAACGGGGCGTACTCGTCGGTGCAGAGCACGAACCCGCCGCGCGGGCCGCGCAGCGACTTGTGGGTGGTGGAAGTCACCACTTCGGCGTGCGGGACCGGATTCAGGTCCCCGGTCAGCACGCCGCCCGCGACCAGGCCCGCGAAGTGCGCCATGTCCACCATGAGGGTGGCGCCCACCTCGTCCGCGATCTCGCGCAGCACCCGGAAGTTGGGCGTGCGCGGGTAGGCCGAGTACCCGGCGACCAAGACGAGCGGCCGGAACTCGCGGGCGAGGGCGGCGATCGCGTCGTAGTCGAGCAGCCCGGTCTCCGGGTCGGTGCCGTAACTCGCCTGCTCGAAGAGCTTCCCCGAGATGTTGGGCCGGAACCCGTGGGTCAGGTGGCCGCCGGCGTCAAGCGCCATCCCCAGCATCCGCTGCGAGTGCAGCGCACCGCGCAGCCGCTGCCAGTCCGCCTCCGGCAGGTCGTTCACGTGCCGCACCCCAGCCGCGCTGAGGGCGGGCTCTTCCACCCGCCGGGCGAGGATGGACCAGAACGCGACCAGGTTGGCGTCGATGCCAGAATGCGGCTGCACATACGCGTGATCCGCGCCGAACAGCGCCTTGGCGTGCCCGGCCGCGATCGACTCGACCCGGTCCACCATCTCGCAGCCGGCGTAGAACCGCTGGCCGACGGTGCCCTCCGCGTACTTGTCCGACAGCCAGTTGCCCATCGCCAGCAGCACCGCGGGCGAGGCGTAGTTCTCTGACGCGATCAGCTTCAGTTGCCGCCGCTGCGAGGCTAGCTCGCCGACGATCGCCGCCGCAACATCAGGCTCTGCCGCAGCGATGGTCTCAAGCGCCGCGCTGTAAGCGGCGGCAGCCGACGGCGACGGGGTGCGAGCCGCGCTCGCGACACTGGATACTTGGCTGCTCATCAGCATTCTCCCTGGAGACGGCGTCGTCGATTAACGCTCGCCCAGGCGCACGGCTGCCCCGGCCGCGGCCGAGGGGCCGCTCCCCGGTGGTACTCCACCTGAACGCCAGTCACGGCCCACCCCCACCATACAAGGGTGGCGGCAGCGCCGTGGGCGGTCGCCTGGTCCAGGCGGCGCGGGCCGGCTTCGACTCCGAGAGCTGGGGCGGGCCGGAGGAGGAGCCGCGGGTACGGCGCCGGCCACGTTATTGGGTGGCGAGCCGCCAGCGGCCACGCGATCATTGCAGGTCATGGACAAGAGCTTCGAGGAGTTGATCGCCGCGGCCGACGCCGCCGACGTCACTGGCTGGGATTTCTCCTGGCTGGATGGCCGCGCCGGTGAGGAGCGCCCGCCCTGGGGCTACCAGAAGCTGATGGGCGGGAAGATCGGCCGGGCCGCGTTGACGCTGGATATCCAGACCGGCGGCGGCGAGGTGCTGGCGGGGGTGCCGCAACGGGCGAGCAAGGCCATGGTCGCCACCGAGTCCTGGCCGCCGAACATTAAGCGCGCTCAGGAGAACCTGCGCGGCAAGGGAGTGGTCGTGGTCGCCGATGAAGACCAGCCGCCGCTGCCGTTCGCCGACGGCACCTTCGACCTGGTTACCAGCCGCCACCCGGTGGTGGCCCACTGGGACGAGATCGCCCGCGTCCTAGCGCCTGGCGGCACCTATTTCTCTCAGCAGGTCGGCCCGGACAGCGGGCATGAGGTCTATGAATTCTTCCTCGGCCCCCGGCTGCTTGGGCACAGCGGCCGTGAGCCGGAACTGGCGCGAGCCGGGGCCGAGAAGGCCGGGCTGGAGGTCATGGACCTGCGGACCGCCGAGCTGAGGATGGAGTTCTTCGATTTAGGAGCGATGGTCTACTTCCTGCGCAAGGTGATCTGGTTCGTCCCGGACTTCACCGTCGGGAAGTACCGCGACCGCCTGAAGGCCCTGCACGAGCGGATCCAGGCCGACGGGCCGTTCGTCGCCTACTCCCGCCGCTTCCTGATCGAGGCCCGTAAACCGCTGCTCAGCCCGCAACGCAGTACCCGCTGACCGGCGAGCCGACCGACCACGGCCGTCGACACCAGCACGACGCTGCTCGACGAACTCGCCGCTCATACCGGTGGCAATGCTGCGATCCGTCCAGTCCACGCCGACATCCGCACCGTGCTCCCGCAGATCACCGAGCCCGGCAGCGCGGCCGTCGTCGTCTGCATCGGTTCACCGCCCGCTACCGCCCACAACGGTTCCATTGTGGGTGAGCGCTCATATCTACCGGATCTTCCCCGAGCTGGGCATCACGTCTCGCAGCCAGCTGCACGCAGCGATCTCGTAAGGGGAACCACGGTCCGTTCCACATCAGATGTTTTGAATTTATTCGAATTTGAATTCCTTCCAGTACTTTTGCCGTGACGGCTAGATCCAGTCGGTGTGCCGGGGCCAGGCGAGCAGGGTGTCGACGACCTCGGGCGGGCCGTCGGCGCTGCCCTGGTCGGTGGTGCTGTAGCGGCCGCGGTAGAACAACAGCGGGCGGTCCGGCTGGACCGGGCCGAGCTCGGTGACGCGGCCCACCACGATGTAGTGGTCGCCTGCCTCGTGCACCGTCGCTACCGCGCACTCAACCCAGGTGAGCGCGCCGGCCAGGACGGGGGCGCCCGACGGCGAGCTCGACCAGGTCAGCTGGTCGAACTTGTCCGCTCCGGAGACGCCGAACCGACGGGCGATCTCCTGCTGGCCGGCCGCGAGCACGTTGACGCAGAAGTAGCCGGCCCGGGCGATGGCCGGCCAGCTGGCCGATGACTTGCTCGGGCAGAACAGCACCAGCGGCGGGGTCAGTGACAGGGCGGCGAACGCCTGGCAGGCGAAGCCGGCCGGGCGGCCGTCCTCGGCCCCGGTGATGACGGTGACGCCGGTGCAGAAGTGGCCGAGAACGTGGCGGAACCCGGCTGCCTCGACATCAGGGCGCGCCCCTGCGTCAGGGCGCGACGCCGCGTCAGGGTGCGGCAGGGCCGGCAAAGCTGTGTCCCCACAGGCTGACCGCAGTGGTCTCCCGGCTGACCCAGGTCGCGTCGTCCACCAGGCGGCCGTCGGTGCCGTACTCGATATCGAACCCGCCGGGGGTGCGCACGTAGAACGACACCATCAGGTCGTTCGCGTGCCGCCCGAGCGAAGCGGACACCGGCGCCTTACGGCGCGCGCACCGTTCGAGCGCCCGGCCGACGTCGTCCAGAGTCGCCACCTCGATCATCAGGTGCACGATGCCGGCCGGGGCGGGCGTCGGCGCCAGCGCCAGCGAGTGGTGCCGAGGGTTGCAGCCGAGGAACCGGAACCAGACCGGCGGGTCCCCAGGTGCCCCGCCGAAGAACTCCGGCGGCATCCGCATCGAGTCCCGCAGCCGGAAGCCGAGCACCTCGGTGTAGCAGGCGAGCGTGGCGTCCTCGGCGCCGTTGGTGGGCAGAACTGCGTGTCCGAGGCCCATGCCGCCGGTCACAAACTGGTTCCCGTAGGAGCTGACGGCCGGGCGGTGCTCGAGCGCGGCACCGCAGAACACCTCGATGGAGTTGCCTGCGGGGTCGTCGAAGCGCAGCATCTCCCCCACCCGCCGGGCGGCGAGCTCGTCGGGGGTGGCCGCCTTGACCGCGACGCCCGCGTCCGCGAGTGCTCGGCCCACGGCGGCCAGCGCCGCCGCGTCGGCCACCTCCCAGCCGGACGCGAGCAGCCGCTCGCGCGAGCCAGGGACGATTACCAGGCGGGCGGGGAAATCATCCATCCGCAGGTAGAGTGCCCCCTCCTCGGGACCCCGCCCCTCGATCAGGCCGAGGATCCGGACGCCGAACTCGCGCCACGCGGCGACGTCGGCCGATTCGATCCGCAGGTAGCCAAGTGACCGGATCATTGGTCGCCTCCCGTCCTCTAGACCATCGCCTCTAGACCATCGCCTCTAGACCATCGCGTCCGGCGGCACGTCGGACCCGAATTCGCCGCGGCCGAACATCGACAGGGCCCGTTCCGGGTCGTTGATCGCGTGCACCCGGCCGGCGTGCGCGTCGCGCCAGAACCGCTGGATCGGCGTCCCGATCTTCAGCGCGCGGCCGCCGGAGTTCTCGAACAACAGGTCCACCGCGCGGATCGACTGCCCGGTGCCGGTCACCTGGTCGCGCCGGACCCGCAACCGCAGCGGCATCGGCGGCTTCTCGCCCGCGCGGGCGTGCGCCATCAGCTCGGCTATGTTCCGCTCGAGTGCCAGCCAGGCTGCGTCTATCAGTGCCGCTGCGTCAGCGATCCGCACCTGGCCGAACACGTCCTCGGCCGCTTTCTGCCCCACGTAGGAGGCCCGCACCCGGTCGCGCTGGTAGGCCACGTGGGCGGCATACGCTCCGGTCGCCATGCCGATGATCGGCGTCGTGATGGCGTTGGAGAAGACCGACCCGTACGGGATGCGGTACAGCGGGCCGGGGTTGCGCTGCTGGCCCGGGCAGGCGCACCGGGTGACGTCGGTGAAGCTCAGCGACCGGTGCCCGGGCACGAACGCGCCGTCCACCACGATGTCGTTGCTGCCGGTGCCGCGCAGGCCGACCGTGTCCCACACGTCGTCGATAACGTAGTCGCTGGCGGGTAGCAGAAAGGTGCGGAAGTCGACCGGCTTGCCGTCGCCGTCGACCACGATGCCGCCAAGCAGCACCCAGCTCGCGTGGTCGCAGCCGGAGGAGAAGCTCCACCGGCCGTTCAGTTGGTAGCCGTCGTCAACGACGCGCGCC
>Ga0302325_10033024_pt1 | contig 10612 bp, 11 predicted proteins | sample Palsa_T0_2_FD_201948 | JGI IMG/M metagenome (GOLD analysis project Ga0302325, IMG submission 201948) | Peat permafrost microbial communities from Stordalen Mire near Abisko, Sweden - Palsa_T0_2 | ecosystem: Environmental > Terrestrial > Soil > Palsa > Peat permafrost | place: Sweden: Abisko...
GAGCCGCCGGTGAAGCTTTTTAAGTCGTAGTTCTGCAGCTTGCACGGATGAAATTGCCATCTGACGAGATTTCCCAGTCTTAAAGTTTGTATGAATGACTTTGGCATCAATTCACTTCCCTCGTTCTCGGCTGCGAGGTACGTATTTCCGTCAGATGGCGAGGTTGCCGAAGTGGGGGTATCTAACTTTTAGCAGTCGGACAGCTTCCACCGCCCGAATCAGTTCCAACTTGGCGTAGTAATAGTCTTCCAAATGCTCGCTGCTCGATGGCTACCATCTTAGCATAACTAGACTTGAAGTTTGCCACGAGGTTGTTGCGGGTGTGTGAGATATATTGTTGAGCAGCAGCTGGGTCAACCCCGAGGATAATGTCGCCTTCCATGAGGACTTCTGGGTCTTCGTAAGAGCGACGTCCGATGAGCGCATCTCTTAATGCGGAACTGCTTGGCATGTGTACACCAGCAGCGAAGCGATAAAGAGGACAGGAGAATATTGAGACGGTATCTCCACCCACTCAACGGTGCGGGGCTAACATGTCTCGGTGACAGGTGGCCACTTCAGCCCAGGATAGTTGACCGAGAGTTTGATGGTCGTCCATGATTGCTGTGAACCAAGAGTAATTATGGGGGGATATCCCTTTGCCCACCTGATGTGTCAAAACCCCAAAGCTCCAATGTGTTAGGCCTGGAAATTTTCCTTTTCCATCGGGCTCAGGCCACTTGAGCCTCTTCTGTTCTCCGAGACGGGCGTAGAATTCCCGTTGGGCGTCGCGCATGGATCGTCCTGCAGTCAGATGTGAGCCTGTTGGCTAAAAAGTCACGAGGGGAGATGACAAGTTCCTTCCACAACCACACAAAGAAATTTCCTATTCCTCCGACCTCCCCCAACGATCGGTCGGTCGTAAGCAAGACATTATCGAGGCAAAAGAGATATATTCCTTCCCACTCTTGTGAGCGAACTCTGCTCCAGGCGTCATCTCTGGATGTCTAGAACCACGCTTTTGGGACGTAAACCTCCACCTTTTGCACCGAGTAGATAGTAGACAAGGAACATAGCAACTGCTGAGAGATTGAACTACCATGGCAGAGTTGGAGGCCGCTTTCTGAAGATGTTTCACGGCCATGAATGCACCCCGCGTAGTTGTTCTCAGTTATCCGATTTCCCCTCGTCTTTATCCTCAGGGCTTCGATGCGTAGCAGACATTTCCTCCAGGACTTTATCAAGGTGCTTTGAATCCCTCATCACCTTTTGCAGCGCTGCATACTTGTCCATGATCTCCCCAATACCCTTGATATCGTAATAGCCGACTGCGAAGAGAGCCACTGTCCCAGTGCAGAAAGTGAAAGGATAGGCGATGGCGAAATCTTTAATGTTCATGTTCCACCATTTCTGTTCTTGGGATGAGTGTCGGGTCTTGAACGGTGCCTTGAGGTCTGGAAGACGGGGGTGAAGGATGGGTCTGGTGGGGCGGAATAGGGGTGCGCAGGCGGCGGAGCGAAGGGACGCTTGATGTGTGGCAAAGCGAGACGTGGTAAAGGAGCGAAGAAGCATCTCTGGAAATATTTTACGTCTGAAGTGAAGACAAGAAACTGAAACATGCGAGGGCTGCTGTGATCATCATCACTGGAATTTCTAATTTAGGGTACAGCAGCCAGCTGCAGATGCACAGGAGGGCCGTGGGCAATTTCCCATATGCATGCATATGCATTTAATTGACCACTGCGTTACACAATCCAGGTTCTTCTCCCTATTAAGTCATACCCCCATTTCCAACAAGATGGGATGGATATATACCGAACGATGATTTCCGTAGATTTAAAGGGTGTATGCCAATAAAGTCATGTGCCTATATGTACTTCGCGAGGAAATCTGATATGGAGACGGAGCCATTCCGATTGGATAGACCGAGCGTACGGGGAGCCGTTAAGAAGTGTTGCGAGAAGGCATCGATAGTTGAGTACGCGAGGCGGGATATGGGTGGCGGGATCTGATGAGGTCTGATTCGTGGGAGATATCTATTTCGGACACATGTGACAATCCTAATGTCTCCGGACGTCTGGATCGAAGATAAGCCAGATGGAGAACTCTGGTTGACAAACCGGCGCGATGCCTCAAGCGGAGGATGAAAGCGGTTTTTTGTGATAGATTACTTAGATCACCACGATCATCACTTTTGAGACTCTAATTAATGGGTTCCCGAAAGACGTTTTGAATGAACTAACCGAGGTGCTCCTCCAGACGGCACAAGCTTAATCTTGGGGATGACCTCCGAACACAGATTTGGGGCCAACGACACGAATTATGCAGAGCCACCTTCGTCATTTCCCCAAGAAAAATACCGCTAAGAGACGAAGACAGGGCCGCATAATTCGTGTCCTTGACCCCAAGTTTGCAACCGAGATACAGCGCCAGTGTTCCCCCCTCAGTCAAGTCGGGAGGACTGAATTTGGTTACAAGCCAGGGGAAAGAGCCTACTATCGGGTTCGAGCGATCAAAGTCACAGATGGCGGGGCAACTGTCATGTCACACTATGAAAAGGGGACTCTTACTGAAGTTCTCCCTAATACTCACGACCGGAGATTTCAGAGTCGATCGTGGCGTTTTGGCGTGGCTCTAAAAACTCGGATCTTATCGAGCTTAAATAGTAAAGCTCGCCGATAATGGGCGACCGGAAAGAGCAGTAAAAACTACTCCTGCTTCGGAAAATTTCCCATTCATCCGCGGTCACAAGACAACCTTCATTAATCCCATCAAGGCAATTGCCAAGTTTAGGGCCACGCGGTTCGAAGATTCAAAAAGTTTAAGGTACGATCTGACCAATGAAAATCCATGGTACAAAACCTTAATTTAGCGATATTATATCCCATGCATTCCCCCCGTTTCAATCCACAATACGAGATCTATTTTCTACTTTTCCTATACTGCTATCTGTACACGAGGATCCTGAGCCCGATTTACTCCGTTTGATAGAGTATCATTCACCCCATTCGTGGTCCGCTCGCCTGATCCATTCCCATTTCCCGGCCCCCGAAGCGTATTCCAATGGCATTTATGACACAACAATTTATCTTCGTTCGGCCCCGCGATCCCTGCGGGCCACCACTTCGGACTGAACTTCACATGGCATTTATCGCACTGTTTAACCTTTTCCTCCATCGGGTGGAGTAAGTGTGACAAGGTGGAGATAGAGCTCGCCCGCCTCTTCATGTCGAACATGCTGGGAACTGGCGAATCAGCATGTGCTGGCCCAGCGGGTCGACGGGAAGTTTTGGTAGCGGTAGCGGCCAGTTGTGCCTTCCTCATTGTTCCCGTCAATGTCAAGTCGGCTTGTTTGTACATCGTCACAAAGGTCGAGAGTGCAGTCTACATTAGCCGAATAAGAGAGAGGGCGATACCTCTTGAAGAATGGGGTCAATTTCCGTCAGCGAGTGCACCACCGTTTTGCGTAAATCATGATCTGGACACCAAACAGCGGCCGTCATTACGCCCGTTTCGCCACCAAATGTTACAACTTGGACAACATCCCGCCTTGAGCCTTTAACCGGCTGGATATCGAACCCGGCTGTAAAACCCTCATCGAGGGCACAACTAACATGGACTGGAAGTTTGCAGTCATGGCAATTGATTGTCGCACCAACAGGGATCTCGCAGATAGAGCAAAGTTGGCTCCAGCGTGAAGGTAGAATCGATCCGATTCCCTCGACGGGCTTGAGATGTTTGGATGAACCGAACCTAGTTTCTGGGGAAAAGATGGCGCAAGTAACATGAGCCCAGTTGTTGTTGGCCGTGGGCTTTAAGGGCTGCCGCGGGGGGAGCTTGCCTCTTGAATCAACGGTCGGAGACTCACGAACAGGGCATAAGACACATTCGTATTTCTAGCATTAGCCCGGCCGGAAATGGAGAATACTGTAGATACAAGGGGATGTTTATCATTAACGCACATATCGCAAAGCCAATTCCCTTTGCGACTTTTCTTTGTCGAACCGTAGCACCCGGAATGTACGCAAAGTTCACATACTGTGCAAATGACTGGCTCCTCATCCTCAACTAGACCACATACAGCACAAGGAGGCCATTTAGGGGGTTCAATACTTCCGGCTCGAGTCCGTCGTATAGCCTTCCCATTGGTCTTCTCCGTATCTTTCTTGGCTTTCTTCCGTTTTCCCACTGGCTCCTCTTCGGGCTCCTCCTCTGTTTTCCTCTTCTTTGGTACTTTCGGCTCAATAATTTTCTTCAAATCATCGGGTAAGACATATTGCACGCCATACCGCCTCCATAGATCGGCACAACGATCGCAAAGAGCCAGGATGACTGAATTGTCCTCTCCCGTAACCACGATTCCACCAGGCGGTTTTCTCCACCGACGACTTGTTTCCGTGTGACAGAATTTGCATTCGAATCGTTTCTTTTGTCGAACAGCCTTGCGATCATCAAATGCGCTGTCATCGCTGTCGTCGCCAACATCTGGAACACCTTCCGAGACGAGAGCCGATTTCTGCCTATTCCCTTTACGCCCCTCCTGTTTCCCCCAAATTTCCCGACCCCGGGGGGTTTTCTTCCACATGTAATAAAACCTCACACACTCCGCGGTCGCCCGTGTGCCGACTTCTTTGGCCACATAATGTAACTCGGAGCCATACTTAGCAACCCCGCTCTCGAAACGTTTGACTTCGTCCGCAGTGAATATCGGGTCCCAGAGTGAATCGGGAGTCAAAATGTGTACCAGGTCTTTGGCTTTTTGAAAGTCGAAAGAAGAATATTGCAGTGCATTAATGGCTCCATCAAGGAACGATGTAGACGATGTCTTAACTTTGAGACGAACTGCTTCCGTGCGGATATCGTGTAGGTATGCATCGATGTCGGCATCCGTGACATTCGATGGCTTCTTCCAAACGAGTTGCGTCCCGGTTCCGTCGCTGGAAAAGTTATCCTCCCCTCGCGCAACATATCCAATAGGCCTATCCTGTATCCATGGTGGACGGTCCTCGTCGAGTCCTGGAGTAGGCGCCACAGATGCATCGTCTGGAGTCTCTGTTCCTTCTTTTGCAGCAGCAGCAACGGCGGCTTTGGCTTCCCGATACCTCCGACTTCTCTTGTCGATTTGTCCCAGTGATGCGAGGATATTGCGATTTTCGACATACTCCACCGGGCGACCCGGCCAATCCAAAACAACTGCTTGATGCCGTGGGCCCAACCGAGATGCCGCACGGGGGTAAATTCGATCTTGATAATCTAAGACATCCTCCACTTTACAGTGTATTCCCAAGTATCGATAGGGCCATAATCGTGCCGCAAACTTTCCCTCGTTGATAGCTGAATTCTCTTTCCCATCATTCAAGTCGACTGAATTGATGGGAGTATCCGCCCGCGTAATGGGACCCGCGGATTCGGGTATTCCGGACTCTGATGGTTCCTCACTTTCATCATCGTCGGGAAACTCGTCCTCTTCATCCTCATTTTCCTCTTCCGCATCTTGACCCTTTTTGAGTTCGAACATAGGTATGACATTTGCTCGCATTTCCTTTAGCCTGGCACGTATACAGGGCCCACAGGCCCAATGATATCCTTTTGTTGGTTTTCGCGGGAGAGGCGGTTTGACGCATTTCATGTGCCAATCAGTATGACATTCGGTACACCGAACCGACTCGGAACTATTGTCAATGTAAGCCAGATGAGAAGACTACCTTCTGCACCATTCGCCGCACTTTGTACACCGCCTTGGTTCCTGGCATAGTTCCTTCTTTGCACCATTCTCCAGAACCACGTATTTCCATCTCTCGCGCAATACCTCGCCCACCCGGTCGGGGACATTCGTGATCTCTGCAACGGGAATGACATCGTAGTTTCGTTGGATATAGCGATCGTGTAACCGTGAGAACCAAAAATTATTCTCGCCTCGCTTATATTCTTCAAATTCCCGATTAGAGATCTCACTTCGATGGCGAACAGTGCACAGCCCTCGGATCGCGTAGATGGGATTCACATCGCTGTGCATCGTTGCGTAGAGACACCGTGTATCCGTATGCGTTTTATGGGAAATATCCTGAGGTCGATAGAACCAGTTCACGCGTACAGCTTTGACTCTGCGACGGGTTGTGCTTGAAATGGGGAGGTCCCCATGTTCCGGGACAGTGGGGATTTTGGGATCCAAGTAAATAAACTCCATGATGCGGGCGATGTAATACGGCTCTCCAGGAGGCTCAGATATCAAGTAAATGTGATCTAACATCAACATAACACAAAAGCTAGAAATACCGTTCGGGTGAAGAATGAGCCCGCTTTCGGTGACGACAGTTTCGCGATCCCGATCGAGAACCATATTCGGTTTCGCAGGACGTTTCTCCGGCTTCTTCTCTTTCTTTGCCTCCTTCACTGGCTCCACCTCATTTTCTCCGTTCTCCTGTTTTGCAACCCTGCGAGAGGATCGCGCGGGAACCGCCCGTCGTGGCTTGCCAGTCTCGTTTCCGGCGGAGGTGTCTGAAACATTCGAGGGAATCGTCGCTTCGCTCATGCCAAGGTCTTCAGAGGCAGCTGAGCTTGTTGTGACTCGTTGGCCCTTGCCGCTGTCACTGTTGTGTTGTCAAATGCAATGATATGCTATCCGGCAAGTACTTGCTCGATCGATGGTCGCTGGAAAATAGCCGTGAAATTGTGCGGTCGACTTTTAGGGTAGCGTTCCGCGCGGGAAATCCCCCACGCTTTCCAATCGCATACAGCACCCACATGCGGATACCAACGACAACAATGTTCATCGGCGGCATAAAACTATGTAACCCTTTTCGAATAATTTGAACAACTTCAGGACAAATGATACATTTGAAGAGATTATACATTCATAATTAATAATTAATGCTACGTGTACACATGATATCCAACTCAACGCCCCACCGCGACGCCAACAGTTCACAATGTCGACCCAAAGCAACCACATGTACACAAAATCAGTCATTAAATCGTTCCTCAAAATGTATCGCCTCCGTAAGGACAATCTGCTATTAGCCCAAATGTAGAACGGAACGGCGTACCTTCTGTTGTATGGTCCCATCGATCACAGTTCTCGCAGTAGCCCACACTCCGTCGTTCGCCCATCCCAATTTTTCCATTCGCGTTCAAGGAGGCCGTTGAATCCCTGTGGGTGGCAGTAGGCTTGTCTCCGAACACTGCCTTGCATCCGAGGATATCGTGGCCCTTCTCCTCACAGATCTCGCACCACAGAGACTCGTCAATAGCCGGTTCTTCGATGGTGGGAGGCTGGGGAGGTGATGTTGACGGCGGAGTCATCGAGTGGGGTCGATGGTGGCTGGACGAAGACGATTTCCGGCGTAGCGGCGATAGCGGTGCCGTGGGAGCATTGTTGTTCCGTAGTCGCTCAAGATCTTTCTCCAGCTCTTCTTCTCGGAAGATCTTTGACTCCAAGAGAGCCTCCAATTCACTCAGTTCCGCGCGCAATTGTTCCCTTTCCCCTTCCGCCGCCTCAAGTCGTTCCCGCAGAGCGCCTTCTCCACTGGCCGGCGACATCACCTCGGCTTCCGAACCAACACTCTTGGCTTTCAAACGACGATTCTCGCTTTCCACTTGAACATTCTCACGGGTCAACTGCTCGATGATCATCTTGAGACCCTTGACCTCCTCAGGAGATTCCCCACTTCCGCCAGATCCAGTCGATGTCCGTCGCCCGTTGGCGGTGGCGGTGCTCAAACTCGATAAACGCTTCCATTTCTCCACCTCCTGCTCCAAAAACTGCACCGTTTGGCGTTTCTGAGGATGTGAATCGGGCAACCGATCAACGGAGGTATGTTTTTTCCGGATCCTCTCCTCTTCATCTCGTTCCAGTTCCTCGATCCTGTTCTGCGCTTGCTTCAACTGTGATTCCAGTTCACGGATGCGCTTGACATTGCGTTCCCCAAGTTTCTTCTCGGCGATCAAACCCCGTTCCATGTTCTCCACAACGCCCTCCAGCACAGAGATTTGATCGACTACTCCTCGTTGGGCAATTTCATCCTCCTTCATTTGTTGTCTTGCCTCGTCCAACTCCTGCTCCAAGGCGAATATTTCGTCTTTATAAGCAGATACCAGCTCCTCCAGCTCGCGAACTTTGTTGTCCTCCACGCGCGCCGTTCGTGGGGAATGCCGTAATTGCCGTATTGTCGAATCTCGATCGGCGAGATCCTGTTTCAATCCCTCAATTTCCCGCCGCAATTCCTCGATCTCGAGTTTGGCTTTGAACCCCGTAACATTGACGTCTTTCAGGTCTTCCGCGCCGGAAATTTTGGCGGACGAGTTATGAGGAGAACGTTCTTCCAGAAATCCTTGTAGTTGAGTGACTTGGCGTTCCATCTCCTCCAATTCGGCACGTTGATTTTGTCGTTCAATTTCCATGAGTCGCAACGCATGTTCTTTCTCTGCAACGACTTTGTCTTTCGCTTTGATTGTTTGCTCGAGTAAGGGTTGTGAGTCACGTAAAGCAATCAGTTCCTCAGTCAAAGAGGCAACTTTGCGGTGTAATTTGGTGACTTGGAGGGAGAAATCCATAGATTGAGAGAGTCGAGAGGATGCAGAAGAGCAAGTTGACGCGACGGATGCAGGTCTAGGAGGAACGGAAGGTGTGGTGAAGTTGATTAGGGGACGTGACGAAGCGGTCGGTCGGGTGGGAGGTTTCGGGGTTATGCTGCCGGGTGTGCCTGGAGACACCGATAATGAGATCAGTCGAGTCTTGACTGGACTCGCGCCACGGACGGTTGTTGATGTCGCCGTGGAGGACCCCGCTGTCGACTGTCGCGGTCGCCCAACAGGCGTGACAAAGCCGGTCGAGGTCCCTGAAATAGTACGTGATCGGGGGTGCACCGAGGACGCCGGTTTGGGAGGAGTAGGGATCCGTTCGGCTTTCGACAAGGGGACGAACATTCCCGAATTTGGCGTCGTCGTCGAGAAATACCGAACACCCGCAACACTCCCGTCATTCTTCCCCTGATATTCCGGCTGCAAATCGATCCCAACAAAAGTCCCTTGCTTCCCTTTGACCGCGCCAACGAATCTACCGTTAACATAAATAAGCAAGAGACAGTTACTTGACGACTCCAACCTCGCCGCTTGGTGCACGGACAGTGTCGCCTACGCGAATTGCACTTTCCGGTGATCCGCCTGGCGCGCTTGCCCTGCTTGCGACAGCAGGCCGGGCCCCAGGACTAGTCGGCATGCTCGCAGCAGCCTTCCTGCCCAGTCCCTGAGACGAGGTCGAGAATGTCGGTGACGAAAGCGCTGTTCCGAGCGAAGCGCGCGGTCGGCCCAGTTTGCTCCCGCCGGCAGCTGGTGCATTCCTCCCGGCCGGTGTTGGGGTGTTGTACATCATGAAGACGGGCGACAAACAGTGTACTCGGGTAGTAGATATGTATGTTATGTGTGGATATATGCTGGACAGGGGTCGTTCATCACGTTTGGAAGAATTTGCGGGTGTTTGGGGTGAGAGAGGGTAGAATGTTTTTGTGTGAGCGAAAGAGGAATTCCAGGTCTGACACACACAAATAAACGTCGATCATCAGGACCACGTAAGACTGCATGCACAGATTAATTGGGTCAAAGCACAACGCCGTTTGGAACAGGCCAATCAAAATACGGCCACCGTCACCCCCTGAAAGATTGAGCTGAGCCACCTTTAAATTTCCCACACCACATTCGGGCAGCACCCACAATTTCCACGAAGATCGCGCTCATCAACGGCAAGGAATCCCCCGTGTTCTTTCGCCTTTCCAACCGCTTGGTTGAATGGCTTCCAAGAAACGACACGGTAATAACGAGAAACTTTCGCCTCATTTTATCTACTGCACGCACAGACCGGGTCCTCGCGTAACACCCGCCGCACCTACCTCAATCCCAAATGAGCTGCACAATTTCCTTCCAAATTACATACGCCTCGCATACCCAAAGAGATAAGCAATACGCAAGCGCCGCTGGACAAAAGCCACTGAACTTAATCCCCGGATGCATCGTGCTGCAGAGGGGCTTTTCAGCCATTGGCCTGTGCGTCAGGCAGGGATTATTAGCTGGGCGTTGTTGCATGTTGGGAGACAGCGTTGCCCCTGAATTTTTCAAATTCTATTTTATCGGCGCTGGAATCGAAAGTGGCGTCACTCGTATCAGGCTAAGAGTAGATTATCGCTTCCATTTGTATTTACGTGTCAAGTGCAAACAACCCCGGCCCCCTCCCGCCCTCCTGTCTTCCTTCGCGCGACCTTCTTTCCTTCTAATTCTTTTTGCACAGGGATTAAATTCGCGCTCTTCGTGTCCCTTGAAATCACCCTCGAATACACCAGCCCCCGTCCACCACCACCTGCTGCAAGTAGCCTACTCTGCAACCACCATGGCCAGCACCAACAACCAACCCCTTGGGGGCCTGGTTTGTACAGCGTGTAGGGGTTTTTGGCGCCTGTGGTTTCTGTGTATATTACGTTGTGGAACACCTGCAGGCGGTGGCCGTCGGTGCTGGCCAGTGGCGGAGGACGGAGGGAGTATAGTCAAGGGTGACTTCTGGGGGTGCAAACGCGTGAAAATAATACCTTTGCAACAAGAATTAGATAGAAAGAAGGGACTGATACTAGCCTCCTGGAGCCAGGAA
>Ga0302325_10033029_pt1 | contig 10611 bp, 9 predicted proteins | sample Palsa_T0_2_FD_201948 | JGI IMG/M metagenome (GOLD analysis project Ga0302325, IMG submission 201948) | Peat permafrost microbial communities from Stordalen Mire near Abisko, Sweden - Palsa_T0_2 | ecosystem: Environmental > Terrestrial > Soil > Palsa > Peat permafrost | place: Sweden: Abisko...
GCCGTAAAGTCCGTCCGAACCGCAATCGCCTGGCCCATGGTAAACCCCCTCCGTTTGCCACCTTGAATCATTCCCCACGTGATTCGTGAATCCCCCAGAGAGTCAGCCACCCTACGGTTTGGTATAAGTTGGCCGGCTTTCACTTCGGCCAGTTCAGGCACTCGGCGAGACCGCGGCCCATGATCCATTCTTTGTCGGAGTCCGACAGGAAGTCCATGTGCTCGGTGAACAGTTTCACGCAGTCGCTATAGCTGCACGTCGTACGCTCGAGCATGGCCGAGGCGTCGGTTCCCCAGAAGCAGCGCTTTGCTCCGAACGCTTCTACCAGGTTGCGGATACAGGGCTGGATGTTCTTGTAAGGATAGGGCGCAGTCGAGAATACCGGCACCAGGGTGAGCTTGACGTAAACGTTGGGATGTTTCACCAGCGTCGCCGTGCTCTCGGTCGCTGCTTTCAGCAGACCGTCCTTCTGCGTCGTACGCGCGCCGAGATGATCCATTATAATACGAAGGCGCGGGTGTCTCGCCGCGACCTCACCGATCTCCTTGTGTGTATAGGGTGCATTCAGCATCACCGGAATGCCGAGCCGTTCCGCCGCCGGCCAGAACCAGTCAGCAGTGCCGTCGCGCATCCATTCGCGATCCCACTCGTGGTGCAGCGTAAGCCGCACCCCCAGCATACCTTTCTGGTCACGCCAGGTTTCGAGTTTTCCGCGCTCTTCCGGCTTGTTGATCGGAAAGCGGCCCATGACCGCGAAGCGGTTTGGGTATTTCTGCGCGGCTTCGAGGCTGTAATCGACGCGATCACCCTCCCATGACGGCGGCACGAGGACAGCGTGCTCAACGCCCGCGTCCTTCATGATGGCGCTGAACTTCTCGTAGGTCAGCGGCTCGGGCAGGTGCGCCTTGCGGCCGGGCATCCAGGGACGGTCCGGCGACTCCGGTTTCCAGATGTGGACACCGGCGTCCATGATCATCATGACTTGATCTCCCGAAGAATACTTAGATTTTCAAGGTGCGCGTATTGTCGTCGAACAATTCATCAACGGCTACGCGGCGCGGGATGAGTTTCTGCTGGAAGCAATAGTCGATGATGATTTCCAGGATCGGTCGGCAGGCTTCGACGCCAAAGCGGTATGGATCGAGTTCGCCGGTGTCGGACAGGCCCGCGGCTTTCTTGCTCTCGTAAATCGTCCGGAATACTTCCTTGACCACGTCGGGTCGTGATCGTGACAGTTCCTCGCGCACCACCACCATGTGGTTGATCGGAATGCCGTGGTGGCGTTCGGCCCATTTCTTCGCCGCTCCTTCGGCATCGGGAATGAGCTGCTTCAGGCGCGCATCAGGAAACTTGTCGCCGAGGATCGCGGCGGAAATCTCGCCATCCAGCAGCATCTTGGCGATTTCCTTGCCCTCGGGCGCGCGTTTAATCGCGGCCGGATCGTGATATTCAGCGACGTGCGGGTCTTCGAACGTAACCCACTCGACGCTGTCAAGATCGACGCCGTAGTCGCTCGCCAGAATCCCGCGCACCCAGGTGCCGGTTGTGACCGTATAAGCCCGCACGCCGACGCGCTTGCCGTTGAGGTCGGAGGGCTTGAGTGCGCCGCGTTCGGGATTGTAGCCGATGGTGTGATGCTGGCCGCGGCTGACGAGAACGGCGGGTATCAGGACGTAGGGCTTGCCGTAGGCCTTCGCCTGCAAATAGGTGACGATTGCAAGCTCGGCGACATCGTACTTGGCGTCTCGCACGACTGATTTGAACAGATTGTTGGCGACTTTGACCTCGCAAAAATCGTAGTCGATCAAATCCGATTTCACCGCTCCGCTTTTGAGCGGGGCGGTGTTCGGATAGTTGCCCATCATCGTGTGCAGCTTAAGCTTTGTCGCGGTCGCCATGGAATGCTTCCTTCCTAACTAGGCCAGAGCGGGGTAGAGCGTGAGTGCTGTCTTACCGAAAATCCAGTCCTGATCCGAGGCCTTGGCGAAAGAAAACGCCTTGTGGGTGGCGCCGAGGATTTCTTTAAGCGTGCCGGGCGAATTCGGGAAATTCGAGCCCCAGGCGACCCGCGAGGCGCCGAATGTATCGACAACCTTGCCGAAGAATGTGTCCGGTGTGCCCTTGCCCCACTTCTTTGTTCCCCAATTCGACGGCGTGATCTTGAGGAAGACTTGTTTGTATTTGGCGAGTTCGAAGAATTCGGCTGCCGCGCTGTAGGGTGGGCCATCCTCGAAGGGCGCGCGCGCCAAATGATCGATGAGGATCGTGACCTTGGGGAAGCGGTCCATGATATGGCGCAGGAGCGGCAGGCCTTCTTGCTTCATTTGCATGCAGACGGGAATGTTTTTTGCCGACGCATGTTCCCAGAACGGATAGCTCTTCGGATCGGCAAAAAACGTCGCCTGGTCCGGCAGCGTTGAACCCGTAGTGAACAGCCGCATACCGGTGCCGCCGCGCCCAAGCCAATAGTCGAACGCCTTGATCGCGTCGGGGGCGAGCACGTCGATCGAATAGACGCCGGTGAATCGCGACGGCACCGCCTCGACCGCATCCGCTACATAGCTGTTGTCATAGCCGTAGGCGGTCGAGGAATGCACGAGGGCCGACTTGTCGACGCCTGCCTCGTCCATGGCCTTGATCATGTCCTGATAGGTCGTCGGCCGCTCCTCCGACCAAGTCGATTGTTTTCCGCCGAGCGGCGCCAGCGGATACTTTTTGGTGTCGGGCGATACGATGTGCGGATGGATGTCGATGACGGGCATGAGCGTGTACTTCCGTTTGAAAGTTAAAGGGCTATGAATCGATATCGACGAACACCTGACTGAGATCCGGGCGTGACGGAATCAGCTTCTGTTGCAGGCTATAGGTGACAAGCGCCTCGATGCTTGGCCGGTTGGCGGCCATGCCATAGGGCAGGGGGTCGTTCATCAGCGACAGGAACTTGCGGTAGCGCTTGTCTTCAGGGCTGTCGCCTTTACCGGCTTTAAGTTCTTCGAGATAGGGCTTCTTCGCCGCGACAAAAGCGTCCATCAGCGAGCGCGGCAACCACGGGTAGCGGGCGATAACCTCATCCTTCACGACGATAAGACCATGGATCGGATAGATGCCACTTTTCCGGTACCAGTCGGCCTCGACCTGTTCGACGTTGGCGATCAGTTCCGGATATGTATCCGCTGCGGCAGCGGAAGCCGCAGCCTTGTCCCAGCCACTAATCGGCGGCCCGGCCCGGCCGACGCCGGCGGGCCCGCTAAATCCAGCCTGGATCTCGCCCGCTTTCATCATGCTCTGCAGTGACTTGCCTTCCGGCGCATGCACGACGTTCGGCGGCAACTTGAGCGCGGTGACATGTTCCTCGTCGTCGACCACCCAGGTCACTTTCGAGGAGTCGAGATCGTATTCATTGATGAAAATGCCGCGCGTCCAGACGCCGGTCGTTACCGAATAGGCGCGAACACCAACTTTCTTGCCCTCAAGATCCTTCGGTACCCTAATGCCGGCATCCGGCCGCACCACGAAACCACCGTGGTGGAAGCGGCGCATCAGGAAAATCGGCAACGCAATAAAAGGTGAGCCGAGCGCGCGGGCGATCATGTACGTCGTCGGCGCCATTTCGCAGATGTCGAACTCGACGTCGCGGACCATGCGGCGAAAAGCGCCGATGATGGGGACCACCCTTACGAAGTCTGGTTCGATACCCTTGATCGGAACGGAGCCGAAGGTGACCGCGCGGGTATGGCCGTAGTCCGCGACTGCGATCTTGAGACGGGGTTGATCTGCCATTGGGGTGGTCCTGCTTTTCGGTGATCGGCGCGATAGGAAGAGTTCGCTTACTGCTTCGGGATTCCGGCTTTCGCGATGACGTCGCGCCATCTGGCGAAGTCTGACGCGAGCCGGTCGTGCATTTGCTGCGGCGTGCTTCCGGTGGCGTCGATGCCGAGGTTGAGCGCTTTGGCTCTGACGTCCGGATCGGCTAGAGCCTTGATCGCCGCGTCGTGCAGGATATTGACGATCTCCGGCGAAACTTTTGCCGGTGCCGCAAGCCCGTTCCAGCTGGTCACGATATAGGCCGGATATCCGCTCTCCTTCGCGGTGGGAATATCCTTAAGCAGCGGATCGCGCTCTTCGCCGGAGGTGGCGATGATGCGAACTTTGCCGGGCCCGATTTCGCTATCCAATCCGGCAAAGTAGTCGAATCCGACATCGACGTCGCCGCGTAGCAGCGCCGTCACCAGTTCGGGAGTGGTGCGATAGGTGACGATGGTGAATTTCGCGCCGGTGACCTGCTCGAACAGGTGGGCAGAAAGATTCTGCGTACTGCCGGGATTGATGGCACCGAGGTTGATCTTGCCCGGATTCTTCTGCGCCGCGTCGACCACGTCCTTGAGCGATTTGTAAGGCGAGTTGTCGGGGACGGCGAGCAGCATTTCAAAGCTGCCGGTAACCGAGATCGGCGCGAAGTCAGTGAGTACGTTGTAGGGCAGGTCGTTGAACAGCGACATGCTGATGGATGCGCCGTTGCCGATCTCGATGAGCGTGTAGCCGTCCGGTTCGGCGCGCATCACGGAGGTCGCGTTGACGATGCCGCCCGCGCCCGGCCGGTTTTCGATGATAAATTGCTGTTTGAGATTTTGGCTCATCTTGTCCGCGGCCAGCCGCATGGTGAGGTCGCCGACGCCGCCAGGTCCGTAGGGCACGAAAATCCGGACGGGTTTCGTCGGATAATCGGCGGCTTGCGCACTTACCGACAAGATCAGGCCGACAGCGATAAGCGCGCATGCGCTGAAGACCACAATCATACGGCAGAGAGAGAGCAGTTCCCGGCGCTGAGACTTGCACCAGCTTGGGCCTGCATCGGTTTCTCCCTCGATATCGATTTGCCGTCTTATTGCGGTGCGGCATCGGCTTGTTGGCGCTGAGTGCGCTTTAGAAGCTCGACGGGTTTGCCATTGATGCCGGTCGATGGCCAATCGAAATGCCGTGCAGCGTCATAAGTTTCTGCTATAAACCCTCGATATCCAGATGCCTTTTGCAAAGGCAATCGTCCGATGGTCGCTATTAACATTCCTTCGTTTCGGCAGTTGCGTGCGTTTGAAGCGGTGGCCCGGCTGGAAAGCGTCAGCAGCGCGGCTCGCGAAGTACATCTTTCCCAGCCGGCGCTGACTCAGTCGCTGCATGCGCTTGAAGCGGGACTTCGCATCCGCCTGTTCGAGCGGCGACGCACCGGTTGCTACACAACTGAGCTTGGAACGATCCTGCTGCCGCGGGTTCGGCGCTTTTTCGATCACATTCGATCCGCGCTGAGCGAGCCCGCTATCGGCGCGCCATTTACCGGCCGGCAGGGTGCGAATGCGATCGTCAACAAGCTGACGAAGCCCCAGCTACGCTGCCTCATTGCGGTTTCCGAGAATGAATCGCTCGAAGCCGCTGCACGATCGTTAGGGATTTCGCAGCCTTCCTTGCATCGCCCCGCAAAAGAGCTGGAACGCGAATTGAGACGGAGTCTTTACCGGCGCGCCGCCAGCGGAATGACGACGACGGCGCAAGGATCGGAACTCGCGAGGCGATTTCAGCTCGCGCTGCGCGAAATAGAATATGGCGTGGAGGAAGTACATGCAGCGCGGGGTGTGATAATTTCACGCCTCGCGATCGGCAACATCCCGCACTCGGACCATCAGATGCTTTCAGCCGCCATCAACGAATTGCTGAGCGCTCACCCCAATGCCCGCGTGCAGGTTATCGATGGCCGTTACGAGGTTCTGTTGAATGATTTGCGTAATGGCAAGCTCGATTTTCTTTTTGGAGTCTTGAGACGGCCGGATTGGGTATCCGATGTGCAAGAGGAACTGTTGTTTTCAAATCCGTATGTGGTGGTCGGCCGTAAGGATCATCCCTTGTCCGCGTCGAAGGCGATTTCGCTGAACGATCTTGCCCGCTACGACTGGATCATGCCTGGACCAAGCACCCCACGTCAGCAGGCTCTGGAGCGGCTGTTTGTCGGTATATCGCAGCAGCCGCGGGTCAATATCGAAACGACGTCCATGCAGATTTATCGGTCCATTCTGGCTTGTACCGATCGGCTTACATTAATGTCGCAAGTTGAGTCGCAGTTGAATGACGATAATGCCTTGGCGGTCCTGCCAATCCGGTCACCGCATCTGAGCCGCGTTGATGGCGTGGCGACCCGCGTTGATTGGCGGCCGACCAGCATCCACGGGAAGTTCCTCGATTTCTTGCGCGCCCGGGCTCACCTGCGGGTAGCGCCGGTCGAGGGCCGCTCAAGGGTGACGGGTCAATCGAGGACGCGACGCGCTTCATCCCAGAAAGCAGAGCGTCAGAAATTGTCGCGCGCGGCCAGACAGCCGGCGCGACTTCGCGTTCGATAATCTCAGGTCTTGGCGATTCACATGCAGCCGCATAGGCCCCTATTGGTCGTCGAAAATGATGTCTGGGCGCGCTTAATCGGTGTGGTTCTCGATCCAGGCACCGCGCAGGAACGGCGGGATGCATTTGCAGACTTTATGTCGCCAGACTTGCCGGACTTCCAAGGCTGGCGTGACAGGGTGCAGAAAGCGGCAGGTTTGCTTTACCCGAGCACTGTCCGGCTGGTGGACTCTCAAGCCGAGCTTCGGAACAATCTTGGGTCAGCAGAAGCTGCCGTCGTCGAGTCTCTGAGCATCGGCAAAGAGGAGCTTGCTGCGGCACCCCATCTCAAGGTCGTCCATAAATTCGGAATGCTCCTTCGCAACATCGATACGGTTGCCTGTGCGGAGCGCGGCGTAAAGGTGCTTGGAATACGCCGCCGTGCCAACATTGCCACCGCCGAACACGCGTTCGCCTTGATGTTGTCGCTGGCGCGGCGTCTGGATCTAAGCGGGTTGGTCAGTATCGAGCAGCTTCCAAACAGCCAGCTGCCCTATCGGCCGTTCGACCGGCGCTATACTCCGGGAGCCAATTGGGGACGCTTCTCAGGAACGCGCACCCTCAACGGCAATGCGATCGGGATCGTCGGTCTCGGTGAAATTGGCCGGGAAATCGCGGTTCGCGCCGCCATCTTTGGAATGAAAGTTCTTTATTTTCAAAGAACGCAGCTTTCGGCTGCCGTGGAGAAAGAACTGGGTGCATCGTATCGGTCCCTGGAAGCGCTGCTCGAGGAGAGTGACTGGGTTATCCCGCAGCTTCCGCTGAACAGTTCAACAAAAGGCTTCCTCAATCGTGAACGAATAGCGCAGATGAAACGGGGTGCCTGCATCGTGAACGTATCGCGGCCGGAGGTCATCGATCGTGACGCATTACTTAAGGGATTGGAGTCGGGATATCTCGGCGGTTTGGCTATGGACGGCCTCTATGAGGAGCCCGGCCGATCCGACGATGAACTACTTTCGTTCGACAACGTCGTCATCACACCTCACATGGGGGCGTCGCCGCGGACCAACGGATTGCAGGATATTGCCGACATGATCAAAGAGATTGCGCAAGCTCTGGCCGCGTAATGCGGTTTCGATCGTGCTTGAAGCGCGAACCGATGAGGCCGACCTCCCGCGCCGGCTGGAGCATGCTTACATGGCAACGGTCTGCTGAAGCACCTTCATGCTCACGTCGTCACGATCAGCGCATCAAGTGCGGTCGCGCCCCGGCCATTGGCGTGAACCATAAGCGGATTGACATCGATCTCCGCCACTTCCGGCATGGTCAGCATGATGCGGCCAATCGCTCTGACGACTTGAACGACGGCTTCCACATCCGCTGGCGGTGCGCCGCGGATGCCGGCCAGCAGTTTGGCCGAGCGCAGTTTGCTCAAAGCACCCCGGATCAGTTCTTCGCTGGCGCCGCCCGGCAGCAATTGCACATCGCCCAGCGCTTCCACCCAAATGCCGCCAAGACCAAGCAGCAGTACAGTGCCCCAGCCCGCGTCGCGCTTGGCGCCGACCATTAGCTCGATGCCTTTCGGGGACATTTTTTCAACAAGCGCCCCGTCAAGCGTTACGCCCGGGGCGGCGCGTTTGACGCCGGCCATCATTGTACCCCAGGCGCTGCGCAACGAAGCCTCGTCGGCGATATTGAGGATCACGCCGCCTGCCTCCGTCTTATGGGAGAGCGCGGCGGCTTGCGCCTTTAGCACCACGGGATAGCCGATGCGCTTCGCTACGGCAGCGGCTTCATCCGCGTTGCGGGCGAGATCGCCGTCTGGCACGCGAATGCCGGCTGCGGACAGAAGCTTCTTGCCGAGCCATTCGGGCTGCGTACCCTTGCCAAGCTTCGGTGCATTTTTTATTGGCTCGGATGCCGCATCGGCGCGAGACCGTGCAAGCAAGCGCCCATAACGTGTGTAAAGCGCGACCGCGCGCATCATGCGGTCGGTCGATCGGCTGAGTATGGCCGGACTTTGCTTGACCGCTTCGATGACGTCGGGCGCCAGCGGCCAGGTATCGCCGAGCACAACCATCACCTTCGGCTTGTCGGAGTGCTCCAAGCCCTTGTTGAAACTCTGCACCACGGCGCCGGAATTGATGGGAAACGAGATCAGAACCATGCCAATGTTCGGATCATCGATCAGCGCCTTGGTTACGACCGACAGCATGGCCGGGGCGAAACCAGCCGTCGTATCGAGCGGGTTGCCGTAATTGCCGTAGGCAGGCAGCGTGTCTTTGAGGACTTTGAGCGTCGACGGATCGAGCTGCGGAAATTCCATGCCGAGTTCCTCGGCCATGTCGTTGGCCAAGCCGACGAACGCGCCCGACGCGGTGAGGATGCCTGGCCCCTTGGCCGGCGGCTTTGGAAACCGGACGAGGATTTCCGAAAGATCCATCATCTCATCCATGGTGCCGACCACGATCGCGCCAGCATCCTCCACCTGCGTCTTCATGGTGGCGTAATCGCCGACCAGCGCGCCGGTATGCGATTTGGCGGCGGTACGCGATTTTTCGCTGCGGCCAGGGAACATCAGCACGACCGGCTTGCCGACATCGCGGCAGCGGCGGATCGCGGCGAGAAATTCGCGCGGCCGTTGCACCTGTTCGGTGTAGACCACGATAACGTTGGTTGAACTATCGTCGGCCAGAAACTCGATGAAGTCGGTGGACTCAAGCCCAATCTCGTTGCCGGTCGAAATCACATAGGAGAGGGGGAGGCCGCGCCCGTCCGCAGCGCGCTGAAAGTGGCCGAGCATGCCGCCGCTCTGGCCGACAAAAGCGACGCCACCCTTGACGCCCTGCCGCGCTTCACGCGCGAACAGCATATGCAGCATCATGCCATCGACGTTATTAGTGACGCCGAGACAGTTCGGACCGATGATGGCGAGGCCTGCGTCGCGCGCGGTCCTGGCGACTTCGTCCTGCAAGTCGCGCTCGCCGACCTCGGCGAAGCCAGCGGCAAAAATCATCGCCGAACCCACTTTGCGCGTGGCGCACGCGGCAATGGCGTCACGCACGCCGGCGGCCGGTATCGTGAATACCGCGAGATCGACACCTTCCGGCAGTTGCTCCGGGCTTTTCAGGACCTGCCGCCCGTCGATCGGCTCGTCGCTGCGGCCGACCAGATAGATGTCGCCAGCGAATTTGTTGAGCTTGAGCGATTGCAGGATGACCGAGCCGGCGCTGCCGGCGCGCGCCGACGCGCCTACGATCGCGACCGATCGCGGGCGCAGGAACTTGCTGACGGCTTTCGGACCGCGAGCGACTTCCGGTCCGCTCATTTCGCGTCCTTGTCTGGCTGGAACATGAGAAGATGCGTGCCGTCATCGAGCGGATGCCAATACGGCTTCACCGCCATGCCGACCTTCAACTCCTCCATCGTGCAATTCACGATGTCGGCGATGAAGTTGACGCCCACATCGAGCGTCACGCTCACCACGGCGTAGGGCTCCATTCCGCGGAAGGCGGGCGTGCCGCGCTCGGTGACGGTGTAGGAGTACACATTGCCTTTGCCGGACACTTCGGCCCATTCGATGTCGCGCCGCCGCCCGGTAAAGATGCTTACCGGGCGAGGAAAGTGCTGAAACTTCTTGGTCACCTTGCAGCGCTGGAGCACGAGCTTCTTGTTCTTGGTGCCCTCCCAATAAGGCTCCGAGAAATCGAAGTGCCTGATGGTGCGCTTGACGCTGAGTGTGTCGTTTAATGCCTTGGTCATGTTGCTCATTCCGGGGTCAGCACCAGAGCTGCGCTTGAGCCCCAGTTGCGTCCGTAATTGATCCAGCCGATGCCGGTCACCAGCGCGTTGGTGGTGTCCTTGATCTGCCGCTCGCCTGCCTCGCAGCGCAACTGCTGTATCGCTTCAACCAGGTTTTCCGACGAGCCGGCCGCCTGACCGGCCGAGATCTGTCCGCCGCCGGTGTTGAGCGGCAGGTCGCCGTTGTAGTCGAAGTTCGTCTCGCGGATGTAAGGGATTCCTTGGCCGGCCTTGCAGAAGCCGAACGCCTCCATCTGGAGCATGATGGCAATGATGAAGTCGTCGTAGGGATGGAAGGACTTGATGTCCTTGTTTCCCAGGCCGGCCTGCTTGAGCGCCTTCTCGCCGCAGATCGAGTGACCGCTCTTGGTCACGTCGACGAGATTCTCTCCGCCGAGATAATTGGTGAGCTCGGCATAGCCGATCGGGATGATGTTCTTGGTGAGG
>Ga0302325_10033033_pt1 | contig 10611 bp, 7 predicted proteins | sample Palsa_T0_2_FD_201948 | JGI IMG/M metagenome (GOLD analysis project Ga0302325, IMG submission 201948) | Peat permafrost microbial communities from Stordalen Mire near Abisko, Sweden - Palsa_T0_2 | ecosystem: Environmental > Terrestrial > Soil > Palsa > Peat permafrost | place: Sweden: Abisko...
AACGCCGTATAGAAGACGCGCCCATCGGTTCGTGGCCCACCCGAGACTGCGATGCTGCTCAGCACGCCGTTCCATTCTGCCGTCGCGGCGCGCGACGTCTGCTGGAAATTCCACCCCGGGTCCTCAGCATGAAGATTGGCGGTGGCTCCCGCTGCCGAGACGAAGGAGACTCCCACCTTGACCAGGACCTTCTCACTGCCCGCACTCTTTGGGCGGAACCTCACCCAGGCCCCGCACCCGGCACTCGTTGCGCTGGCACAAGACGCCTCGGAGCCCACCTCGTCGTTCTCCCATGTCCCTCCGGAAGCGAAATTCTGGGAGAACTGCGCGGTGAAGTACAGCGTGTAGGTGCCCGGGATGCCGCAGAAGTCTCCACTGGTGACCGATCCCGTGAGCTCGTCGGGGCCGACCACGTGGACTTGCGAGGCGGTCGAACCATTGGCGGAATCAACGACCTTGAACAAAAGGTCGTCGGTGTCCGCGGTGCCGCCGGAGGGCGGGGCCGGGAACGTGAAGGCGCCCAGCGCAGTTCGCGTGGTCGCAGTGAGTCGGACCCCGATCTGCTGGGTCGGGCCCCCGCCACCGAGGCTCACCGCGTAGTTGCCGGCACTGGCCCGCTCGTCGGCGTGAGAAAAGGGTTGGATCGCAGTGTCGGGACTGGCCGGGACGGTACCGACGACAGGGAGGATGGGGATGTCCCCGTAGATCGCGCAGCCGTCCCCCGAGAGGTGGGTCAGGCTGAATCCTGAGATGTCCGTGTCGCCATAGTCGTACCCCGAACCCGTCGTGACCCCTCGATCGGGCGACGTGTCGGGGCTGAACTGCACCATGCCCAAGGGAACCGAGGCACCGGGGTACTCGCTCACGTTGCCCGGGTTCGTTGGACCGATGCCCGTGCCGTCGAAGGGGTCCACCAGGCTGGCAGGCCCACCGGTGGCCGCACCCGGCGCCAGTCCGAGGGGAGAGATCGCAGTGATCCCACGGACGAGGCTCAGTGCGGGCTGTTGGGCTGCCCCGGCCGAGACGGGTTGGGAAAGGGCCGCGTCGGCTCCGACTCCGACCAGCGCGGCGGTACTGGCCAGCGCCACCAATGTCCGCGCTCTGAGTGGCATAGGGCCTTAGCAAGCTAGCGTCGTCCGCCGATCCAGGGCCATTGACACTTTCCAGAGCCTGCGCATTTGCTACACACCGTCGGTTCTCACATTTCAGGAACTACCGAAACAGCAGAGTCGACCAACTGATCAGGCGTACGCGAGGACAGAGCGCAAGGCACCGACGGGTGTCGCCTCAGGATAGGCACGAGCGAATTCCGCCTTGAGACTCAAGTCGTCGACCCGGGCGAGATCGAATCTGATGGGAGATCCCCTTTTGGCGAGGTCATCGTTGAAAGTGTCGGCTACCTGTTGCATCGACAGCCTGTTTGCGACGCGCTCGGCGCGCTCGGCTGCGGTCTTGTAAACGTCGGCCTTCCAGAGCACGCTCACCCGGAACGCCTCGAGCGGCGCTTGGCATACAAGCTCACCGTCGTCGATCACCGCCCAATCGTCCGTGCCGGCACCGACCGGGGCGAGCTCGGCGCTCGGAGTCACTCGAACGGTTCCCTTGTCGAACGGGCCAATCGGACCGACCTGGTGAAACATCCCGTGGTTATCCCCGATCAGCGCGGTATTCGCCATCGCGGTCGCATGTTGCTGCGGAGGGACGTCGGGGCCGTCGGGCCAGTAGTAGAGCCCGCCACCCTCGACGTCGTTCATCCACCAGATGGCGGTGGCCTGCATGATTTCGAAGGGCTCGAACAACCCTGACCACAGCATCGCCCGGAGGAGCCACATCGGAGTGTTGGTACGGTCGCGACCGTGAAACCGCGGATTGTCCGTGTGCGCGGGGCCGCCACCAGCGATGGAGGTCATCAGGTTCACGTAGACACTCTTCGGCTCCACCACCTCAGCGTCGTAGAACTGCTTCGCGGCTTCGATGTAGGCGGGGTGCAGCAGGAACAGGTCGGAACCCTCGGCGGCGAAGTCGTCGTGCACCCAGTCCTTCTGAAACCACATCGGCCTGGTGCGAGCGTGCGGGTCCGCACCAGGGTTGTACCACCCGCCAAGCGGGTTGTAGGGCGCTTGCGACCCCAAGAGACCTACGACGTCACTAACGTCGCCGATCACGTCGTGAAGCAACACTGGCGGTCTCGAATACCGAATAGCCACCGTACCCCCCGAGGTCAGTGAAGAATTAACGGTAGTTTCCCTATTCGCCCACGTCAACGAGCGGACTAGCCGCGGCTCCCGTGGAAGACCGCATCACCGAAGCCAAAGATTCCCCCATCGGCAGCGACCTCCCAGTATCCGTGATCGTCGGGCGTCGTGGCCATGCCGGTTACTGGAGCATTGAGGGGCTGTCCGCCCATTGAGCCAAAGTACCCCGCGTCCCCGTAGTCGAAGATACCTCCATCGGAAGCGACGAATCGATAGCCGTTGCCGTCAGGGCTGGCGTTGATGGCCACGACGGGCCGGTTGAGATGAAGGCTACCGGTCGACCCGAAGAAGGGGGCCCCGAAACTGAACACGCCGCCGTCGCTGGCTACTTCCCAGTACCCCCCAGTAGCCCGATCGGCAGCAATGCCGACGACCGGCTTGTTCAGGTGCTGGCCGCCCATCGAACCATGAAACTGCGCATCGCCGAAGCTAAAGATGCCACCATCGCTGGCGACTTCCCAATAACCCTGCCCATCCGTCGTGGCGGCGAAGCCGACGACGGGCTTGTTGAGTGGCCGTCCGCCCATCGAGCCGAAATACCCGGCGTCACCGAAGGCGAAGACTCCACCATCGCTGGCGACTTCCCAGTACCCGCCGCCATCGGGCGTGGCGGCGATAGCGACGATGGGGGCGTTGAGGTGCTGGCCGCCCATCGAACCGTGGAACGTCGCATCGCCGAAGCTGAACACTCCCCCATCGGAGGCCGCCAACCAGTAGCCGCCCCCGTCAGCGGTCGCTGTCATGCCGACCACCGGCGGCGGTTCAGTGAAGAAGGCGTGCACCGCATTGCTTGATGCGGCGAGCAGGAGACCGTCGCCGGCGGCGGGTGTCGGGAAGTGGCTCGCCTCGGCGCCCAGGGTGAATTCCTCCAGCGCTTGCCCGTTCGCTGGATTGAGTCCGAAAAGCATCCCGCTCTGACTGATCGTCCAGATCAGCCCGCCGGCCACGATGGGCGGTCCTCCGGCGCCGGTCGGTGTCTTCCAAAGCACGCCGAGGTCCGGGGGTGCAGCGCTTGTCTGAACGGCCATGACCCCGCTCTCGCAGGGCATGTAGGCGACCGAGCCAACAACGGCGCTGCCCCCGTCGACGTCGGCGCCACAGAAGTTGGTCAGCGTGGCCTGTTGTCCGCCGATGCCCCCTAAGTGGGCTTGAGAGAGCAAGTAGGCCGTGTGGGACTTCCCAGCTTGGAGGACCTCACCGTTGGCGAGCAACACCGGCGACGAGGATCCGAGATCCAGGTCCGAGGCGTTGTCAGTGCTGCGGGTTGATGGCGTGAAGATCTGTTCGAGTTGGAGCGAAGCAGAGAGTTCGAGCACGGAGTCACTGAGGTCGAACGGTCCGCCGGACGAGCCGTTGCCCACGGCCACCCAGACGTTGCCCTGGCCGTCCACGATGGGCGCCGCTCCGCCCATCCACACCGCGCCCTGACTGGCACCGGGCGCCTCATCGAGTTCGAGCGTGGACATGGGGCCACCGGCCTCGGGCACCTCGACCACCCACCCGTGATAGGAGGAGCAGTCGCCGAAGTTGCCCCCAAAACCGAAGATGACCTCTCCAGCGTCGAGGGTGAGGGCCACTCGCTGGAGCAGGGCGGGCGTGTAGGCCCCGGGCGGGTCGACGTTCTGGTTGAGCATCACCACGCCGTTCGAGAGGCTGAGCCCGACCAGCTCATGAGAGGGCGCGCCGTTGATCATCTCGTCGGCCACGACAAAAATCTCTCCTCGGGCCTCGTCGACGACCGGCGTGGACGTGATGCCTACCGTGGGGCCTATGTCACCGCAGGGGAGGGCTGAACTTGGCACCGGCGTACCCAAGTGGGTGGACCATACGAGCGCTCCAGTCGACGCCGCCAAAGCGTCGACCGTGTCGTTCTCCGTGGTGACGTAGACGAGGTTGCCCGCCACCAACGGTTCGCCGTAGACCTGGCCGTCAAGTGGCGCCGAAGTCCATGCGGGGGTGGCCGCCGCCGGCAGGGCACCGGAAGTGTCGACGCCGGAGCCGCCGAGGTCATGGTGGTACACAGTCCAATCGCTGGCGGCGCCCCCCGCCGAGATGCTTGACGCAATTAAGGTGAACGCCGTCGCCAGGCCAGTCACCAGACTGAACGCCAGAATCCCCGGGCGCCCCTTTCGCATTGTCCCCCGACGCTGTGCCATCGATGTGCCCACTCCCTACCTCCCCGCCGAGCGCTGATCGCCCGCACCCATTCGCCCATACCCGGACCCGAGACTACTAACCGTTCAGATGGGGGTTACTGAAAGGTCCGGGTTAGCCATCCAAGCGGGCGATGAAGTCGGTGCGGGCAGCCGGAACACACGCACCCAACGTGAAACCAGCGGGACTAGGCCCGACCACCTGCTGCTCACCAACCAGCGACTGCCTCTTTTGGCTACTCTACGCCGGTGCGTTACGACTGGAAGCACCGTCCGATGCAGGTCACGCCCGCGTTCGACGCCTATGAGACCCGTTTTGCCGAGACGGGGGCCCAGCTCACGCTGGCGTATCTCCACGAGGGGATGGGGGGGTACCCGCTCGTGCTGCTCCACGGCTATCCGGAGACCAAGCGAATCTGGTGGCGCAATGTGGGTCCGCTTGCCGCAGCGGGTTTCGAGGTCATCGCGCCGGACCTCCGCGGGTTCGGCGAGAGCGACATCCCCGACGACGACGCGCTCGATCTCGTGCACTACAGCAAGGACGTGCACGCACTCGTCCACGACGTGCTCGGTCACGAGCGCTGCGCCGTGGTCGCGGGCGACGTCGGCGGGCCAGTCGCGATCGACCTAGTGCACCGGTTCGGTGACTTCGTCGAGCGGCTCTGCTTCTTCAACAGCGTGCCGCCGGCGACGGAGGGCTACGACCTCTCGCAGTTCAGCGCGATCTCGGACCCGTCCACGGGGGACTACCAGAAGCTCCAAGGCGCTCTGCCCGACGAGTTGGCCGCTATGTTGCCGAACGAGGCCGCCCGGCGACAGTGGGTCGCCGCCATGTACTCCAACCGGCTGTGGGCCTCACCCGGATCCTTCACGCCCGAACAGATCGACTTCATGTCCGAGCCGTTCGCCGATGAGGCGCGCCTGCGAGCCTCGTGGGCGGTCTACCAGCTCGCGTACGGCCGGCCGATGTCCGACGTCCCACTGGTGATGGGGCCGGTCGGCGTGCCCACGCTCGTGTTGTACGGCCACGACGACCGCGTGGTGCAGGAAGACTTCCTCACCGCGTGCGAGACCGCCTTCACCAACCGGATCGGTCCTCTGGTCGTCCCCGGCGCCGGTCATTTCGTCCAGTGGGAGAGGGCGGACATCGTGAACGCACTCCTGATCGCGACGTTCCGCGACCTGGGCTGATCCAGCCAATCGGTGACCCGACTCCTCCCTCGACTCGGCGCCGCCGACCTGAGCGGAGTGCCGAACAAAGTTGGCGGTGGACCAATTACCAGAGGTGCGCCAAGAGTTCTACCGCCCTCGGCCTGTCATGGTGGACCAGCAAGCGGGAAAAGCTCCGGGGGAGAGACTCGAACTCTCAACCTAGCGGGCCCCCGGAGGGGTCGACTCGTACCAGGGTTGACATGAATAATCCCAGCTAAGTGACCATCTGACCATACCGCTCAGAACCGCTCAACACCCCAAATCTCCGTTCGTTAGCGCGCGGATAGCGCGCGAAACTTGATAACTCCAAAGTATTCGCGCGGGACGATGTAACGAACGGGTCATCGGCACCACTCGCCGTGAATCAGGGGTCTTTCCGGGGGCCCTCATCTCCAAACTGATCGACGGCGACCGGCAGAGCGGCGCGAACTGACGTGCCTTCACCGGACGGGCTCTCGATGGAGAGTTCGCCGCCCAACGCCTGCAAGCGGTCGTTGAGGCCAATTAATCCGCTACCTCGGTCAGGATCCGCACCTCCGATTCCATCGTCGACAATGGTGACAACGAGTCGATCGCCTTCGATCCGCACCCCGACCTCAATCCGGTTGGCCCCGGCGTGCTTGACGACGTTCGTGAGGGATTCGGCGATGACAAAGTAGGCGGTGACCTCAGTCTCCGATGGACATCGGGGCGCGTCGAAATCCAACTCTACGGGAATGGGAAGGTTGCGGATCAGCGATTCGAGCCCCGCACGCAGTCCTCCGCGGCTCAGCGAGACGGGAAGAATCCCGTGGACGAGATCGCGTAGCTCGGAGGTAGCACGTGCCGCGTAGCCAAGCGCTTCGGCCATCAGGTCTGCCGCAGTGTCGCCCCGTTTCGCCGCGGCGAGCGCCATTTTCAAGGCGAGCACGGTCTGGATCAACTGTTGCTGAGCGCCATCATGGACATCACGTTGCACCCGGCGCCTGGCCTCGTCGGCGGCCGCCTGGACCCGGGCTCGCGAAGCCACCAGCTGTTCCTTGTTCTGGGCATTGGCGATCGCCACCGCTGCCAAGGCAGCGAATCTCTCCAGACGTTCCTCCACTTCGGCTGCAAGTGGCGGCCCGCTCGAGCTCGCCGTGAGGGTTCCCCAGATCCGCCCCTCGACGGCAATCGGAACCGCAACTCCGGAGAGCACTCCAAGCGTGCTGGCCACGTGGGCCAAATTCGTCCCTTCGAAGCTCTCCACCCGAATGGTGCGAACGGTCCGGAAAACGTCGCCGATTCCATGCGCGTCGGGTGGAACCTGCAGCCCGACTGGAGCGGGGCTTCGCCACCCGCTGACGACGGTGGCCACCCCCTGGGCGTCATACTTCATGAGAGACGTGGCGACCTGATCGAGAACGTTCGACGCTTCCAGCGCGATCATCGCGAACACATCCTGCAAAGGCATTCCACGTGCGACCGCCTCGGCAACCCTTAGCAAAGAGGCCTGCTCTTCGGCCAACTGCTCCATGGACGAACGGGCTTCGTTTGTCGCGATGGCTGCCGCGACAAACTCAGCAAACTTCTCAAGTCGCCGCTCGGTCCATGGAGGGAGCGTTCGGCTCTCATCCACTGCCGACAGCATGCCCCAAAGTCGACCGCCTACGATAACCGGCACCGAGACTCTGGAACCCGCACCAGACGCCCGGTCACTCTTTACTGCCGAGAGGTGGGCGTCACGATTGTCCACACGTGCGCTCCGCATGGTCCGCAAGATCTGGGCGGCAGTACCGTTGTCGTCCTCGGGAATCTCCAGGAGAGCCCCGACCGGCACCAACTGTCCATGACTCGCGACGACGCGAAGCGTCCGATCTCCATCCAAATGGGCAAGCACGGTTGCGACGTCGCCGAGCAGGCCAGATGCCTCCTCTGCGACTGCGTCGAAGAGCTCGGTCTCGTCTTTGCGACGGGCCACGAGTCCGGCGACCCGCAACAGCGCCGTCTGCTCGTCGGACATTGCCCGCAGTTCTCCGTGAGCTTGCCAACTTGAGATGCCAGCGGAACCAATCTTGGCGAAGAGCGACAACCACCGCTCCGCGTCAGGCGGCAGGATGGCGTCGTCCGAGAATCCGGCCAGTACCCCCCATGACTCATTTTCTATCGTGACAGGGACAGCTACGGCGGCGCGGACTTCGAGCCGTCCGGCTGCACCCTCCGTTGATCCGACGGAATAGTCGTCGATCCGCACAGGTCGGCGACTGCGTGCAGCCCGGCCGACAATGGATTCGTCCGTCACGGGAAACGTTACGGCCGCCTCAATGTGCCCTCCACTGGACGCAAGCACCGTTGCCTCGGTTCCGTCCTCGCCAAACCGAACCAAAGTGACCGATGTCCCCTGTGTAATTCGTGATGCTTCAAGCGCAATGGCACCGAAAAGCTCGTCGGTCGCCGAATCCCTCGAGGCGAGCTCAGCCACACGGCTGAACGCCAACTGTCCGTCGTCCGCGTGTCTCATCTCAGCCAGCGCCTGGCTACTGCCTAGCGCCGGCGCAACGAGCCCCAAGAACCATTCCAGTGAGCCTTCATGGCCCTCGGAGAACGACTCCTGCCGATGAAGAGTTACGGCGCCGAGACCCCATACCTGACCGTGCAGGAAGATCGGCACTCCGAGCGACGAGACGATTCCCAGCCGAAGAGCCTCCTCGACAAAAGGACCGACCGCGTCCGGATTCAATGTGTCTACTCGATACGGCACGGCCGCATCTCGGGCCAATCGCAACTCGTCACTGAGTTCCTGGCGAGTCCCAATGGGACGTGACCGATCCACCGGCGGCCAGATCCCAAGCAACATGATCGAATCACCGACATCAAAATGCACCAGCCATGCCGCATCGGCATTGGTCAATTGTGCCATCTCGCGAGCAACGGCTTCGAAGATCTCCCTCGGGGGATGGTCCGAGGCAACCATTGGGGAGATTCGTTGCAGCGCGGCCAATTCGTCGCTGACCGTCGGGTGCTGCGAGGCTGGACCGACTTGCTCGCCCGGGTTGGCCGAACCTGATTCCTCCTTGGCGGTCCGGTCAGTCATGTTCGAGAAGTTCTCGAAACTCGTTGCTCATCAGTTCATCCTTGGGAAAAAAGCCGATCGCGCCCGTCCGTTCTGCCTCGAAGCTGTTGCCGGCGTCTGAGTCGGATGAGATGAGGATGACGCGGATCGGCCAAGGAAAGTCCACAAGCTGTTTCGTTAGCTCGAAGCCGTCACCATCCGGGAGCCCGATATCGGCAAGTACGGCTGACGGTCGCAGCTCGTATGCGCGATCGATCGCCTGTGAGATGCTGTTCGCCTCAGCGACCTCGTACCCCCAATCAGTCAGGATCCGCATCGCCAAGTCACGAAAGCTCGGGCTGTCGTCGACGACGAGCACCCTACGGGGACTCAACACCGCCACATCTTTGCACGGTTAGGATCACGGCCGTCGACCGTTGGGAGCTCGTGGAGTAGACCCGTCGTCGGCGGTCACTCCAAGATCCCCCGCCGAGATCGGCCGGCGTCCCTCCACGGACCGTCTCGAAGGTGGGCAGTAGGCTAAGAGGATGAACGGCGCTCCCAGGATCCGAGTGCTGGTGGGGGAGGACCAGCCGATCTTTCGAGACGGCCTGGTGCACATTCTTCAACAGGCAGGATTCGAGATCCTCGGCGCAGTGGGCGACGCAACCGAGCTTCTCGCGCAGATCAACGTCCACCACCCCGACGTCGTCATCTCTGACATCCAGATGCCTCCCGGCCGGACCGATGACGGACTTCAGGCCGTACTGAAGGCTCGGTTATCGCATCCAGAGCTCGGCGTGTTGATGCTCTCCCAATACCTGGACTCTTCCTATGCGTTTGAACTCGTTGCCGGGAACGCACGAGGTGTCGGCTACCTCCTAAAGGAGAAGGTCGCGGATTCTTCCACGGTCATCGACGCCGTACATCGAGTGGCCGAAGGTGGGACCGTTCTGGATCCCGACGTCGTAGAGACACTGGTCAGTCGTCCCCGCAAGCCTGGACCGCTCGACACCCTCACCCGACGTGAACAAGTGGTACTCGAGCTCATTGCGCAGGGGCTGTCGAATGCCAGCATTGCCATAAGGCTCGATATAAGCACCGGCGCAATCGAACGGCATGTTGCTCATATCTATGCAAAGCTCGGACTTCGAGAGGGCCAAGGTGAACACCGACGCGTCCTTGCGGTACTTCAGTACCTCAGACAATGAAGCAACCCCACGGAGATCACCTCCGGGCCAGTCGTGCAGCTGAAGAATGGCGCTTCAATCTTGCCCGTCAGCTCCATCAGAGCGCGCAGCAACAACTGGTCAACATCGTTATGTCTCTGAGGCGCGCCGATCAGATGTGGGCCGAACGGCCCAACGAATCCCGCCAGCTCATTGAGCTCGCCGCCGGCGAAGCGCAGCGTGCGCTGGATGAACTGCGGGATCTCGTGGCGGAGGTCTACCCTACAATCCTGGCCTCCCGTGGTCTTGTTCCAGCACTGCGCTGGCTCGCCACGCGGCTACGTTTTCCGTTGGATCTCGATGTACCGTCGAACGTCGTGTCGTCATCGCTCGAACCAGCGGTTTACTTTCTCTGCTACCAGGCGCTGACCGAAGTTCCCGGCCAAGAACACGTCCTGGCGGCGACGCTAAAGGTCGTTGCCAATAACGACGCGTTGACGATCGAAATCCATTTCGAAGGCGATGCCGTCGCAGCGGCACACATCCACTCCTGGTTGGCTCCACTTTGCGATCGGCTGTTGCCTTACGAGGGGTACGTGGAACTGCATGCCCCGGCTGACCGAAATCCAGTCCTCACGATGCAGATTCCAAAGAACTGAGTTATCCCCGAGGCATGCACTCGCGCGAATAATGGGGTTTACATCCCTATCGATATTCGACAAACCCGTTTTCCTTCCAAAGCTGACAGGCGTGGTGGGCCCCTCGTACGCTCCCGTCGGAAAGGAGGACCTTCGAATGAGAGGGCTCGCGAA
>Ga0302325_10033034_pt1 | contig 10611 bp, 8 predicted proteins | sample Palsa_T0_2_FD_201948 | JGI IMG/M metagenome (GOLD analysis project Ga0302325, IMG submission 201948) | Peat permafrost microbial communities from Stordalen Mire near Abisko, Sweden - Palsa_T0_2 | ecosystem: Environmental > Terrestrial > Soil > Palsa > Peat permafrost | place: Sweden: Abisko...
CGCGCGTAATTAGTGTGCGCACCGACGCGGAGGGCTTGGTCGTGCAGGACTTGCCAAGGTGTGCCGTGCGCCTCGCCCTCGTAACCCCGACGCATCAATTTCCTTCGGGCACAACGATGTCCTTGCCGCGGCGCATGGAGTTACTTCAGTGGGCCAGCGCAAATGACTGCTGGGTCTTGGAAGATGATTACGATGCAGAATTTCACGTCGGCAGCCGTCCGATTCCGGCGCTCCGTGCGCTGGATATCGGCGACCGCGTAATCTATGTGGGCGCGTTTGCTAAGACCTTATCCGCATCGCTGTGTCTTGGCTACGTCGTTTGCCCGACCGCTCTCAGTCGCGACTTATTCACTGCCAAGTTGCTGGATGACTTGGCGTCGCCGGCGATCGAACAGGCCGCAATGGCGGTGTATATTCAAACCCGCCAATATGAAAAACACCTACGTGAGTCACGCCGAGAAGTCTTGGCTCGGCGCCGCGTAATAGTCGATGCGCTGAAACAATCATTGGGATCACGCATCGAGATTGGCCCCCATGACGCCGGTATGCACTTTGTCCTCTGGTTCAGCGATTTGACCTTCGAAGAGCTACCGGCATTCTTGGCTAAAACCGCCGCAGTTGGCTTGGGACTGTATCCGGTCCACCCCTATTACCGTATAAAGCCCACCCGTCCCGGGGTTCTGATTGGGTATGCCGGATTGTCGAGCGCACAACTCAGGACGGCCGTAGAGCTATTTGCGCGATGTTTGACGGGCACGTGATTCGTCGGAATTCCGGCAAGGATTCGCTTTCACGCGAACCTTCTGGCGCGCACACTTTCATTGTAGACGAAGTGACAATGCTTCGGATGGGACATGATCGCGCCGTTACTTGCCAATTGTTCCAATTGCCGCAAAAACGCCCTTGGGGTAACTATGAAGAGAAGCGAGTTTACTGAGAGTCAGATAGTGAAAATTCTGTGCGAAGCGCGCATGACGCCCGTCAATGATGTCGCGAAAAAGCACAACGTCACCGAAGGCACGATTTATGCCTGGCACCGCAAATTTGGCCAAATGGGTGCTGAAGGCGTAAGACGATTGCGCCGTCTCAAGAATGCGCACGCCAGGCGTCAAAGAGATGCTGCAAGAGGGCTACCCGTGTCGGAGACAGTCTCGGCGGCAGCAACTCGCGGGACTGGCAACGGCTGATTGTTCGGCACTAAGTGCTCAGGCGATACTCTTATTCTCGTTGAGCTCGCGGGCCGCCGCGCGGTAGCAGTTCAACCATGTTCGTCAAATTAAAATCTTAACTCACCTCAGCAGACTCGCCAAGGCGGCATCCGTTCGACCCGTTACGTTGGCACAGTGTCAGCGCAATATGATCGAGCAACCGCATCACCACGAGATCCTGATTGCAGGGCGATACCGCATGGCGGCGCGGCACAAGCGTTTCACGTAACAGCACCGCAAAGAATCCGTTCCAACCGTCAACATTGTGGTACGCCTGCGTACCGACCTACCGCTTGCGGTATGCGACCCGCCAAATGGCATCTGCAACGGATTTACTGCGACCGGTGACCTTGTCGCCCCTTTTACGGACCAAGACGGCCGCTCGTGCCGTTTGGCCTGCCTTACAGACGACGCTTGCGCAAGTGCAACAGGTGGTGAATCGCAAGTGGTTACAAAATATAGGTGGCAAGTGGCTATTTGATCGCCGCGCGAACTATTCTATTCTGATTCGCAAGGAAGTTAGCTCCAAAGAGATCGCCGCAGTGCGTGGCTATGATCACCGCGGTAGACGTGAACGCAACAGCGCATAGGCTCGCACGTTCATGACAGGCAGCGAACCGGCATGTAAAGGCTAAGTTTCATGGGAGCAACAATGGACAATCATAAACTTCGACTGGCTATCCGCGTGGCACTCGGTGGTGGATCGCTAGTCGCATTCCTCGGTGCAGCGAACGCGCAGACAGCCCCCGCGACAGCGGCAAACACCGCGCCAAGCGACCAATTGCAAGAGGTTGTTGTGACCGGTTCCCGCATCTCGGTGCCAAACCAAGCCTCCATCAGCCCCGTCACCTTCGTCTCCGCGCTCGACATTCAGCAGACGGGTGTGACTCGAGTGGAGGATCTGCTGAATCAGTTGCCGCAAGTATTCGCGGCTCAGGGCAGCAACATTTCCAATGGATCCACCGGCACCGCGACGGTCAATTTACGCGGCCTCAGCGACAAGCGCACCCTGGTGCTGGTGGACGGCTTTCGCTTAGGACCGGGGGACCCGGCCGCGAGTGCATCGGATATCAATATGATTCCGGCGGAATTGATCGACAGCGTAGAAGTGCTGACCGGCGGTGCTTCATCTGTCTATGGAGCCGATGCAGTCGCGGGTGTGGTCAACTTCAAGCTAAACGATCACTTCGAGGGCGTAAAACTGGTCGCGGACGCCGGTATTTACCAACACCACAACGACGACCCCGATGGCGTGCAACAAGCGATCGCGGCGTCAGGTTTTCAACAAGCCCCCTCGAGCGTCAATCCTGGGGCGCAAAAATCCCTCGCATTCATTGCAGGTCTTAATAGTTCGGATGGCAACGGTAATGCGACGTTTTACGCTACCTACCGCAACATTGCTTCAGTCCTTCAAAGCCAATACGACTACAGCGCTTGCACCTTAGGTTCGGGGTATATAGCGGGTGCCTCCAGTACCAACGGAAAGTTCTACTGTGCCGGTTCATCCACTTCCTATCCGGGCCGCTTCACGGTCGAAGCGATTAATGGCGCGCCGGTAATGGGGGGAGTGGAAAATACCATAGGTCCCAATGGCACGTTAACGCCTTTCACTGCCGCCAATTTATACAACTATGGCGCGCTCAATTTTTATCAGCGACCCGACGAGCGCTACACGGCTGGCGCGTTCCTGCACTACGAGTTCAACGAACACGTTACGGTCTACGCGCAACTGATGTACATGGACGACAAGACGACGGCACAAATCGCGCCCGGCGGGATTTTCACCAACGAATTTTCCTTTAATTGCTCTAATCCCTTCCTCTCGAGCCAAGAACTCAGCACCTGGTGCGGCGGCAACACGGCCAATGACACCACGCTTCTCATCGGCCGACGCAACGTTGAGGGTGGAGACCGGCTGAGTATTCTCGAGCACGTCGATTTCCATGAGGTGATCGGCATCAAGGGCAAGATCACCGATGCGTGGAATTACGACGCCAGCTTTCAATACAGCACCGTGAATGCACCCGCATACGTGGCCAATTACTTTGATATACCCAAGATCACCAACTCGCTGAATGTCACCGGCACCGCCGCCGCTCCCGTCTGTACCGTGGGCCCCCCTTGCGTGCCGTATAACATCTTTAGTTTGGGCGGTGTGACGCAGGCCGCCCTGAACTACCTCTATACCCCCTCTGAGGCTCTAGGCGATGTTCACCAAACCGTGGTGAATGTCAATTTAACCGGAGACCTCGGCAAGTATGCGGTGCAATCGCCCATGGCAAGTACGGGGCTGAAAATAAATCTTGGCGGTGAGTATCGCGATGTGACCTCATCCTTCTTACCCGATGCAGAGGCGCAGTCGGGAAATTTGTCCGGAGCCGGCGGTACGACCCTTCCGGTGAGCGGCGGCGAAATTTCGCGCGAAGGCTTTGTCGAGGCGCGCATGCCGCTGGTCGAGGACAAACCTTTTGCGCAATCCTTGGATATAGAAACCGGCTATCGCTACTCGAGCTACAACTTGGGCTTCGAGACCAACACCTATAAATTTGGCGTCGATTGGTCGCCCGTTCATGATGTGCGACTCCGGGGCAGTTTTTCACGCGCTGTTCGTGCCCCGAACATTGTCGAATTGTTCTCGCCGCGGTCAGTTAACCTCGATGGCACTTATAACTCCGATCCCTGCGCGGGTGCCACTCCCGTAGCCTCTCAAGCGGCCTGCGCACGGACCGGGGTCACGGCGGCAGAGTATGGACATGTGCAGTCAGATCCAGCCGGCCAATACAATGGCTTACTCGGCGGCAGCCCGACGTTGAAGCCAGAGACAGCGCTGACAACCTCCTTCGGCATCGGCTGGACGCCCTCTTTCGTTCCCGGTTTCCGCGCGCAATTCGACTACTACAACATCAAGATCGAAGGCGTGATTCAAGGCTTGGGCGGCACAAATGTTCTGACGCAGTGTCTGCAGAACGATCTACTGTGCGGCTATATCCATCGCGACTCCCTCGGTTCACTATGGCTTTTGAATACTGGATATATCGACGACCCATTGGTCAATAACGGATCCCTATTGGAACGCGGCGTGGACGTCGATCTGAGCTATTCGTTCGACATCGGCTCGCTGGGGAAGATCCGCACCGCGCTCGTGGGCACCTATATCGATCAATATGTCGTCGAGCCCATCGCGAATACGCCGAGCACTGCTTATAACTGCGTGGGATTGTACGGTGCGACTTGCAGCAGTTTTTTTACCGGTACGGGAGTTCCTACATTCCGCTGGCGCAACACGCTGCGTACCACCTGGTCGACGCCGTGGAGCGGGCTCGATGTCTCCCTCGCCTGGCGCTATTTCTCCGCGGTAAAAACCGAGCAGCTGAGTGGCAATCCTAATTTGACGGCGGGCGCCGGCACCATTGCTAACGGCGGCATTTCCAACACCGATGCCTTCATCAGCGCCTACAGTTACTTTGATCTAACTGCAGCGATGAAGCTCAGCGATAAAGTCACGCTGCGTTTGGGTGTCAACAACATCCTCGATAAGGATCCGCCGATCATTGGAGCCAGCACTCTTCCCGGACCGCCTGCAGGCAACGGCAACACCTTTCCGCAGGCCTACGATTCTCTCGGAAGGTTTATCTTTGGCCAAATCATTGCGCAATTCTAGATTGAAAGGCACCGGAGGGGGATCCACAACGATCTCGCTTCCCGCGTTCCAAGAATTCGGGCCGTGTGCTCGATCGTGGCGATAACAACCGTTGCCCTATGAGATGATCAGAGGAGTAGTGGCTGCGCAGGCTGGCCTCGTGGTTGAAACGGTTCCAGCCGCAGCGCTGCCAGACTCATTCTGTCGCACGATGTCTGCACTCATCACGCATCTGTAAGCCAAGGAATAATGGAATGAACCGAAAGGTATGCGCTAGCTTTTCAACTCAAGCCCTCTTCGTAGCCGTCGCCTTGAGTCTGGCCGGCTCTGCGCACGCGCAAGAAGCGAAAGCGCTTTATACCAATATGGCACCGTTGGCCCAGTATTTGATGACGGATCAGAATGCTGAAGTTACTCTGGCACGTACCGCGGCACCGGCCTCCGTCTCAAGCGATGCCAGTGTTATGCTGCTTACGCAGCACGGCTACGAAACAGCGGTGAAAGGCAAAAATGGGTTTGTCTGCATCGTGGACCGATCGTGGATGTCGCCATTCGATTCGCCCGAGTTTTGGAATCCCAAGAATCGGAGTCCGACCTGTTTCAATCCCGCTGCAGTACGGTCGGTCTTGCCGTTTACCATCAAAAGGACCCAGTTGGTCCTGGCTGGCTTGTCCAAAACTCAGATTATCGCGCGCGTCCGAGAGCACCAAGAAATGCCGGCACTCGAACCCGGTGCGATGTGCTACATGATGTCCAGGGATATGTATCTCGGCGACGCGCAGGGTCACTGGCACCCGCATCTCATGTTTTATGGTCCAAAGTCAGATGGCGCCGATTGGGGCGCGAACCTGCCGGGTTCTCCGGTTGTGCTGGACCCTCTCTCAGTGTCTGCGAACTCCCCCGATCCATTCGTGAACTTCATGGTTCCCGTGTGGATATGGTCGGATGGAACACCCGCACCGATACACTGACCTTCTTTAGCGAAATTTTTCGACTCCGGCTTCCCTCGCCTCAAGAGCCATTGAGCACAGTTACGCCGCAAAAGCGGCCATTGTGGCGTTAATCAGTTCCCTCTCTTTGATCTCTGTCCGTTCCCGGTGCGCTTAGCGACTCTTGACTTAACGAATCGTCCTCTCACCTTTGCCTTACCGCGGGCGACCACCGCAGCGTGGGCGGCATGCAGCTTGGCACTAACCGACTCGGTGCCGGATCTCGATTTACGCCGAGCGCTCAAATGCAAGACGCGCAACTCCGACATAAATTTTTCCCACATCTTAGGACCGCCCTCTTCGAGCAATTTGCCACGGATGCCGAGCTCGTCAGTAACTGGGAGGAATTTACACCCCCAGCCCGCCATTTGCGCCAACACAGGCACCAGTTCGATGCCTTGCTCGGTTAGGCTATAGATACCCTTTTGTTTGTGGCTCGGATCACTGGCCCTCGTCATGATCCCTTCTTTGAGCAGTGTCTTAAGACGATCGGCCAGAATATTCGAGGCGATACCCTCGTCGGATTTGTGCAACAGATCCCGGAAATGCCGTCTGTTACCGAACATCACGTCGCGAATGATCAGCAGACTCCACTTGTCGCCTAACACCTCGAGCGTGAGGTTAATAGGGCATCCGGACCTACGATCTGAGCGCACTCATATTCCCAAAAATGTAAATTCTATGCCTGCTGGTGTTATGCAACTGGTTACCGTTTGCAGTGTAAAGCCTTTGGCTCAGTCTACCCGAAAAAGAGGGGCCCCTCTCGATTTGACGGCCGATCCGGCAATCCCACGACCAGCCGTTTCCCCTTCGAATTCTCACTCTTATATAGGGGTCGCTTCGCCCGCGCTTATGCCTAGGCCAAATTTTGCGCGCCGTCGGGGCAAATCTAGATCGTCAGCCCATTTATTCGGATTCTCCGTCTGGTCGAGCCGTTCGGCCGCTGCGCTTCGCTATCCTGCTTCGCTGACGGTCCGGCCACTACCGTTTCACTGCGCTTCCTTGCTTCGTTCAGCCGCCACTCCAGTCGCGGCGCTCGCCACAGTGTTGCTCGCCCATGTAGTGGCGTTCGCCGTATACGGCTCACCCTGCCCTCGCTCGACGACAGCGACTCAGAGGCGTGACTCCGACTCGCCTCACGGACTGCGGGGGGCGCCTAGCCTCCGTTGCTACTTCCGTGTAGCAATCGGCGCTCGAATTGAGGTACCTTCACTACACCTACCTTGGAGACCCCTCTTCGCGCGGCAACGCCGAGCGGTCCGCCCGTCCCTGCTTCGAGCCGCGCTCCGGCTAGCCGTTTTCGCGACGACGTTGCTGCCTTGCCCCCGCAGGCCAGTCTCTTCTTGATTCCGATTGCCTTTACTCCTTCTTATATCTGCTTGTCCTTCTTCGTCTCTGCCGTTCCTGTGCGAGCATCGATCGGGTTATCTTCGTTCACGCGCGACTTATGCAATCAGCTTTCGCGCGGCGGGCGTGCCCGGCATAAGACCGTCGTCGATCCATTCGTCCGCTCCGAATATCGAATGTGATTCGTTAGTTTCTCGCTTCCGACGTCGCGCCACTGCCTAGCGGCGATATGCTGCGCGTCGTCTGGACTCACCGTCTCGACGATCGATTTATTCCACGTCTCATTGCATAAGACCGCTATTGCGTGAACGCCTTGATGAACAATCGCAACCAACAAACTGCCCGAGCCCTTGCACCCGCAGAAGCCCCCGCCCACACCTACCTCAACGTATTCACCGTCGAAGAATACGAGAGCAACGGCAAGACTGGGAAAAAGTGGACAAAAATAGGAGCTGCATTCCCGCACAAGGAAGGCACCGGCTTCAGCATCGAGCTGAGAGCGTTTCCGATCGATGGCCGACTGGTAGTTCTACCGCCGGACACCGACGACGTAACGGCCGCAACGGCAAATAGCTAAACGCTTCCCTCTTAGGGGCCTTTCGAGGCCCCTTTTTCTTGTGGCACTGATTAAGCCTTACTCTTACGACTTCGAGACTGACGCGCACACAAGGAGAAGCGCTCCATTGGTTTTCTGGACGGTGAAAAACAGGAAGTTTTTCTCGGAGCCTCCAGGGAGGGATCTACGGCGTTCAAGAAAACCAATGACGCTTCACCAACGGCGTCCCGGACAACAAATAGATCCGCCCCTCACGGCCATTTGGGGACAAATGTGATTCGAAACACCTGGCGGGAGCGGAAAAATTAAGGTGCTAGTTCAATTCCTTCGGGTAATTGCTTCTGAATTGACGCCAGTCCGCGCTTAACTGCGCCATTGATCTCGGCAGCTGCTGCGTCTCCCAATTTCTTCGACAGAAAATGAATCGCGTCAAGAATATCTGAGTTATGCAGTACTTCTGGCATGACACCCTCTATTGCTAAAAGGGGACCGGGATCGGGCCCGGGCACTTTTGGGTACGCCGGGAAAATCACGAGAGGCCATGTCTGGCGCAGAACAAAATGTCTGGCGATGTCACTTTCGCGAGCGCGGCGCTTGGGCACCTATATGGGGCTGCGGGCAACGCTTCTGAGGCCCGGATTATATTCGACGAGTTGACGGAGCGGTCCAAACTCGGATTCGCCCCCTCCTATGACATCGCGTTGGTTTGCACGGGATTGGGTTGGACAGACCAGGCCTTCGAGCATCTCACTCAGGCTTATAAAGAGAAGTCAGGCTGGATGACTTATTTGAATGTCGATCCTCGGCTCGATCCACTGCGTACGGATGCGCGATTCGTCGATCTCCTGCGCCGCGTGCGATTGGTCTGAGTTCGGAGAAAGCCCAAGTCACTGCACCCGCAGAAGCCGCCCTCACATACCTGAACGTGTGTACGGTGGAGGAATTCGAGTCCAACGGTAAGACTCAGAAGAAATGGACGCGAATCGGCGCCGCCTTTCCTCACTAGGAAGGCTTGAGATTCTCCATCGAGCTCAAAGCGTTTCCCATCGACGGTCGCCTGGTAGTTCTAACGCCCGACACCGACGAAGGTAGGCCGCAAGTAGACCTCACCGTCTACCTTTTTAGGGGCGCTTCGGCGCCCTTTTTGTTTCGCGCCAATCAGTTTGCAATCAGGCGCTCTGTCTGATTCTGGCCCTAATAACCGGAAACAACGGCGAGTCCCGCCATCGCGCCGAAAGTCGCGATGCGAGCGACAAATCACGACTGGATTCCGCTGGCTTTGATTGACTGCTCGGCAAATCAATACTCTAATTGTTATCCGAAAAACATTCAGGGGGACGAGAATGACTCCAAGAAGCGAGCGGGTATCACGCCGAGAGCTTTTGCTAGGAATTTCCGCGCTGCCTTATGCTCTGTCGGTGGCATCAGAAATTCCCGCCTCGCCGCCTAAGGCTCTGAACTTGGCGCCACTTCGCGCTCGCTTCAAAGGCGATCTCATCGTTCCGGGCGACGCTCTCTACGAAACGGCCAGGCGCACGAATAATCGCGTATTTGATCGCCATCCGCTTCTGATTGCGCGTTGTGCCGATACTGACGATGTAGCGAGATGTCTTGATTTCGCGCGTACGCGTTCGCTGCCCATCGCTGTCCGCAGCGGGGGCCACTGCCAAGCCGGCAGATCGAGCTGCGACGGTGGTGTGGTTATAGATTTGTCCCGACTCGACAAGATCGCCGTTGAGCCGGGTGCCGGGCGAGTTTCTTGCGGACCCGGCGTTCGCGTGTATCAAGCGAACGATGCAACGGTGAAACACGGTATGGCGCTACCCCTCGGTATCTGTGGCGATGTCGGTGTCGCGGGTCTCACGCTGGGCGGAGGCTATGGCTACCTCCTCGGGGTTGCCGGACTCGCATGCGATTCGCTGATCGGCGCAGAAGTGGTGCTCGCCGACGGTCGCATGCGCACCGTAACCGAAGAGAGCGACCCCGACTTGATGTGGGCACTACGAGGCGGGGGCGCCAATTTCGGCATTGTGACGGCGCTTCACTTCAATGGATTTAGAGTCGGAGAGATATTCGCGGGGTCACAAATATTTCCTAAAGGCTCGGCTCACGACGTCGCCGCGCTGGTTAATGAATGCGCGGCGAATTTACCCGATGAGCTGACGATGTTTGCCAGTATCACGACACTCCCGGATGGCTTTACCAACCCAGAAATCTCAATGTGCTGGAGCGGCGACGTCCGCCAGGGGCGGCAAGTGATCGACAAATTCACCACCGCTGCGATCAAACCCAGCAAAGATAGCCTCAAGGTTACGAATATCAATGAATTGGTTGGCCGAGGTGAAGGCACTGATGGATTGTCCTGTGTACGTTATGGAGAAGTTGCCGGAAAGCTGTCTCCACAGGTACTACAGACCCTCCTCGATCCCCGGAATCCGCCGGCCGTGGTGCGAGCAGTCACCATGGACGCGCTTCATGGTGCGGCGACACGACGCAAAAAATCCGCCTCAGCGGCGCCCAACTATTCCCCCGGATTTGGGACCGGCTATCTGGTGTTTTGGCAGGACTCCAAGATCACAGCCGAAGCTGTCGCGTGGACCAACTCTGCTTGGGCCGCGGTACAGCCCTTCACCCAGGCCGCCTACGTCAATATGCTGGGTGATGAGTCCGCCGAGCGCGTGAGAGAAGCCTACGGCGATAATTATTCTCGCTTGGCAAAGCTTAAGGCGAAATACGATCCCGATAACGTGTTTCGCTTAAACCAAAATATCAAGCCAGCGTGAGCATCTGGCGTTTTTTTTCATACGGTCAGGAAGCCAAGAAACTCCTTGAGCCTTCGCATCACTCAAGAAAAAGCAGCTTTGTCGGCAT
>Ga0302325_10033035_pt1 | contig 10611 bp, 12 predicted proteins | sample Palsa_T0_2_FD_201948 | JGI IMG/M metagenome (GOLD analysis project Ga0302325, IMG submission 201948) | Peat permafrost microbial communities from Stordalen Mire near Abisko, Sweden - Palsa_T0_2 | ecosystem: Environmental > Terrestrial > Soil > Palsa > Peat permafrost | place: Sweden: Abisko...
GTCAGAACTTTGGGCCGAGCCGTAGCAGTGAGCGAGCGATGGGGATTCAGAAACGAGACGGCAATGCGGGCTCTGTCATGCGCCTTGTAACACATTGAGGGATTTAATTATTCGAAGTGTTTTTATTGCTCTTAATTATTTGTTGGTTTGAATTTATTGCTTGAATAGGATGTAGTTTTGGGGGTCCTACAGTAGTGCACCAGGCACGGGCGTAATATGCGTGATTGGACCAGCCAGTATACGAGTACCGAAGCCATGCTGCAGCTGCATGAACGGCACGACACGACGTGACTGCCTGAGCCTCGTCATCCCTACGAACAATACATACAGTGCATCACATGAGCCACGCCCAGAGATAAGAAACGGAAGAATAGAGAGTGCAGTATAGTAGTGATTACAGGTAGCCATTCAGCTCAGCTGGGCGAACATGACATGATCAACATGCTAGGTACGAAACGCTACAATGACTCAGAACCCTAACGACAAAATTCCATGTCATGTTTCCTTCCTTCCTCCCTGTGACCCCCCTTGATGACTGAATCCTTCCCACTCAATGAGATGAGTATTCCATTCCTGCAGGCGCTGCCTGATATTGCGAATCCTTCCTGCGTATGAGAAAACAATGACTTTTGATGTGCTGCCTGAGCTAGAGCCTTGCTCCTATAATTGCAAATAACATGGAAATTGGAAATAGACAAGAAAGTTTGAAAATAATAATGAATCTCAGATTCAATCATTGAGAAGAAATAGATGAGAAGCCCAAAAATCAAAAAGCATATCCTTCCAAACACCTTGGTATCATTCCATCCCATGCAGAAAAAAATACAGAATTATAAAAAGAAAGAATAAAAGAAGGCTGCAAAAATGGACAACGAAATGACGCGCTGAAGAGAAGGAACACCATGCCCAATGACCCAATGCCGACGCTATGCTATGGAAAACCCGCTATGCAATGCAAACTTTCAATGAAGAGTGTCGAGATCCGATAATCATTCGTGTATGTTGTATTGTGTTTGAGCCTGAGCCCCTTTATGTATCCCTTCTTTGCGCCTTCGATAACTTCGTGAGAATCATGGCATCTGCGCGTATCGTTTCGTTTCGTCGGTTCCTTCGCTTGTTCGTTGGTTCGTGTCTCGTGAGATATGTGGTTGTGTTCTATGAGGATTGGACTTGAGGAAGGGTGGAGCGGACCTTCAAGGCGCGGAAGAAGCCATCAATCGATCGTGGCCGACAAGTAGGAGGGTGAGTTCTGATGGCGGCGCAGAGGAAGTCCTTCTTCGAAATGAGAAGAGATAATGTCTCCAGTCGTCGAACTCGAAGCACGCGAGAGGAAAGATCTGCCATGATGCATAACCCGTTACCGAAGACAGTATGTTTCATCTTCTTGAGCGCCTTGAAGAGTGTCGATGCGAACCGTGGCTTGCTGTGCCATAACCGGAGTCCGAGTATCCATCCCTTGAAGACGACTCTTGTTGTTGTTGATATTGTGAATGTCTCTCACAGGCGTAGCCGACCAGGACCGTTCTCTCTTGTATTGGATGACCTTGCTGACCGTATGCGGCGCACATATCGACATTGTGCTTGTAGTATAAGCAACGGCACACTGAGTACCGCTCAACGACGAGATAGCACATGGTGAGATGCTATGGTAAGATGGATTTGACGTGTAGTGAGGGTATAGCGCGTCAATGGTGGAGCAAGCGGTAGGATTGATGGAAATTATGAAAGGCGCCTGAGATATAGATGGCAGTGAGGTTATGAAATATATTAAGCAGACCGAAAGAGAAGCCTGAGCAAGGAAATTCTAACGAAGGCAGACGACAGAAAGCGAGGTGATGCAAAAGAGTCATCAGAGCTGAGGGATGTGACTGCCTTAAGAACCACTGCGACTTGGCTCAAGGACTTGCCAGAAAAGCATAAGGCAACAGTGACGGGTGGTGGAGGTGGAAGAAGTGCAGAAGCCATATGCAGGAAAATATGCAGGAAGTTATACCAGGTGGGGGGGAAGGGCAGAAGATGAGTCGAGGGTGGAGTGCCTTTAGAGCAGAACAGAGGAATAGAGCAATACTAGTCCAGAGTCTTGCACGTAGGGGCCTTGTCCCGAGGCATCAAGACCCAAACAGGTGGTCTGCCCTCTCATGGCTTACAGGATTAGAAAAAGTCCCCTCGAAGGCTGAGATAGCTCGTTCCATGTGCTGAGTAGGGCCCTCAGCCTCGAGAGCAGTACCTGGCTATACCGGAGACCTGGTCCATTACGCGATCTCGCGGATCATTTAGGTTAGTGCGGTAGCGCGGGAGATGCTAAAGAGGGAACCACGGCGGTGCATGGTGAACAAGTGCATCCACCCTGGCAGGGCAGGCTCCCACATGGGCCTGGCGGACGTTGAGTCCTGGACGCGTTGACTGACAGTAGATGGGTCTACGGTCGAAGCATGATGTGAGCAAGAGCGGGCGTCGGGGAACGAACTAGCGAGCTGCAGGGGGTGAGGACTGGCCCGAGAAAGATCTAGTGCCCGGAGTTGCGCGGTGAGTGGGCGAGCGGCTTGAGTGGGCAGACAATGACAATGCCATGTCGCTGGGAGCGAATGTGGGAGCAGGGTGCTCGGGAAGTTGGGATAGTCGTGGGGAGCAAGTGCGGTTCGTGAGAGGAGCAGACGAGCGAGCAACGAGCCAAGTCAAGTCCATGTCAGCAGCAGCGCTGAAATTAGAACACAGTGATTCGGCTGTTCGCTGTCGTGTTACCCGAGTCCACCAATCTCGCGCCGTGGCCGAACGCAGGGGCTGTGCTTCCACCCCCTGTGCGAGTATGGAAAAGCCATGGAAGCTTGGAAGACCGTTGTAAGTCAAGTACCGGACAAATGAGATTCCCAATTGCATCCCAGCAGTCGAGCGCCTGCGACCAACAGCCTTCTGCGCTTGCTCAATCGGGCATTTCCTGATCTGTTTCATTTCAACGTTAATCTTCAGAAGGACAAGTGCAGGCCGCCCTGCAGGCCAGCCGTATGTGCGCCAATCAGCCCCAGCCAATAGCTTGCGCCCTGCCTGAGGCTCTCTACCTCTCTCTCTGAATATCGCAGCCTGGTCCCTCACTGCAAAATATGCAGTCAGGAGGAGATATGACTCCATTGCCATGCTTCTCAGCTGAGCCAGGTGATGAAACAATTGCTCTGTAGGACTTGCCTTGGCCATCCGTCTTTGGTTGAACTCGGTGAGCGTCCTGAGGATAGTCGACATTCACAATTCCTCTCCATCTGCAAAATAGTGGGTCAAGCGCCGTGTGATGCAAAAAACATTTCTGTGCCTAGCGAGAGGGAAAGGGGAGTGCAGGACTAAGCCGGCAGTGGAAGATCTCCAAATGCGTTGTATCTCAATTGATGTGAAATGTCTTAGGTGCGGCCATATCATAGGCCGGGATACGATTTCGTAAATGCAAAAGTCAATCTCAAGAGATCTCATCTGAAGTGAGTTTCACGATAGATCGTACTCCGTCGTATCAGTACCCTCGGTGGTGCCGGGGTAATCTGCCTTGCCCAAAAACAACCGCAGCCTCGCATCATCGTCATTCGTCGTAAGGCGGCCAATGGCATCCTTGTGGAACAACGTGATCCCGCAATCACCGCGCTCCGCCCCAGCCACACTCTAACCTTTGCTGACTGTGTGTCCGCTTGATGCCGAGCGATAAGTAATTCGGCAACCCCGTGAATCGAAGGCAGCAGTGGAGAGCAGATGCCCATGATGTCCATCTACAGTACATGTGAAATGTCGTCACGGGTGTCCCTGTAATGCAACGCTGCAATGAAATCGGCAATATCAATTTTTTTTTCCACGCTGAGGTTCTGCAGGGCCCACGACGTCGTCAGACGGAAGTGTCGGCATAGGGGAATCTGCGGCTGGTGGGATACGCAATTCGTATCATGGCTAGAGAAGTGGTCCAGACTCCTATCCTGGTGCGAATGGGACGCTTGCTGTCATCAAGATTAATATCGTGCGATCAACTTCATATACATACGGCACGGAAACCTCAGCTTCTTGACCCAGTGGCACGGAGCTGAGGCCTTGCCCGCTTGAAGGAGAGGTAATGGGACAAATTCTGAGGGAATTTTAGTTGTGCGGCTGTTGGGAATGTAAGGATTAAGATGACCAGCGTCACTTCAAACAGCCTGTTCAACGGCCTGCTGAGAACCAGGGCGAGGAATTGTTATTTCTCTGTCTAGCCACTTTTCGCCCTAGATGACTGTGACCCCGCAAGTTGCTGGACAAGTCCATGTAAGGCTGTTTTTCAGCCTCTCAGCTCTCATCCGTCTGACGTTACTTTCATTATGCATTTTAATCGAGTGCCTCCCCTCGGAGAGTTGACCATTCCCAAGATATCGGGCCTTTCCCCCAGTTCGAGGCGCCATTTCAAATACCACAAATCCACGCATTACTCCAAGTCCGTGTGAAACACCTGATCCTAGACGGTGGCATTGCTCAACTCTGGTTCTTGAATAACCAATCAGAATTGGCGTCAACCATGAAATTAGTTATGTTGAACTCGTTCGATCCATTGACAATCTCAGCCATGTGCATATCGCCATTACCGTTACCAGTTGCCTGGCCCATATCTGATCCAGGAGCTACAGACAGCCTCGGAACGTTGAAAAAGTCGAAGACATCGAGGTATTCGAGCTCATTGGGCGCTGGTGTTCTGGCAGGTGTAACACTCGGCATTCGAGATGCCATCCCAACATGTTTCGGCTGTTTCGATATCAAAAAGTCTAGATCGTATGCACAGCGTCTCATGTCTGCAAGAATCTTTACGGAAGACGGTGTTACGCGCTCACCATTGGCAGCAGCTGAGCGTTCCGAGTCTCGGTGCTCATCTAGAACGCGTTGAAGTATGGCCGTATACCGCTCAGCAACAAGCCAGTATCGGCCCATCTCTCGAAGCGTGTCGACGAAGAACTGGATCTGTGGACTGAGTTTGTGCTCAATCGTTGATCCATGAACGAGTAAGAGCCTGGCTGCGACCCATAAAGTGAACGCAAAAGGAGGTCCGAGTTTGGGGAGCATGCCGTTGGAAACAACGAACTCGCCTAGTGCAGCGATGTTTTCAACAGCGCCATGACAACGTTGGCTTGCACTATAAGATGGAGTGAAGATAGGCGAGCGGGTTGTGGGGTATGCGGCTGATGAGTGAAGTCTGATGACAGTGGTATGATATGTGGCTGCAAAAATGTCAACTTTCCGTTTCAATTAAAGATGTATCCGACTAACCATGTAACATAACCCAACCGCAATTGATCGAGTTCTTTCCTCCCGGTTGAAAAAGCTTCGCCATATTGCCATAGTCTGCTGGAAGATCAAATTTCCAGGACGTCAGCGTATTATCGAGCTCCCGGTACTCCCCTTGCCATTGCTCAACGTCGGAAAGCGCGCTGATATCCACAGGCTTCTTGAGGAATTTGTGTATTCGAGACAAGATTCCTAGGATCTCAATGTAATAGGAGAAAGCTCCCAAGTTTTCTGGTTTGTCTATATCATATTCTGTGCGTTCGGTTGTACGGAACCACCTCGTTTGGACGGGTTGATTCTTGTTCCAAAGATCATCCCGGCATGGCAAGGTTCGATCGATTTCTTTCTCGTCTAAGGCAAACTCGAATGCAGTGGCAATAGTAGCATACCGGTCAAGGAGGTACACCATCCAGAAAAGACGTCTCCTCGATTCTTCTTCGATGAAGTTATCAGCTTCGGGTAGGACCATAGCTCGAAGTGTGTAGATTGAAGGATATATCGGAGAGACGGAGAAAGATGTTGTCTCAACTGCAAGGCCTAGTTGGACAACAGACCGCGTGATCAAGGCCAATAGATTCCATCCGGGTGGGCCATTGCTGCTTCCCACGAGATCCAAAGCCAAGATAACCAAGGCTTGTAGAGCTTTGACAGATGAGTTCTCCAGCCCGTACAAGAGAACTTTTTGTTTGGACATGTCGTGGTAGTGTCGTCGCCTGTCTTCTGTCAACCGTTGATCTGTTGAGAACCTCAAGGTTGTTGCAACGATTGCATGCAACAATATTCGATCAGCCTCATCCAAAGTCGATGGGCCAAAGAGAGAATCGAGAGTTGATCGCCGGTGCAAAATTGGACACCAGGTATTGACGTACTTGAAATAGAGGTCTACAAGAGCGTAGAGGAGGTCGTATGGCGGAAGGGCATGATCTGCTGCGAAGTCTGGGGGATTTTGTTGTATGTTGAGACTCGGCGATTCGGGTGGTGGTTGGGTAGTGCTGTAGAATTCAGGTGCTTGGTTGGATTGCATTGATTGGGTGTGGTTTTGGTGTTGTTGTTGCATGCTCTGTTGGAAAACATCGCTGTGTATAGATGGAATGGATGGAGTCTGAGGCATTGGATTTCCAAAATCCATCGACGGATTGCTATTGAAAGAGGCAGGCTTTTGTAGGAAGAGAGCGGTCTCGGCATGTGGAACATGGCTTCGATGACGGGGGTCGGTCGGTCGATAGCCTGGCACGCTTTGTGGGATCTCATGGTCGCTGGGAAGGCTGTTGCTATTGTTCGTAAAAGACGATTCCAGTATTTGAGCATGAGATCGAAGAATGTCCTCTAGCCTGTCCAATCTCTGCTCCAATTCTCGACCATAGCCAGCTCTCAGACCAGGTTTCTTCCGCTCCTTGTATTCGCAGATGGCGCCATTACGACCGCACCAGCCACATGAAGGTTGACCGCGATCGCATTTCACCTAACAGAGTCAGAAGTTGTTGGGTGAAGAAGAAGTATTGGAGACATGAAGAAGTCAGATGGAAACAAGTGTGATATAAATCATGACTGTGAGATGGCTTCGTTCGCTCAGAGGTAAAGGCGGGGGGGTTCCCGCCTTATCGCGAAGACAGAATGTTGAAAACCCTTCATTATTGCAGAAGCAAAGCTATTAAACGAGCTTGGGTGGATAAAAACAGGCAGTATTTGAGATATTTGTCGAAACAATATCGGAATCCAGGAAATACAAGCACAAAACTTGCCAGAATGTCCGATGATCGTACCTTTCTTTGCTTGCAGAGCTCACACCTTCGACGGATAGTTAGCCAGTTCTGAGGTTGATCATCATTCGCAACATCGACATCATCGACATCATCCTCTCGTCCTGGGATTGGCGAAGGAGTGTCATCTTGGAGCTTGTTGACTGTTGAGGAAGTCATTTATGCTTACGATACGGACATAGGCCTCCGCTGTCTTTTGCGGGCCCTTTCGCCATTTTCTCCGCCGCTCTCCTCCTCACTATAGGCGTTGTCATCGTCGGTGTCGGGTTGAGTTCCTCCAGAGCGCATGGAGGCTTGGGGCGAATGTTTGGTATCCATCGGAAGTGGACGCGGCGCGCAGGTCCCGAGCCAGAGGTGTTTCTTTTTCGGTGGAGATGCGGACGAGGGCTCGGTGTTTTAATAGCGAGGTTTGTGGGGGAGAAGCTAGAGGGATCTACCCTTACCCCAGCCCAGTGCCGAGGGGGGTCGGTCTGATCTGGTCTGGTCTGGTCCGGTCTGGTCAGGTCAGGTCAGGTCAGGTCAGGTCAGGTCAGGTCAGGCAGAATGTGAGACTGAGCGCCGAGTGGCCTCTCTCTATCTCCAGATTTTTCTCCTTGCAAAGGACCCTGGCACGACCGGGGTTTGACCGAGGACAGTGTCGAGGACTGCGGCAGGTGAAGATGAGAGACATTTCGCCAATGGCTAGCCAGTAGTCACTGTGAGGGTGCACGCAGCATGGGAGCAGAAGCCGGATGGCTGTGTGTGACGACGGTCAGCATGTGACTGATGGCCCAATGAAGGGCATTGCGTACGTGCTTCGTACTGTAGTATTTGTGGGGGAGTGCGAGAAAGTGGTGTTCTGCATACTGTAAGGTTACCGTGCGAAGCACAGTACTGGTAATACTGTAACGGCCAGGGTACCTCGGGAGCGAGAGAGGAGGAAGGACTAGGCTAGGCCAGGCTTGGCTAGGCTAGGGACAGCGGGGCCGTTGAGAGTGAGACAAGCCATGGCCCGTGAGTGAGTACTGACTCTACTGAGGCCTGCCCACTGCCAGCTAAGCATGTACGGAGTATGGCAAAGTGCTACTGTGCAAAGCGCGACCGTACTTCATCCAAGGCAACGTGGTAATTCTGGTCTAGGTGCATTGTCCGACAAACATCTCGCGGTGCTTTCCTCTGATGCCTCCCTCTTATGCTTCCTTTCCCGTTGTCGAAGTGCCGGGAGCTTGCCGCAGTTAGATCCAAGTCCCGCTCGCGAATCTGTGGCTGCTGTGCGCCGGGCGCGGGTGTTGCTTTTGACCTGAATTTCGCGGGGTTGTCTGTACGAGTAAATAGTGGTAGATCCTCAATTTACTGTACACAGGCCTCACCTCACTCCTACTTTCCCAACACCTTCATGCGAAAAACCAAAGGCAAAGACTTTGAACAAACCGCGAATATGAACTCGAATGTTGAATGTTGAAATTGCGAATTGCTTCAATCTCCCCTTGCCGCCCTGCAGGGTGTGCCGGTTCTTGCCCCCTTCTGTCCACCTCGGCCTTGGGACATCAAGCACCGAAAATGACCCCACCATAGCTCGTTTCTCCCAACCTCGCCTGCCATCCAAGCAAACAAAACAGATGTCGTTCCGTTCGTCAAGGCAGTGAATATATTCCTAGTGCAGCCTTCCTACACATTTCACTTCATCCTGCTATCTCTCTTTCTAGTCTTCTGTCTTTCCTCGAATAAACCCTCTCCTCCCTCATCATGGCATCGACTACAGCTCGTGGTTTCCCCACTATCAAAGCCATCCGTACGTTTGTCGTAGATGGCGTTGGATCCGGAGGTGATTACCACAATGTCAAAGGTGGTCACTGGTAAGTGTTGCTCTGCTATGGAGAGACTCATGCTGATATTCGTCCAGGTTGATCGACACACCTATATCCACGCCGATGTCACGTTGGGAAAAGTACCGAGCTTCAAGAACAAGTTGGGGCATCAATGTTCTGGGTTCCTTCTGCGTTGAAATTGAAGGCAGCGATGGCACGGTTGGATTTGCAACTGGATTTGGAGGTAAGCTCACGTCCCTCTCGACAAGCACCCAAGCCTAATTCTCCAAAGGCCCTCCTGCATGCTGGCTTGTCCACCAACATTTCGAGCGATTTCTTATCGGTGCCGACCCTCGAGATACAAATCACCTTTTCGAACAAATGTACAGAGGCTCCATGTTTTATGGGCGAAAAGGACTTCCAGTTGCAGTCATCTCAGTGATTGACTTGGCTCTTTGGGACTTGCTCGGCAAGATCAGAAATGAGCCAGTATATAAGATGATCGGAGGTGCTACAAGAGACAGATTAGACTTCTACTGCACTGGCCCAGAACCAACAGCTGCGAAAGCAATGGGGTTCTGGGGTGCAAAAGTTCCTTTGCCATATTGTCCCGAGGAAGGCCACAAGGGCCTCAAAAAGAACGTGGAGTTTCTCCAAAAACACAGGGAAAGTGTTGGCCCGGACTTCCCCATCATGGTGGACTGTTACATGAGTCTCAACGTTCCATATACAATTGAGATTGCCAAGGCCTGTTTGGACCTGAATATTAACTGGTGGGAGGAGTGTCTTTCTCCAGACGACACGGACGGCTTTGCACAGATCAAGCGAGCCCATCCTCAACTCAAATTTACAACCGGAGAGCACGAGTACTCGAGATATGGTTTCCGAAAGTTGATCGAGGGCCGAAATCTCGATATCATTCAACCAGATGTCATGTGGCTTGGTGGCTTGACAGAACTCCTTAAAGTGGCAGCCATGGCATCTGCGTACGACATCCCCGTTGTTCCTCACGCAAGTGGACCCTACAGCTACCACTTTGTCGTTTCTCAAACAAATTGCCCATTCCAAGAATACCTCGCCAATTCCCCTGATGGAAAGAGTGTGTTGCCAGTTTTCGGGGATCTCTTCCTCGACGAGCCGATTCCCCTGAAGGGCTATCTTGATGTTTCCCAACTTGACAAACCAGGCTTCGGTTTGACACTCAACCCGGCAGCGAGACTCATTCCCGCACAATATTTGTTGACACCAAACCCAGAGAAGCCTTTAGGAAAGGCTATCGAACCGAAGGAGACCGAGCATCATGGGAGAGTTAATGGCGTGGTGGAGGGTGTCAATGGTTTGACGACTTCATAGATATTCGCACCTTTGGATTTCTAGGACACTTTTCATGATGTGCTTCCAAGTCTTTTCATAGATTTCCTCTATATATCTAGCTATTGATGGTTTCCTGTGGAGTTATAATGCAACAAATGTGCACAGCAATGCCTCTGCTGAAGTGATGACCTGCTCAAATTGTATGGTTTGCCTCCTTAAAACTAATTACGCCTTGAACAAACTATATACTCTCTCCACCTCTATCACTCATTCGCTCATCATACTATTCAAAGATCGACAAAGTTCCCGTTGGCTCTTCTGCTGCATAACAACCACTTTACGCCCCCAATTTCCAGTTCAAGTACCATACCTCCGAATACCCTCCTCCCACCAATAAATAAAAATAAATAAATAAAATAACTATCCACCAATCTCCTCCCCCTCCCCAATACACCCTCTCTCACCTCCCTCACAAC
>Ga0302325_10033036_pt1 | contig 10610 bp, 13 predicted proteins | sample Palsa_T0_2_FD_201948 | JGI IMG/M metagenome (GOLD analysis project Ga0302325, IMG submission 201948) | Peat permafrost microbial communities from Stordalen Mire near Abisko, Sweden - Palsa_T0_2 | ecosystem: Environmental > Terrestrial > Soil > Palsa > Peat permafrost | place: Sweden: Abisko...
CACCGAACGCCGCTCCCGGGCCGCGGCCACCTCCATCTTGTCCTCGCCGGTGTCGGCGTCGGAGACCGCGTGCCCCACGTCGGTGATGTTGACCACGTGCCGGACGCGGACGCCCTTCCAGCGCAGCGCGCGGCGCACCGTGTCGGCGAACACGTAGGCGCGCATGTTGCCCAGGTGCGGGTAGGCGTACACGGTCGGGCCGCAGCTGTACATGCCGGTCACGTCGCCGGACGGGATGAAGTCCGCCACGCGCCGGCCGAGCGAGTTATAGAGGCGAAGCTGATGGCCGTTCGTCACGGTCTCCCAGGCTACCGGCGCCGAGGCTGATCTGGTCAGACCCGGCAGGTGATTTCCAGGCCGTCGGCCTCGGGGAAGCTGACCGACAGGTAGCCATGCGCCGGGTCGCGGACGTAGGACAGGTAGTCGGCCATCCGATCGGCCATGGACACGGTGTCGTCGGCGACCACCAGGGCGCCGGGGGCCAGCCGGGGCTCGAGCAGGCGCAGGACGGGGAGGTAGAGGTCCTTCCAGCCGTCCAGCAGGACGAACCCGACCGGGCCGGGCAGGCCGGCCAGGGTCTCCCGCGCGTCGCCCGCCAGGATCGTGACCAGGTCGGCCAGGCCGGCTTCGGCCAGGTTCGCCCCGGCCTGGGCCACCTTGGCCGCGTTGAGCTCGGTGCTGACCACGCGGCCGGTGCCGTTGTCGCGGACGGCGGCGGCCAGGTGGATGGTCGAGATGCCGAACGAGGTGCCGAACTCCACCACCGTGGCCGGGCGGCTCGCGCGGACCAGGGTGTAGAGGAGCCGGCCGCCTTCGGGTGAGACCGGGATGTAGAGCTCGGCGTAGGCGTCGGCCTGGTCGCGGGCGGACATCCCGGCGACGCCGTCCGGGTGACGCTCGCGGACCGCGGCCCGGTGCTCGTCGTCGGAGTCCGCGGCGTCAAACAGCCGGTCGAGGAGGGGGCGGACGGGCGGCGAGGTCAGGGAGTTCGGCATCGTGCCAGCTTAGACATGGCTCGGTTGCTCGACTTGGGTGCGGCGCTGACAGCGCTCGGTTGCTCGACTTGGGTGCGGCGCTTACGGTAGCAGGATGGTCGCGGCGCTCGCGGTGGGCGGCGTCCTGCTGGCGGTGATGATCGCGACGTCGGGGTACGGCGGCGTCATCCTGCCCCGGGACGCCCGTATCCCCCTTCACTTTGGCTCCCACGAGCACGTCTTGCTGGTCTCCAAGCGCGCGGGGCTGGTCATCTGGCCCGCGGCGGGCGCGGTGGTGTACGGAATCCTGGGCGGGGTCAGCGCGAGCAGCCTGGCCTCGGACTGGGTGCCCGGGGTGCGGGACGTGCTGATGCCCGCGGTGATGGCCGTGGTGCTGGGCTTCCAGGTGGGAGCGCTGGTACTTGGCGCGGGCGGGAGAACCACGCTCCGTTCGGCTAAAAGGGTCTGAGACCTGACCCTGGCCGGGCGGACGGGATCAATGGTGCGGGCCGGGCGGCTGCGTTGCGTCACTGCGACCAATTCCTTATTAATGAGGACGGTACGGGCCATTTGCATTTCGCGGCCGGACCACATCGTACCCGGCGTAATTCGCCGGAGCGCCGCGCGGCGATCGACGGCTGTCCGAGAATGCCGCAATTGCTGTCCGGAGGCGTCGCTGTGCGTGACCGGAAATCGCCTGGACTATCACCAGTGCCTGTTCTCTCCAATGGCGACACGCCGATCAAAAGCGGACCGAATCATCCAGTGCACAGGCGCGGTCAGCGCGGTCCGCCAGAATGCCACAAAGACGAGTCAGACCGAAATGCAACACGCGCTCACCGCTCGATAGATAGACACTAAAGTCGGGAATGCTCGTCCCCGCGAGGCCGATCGGCTAGCCGGGCCCGGCCTGGCTGCGCCGGTCCCGGCTGGCCAGGTGATCATTTAAGGTTCGCACGCCACCGCGGCCACCAACGGTTTCCATACGAAGCGTCGCCCGGCTGAGGCAGCCGGTCCAGTTGGGTTATACCGAATGGCCGTCCGGCATACAGCGTGGCTGTCTCATTTGAGACATCCATGCGACGCATAGGCGACGGTTGAGGCGCCCCGGCGCGTCCATCGGCGTCGGCAGGCCCGCCGACGGGGGCAGGCCCGGGTTGCTGGGGATATGGTCCGGAGTAGCGAGCCCGCTGTCGCCGTCCGCGTATCTAACTGACGCGGTTGCGCATGGCCCGCCCCCGGTCTGCGCAGGCTCACGAAGACGCTGATCAGGGGATCGCCGAAACGCGAGGGCTAACGCGAAACCCAAATGTCCCGTACCCTAAGTGCATGATGGCGAAGTGCGGGCTAGCCCACTGCTACCTCGCGTCACGCCGTCCAAGTCGAGGGGGGTACGATGCAGGAGCGGGACATGGATCCTAGTGTCTATCGCAGGAGGCTGCGGAACACTCTACGAGAGACACGGGAGTCTCTGGGGATAATCCAGGCCACTGCCGCCGCCGAGATGACGTGGTCCGTGTCGAAACTCATTCGTATCGAGACCGGGATGGTCACGATATCCGTCAACGATCTCAAGGCCCTGCTTGGATACTACAAAATCGACGATCCGGAAAGAGTGGCCAGTCTCATCGAGATGGCCAAAAATTCTCGGCGGAGCTCCTGGACTAGCCCTTACAAGGGGATCGCAAGCGATGTATTCCTGACCTATATTGGCCATGAGGATGCTGCGGTAAGAAGCTACAGCTTCCAGCCGATCCTGGTGCCAGGCCTCCTGCAGACCGACGAGTACGCGACAGAAGTCCTGCGGGTCCTGCGCGGATCCAAGGACCCGCAGCGGATTAACGGCCTCGTTGAGCTGAGAATCGCCCGCCAAGAACGGGTATTCAACCGGGGAGATGAGATCCGGCTCAGCTATCTTATTGACGAGTCAGTGGTACGCCGCGTGGTAGGCGGGCCGGAGGTCATGAAGCGGCAGGTACGTCATCTGATTGATGAGTGCCAGCAAGAGAACCTGTCAATACGCATCATACCTTTCGGGACTGGCGTATATCGTAGCATGCGAGTTCCATTTGTCGTTCTCGAGTTCAGCGATCCCGAGGAAGAAGCGGTCTTGTACCTCGAATACCCGCAGCGTGAATCGCTCATCAGGGAGGACAGACCGTTCGAAGACGGTGACACCGGGCCGCAGTCGTCGCCGCCTACGACTCCACCTACCTACCTGGAAATCTTCGCCGAACTCCAGCAACACACATCGGATGAAGAGACGCTCCGGATTCTCCAGAGCGCCTTGGCGGAATTGGAATCTCCCCGGTCCCAGGATCGTCATCTGTCGCCCGAACCTGAACCGCTGGCTGACTAGGCCAGGGATCACAGCTCCGCGCTGAGCGGAGTGGGGCCGACCGGGCTGAAGCTGGTGGACCGCACTCCAGTGACCTGCGGTGGTCGGCCGCCGCCAGGGTCCCACGTCCGTCGGCCATCCCGCAGCAGGCACCGGGCCTGACTCAGCGGACGCGCCTAGCCGCGCTCCGGTTCGGTGCTCATGAAGTCTCCAGGCTCCCTAGATCGAAAATGCCGGCCCGCGCCCCTGACACGAATACGCGCCATTCGCAGGATGAAAATTTCAGGATATTTGAGGGGCTTTGCTTTGAATCTCGTACGAGGACCGACTCGCTGGAGACGGCCACCTCGACGCAGTCTCCAGTACCGCTAGCTGTGCTCTTTCTCCAGGAAAGAGCCATCGCTTGACCGTCAGGCATGTCCGCTCCATGTATCCGGTTCCGTTGGGCACCTGCGATACGATACTCCTGAGGCTCGGGCTTGATCGAGTAACCCCAGAGGCGAGAACCCGGGACCGTCGAGCAAGGCTGGCTATGGGACTGTGAATATCGGCATGTTACGTTACCGATTCATATTGGTAATAAATCGGCGGCCCGGATCCTGTGCGGCGGTGCCCAGCCCTGTCGTAGGTGAGCGGCACGCGAATGGTAGCGCTGGGACTGATTGCGCCCGGGCTCTCCCGGCCGCGCTTCGGCGAGCAGGTGGCGGACGCGGCACCCGCCGGGTCTGCGCCTGCCCTGTATTCGCTGTACCGACTACTCGGAATCACGGCTCGATGTCCTTATGTCGTGAGGCACCGTCGCGACCGTCGGCTGACGAGGGCTTGCGACGCGGGCCTCCGCGAGGGCCCGCGGCCGGCCCTCATCGACGGAACGGTCTGGCTGATCTGCTGGATGTCCCGGTCTGCTTGACGTCCCGCCACTCCCCCTCGGCGCCCGGCAAGGATGCAGGCGGACCTTGCGGGCAGCTTAGCATGAGACGTCAATACGATGCATGCCCAGTGGTGAGCTGATAGCATGCTTTCCAGCATGCAACCAATGAGTCTTAGCAAGATGCTACTAGGCAATCTGCTTATTTATGTTTGACATGTAGCATGATGGAAACCATACTAAAGTAGGGTAGACCGCCGGGCGGTTGGGGGGTAGGGCATGAACTCGCGATCACTGCATGCACCCCAGAGTCCCTTAGGAGCGGGGGCGCATCCGCATGGGCGCATCCGCTGGCTGAGGGTGGGCGTAACACACTCGTGCCATGGAAGGAATTCGTCATGCCTGCAATAACTGCGGATCGCCGCGCCGGATCTCTGGTCGGGCGGTTCGGCGCCCGGTCAGCGGATCACATCGACGTCAACTCAGCCGGACCAGATAGCGACCGCGACGGGCCGCCGGAACGGATCACGGTAAACGTGATCGGCCGTGCCTCGCGCGCCCTAGAGCTGGCGGCAGAAATCACGGGCGACACCAAGACCGACACCGTGAACAGGGCGCTGCAGGTCTACGCCTACCTGGCCCAAATCACCGCTCGCGGCGGGTCCGTCTACGTCCGCCAAGCCGCAGGATCTGGGCTAGAACCGCTGAAAGTGGCTTGAGCCGCCGCCTGGCGGGGGCTCTCATGCTGCGGTTCGCGGTCCGGGTCATCAGGCCAATCGGCGCCAGCCCAGGGCGCCAGATCAGAGCCCGGGAACACGGGGTCTTCAAGCGGCACATCCACGTCGGCCCGGAGTCCGGGAACCTCCCAGCTCAGGTCGGTGTGCTTAACGGTTCTGCCCATAGTCGAGTCCTCGGTGCGGCTGAGCTCAGCGGGGTACAGGCGAGTTTGGTCGAAGTGTATCCCACATCAGCAATACAGGATGCACCGCATGTATGCGGGTTGGCATACTTTACCTTCATTCCCAATGGCGATTGGCAGCCAGCTACTACGCTGATTGACAGTTGCTGTATTGACATGTAGCGTGGAGCGTACGCAAGTGAGGATGAAGGCCGAAGCGGCTTGGGGTGTAAGGGCAGGTCCAGCCCACACGGAGCCAAGGCGCGCCACGGCAGGCCGGCGGCGGCAGGGGAAGGGTATCCGCTGGCCAGCGGAGGGTCCGCGACCGCGATGTCTCGAGGGAAGGAATCGTGCCATGCCCGTAACAGCAACGACCGGCCAGGACGACACCAAGTCCGGCGGGCGGGGCAGCGGCAGCAACGGGCCACTGGAACGGATCACCGTTAACCTGACCGGCCGCGCCTCTCGTGCCTTGGAATTGGCAACAGAGATCACAGGCGACACAAAGACTGACACAGTGAACAGGGCACTCCAGGTTTACGCCTACTTGGAGCAGGTCACCGCCCGCGGCGGGTCTGTCTACGTTCGCGAAGCGGCGGAATCTGAGCTCGAACGGTTGAAGATGTTCTGACCCTCGGGGTCATTCCAGGGACAGGCCGACGTCAGCCCGTTCCGTAGGATCGCCTTCGGTGATCGTGTAGTCGGTGCTCCTCTGCGCCTGAGGCGCCTGCCGCCAGGTCAGGACGGTTCTTCTCAGCCGGGCGAAACGCGGCCTTCTCCTTGGTGCTTCAAACGGGTGCGACGAGAGGTCCGCCCGTCGTGACGGCCTTTCCCGTGACTGATCTGTTGTTGTGCCTGGTTCGCTCATCCAACGTCCTTAAGTTACATACCGCCGCTGACATCTTGCACCGAGTAAGCGAGCGACTTGTCACGCTATGTGTTGCCCCAGATATGAGGCGTCAATGTCGTTAGGCAAGGGACTCAAGAGCGATCTTTCATCTCAGGCAGCTGAGGCCTGATCGCACGGCTAAGCACTAATCTAGAACAACTGTATTGATTTCATACACGTTGTTATGCATATGATAACAGCATCTGGGCCATACGCCAAGCGTACCTGGCTTGGGGCCGCCGTCCAAGGCGACGCGGACCCGGCCCGACGTGCCGGACAACTCAGCCTGCACGGCGCTGGTCGTGAATGGGGCCGGGCGACGTCCAGGTGGGTAGATGGCCAGGCGGTCACGGAACTGGCGCCCTGAATGCGTTTAGCCCGGCCTCCGGGCAGTGTGCAGATCTGGTGTTGGCCTGAAGTCACTCGTGTGGCCGGACGGCGATCACCGTCCGGCCACACGAGTACATTGCTAGGAGCCGGATAAGGCGACCACTCGTAAATGCCGTCGGCGCACGCTGACCAGCTGGCAGCTGGAAAGTCCGAGAGAGGGCGACGACACGATCGGCCAGCCGACGGTGCCGCGTGCGATGTGCTTTTGGAGCCGCTGCGAAGGGTGCGGGGACGACGTGGTACGCGTGGCGGGACTGTCGATGAGCGCCGGGGGCCGGCCCGGCCGGGCCTGGCGGCCCCAGCCCATGGTCATGCAGCCACCGGGCAACGGACCCGGCGTCACGATGGCGTGATGCGCCCACCTGGGGAGCGCGGCACGTCTGCCTGCTGGCTGTCTGCCTCCGGCCAGAACCGGCCGCGGCCAGTTCGATGTCGGGGGCAGGGCCGAGAAGGGGCCGGGACGGTGGCTAACCGACGTAGCGGGCATGCCCAGCGCCCTGACGGCCAGGATTAGCCATTGACATGCTCGGTGGATGACGGGATTTCGCTTTTTGATTGTTGGGCTCATGAGAGACCCTCCACATTAACGATGTATATATCTCTGCTTCCGGGGCTCAGTTGCGAGTCCACAACTGAGCATCGGGTCCGCTGATCGCGATCCCGGGTGAGTCGGGGAACTACCCGACTATCATCAGGCGTTCCAACTCCGCGCCATCTTGCTCTCGCACGTGAACCGAGCCCCCGTCCCGGATCACCTGCTCGAGGTACGCGTATATCTGAAGAGCGCGGTTGATGGTGTCTGTCTTCGTGTCGCCGCTCAGCTCGACGGCGAGCTCGAGCGCGGCCGAGGAGCGAGACGTCAGGTTCACCGTGATCCTTTCGAGACCACGGCCCCCCCCACGTCGTGACCAGTGTGCATCCCGTTGAGTCTCCTCTTCGATCTTGCTTGGCATTTCACCTCCTGATAAGGGCTAGATCCCCCGTCGGATTGGTGCCGACAATCCGGCCAGCCCTGGCCTCGTCGCGTTGCTAGGTCCACGAGCAGGGGCCCGGGCCCGCAGCTTCCGCTGGAGGCCTCATCTTTCGTTGCCGCACGAGATCACCTCCCTTCCCCAGGTCGGCCGGCTCGGGGAGACCTCGACGGCCACCCCGCCGGGCTGAGTTTGCAGGCGCCCCTCCAACCGGCAAGCTCAGCGTGCGAGGGCAACGGATGTACGCCTTACATACGATGAACATGTTGACATCATATGTCTTAAGGGCAGTCACATGTCAATCTATTGATGATCGACGACCGCATGTTATAGTCAAAATTAGAGGATGAGATGCATACATCTGGTGAGGGTGATGACCGTGAGCTAGACGTACGCCCGCACGGCACGTCTCCCGGAGGACGTCTGCCTCGAGGGGTGGCACGGCAAGCGCCAGGCCCGGGAAGCGCAGCACAGTTCGGTCATAAGGGATCAGATGAATCAAGTCAGCAGCGAGATCGACTTGTCGCGAGAACGGCCAAGTCGCCGCTCTCGGCTGCCGGCCCGGCGGCCGACGAGGGCGATCGGAAAGCCCCGGCGACCTCTTCCGCTGTGGGGGCGGAAGAGGCTATCCGTGAAGGTTCAGCTAGCACGGATGGTCGACCTTCCCAAACTCGAAGGCGACCCGAGCTACCGCGCAGATCAGGGACTGCCCAGGCTGGGCCGCGATACGTCCCTTCGAGCGAGGTCGGGTTGGATAGCGAGGCTTCGGCCGAGACGTCCGCGGGCCGCCACGGGCTCAGGCTAAGGCTCGTACCATGTGCATGTGCCTGCCCGGCGGGGCGGCCTCGTGCCCGATTCCATACAGGAAGGTTCCATGAAGATCGACAACAGCCCGGCCCGAGGGATGCGGGACTTGCTGCCCGCTGACGTCGCAGTCCGTGAACATGTGCTTGAGTCGATCATGGCGGTGTACCGGCGGTTCGGGTATCAGCGGATCGAGACTCCGGCGCTGGAGAATATCGACCGGCTGCAGAGCGGCGAGGGCGGGGACAACGAGAAGCTCATCTACCAGGTGCTGCGCCGCGGGCTGCCATCGGAGATCGCGGCGGGTACGCCGCTGCAGGAACTGGTGGACCTTGGGCTCCGGTATGACCTCACGGTGCCGTTGACGCGCTTCTACGGGAACAATCACGCGGCGCTGCCATCGCCGTTTCGGTCGTTGCAGGTGGGGCCGGTGTGGCGGGCGGAACGGCCGCAGAGAGGGCGATACCGGCAGTTCTACCAGTGCGACATCGACATGATCGGTGAGCCGACCGTCCTCGCCGAGACGGAACTGATCGAGGCGACCAGCGAGGCACTGGCGGCGATCGGGCTGACGGGGACGACAATCCGGCTCTCAGACCGGCGGTTCTTGTCGGCCCTGGCGTCGGACAGTGCAGTCCCCCCGGACTCGTGGGACACCTTCTTCATTACGCTGGACAAGCTCGACAGGATCGGCTGGGACGGAGTGCGGGGCGAGCTGGCCGAGCTAGGGTTCCCCCCGACTTGCGTGTCGAGCGTCGAAGATAAGATCCGCAGGCTGGAAGACCTGCCGGCGGGCAAGGTGGCGGGGGCCCTGGCCGACGCGGTCCCGGGGCTGGCGGCTTCGGTGATCGATGACCTGGCGGTCACGGTGTCCTGTCTGGACCGGCTGGCGCTGTCGCGGGAACTGAGCTGGAGGTTCGACCCGACGCTGGTACGCGGGATGGGGTACTACACCGGCCAGGTCTTCGAGATCACCCATCCGGATGTGACCTGGTCGGTGGCCGGCGGCGGCCGGTACGACAAGCTGATCGGACGGTCGCTGGGGAACGACGTTCCGGCGTGCGGATTCTCCATCGGGTTCGAGCGGATCGTGGACCTGCTGGTCCGGCGGCCGTCGCGGGACGCGGTGGCGGTGCTGATCGAGGCTGATGTGCCCCTGGCGGACGCCCTTGAGGTGGCGCGGGACCTGCGCGAACGTTCCGGCCCAGGAAGAGTGGTCGAGACGATACGGCGGAGCGGAAAGTTCGGGGCGCAGCTGAAGCGGCTGGAGGCGGCGGGGTTCAGCGGGTTCGTGCACGTTCAGGTGGAGGACGGCGTGACCGTGCCCGGGGAGGCGCGGACGCTGGGCCGTTCACCGGACGCGTAGGGGCGCCCTGGCGGATCACAGCGGCCGGCCTCGATCGTCGGGATCAACTCCGCGCGAACCTCCACGGTGGCACGACTCGCACTGCGTCCGCCGGGAGAGGTATCGGATGCAGAGATGGAAGCCGAGCAGGAGCGGCAGCGCGCTTATCGCCACCCACTTCGGTGCCCCGATGGCAGACATGGTGCCTACGCTGATACACCCCGCGGCCGCTACCGAGATGGTCTCCATGGCCGACTGCAACGTTGATCGCGTGCCTGCCCTGCTGCTGAACCTGAAGCGGGCGAGCGGCACCTCGGCCTCCAGGCTGACTTCATCCAGTTGCAGGCCCACATCGGCTCGGGCTCCAGGCTCTTCGGAGGCCAAGTCGGTATGCCTTATGGACTTGACCATGCTCGGGGCTCCCGTCGGTCACAGCGCAGCTCGGCCGGGGTTGGCCAAGTTGAGGGCATCGTACCACCGTTAAGCATACGAAGTACAGATCTTGCACGTCCGATGTTGGGTCAACGTGCTGTCATCATACAGTCGACACTAGTATATGAGATGTGTTTTTAACGCACAGAATTTGACACTCGTGAGTGTGATGGACATACTCGATGAAAGCAGGCGGTAACACCAGCAGAGGGAGGAAGGGACGTTGATACCCGCGACAGCTGCGGCCAACCGGGACGCTGATGCGAAGGCGCCAGGTCGTGTCTGGGATCGTAACGGGCCACTCGAGCGGGTCACCGTGAACCTTACCGCTCGCGCCGCCCTGGCACTTGACGTGGCAACCGGGCTGACTGGCGATACAAGGACGGACACCATCAACCGAGCGCTGCAGATCTATGCCTTCCTCAAACAAGTCACGGCCCGCGGAAGAACGATCTATATCGGCGAAGCGGCCGACTCCGAAGTGGAGCGCTTCAAGATCTTCTGAGGTACGTCTTAGGCTGTTGATTGTGGAAGGCCGATGATGACCGAGGGACCGCCGGCCCACGTGGGGCGGGACACCGCCAAGCGGGTGTTCCCGCTGTTCCGGCCGTACCGGCCGCAGGTGGTGTTCGTCGTCGCCCTGATCGTGGTGACCTCCACGGTCGGCATCGTCAACCCGCTGCTGATCCAGGCGGTGTTCA
>Ga0302325_10033038_pt1 | contig 10610 bp, 9 predicted proteins | sample Palsa_T0_2_FD_201948 | JGI IMG/M metagenome (GOLD analysis project Ga0302325, IMG submission 201948) | Peat permafrost microbial communities from Stordalen Mire near Abisko, Sweden - Palsa_T0_2 | ecosystem: Environmental > Terrestrial > Soil > Palsa > Peat permafrost | place: Sweden: Abisko...
CGTGGTGACCGGCGGCGAGCCCCAGCCTGCTTCGGAAGCTAAAGCTGAGGTCGAGCCCGAGGTTCAGCCAGAGCCCGCGGCCGTGGGCGGCGACGAAGCTGACGGGGCCAAGCTGATCGCGCTCAACATGGCACTGAACGGGCAGCCGAGAGGCGAGACGGCGCGCTACCTGAGCGAGAACTTCTCGTTGCCCAACGCCGACCAGCTGCTGGACGACATCTACGCCGGCGTCGACGACCACTAAGGGTCTGCTGGCAGCTTCAGGTGGGCCGCTGCGGAAGCTTGATCCGCTGTCCGGCAAAGATCAGGTTCGGGTCGGCCCGAGGTGCCTGGCCGCGATCGCCCAGCGTCAGCAGCGTCTGGACGAGCGCCCGCTGCGCTCTCTGACCTGGGAGAATCCGGCCAGATCGGAAGGGGACACAGACGGCGTGCTGATGCTCTACCGTGTCGACTACCACGACCACGATTCCGAGCGCCCGGGTCAGGTGGACGTCATCGTCCCAAAGAACCGCCGACCAAGGCTCGGGAAGACCAGCCCGCGCATGGACAGCCGACTGCCTTTCCTTTCCCTGGAGCCCTCCCGACCGCCGCGGCGCCGGTCGTTGGAGTCGCCGCAGCATTGCTCCGTGAGCCGACCCCCGGAGCCGACGGTGGCGAGCTGATGGACCGCGCCTACGCTCTCTCGAGGCAAGACGCCGCGGCCAAGGCGTTGGTGGCCGTGCACAGACAGCTGATCAAGCATCCCCGCACCCATCGGCTGCTGATCTCGACCTACACGCGCCTGATCGGCGAGAAGCGCGCCAACCGCGCGATCCTGCCGCTCGCTCGTCCGGGCGACTGCGTATGGGACATCGGCGCCAACGTGGGCTTCTACACGCGGCAGTTCCTCGATCGGGTGGGGCCGTCGGGCCATGTCGTCGCGATCGAGCCGGTTCCGGCGCACGTCGATCAGCTCCGGCCTCTGGCGCAGGCCGATCGTTTGACTCTCGTCGCAGCGGCGCTTGCCCGAGCCGAAGGGAAGATGGCGTTCGTCGTTGACGGCCAGGCGAGCCACCTCGGAGACGCTCCCGAAGCGCTCATCGTTCGGGTCACGCGCGGCGACTCGCTGCTCGACGAGGGCGTGCCCGCACCGAGTCTCGTCAAGATCGACGTCGAGGGGTTCGAAGGCGAGGTCCTTGACGGCTTGCCGGATGCCCTTCGGTCGGCGCGTGCGGTCGTCGTGGAGGTGCACATCGCGGCGCTGGTCCGCCGGGGCCTGCCGGAGGAACCGATCCGCATCCTCGGGCTCCTCCGCGACCAAGGGTTCTCGGTCCGATGGTTGGACTCGTCACACCTGCTGGCGAGCCGCTAATGGATGCCTCCGTGCCGGCAACGCCGCCGAGCCGTGTGAGACGCTGGCAGCTGGCAAGTCTGGTCGCTCTCCTTACTCTTCTGTCCGCGGCGCTGATTTTTCTGGCTCCGCACGGCGTGTTCCGCTTTGCTGCTGCGTCTTTCATCGTCGTCGCTGGACCTGGTCTGGCCTTCGTGCCCCTCCTTGGACTGAAAGATCGCGCGTTGAATGCGGTGCTCGTTGTCTTGTTGTCCTTCGCGGTCAATGTCTGCGTCGCGCAGGCGGTTACCTATATCAAGGCCTTCTCGTGGAGGCCGTGCGCATTAGTGGTGCTGAGCCTGACTCTTATCGGGGTCATGATCCAGTTGGCCCGGACCACGAACGTCCGCGGGAGCTGACTATCACCTTCCCGCTCGTAGGCGCGATCGCCTCATCCTGGACCGTGGCGACCATCAGACCTGCCGCACGCTACGGGCTCGTTCTGACCGCCCTCTCGGTCGCCCTGCTCCTCGTCATCCAGCTCGCGGACCTCCGCATGTTCGCACTGTCAGTGTCGGTTCGTAAAACGTTGCGGCGTTGTGCGACTGCCCTGTGGGCGGCCCTCGTGCTGCTCGTGATCCTCCGATTCGTGGTGATACATTGAGTCCGCCGATCGGGAAGCTCGGAGCGTACAGGATGTCACGGATGTCACTTTCGTTCAGCGTAGTCATCTGCGCCTACACGCAGGCTCGGTGGCTGCGCCTGCTTGAAGCCGTCGCCTCCGCGAAGGCGCAAAGCCTCGAGCCGCTTGAGATCATCGTCTGTATCGATCACAACCCGGAACTCGCCGAGAGCTGCCGGGAGGCCTGGCCGGAGGACACTGACGGCGTCCGCGTCATTGAGAACCGCTATCCCGGACGACTCGGGTCCGCGAGGAATACTGCCCTCGAGATCGTGCGGGGCAGCGTGGTCGCGTTCCTGGACGATGACGCTCGCGCGGGGTCCGATTGGTTGCTGCGGCTGGCCGAGCTGTACGACAGCGATCCCCGCATCCAAGCCGTTGGATGCTCGCCACGGCCGCGTTTTGAACGCGACCGCCCGACCTGGTTTCCCTACGAGTTTGACTGGGTCTTTGGTTGCGCCTACCGTGGACTCCCCACCGAAAGGGGGTCCGTGGGCCGACTCATCGGCGCGGCAATGTCTGTGCGCAGGAGCGCCGCCCTCGCGGTTCGCGGCTTCCATTCCGATGACCATGACGACATGGATCTCAGCCATCGGCTCATTCACCACTACGGTCCGGAGAGCGTCGTATACGATCCGTCGATCCGGGTTGCCCACTATGTGACGGCAGAACGACTCACGTGGTCGTATTTCTGGCGCCGGTGCTTCGTGGTGAACCGCGGCAAGGTGCTCGCGTATAGAGACATGGAGGAGGCGGGGAATCTGAACGCCGACGTGGCGTTTGGTCGGTCGATCCTCCGCAACGCCGTGCCGCGCTACGTGCTTGCCCCGCGTGAGCGGCGCCCGCTCAGTGCCGTCGCCAGCATCGCGGGCATCGTGCTCGCCGGTCTTGGCCACCTCGTCGGCAGGATCTACATCCGCCTCGGTTTGACCCAGCCGGCGGCCACCCGAGGCCTCGATCGGCCTTCCGAAGCCTCAGCCGCTGCCGGCGCTAAAGCAACAGCGTGACCAGAGTACTGGTGATTGGTGCGGGTCCGGCGTCGGCGGCCGTGGCCCTGGCAGCGACGTCCGTAGCGCGCACTGAGGTGGAGATCCTCGATCTCGGTGAGCGCCTCGAAACCGACAAGCGGGTCGCCCTGAATCGTGCTGCGACGCTGAAGCCCGATGATTGGGATGAGTCGATAAGCCGAGAGCTTGCGCAACCGCCGTTTTCCGGAAGCCGTCACGAGCTGCCGCAGAAGCTCTTGTTCGGCTCTGACTTCCCCTACCGCGACAGAGGGCAGCTCACCGCCCTGACGGCTGCCGCAGGCGCCAACGCCACGGCCGTCTCGGCCGCCTTCGGTGGTTTCTCGAATGTCTGGGGCGCGCAGATCATGCCTTTCAGCCGGGCCACCATCGATCGTTGGCCGGTGGACTATGAGAGGCTATTGCCTCACTACACGGCCATACTCCGACACCTCCCATACGCCGCCGTGGATGATGACTACAGCGAGATCGTTCCCCTCCTCGCCACGGCTGCCGCGCTTCCTCGGCTGTCACCGGCCGTCGCTCAAATCCTCGCGCGCTATTACCTGCACCGAGACGCGATTCGGCGGCGGAACGTCACGGTCGGCCAAGCGCGACTGGCACTCCACGCTCCGCACTGCATCGAGTGTGGTCTCTGCCTGACCGGTTGCCCATACGGCCTCATCTACTCGGCCTCAAGAACGCTGGATGATCTGATCGCAGCGGGCAGCGTGAGTTACCGGCCCGGGATGCTCGCTTGCCAAGTTGGTGAGGATGCCGACGGCGCTTGGGTGAAGGCGCGTACCGCGGACACCGGTGAGCTCACGACGTTTCGAGCTGATCACGTGTTCGTGGCCTGTGGCGGCATCGGCAGCACGCGGCTGGCCTTGAACTCTGCCCGCCTTTCGGTAAACACGGCGAACCTGCTGGAATCGGTGCAGGTGGTTCTTCCCTTCCTCTCAGCCCGTCCGCAAGCGGACCCTCGGACGCTGAGCACCTTCACGCTGAACCAATGCAACATGCTGGTGTCATACGGGCGTCCCGGCCTGGATTTGGCGCAGTTTCATCTTTACCCATATAACTCAGCGTTCGACGATGCGCTGCCTGCGGTGGTGCGCCGCTGTCCTCCGATGCACCGGGCCATCTTGCGACGAACGATCGCCGCGCTCGGCTATCTTCCATCGTGGGATTCTCCGGGTATCCGGCTCGATGTCGGTCGGCGTCATCCGGACCGACTGCCCGCGGTGTCCCTGAGCTCGACGCCGAACCCATCGACCGCCGGTGTCCTACGGCGCGTCTTCGCTCGCGTGCTGAAGGTCGCCCCCGCGCTCGACTTGTGGCCCGTCCTTCCCGCCGTGCGCATCTCGGGCGCCGCCAAGAGCTACCACTTCGGCGGCTCCTTCCCGCACGTGGACGGGAGGCCGCGTGCGGGCGCCCTGGAGACGGACACGCTCGGACGATTGGCTGAATGGCGACGCATCCACATGGTAGACGGTGCCGTGCTGCCGTCCGTGGCCGCCACCACGTTTACCCTCTCGGTCATGGCCAACGCTCACCGCATTGCAGCACACGCGCTGGACCCTCGGCTATGAGCGGACTCGTGGTGGCGATCACCGGCTCGCAGGGCTACGTCGGCCGACACATCGCCCGAGCGGTCACGGAGGCGGGGCACGATGTGGTCGCGCTTGACCGACATCAACCGCTCTTGGGCGATTGGCGGTTCTACGAGCTCGGCGGGGCGCCTGACGCTCAACTGCTGCGGGGAATCCATGTGGTTGTGCACTGCGCCTATGACATGTCGCTGACGCGAGCCTCCGACATCGCCCGTGTCAATGTCGGAGGCACGCAGCAACTGCTGGCGATGGCGGCGAGTTCGGGCGTTCGCTTCTGCTTCATATCGTCAATGTCCGCCTTCGCCGGCACACGTCAGCTCTACGGACGCGCGAAACTGGCCTCGGAGCGCGACGTCCTCAGCCGTCAGGGGCCGGTCCTGCGCCTCGGGCTCGTGTACGGAGGAGAGCAGGGCGGGATGGTCCAAACCCTCGGGCGTATCGCCCGGCTGCCGGTAATCCCCGTGATCGGGGGGTCGTGTCGGCAGTTCACCGTCCATGCCGGCGACATGGCCGCCGCCGTCCTCAAGGTGATCGCCGGCGCCTCCGTGGCCGACGATGCCGTCGGCCTCGCACATCCCGTTGGCGTCAAGTTCGCGGATATCATTCGCGCCCTCGCCGCCGAGCATGGCAACCAGCCCGTGTTGGTGCCGGTTGCGTGGGCTCCCGTCTACGCAGCGATGCGTGCCGCGGAGCACATCTCCCTCCAACTTCCGATTCGAGCCGACAGCGTGCTCGGCCTCGTCCGCCCTGCCGCGCAGGTACCCAACTTCGACGTCTGGTCGCGCCTAGGAGCAGAGATACGGGCCTTCGACACGAGCGCTCTGAGGCCCGGCAGTGCCTAGTCCGGCTACCCCACAAGTACCGGCTTTACCCGCGAGCGAGCGCGCGGCCCCAGCCGTGGTGGAGGCCGAGACCGTCCCGCGGAAATCGGCCTCGAGGCAAGCCCGCAACATCGCGGCAGTCGTGGCCCTCGCCACTTCCCTCACGGCGATGGTGACCGCGCAGAAGGTCGCACCAGCGGCGATTGGTGGCTACGGGCTGATCTCTGTGGTCCCCTTTCTCGTATGGATCGCGCTCGCCGCGCTCGTCGTGAGCTTCGCCCTGCATGTCTCTGCTCCGACGCTCAGCACCCCACGCCTCGGCCTGCATCTCGTCGCCTGGGTGCTGCTCCTCCACGGCCTGCCCGGCTTCCTCGAGCACGAGCCGCCCTTCCCAAGCGCGTGGATAAGCGCCGGATTCGTCAACGCTTTCATACAGCACGGGCATCCCTATGACCTGGATGCGCGCTTCTTCTGGCCAGGCTTCTTCACGACCGCAGGAGCCTTCGTTGGCATGAACGGGTGGAAATCAGCGCTGCCGCTGCTGCGTTGGACGCCGGCGATAAGCAATCTCTTCTACGCGCTCCCGATCTTCGTCCTCGCGAAGCTCTCGCTCCGCAGACGAGAAGCGCCGTGGATCGTCGTCTGGCTCTTTGTGGCGCTGAACTGGGTCGGGCAGGATTACTTCTCCCCGCAGGGCTTAGCCTACTTCCTGTTCCTGGCGATCCTCGCCGTCTTGGTCGCCACATTCTCTCAGACGGACCCCTGGCAGGTCCCGCAGGCCCGACAGGTGAGCGCCTGGCTGCAGCAGCGGCGCATAGCCGCGCGCTGGTCGCCCGGGGAGCAGGTCTACCTGCCGTGGTGGTCCCCGTCTGGGATGAGTCTCACGGCGGGGCAAGCCGCGGGTGTCCTCGCGATCATCTTCATCAGCGCCGTAGCCATCACCATGGTGCACCAGCTGACGCCGATCGCCCTTGCGTTGGACGTGATGGCGCTGGTCGCCGCACGACGGTGTCGGCTTACGTTCTTGCCAGCGATTTTGATCCTCCTGATCGTCGTATGGCTGAGTTACGCCGCGATCGACTACTGGGATGGCCATCTTACCGCCCTCTTTGGCTCCGGTGGCGCTACGACGGTCTCCACCGGGCTCTCAGACAGGCTTGCCGGCTCCGACTCTCATCTCGTCGTCGTATACATCCGAGTCGTGTTCGCCGTCGGAGTGTGGATAGTCGGGGCCGGCGCCAGCGTGTGGTCAGCGCTGCGGCGCCGTCCGCTCGACCTCACTCTCGTACTCCTGGCTGCGGCGCCATTCGTATTGGTCGTGCTTCAGTCCTACGGTGGTGAGGTGCCGCTACGGGTGTACCTGTACACCCTGCCCTTCATGATCTGCCTCGTCGTGGACGCGGTCTCAAGAAGCGCCGTCCGATGGTCGTGGCGCGGCATCGTCGCGTTCATCCTCGCGACGGCGCTGATCGTGCCGTCCTTTTTCGTGGCCCGCTTCGGAAACGAGACCTTCGAGCAGGTTCGACCCGATGAGATTGCTGCCGTGCAAGCGCTCTATCGCTTGGCGCCGAGGGGCTCGACGCTGACAGCGATGATGGTGAACGGCATTACCTGGCGATGGAGGAACTTCGCCGATTACACGTATGACGACAGTTCGGATATCACGACGCCCGCCGGCGTCCTCCGCGAGATCGGGAAGCACACCGCGCCTGCGTTCCTCATCCTGACAACGGGACAGATCGCATACGCGGTCAGTTCATACGGCCTGCCTGCGGACTGGGGCACGGTGATCAACCGGCAGCTCGCGGCGTCCCGCGACTTCAAGCTCGTTTATGCCAACCCAGACGCACACATCTACCGCGTGCGGTAGCGGTTCGCTCGACGCACAGGCCGGGCGGCCAGGAAAGCGCCGGTGAAGCTCGACCAACCACTATTGTCGGCACTGAGTGCGGAGCTTCCAGGATCGGAGGCCCAGCCGTCGTGACTCTGAGTGACACCGTAGTCCCACTCGAGCTCGATCGCCGGAGACGCCGAGGACCACGAAGCCATCAGATCGGTGAGGTAACTCCTGCCTCCCGTGGTGTTCACCGTCGCATCCCAGCCGAACTCGCCGATCATCAGCGGAATATTCGCTTCTTTCGTGAATTTCGTGTACGGGTAGATGTAGTTCGCGAGTTGGGCCCGCGCGGTCGCTTCGCTCTCGCCGCTGATCGGATAGGTCCTGTATCTCGACTCTCCCGCGTTGACTTCCCAGCCACCGTTGCTGTCGTTGTAGACCTCCCCGTCATACTCCCGCCCGTCGCAACCATCGGCCGGAGAGCCTGGGTTGGCTGCCGTCCAGGCGCTGGTGCATCCCACCAGATAATCGTGGAAGTCGAGGATGATGTTCCCGCCGACGGAGTCGTAGGCGTTTGGGTTACCGTTCGCGCACATGGAGCACTGGTTGGTCTGTCCCGGAAGGGCATTGAAGATCGGCGTCGCGGTCGCGTAGGCGTACGCCACGAAGCCGATCCACTGGGGCGCGTAACCACCGGTGCCTCCCGGCCCGCGGATCCAGCTGAGCATCGTGGACTGATCGTGCTCCATGATGGTGTTGGAGTTGGCGGGCGGCGGTTCGGAGACTGGAGCCGGCTCGTTCAAGCCGAAACCAACGACATCCGCGGTGTACTCGGGACTCGATGTGCTCCCATACCGACCCGCCAGAAACTGCGTGATCCATTGCCCGTGGCTCATGTAATCGTCGAACTCGGTGGCGCCGCCGCTCGCACACGCGGGTATCCGTCCAACATTCAGGTGTAGGTCGAGCTCGGTATAGATGCCGGCGGCACGCGCCCACGCGAGCTGCTGATCGATCTCGGCAATGTAGGTCTGGCCGGTCGCAGATAGGGCAGAGCAATCACTGGATTGAAGGTCGTCCCAGAACAAGACCAGGCGCTCGAATTTTGCTCCCTTTGCCGCGATCGAGTCCATGGTCCCCTGGGACCAGGGGCCGATCTGGATGCTGAAGCCCTTCATCACCGGAAGGGTGCAGCCGTTGGCGTCAACGAGAGTCCGACCACGGGTGTGCAGGACGGAGGGAAAGGCGGTACGAGAGCAAGGTGACGTCGACCGTGACGCCGCCAGCGCCACTGCGGCGACCGCGTCGAGCGCAACGATAACCGCGATAACTCTGATGATGGCGGATAATCTCATCTTTCGATGGCGGATAATCTCATTTTCGGCACCATCGACGGGCTGGTCGCGAGTCTCCAAGACGCGACCGGTGAGTCGACGTTTGTTCAGGTGCGTGACCGCTCAGCGCTCGAGACCCGTGCGATCTACCGCACGCGCCGAGCAACCGGGGACTGACATCGGGCGACAGCCGTCCGGCAGCCCAGTTCGCAGACCTGTTCACGCGAGCGGCCCTCCGCTGGGCAGTTCCGGCATAGTCGGTGGCAGCGCGGGCGGCGCGGGAGCCTGAGCGCCCGGCGGCACGGGTTCCGGCGTGTCCTGCGAGGGGCGGCGCAGCACGCCGATCACGTGCCAGACCGTCCCGCCCGCGACGACCGCGTTCGCGACAAGCCACGCGACGCCCACGCCCGCAACACCACGCGAGGGAGCGAGGGCCGCGACGAGCACGACCACCAGCACGAAGGTGGCGGCTTGGGTGGCAAGGATCCTCGATGCTCGGCCTTCCACTCGGAAGATCGCCATGTACATCCCAGTGATCGCCCGGAACAGACTCGCGAGCGCTATCCACCTGAGCAACGGCGCGCCGTGACGAGCGTACGCCGGCCCGTACAGGGCGAGGATCTGGCTCGCTCCCGCGGCAAGCAGGACGATGCCGACGATCAGCAGCCAGCCGAAATGGCGCACGATCTCCCTTGCGAGCTCGGGAACTCGAGCCTCGGCGAGCGCTCCCTCGACGGTGAGCGGCTGCATGACCAGGACGAACAGGGTGTCGAAGGCGACGATGAGCGAGAACGGCATATAGAAATACGCGCCCGACCTTCCGCCGAGGAGGGCGACAACGAGCACCGGAAGCAGGCCAATGGAGGTCTGCATGAAGATCGAGGCGGCGTAGTCCGTGGCCAGGAACCTGAGCAGCCCGCGGAGCCCGAACCGCTCGACCGGCGTCAGCCCACCCGCGGGGGCGATCGGCTTGCGCAGCACTCGCAGGAAGATGAACAGGTTGACAGGTATGACGAGGGCGACGACCGGAGCGTTCCAGGCGATGAACACCGGAGTTGCAGAGGCGATCGTCAGCATCACCGGCAATGCAGCGATCTTGAGCACTCCGAAGATCGCGTTCTCGAGCGGCACCCACACGGCGCGTCGTGTGGCGGTCAGGACTGCGTCCTCGAGCGCGAACACCCCCCAGACGACGACCGAGGCGACGAACAGGAGCCCGAGCGCGGGCCGGCTCGACAGGAAGCGGTAACTGTGCGAGGCGGCCGGGGCGACAAGCACGAAGGCGGTCCCGCCGAGCACTGACACCACGCCGGTGAGCAAGTACGAAATCCAGACGACGCGTTCCGGGCGGTAGCGGACGATCGGTAGGAAGCGCGGGATCGCGGTCCCGAGGTTGAGCTGGCAGATCGCGGACAGTGTCGTCATCGCGGCTACCAGGGCGGCGTCGCGGCCGACCGTCGCGCTCGGGAAGATCCGCGCCGCCACGACCCAGAACCCGAGACCGAGTGCTGACGTGAGGACCACGTTGAGCGCGAGGCTGTATGCGCTCTTGAGGAGCGCGGTCGACGAGTGCGTGGGTGCCTGCGTGCGCCGAAGGCGCATCACCGCTCAACCGCGGGACGGATCCCCAGCCGTACCGCGCAGCGGCGGTAGGTCCGCCAGGCCCGCGTCTGGAACCGTTCGGCCTGGGGTGCCGGAGACCGCCCGCTTCCTCGGATCCACGCCGAGATCTCGGAGGTCGTGGTGGTCGCCGTGACGGTGAGCCTGGCGATCCGGAACGGATCTCCCTCGGGGTTGGCCAACGCGTTCATGACCGCGCAAGCCGAATCGTAGCCGGCCATGCGCACGAGACGCCGCACGTTCGCGCTTGAGTAGCCGTGGGGATAGGCGAAGGTGCGAACTCGTTGTCCGAGCGCGGTCTCGAGGGTCGTCTTGCAGCTGATGATCTCCTCGGACGCGCGCCGAGCCGGAAGCACGTCTAGCTGAGGATGGCTGTGGGTGTGCCCGCCG
>Ga0302325_10033039_pt1 | contig 10610 bp, 6 predicted proteins | sample Palsa_T0_2_FD_201948 | JGI IMG/M metagenome (GOLD analysis project Ga0302325, IMG submission 201948) | Peat permafrost microbial communities from Stordalen Mire near Abisko, Sweden - Palsa_T0_2 | ecosystem: Environmental > Terrestrial > Soil > Palsa > Peat permafrost | place: Sweden: Abisko...
CCACGACGGCGAAGGCGGCGGCGGTCTGCAGGGCGCGGCGCAGGTCGCTGGCGTAGATCGCGCGGATCGGATGGTCGCGGAACCGCCGCGCGGCGTCCGACGCCTGGCGCAGGCCGCGCTCGGTCAGCTCGGCCTGGTCATGCTGCCCCTGCGCCAGGCCCGCGACGTTCCAGGTGGACTCGCCGTGCCGGACGAGCCAGAGGGCGGGGGCGGTGTCCTGGTCGGCGGTTGCCCCGGTCGCGGCGGCCTGGGCGGGCAGGATGAGCGGTTCCATGCCAGGCAGCCTGCTCACGCAATGTTAAAGAACGATGAAAATGTAAACGGATTCAGCCGACTCTTAAGAAACTCTAAAGGTATTCAGGTTGACTGCTCTCTATGGAGACGAAGGTGCTGGTCGTTGACGATGACCAGGATGTGCGCGAGTCGCTGCGCCGTGCCCTGGGTTACGCCGGCTACGAGGTGGCGACGGCCGCCAACGGGGCGGACGCGCTGCGGGCGGTCGCGCGCGCGCCGGTCGACCTGATCATCCTCGACGTGCTGATGCCCATGCTCGACGGGCTCGGCGCCTGCCAGGCGCTGCGCGACCGCGGTGACGATACGCCCGTCCTCGTGCTGACCGCGCGGGACGCGGTCGATGACCGGGTGGCGGGCCTCGACGCCGGCGCCGACGACTACCTGGTCAAGCCGTTCGCGCTGCGTGAGCTGCTGGCCCGGGTCAACGCGCTGCTCCGGCGCACCCAGCCGCCGCGCGACGTGCTCGGCTACGCCGACCTGACGCTTGACCTGACGGCGCGGTCGGCCCGCCGCGGCAGCGCCGAGCTCAGCCTCACCAGGATCGAGTTCTCCCTGCTCGAGCTGCTTGTCCGCAACGCCGAGCAGGTGCTCAGCTACGACCTCATCTCCGACCGGGTGTGGGGCTACGGCGAGGCCCCCGCCTCCAACGCGCTGCAGGTCTTCGTCGCCTTCCTGCGCCGCAAGCTCGAGGCGAACGGCCGCCAGCGGCTGGTGCACAACGTGCGCGGCGTCGGCTACGTGCTCCGGGTCGGCCCATGAGGGTCCGCCTCACCCTGAAGGCGCGGTTCATCCTCGTTGCGGGGGGCGCGGTGGCGGCGGTCGCGCTCGCCATCACCGCCGTCGCGTTCCTGGCGATCCGCACCGACCTGCAGAGCCAGGTCCGCCAGGAGGTCGCCGCCCGCGCCGACAGCGTCAGGCACCAGGCCGCGCAGTACCACGGGCACATCCCCGACGATTGGGTGCCATCGCACTCGGCCGGGGTCGGGATCCTCACCTACACGCAGGTCATCACGGAAACCGGGGTCGTCTGGGCGCCAGCGGGTGACCTGGGGCTGCTCACGCCGAGCGCCGCCGCGCTCGGGGTCGCGGCCGGGCAGGGCGACTCGTTCTACTCCGTCGCCCGGATCAACGGCGTCAGCGCCGAGGTGCTCACCGAGCAGATCGCCCCCGGCCTGGCCATCCAGGTGGCCGACCCGCTGACCGCGACCGACCAGGAGGTAGCGGCCGTCGGCACCACGCTGGCGGTGCTCAGCGTGGTCGGCGTGCTCGTCGCCACCCTGCTCGGCTGGGCGGTGGCCAGGGCCGGGCTCGCGCCCGTGACCCGGCTGGCCAGCGTGGCCGAGGAGGTCACGCTGACGGGCGATCCGGGTAGGCGCGTCGAGGTGTCGCGCCGGGACGAGCTCGGCCGGCTGGCCACGTCGTTCAACGCCATGCTGAGCGCGCTGCAGCGGTCGCTTGACGCGCAGCGGCGGCTGGTCAGCGACGCCAGCCACGAACTGCGGACGCCGCTGGCCAGCCTGCGGCTGAACGCCGACCTGCTCGCGGCGCACCCGGACATGCCGGCCGCCGAGCGCGCGGAGGTGCTCGACCGGGTCACCGGCCAGGCGGCCGAGCTCAGCCGCCTGGTCGCCAGCGTCACCGACCTGGCCAGGGGCGAGCCGCCGCCGAAGGACCAGTCGCGGGTCCGGCTCGACACGGTGACGTCCGAGGCCCTGGACGCGGCCCGGCGGGACTGGCCCAAGACGGAGTTCGACGCGGACCTGGTCGCCTGCACGGTCGACGGCAGCGCCGACCGCCTCCGGGTCGCGGTCAGGAACCTGCTCGACAACGCGGCCAAGTTCGGCCCGCCCGAGGGGCCGGTGGAGGTCCGGCTCGCGGCCGGCCAGCTCACCGTGCGCGACCACGGCCCCGGCATAGCCCCCGACGACCTGCCGTTCGTCTTCGACCGCTTCTACCGTGCGCTCTCGTCCCGGTCGGCCCCCGGGTCCGGGCTCGGCCTCGCCGTCGTCCGCGAGATCGCCTTCGGCCACGGCGGCGAGGTGGCGGCCGAACCCGCCCGCAGCGGCGGCACCGTCATGCGCGTCACCCTCCCGACCAGCGCGCAGGTCCCCGATCGCCTAGTCGGCGGGCAGGGCGTTGACGCGGTCGGGCCAGGTTGCCTCGAGGAGGCCGATCAGCCGGGCGATCAGGGTATTGGCGGGCGCGGCGAGGCCGTGCCTGGCCGCGCGCGCCGCGACCGCGCCGTTGAGGTGGGCGATCTCGGTGCGCCGGGAGTTCATCAGGTCCTGCAGCATGGACGCTAGGTGCGAACCCGACGCGGACGGGTCGAACTGCGCCTTCATCGTCGCCAGGGCGGCGGCGGTGTCCACGGTCACGCCCTCGGCCCGGGCGACCGCCGCGATCTCGTCGAGGATGGACGACGCCAGCGGGTCGAACCCGTCGTAGCGGGCCAGCGCCGATACCGGGATCGAGGCGATCGAGCACAGCGTGTTCATCACGCAGTTGAACGCGACCTTCGCCCAGACGAGCTCGAGGGCGTTCGGCGCCACCCGAACCGAGAGCCCGGCACCGGACAAGGCCGCCCGCACCCGTTCGGTGCCCTCGGCGCCCGGCCCGCCCGCCGAAGCCTCGCCCGCCGAAGCCTCGCCCGGCACGGGGCCGAACGCCGTATCGCCCGAACCGAGCGCCCGGATGTGCCCCGGCCCGACCAACTCGGTGGCCAGCGTCGTCGTGCCCGCAAGCAACCGGGCGGCGGGCACGTGGGCGAGCAGTGCCTCGATGTTGTCGAGGCCGTTCTGCAGGGTCAGCACGAGCGTGTCCGGGCCGATCGCGCCCGCCGCGGCGGCCGCCACAGCGGCGGTCGCGGTGGCCTTGGTGAACACGATCACCAGGTCAGGCTGGTCGGCGGCGGAGAAGCCGTCGGCAGGGGACCCGTCGGCAGGATGGTCAGCGGCCGGGAGCAGAGCCGCCGGGACCGGCAGCACCCGGGTGCCGGTCTCGTCGGTGACGCGCAGCCCGTCGGCGTTGATCGCGGCCACGTGCTCGGCCCACCCGTCCAGCAGCAGCACCTCATGGCCCGCCGCGAACAGCGCCGCGCCGAACCGGCACCCCATCGCGCCCGACCCGGCAATCGTGATCTTCACGCTTCCAGTTAGCCCCGCCTGGCCCGGCATTTCAATTGAGCCGCGCGACAAGGTCGGGACAAACTCTCCCCGCGAGCCAAAGGGCTAAAAGCGCCCGGCGGCGAGCGGGATAACGCAGCGGGCCAGTCCGACGTTTCCGTCTCCTCCGGCGCGCCCGTCGGCGGGGTCCCGTAGGTACGGAACGTCGCGGGCAGTCGCGCCCCCCAGCCGGGCTTGGCGGCGTACTCGGCCGGCGTCCACACCACCGGCTCGTCGTCCGGGTCGAAGCCGAGGTAGCCGCCCGAGCAGATCTCGATCCGGTTACCGCCCGGCTCGCGGGTGTAGAGGTAGAACCCCTGGATGGGGATGTGCCGTGACGGCCCCGCCTCGATCGGCACGCCGGCGTCGTTCATCAGGTCGGCCGCCCGCAGCACGTCCTCGCGCGAGTCGACCCAGAACGCCAGGTGATGCAACCGCCCGACGCCGCCCAGGTGGTCACGCACGTAGATGACCTCGTGCCCCTGGACGGTGGACGACAGCCAGGCGCCGTCCTCGGACCCGTCGCCACGCCGGATGATCTCGAACGTCCGCAGCCCGAACCCGTCCGCCCAGAACTCCCGGCACGCCCGCACGTCACGCGCCATCAGGTTGACGTGCTCGAGCCGCCGCACGTTGGCGCCGCGCCCGGCGTAGCGCTGGTGGTTGGACTTCATCGCCGGGCGCTGGCCGGCCGGCGGGGCGTACTTCGTCGTTTCGTAGTAGATGCGGACGGGGTGGCCGTCGGGATCGCGGAACTCGTAGGCCGGGCCCTTGCCGCCGTCCGGCTCGGTCCACCGCCCGGGGATCCCCGCCGCCACGAGCCACGCCACCCGCCGGTCGAGCGCCTCGGGCGACCACGTCCTGACCGCCAGATGGCCGAGCCCGGCCCGGGAGGAGGCGGTCAGCTTCAGGCTGTACGGCTCGTAGTCGCCGTATCCGCGCAGGTACCACGACCCGTCGCCCTCGGCCGCGACGGTGAGCCCGAGCAGCGTGGTGAAGTACTCGAGGCTCGCTTCCGGTGCCGGGGTCAGCAGTTCCGCGTGCCCGACGTGAGCGACGTCCCGCCAGTGCTCGGTCACGTCGCTACCTCTCCTGATTTACGGCGGGGTCCCGGGTTCCCCCCGCGACAGGTGAAGACAGCAGGGGGGAACTTAGGGAAGTGCGGAGCGGCGCCAGCCTCCTGCGGCCGGGTGCACGGGCGTCCGCAGCAGTCGCGCTCGGGCATTCCAATTGGGGGTAACGGTCGGTTGCTCCCCCCGGTCGGCCGCGCTTGACCGGGCGGCGGCGACGGCGGTGAGGGTGGCGACGAGAGCGGCGATCTCCTCGGCGGTGGCGTCGCCCCGGACTATGCGCAAATACGGCGCGTGCACAGCAACCCCGGTCCGTTCCGACTCTGTCTGGCTCTGCCCCCGACCTTGGCGATCAGCCACGGGATTTCCCGACACCGATGCCGAACTCCCGGTGCACCCGCGCCCAGAACGCGTCGCGCAGCCACTCGCGGGCCTCCTGGTACGGGCGGAGCGACTGGCCGAGCTCCTTCTCCGCCTCGACCAGCAGTTCCTTGTCGATGACGGGGGGCAGGATCGGGCCCGGCAGCAGGTCCCTGATGTTGTCCGCGCCGCGGGTGAGGATCCACTTGTGCGCGACGTGCTCGCCGGCCTCCTCGACGTGCCGCCGGTCCGGGCCGAGGCGGGGCATCGGGCCGGTGCCGGAGATGTGGATCGGGCCGGTGGCGGCGATGTGCGGGCTCCGGCCGATCTGCACCGGCGGGCGCGGGTGGCGCTCGCCGAAGAGCTGGGCGGGCGACGGCACCGAGGCTTGGACATCGGGCCTTGGCTGCGGCTCGGCGGCCGGGTTCCTGGTGAAGTAGGGGCGGACAAACGCGGAGTCGAGCACGTCCACCGTGTCCGACTCCCAGACGAGGCGCTCGGCCTGGTTGGTCCCGTAGGGCGGTTCGATGCCCCACAGGTGGATGCGGGCGCCGTAGGCCTGGGCCGCCTCGACCGCCGGGACCATGTCCTCGTCCCCCGCGATCAGCACCGCGTCGGTGATCGCGCGATGCCGGGCGAGAGCCTCCATGTCGGCCCGGATGTTGGCGTCGACGCCCTTCTGCTGGCCGCGCGCGTTGAGGTTGCCGAGGCGGAGCTTGACCCACGGCATCTGGGCGACGACGCGCTGGTCGATGGTGGGCACCCGGTCGCGGGCGGCGTCGTACCAGTAGACGCGGAGCAATTCACCGCGGAACAGCTCATCGGCGTGCTTGGTGATCGTCTGGATGAGGCCGACCGCGTCGACTCGGTAATCCCTGCGGGCGCTGGTGCCGAAGAGCAACTCGCCTGCGGCCGCGTAGATATAACCGACATCGACCATGACCGCATATCTGGCGAGGACGGGCATCGGGGCGGCGAATTCGCTCATCGTCTTATGACTCTAGGGCAGTTTGCAGCGTGCGCGGGCCACTTGGCGGGGGATTGCCGGCGGAAGCCTTCCGTGCGGTTACTATTGGTAATCATGGTCACTGTGCGCTTATAGCGGGATGTTGCCGTGCTTCTTCGGCGGCAGCGTCTCCCGCTTGGTGCGCAGGCTGATCAGCGCCCGGGTAACGGCGGACCTGGTCTCGGCCGGCCGGATCACCGCGTCCAGGTAACCGCGCTCGGCGGCGATATACGGGTTGGCCAGGGTGTCCTCGTACTCGGCGGTCTTCTCCTGGCGGAGCGCGTCCGAGTCCTCGGCGGCGGCCAGTTCCCGGCGGTAGAGGATGTTGACCGCGCCCTGGGCGCCCATCACCGCGATCTGCGCGGTCGGCCAGGCCAGGTTGATGTCGCCGCCCAGGTGCTTGGACCCCATGACGTCGTAGGCGCCGCCGTAGGCCTTCCTGGTGATCACGGTGATCTTGGGGACGGTGGCCTCGGCGTAGGCGTAGAGCAGCTTGGCGCCGCGGCGGATGATGCCGGCCCATTCCTGGGTCACGCCGGGGAGGAAGCCGGGGACGTCGACGAACGTGAGGATCGGGATGGAGAACGCGTCGCAGGTGCGGACGAACCGGGCTGCCTTCTCCGAGGCGTCGATGTCGAGGCAGCCCGCGAAGTGCATCGGCTGGTTGGCCACCACGCCGACCGGCGCGCCCGCCACGCGGCCGAAGCCGACCACGATGTTCGGCGCGAAGGCCGCGTGGACCTCGCAGAACGTCTCCTCGTCGAGCACGGTCTCGATGACCCGGTGGATGTCGTAAGGCTGGTTGGGCGAGTCGGGTATGAGCGTGTCGAGCTCTTCGTCGGTGGCGGTGATGGTGAAGTCGGGCGTGGTCGGGATGACCGGCGGCTCGTCGAGGTTGTTCGACGGCAGGTAGGAGAGCAGCAGCTGCGCGAACTCGATGCAGTCCTGCTCGTCCGTTGCCTGGTAGTGGGCGACGCCGGACTTGGCGGCGTGGGTGTGCGCGCCGCCGAGCTCCTCGAACGTCACGTCCTCGCCGGTCACGGTCTTGATCACGTCGGGCCCGGTGATGAACATGTGGCTGGTGCCCTCGACCATCAGGGTGAAGTCGGTGATCGCGGGGGAGTAGACCGCGCCGCCGGCCGCCGGGCCCATGATCAGGCTGATCTGCGGGATGACGCCGGAGGCGCGGGTGTTGCGGAAGAAGATCTCGGCGAACAGGCCGAGCGCGACCACGCCCTCCTGGATGCGGGCGCCGCCGCCGTCGTTGATGCCGACGACCGGGCAGCCGGTCTTCATCGCGTGGTCCATGACCTTGACGATCTTCTCGCCGTAGACCTCGCCCAGGCTGCCGCCGAACACGGTGAAGTCGTGGCTGTAGACCGCGACCGGGCGGCCGTCCACGGTGCCGATGCCGGTGACCACGCCGTCGCCGTACGGGCGGTTGCGCTCGATCCCGAAGTCGTGCGCGCGATGCCGCGCCAGCTCGTCGAACTCCACGAACGAGCCCTCGTCGAGCAGCAGGTCGATCCGCTCGCGCGCGGTGAGCTTGCCCTTGGCGTGCTGCTTCTCAATCGCGGCAAGGGAACCCGCGTGCACCGCCTCGTGCCGTCTGCGCTCAAGATCCGCGATTTTCCCTGCGGTGGTGTGTGGGGCAGGCAAGTCGCCGGAGATCGTCTCAGCTGAGCTCATGGGGGAAAGGTTAACCTGGCGGACGATTGCGTTGGCCACTACCTGGTTACTCTCATTGTCGTGAACACCGCGAGCACTGACAGAAACAGAGATTCCGCCGAGCTGCCCGAGCTGATGCGCCGCGATGTCCGGCTCCTCGGCGATGTGCTTGGCGAGGTGATCAGCGCGTCGGGCGGCCCTGACCTCCTCGCGGACGTGGAGCGGCTGCGGCACGCGGTGATCGACGCCCGCCAGGTGCCCGACCGCTCGTCGCCGTCGGCGATGGCGGCCGGCGACGCGATCGCGTCCCTGGTCGGGTCCTGGTCACGGGACCGGGCGGAGCAGGTGGCGCGCGCCTTCACCGTCTACTTCCACCTGGTCAACCTGGCCGAGGAGCAGCAGCGGGTGCGCACGCTGCGGCGGCACGTCTCCGGTGACGCCCCGCCGCGCGAGTCGCTGGCCGACGCGGCCGAGCGGATCACCACCGAGCAGGGCCGGGCCCAGCTCGACTCGCTGCTGGCGGGCCTGGTGGTCCACCCCGTGTTCACCGCGCACCCGACCGAGGCGCGGCGGCGCGCGGTCGTCGCCTCGCTGCGCCGGATCGGCCGGCTGCTCACCTCGGTCGACGACTACCGCGCGGGGACCACGGCGTCGGCCGGCGGGGCGGAGCTGCAGCGGCGGCTGCGGGAGGAGATCGACCTGCTCTGGCGGACCGCGCCGCTGCGGGTGGCCGGGATGACGCCGCTTGACGAGGTCCGCACGGTGATGACGGCGTTCGACGAGACGCTGTTTCGGCTGACGCCTGCCGTGTACCGGGCGCTCGACCAGGTGCTGCTCGGGTCCGACAGCGGGGCGGTGGCCTCGCCGGTGCCGCCGTTCCTGCGGTTCGGGTCCTGGGTGGGCGGCGACCGGGACGGAAACCCGACCGTGACGTCTGCCGTCACCCGCGAAGCGGCGGTGATCCAGGCCGAGCACGCGCTGCGCGCGCTTGAGGCGGCGTGCGCCCGGATCGGGCGCGCGCTGACGGCGTCCGACGAGTCCACCCCGCCCCCGGCCGAGCTGCGGCGGGCGCTCACCGCGGTGGCGGCCGCGCACCCGGAGCTGATGACCGAGATCACCGCGCGCTCGCCCGGCGAGCCCTACCGGACCTACCTGCTCTACGCGGCCGAGCGGCTGGCGGCGACGCGGACAAGGAACGCCGACCTCGCGTACGGCTCGCCGGCCGAGTTCGTGGCCGACCTGCGGCTGGTGCAAGCGTCGCTGGCGGCGGCGGGGGCGGTGCGGCAGTCCTACGGCGAGCTGCAGCACCTGATCTGGCAGGCGGAGACGTTCGGGTTCCACCTCGCCTCGCTTGAGGTGCGGCAGCACTCGCAGGTCCACGCGCGCGCCCTGGCCGAGCTGCGCGGCGGCGGTGACCTCTCCCCGATGACCCGCGAGGTGCTCGAGACCATCCGGGTGATCGCCTGGATTCAGCACCGGTTCGGCTTCGAGGCGTGCCACCGCTACGTGATCTCGTTTACCACCTCGGCCGCTGACGTGGCCGCGGTGTACGAGCTGGCTACCTACGCGTTCCCCGACGGGGGCGGGCCGGTCCTTGAGGTGGTGCCGCTGTTCGAGTCGGGCGACGACCTGGCGGCGGCGCCCTCGGTGCTGTCGGGGATGCTGGAGCTGGAGCCGGTGCGCTCGCGGCTGGCGGCGAACGGCCGGCAGCTCGAGGTGATGCTCGGCTACTCCGACTCGGCCAAGGAACTCGGGCCCGCCTCGGCCACCCTGCGGCTGTTCGAGGCGCAGGCGGCGCTGGCGTCCTGGGCGGCCGCGCATGACGTCAACCTGACGCTCTTCCACGGCCGGGGCGGCGCGATCGGCCGCGGCGGCGGGCCGGCCGGCCGCGCCGTCCTCGCCCAGGCGCCGGGCTCGGTGTCGGGGCGGCTGAAGGTGACCGAGCAGGGCGAGGTGATCTTCGCCCGGTACGGTCGGGACGCGATCGGCCTGCGGCACATGGAGCAGGTGACCTCGGCCGTGCTGCTCGCCTCCTCGCCGTCCCTGGGCGAGCGGAACGCGATCGCGGCGGCCGAGTTCTCGGCACTGGCGTCCTCGATCGACGTCGCCGCCAAGTCCGCCTTCCGCGGCCTGGTCGAGGCCGACGGCTTCGCCGAGTGGTTCGCGACGGTGAGCCCGCTTGAGGAGATCGGCGGCCTGCGGATCGGCTCGCGCCCGTCCCGGCGCGGGCACGGCGGCGGCCCGCTCGGCCTGGAGGACCTGCGCGCGATCCCCTGGGTGTTCGCCTGGGCGCAGACCCGGCTGAACCTCCCGGGCTGGTACGGCCTCGGCAGCGGCCTCGCGGCGGCGGCGTGGGCGGGCATTCCGGCCGGGGGCTGGGCGGGCATAGGGGCGGGAGAGAAAAACAGCGACATCCCGCCCGAGGGGATCGCCGAGCTCCGGCGGGCGTACAAGGAGTGGCCGCTGCTCGCCACCCTGCTCGACAACGCCGAGATGTCGCTGGCCAAGACCGACCGCGCGATCGCGGTCAGGTACCTGGAGCTGGGCGGCCGGCCGGACCTGGCCGCCCGGGTGCTGGCCGAGTACGACCTCACCCGCCGCCTGGTCCTGGCGGTGACCGAGCACGACCTCCCGGTGGCCGACCGCCCGGTGCTTGCCCGTGCGATCGTGCTGCGTGACCCCTACGTCGACGCGCTGTCGTACCTGCAGCTCAACGCCCTGACGGCGCTCCGCGCGGAGGACGTCGAGCCGGCCGAGCGCGTCTCGCTTGAGCGCCTGCTGCTGCTCACCGTCAGCGGCGTGGCGGCCGGCCTGCAGAACACCGGGTGAGCCGGCCCGTCGACTGGGCGTCTGAGTCAGCCGGGCGTCTGAGTCAGCCGGGCGTCTGAGTCAGCCGGGCGTCTGAGCCGGCGGGGCGTCTCAGCTGGCGGGGCGTCTCAGCTGGCGGGGCGTCTGAGTGGGCGGGGCGTCTCAGCCGACGGCGGCCGGAGTAAGCACGGACCGTTGCGGATGATGGGCGGACCAGCAGGGGAAGCGGGCGGCCAGCTGGTC
>Ga0302325_10033040_pt1 | contig 10610 bp, 9 predicted proteins | sample Palsa_T0_2_FD_201948 | JGI IMG/M metagenome (GOLD analysis project Ga0302325, IMG submission 201948) | Peat permafrost microbial communities from Stordalen Mire near Abisko, Sweden - Palsa_T0_2 | ecosystem: Environmental > Terrestrial > Soil > Palsa > Peat permafrost | place: Sweden: Abisko...
CGTTCTTTCTCCTTGGTAAATTCTGCGCCGTGCGTTCGAACGCAGGACGCGGCTACGAGGTAAGAGTAAAACGAGGGCGAACGGGGAAATGCGAATTTTTGTTGTAGGTTGTTGATAACGGGGTGGATATATTTTTGTGAGAAGCTGTGACTGATTGGCGGAGCTTGGTGGAAGGGGTTTTGAGATTGGATCTGGGATGTGAAAAACCGCGTTTTTGTTGGCGTTTTTTGCAGGTTCTCAGTCTGTGTGGTGGGTGACTTTAGAGGCTTTCCTCAAGTGGTACTTTGCCGGAAACACGCAACGGTATGAATTTAAACGGGTTTGCGTGGCTATCCCGAGATCATTGCCGTTATGGCAGCTTTTGGGCTTCCAAGTTGGGTGGCAGGACCCGCTTTTATTGAGTCCGATAATGCCACTTTTCGGTCGCAACCTAAGCCGACGTTTAATTTCGAGGCCGACATCTGGACAGCGCAGGCCCTGATTTCATTGGCGTCAATTTTTGTCCGAAAACTTACCCTTCGTGAGGAAGAGGCGGCGCGCCTCTGAGACTCCCGCTTGCAGTCCCGCCAGGCATCGCTGTGACGGCTCGGCAGCGGAAGGCGGTTTCTGTGTACGAACGAATTGGAAGTTTTCCGCGCTGTAAACTACTCCTTGCGTTTCTTTTTAATTTGGCCCGGCACCAGCCGAGTAACAGGGAAGGCTCCGGAGGTACAAGTGATGACAGAAAATCCCTTCGAAATCGGCAGTGACGAGGCTCGCCACGATATTCGCTGGTATCCGGGGGGCACAAATGTGAGTGCAAAAGCGCTGGCTTGGTCCCTTGCTGCCGCGTACGCTCATTGCTTTTGCTATAGCTACAGCTATCTCGTCTTTTTCCTTGGTAGGCGCAATGAATCCTTCGGATGGGGTTGCGATCCCAAGTATTTTCTGCCTACACCTATTCCCACTCCTGACGAGTATCTCGATATCCTCGAATTTCGCAAATCGCAGCTCGAGCGAGCGTTAGTTAACACGAGCTCCGAATGGTGCTGGCCGGAAGAGTGGGGTGGCCCGTCCTGGAACACACAAATAATCTATGGCGTTGCAAAATCGGTGCCGAGCACGTGCGCGTCCCTTGATACAACTTACTTGCACCTGGTAGAAACCCGCCAAGCCATACGCGTGCATCAATTCTTATTAAGCGAGGGCGGCCCGCGCCAATTCTTAATGTCTCTCGACCGCGGGCAAGGGCTGAGAGACATCCGCGCGTTTACGAGCGGCACGACAAAGCTCATTGTGATTGACCCGTATGCGTATGCCGGAGAATCCAGAGAGTCGGGGAGATATGTGAGTGAACTAGCCAAGGCCGCCCATCTACCGGAACTCAAGGCTTTGCACGTAGTATTCTCCTCGTCTAGGGGTAACACCGCACTCATTCGCAAAGGAATAGCGAGGGTCGCGCGTGAATCCGGTGCAAAGTTCACTGACACAGACTCGGACCTCATCCATGACCGAATATGGATTGCGGATCGCGAACGAGCTTTAGTGGTCGGAACCTCATTCGGGGGATTGGGTTCCAAGGCAGCCTTCTTGCTTCCCCTGCCAGGTATTGATCTGAAGGAATTACTTCGCTTCCTAGACGAACGCCGTCTCGTCTAAGCACGACTTTCTTGTGTGTGCTTAGGGTGTGTCACGAAACTTAGCAATATACCGGCCAATGTTCGAAACAACATCTCTCCCAATTCATCGAGAGACGCAGTTTTCTTTTTTTCGTTCGAAAGTGCTGTACATCCCCGCTTGACCACCATTTAACGGCCATTTTGCGGCCTGTGCTGCCCGGGGGGTGGCGGCATTGACGGCGGCAACAATTGCGTCAGGATGCTGCCGGACAAGCCACCAAGGGGATTGTCCCAGAACGACAATAGAAATTATCCGGTCGGAAAGGTTCTGCTGATGGCGTACATTCTTATCGGTTGTCGCCACTAAATTGAAACCCGCTTCTTCGGCCAGCTTAAGCAGAGCGCCGTTTGAAACTCTTTTCCATTTGAGCTGCCTTGCCTCGCTGACTTCGCGATCGCGTAGCGATGCGGCAAGCCCTCGCGGAACGCCTTGATCAAACAGGATGCGCATCAGTCAAGCCAGCTGCGCCAACAAGAGTCGGCGGCGCGTCGAGGCTGCGAGCCTCGAATGCAAGCACCGCTTGAATCTGTTCCCGCGTGACATCGTACTGCTCAATCATTTCCTCGATGCTCGCACCGACTTCGAGATTTTCAAAAACTGTAGAAACGGGTATCCGGGTATTCTTAAACACCCATGCGCCGCTGCGTCTGTCCGGCACGCTTTCGACGACGGGACATTGGGACCAATCAAGAGTTGCCATTTTGAGTACCCTCCTTCATCGTAGCCTGCTACCCCAATTCGGTGGCGGCGTCATGGCTTTATAAGTTTGCGCTTTGTGTGGCACTCGCGCTCGCGGGCGATTCTTGTGGAGTCTCGAAACATCAATCTCCGGCTCTGGGTCATAGTCTTCGCGCGTTCCCGCCGGCACGGATTCTGCAATTACGCGACGAGCCAATTCTTCATATTCCGGCGCCACCTTTGTCTTCGGGAGCCGCAGACCCGTCTTGTCGCCGGGAAGCAATATCCGGCTGCGGATACCGCCCCGTTGAAAATCACTGGATGTCGGCACCGGGCACCGCTCGTTGACACTCGGCTCGGGGTTGCGCGTTGTCGCAGAGTTTTCATTGTCATCGGTGGGCCGCAGGCCATGTGAACTCCCTTGAAAGACCGGGTAACTGATTGATTCCACGAATTGGGAAAACTGGTTTTTCATCTTCATCGGTGGGCCGAGGTACCAAGAGCGCGCCCGGGAGGCCGCGAGGCCGCGCATGGCGCCGCTCCACAATTGCCAGGCCCATGGGAACTCCGTTGAAAAACCGCTTGAAATGGGGCAGATCGTTACCGCTCGTTCGCAGTCGCGGCTCGGCTAGGGTTGTGCGTGTAACACAGGGGGTTTTCATCCTAATTGGTAGGCCATGGGCATGTTCCGAGCCGCGCGCGCCAGCAAGCGGTTCCGAGTAGGTGGCCGAACTTCTGAACCCGTGCACTAAGCTTCCACCGGAATGATCTCCCCCAGGTTCAACGCATTAAGCGCCGGCTCGAGCGCCTTACGGTCCCCCACCACCATCCAAATCGTGTGCGCGGGGTCCAAAACCTTTCTCGCCGCCGCGGTAATGTCATCGGTCGTCAGTGCCGTCACGCGGCTCACATAGCTATCGTAGAAATCGAGCGGTAGCCCCTGCTGCATGAGATCGACCAACAACCCTCCCACCGCGTTCATGGTTTCGTGCTCGCCCGGCAGTTCAAAAATCTGCTGCAGCTTGGTGGCTTCGAGTTCTTCAACCGTGACCGGTTCATCGCCCAGCATGCCCTTTAGCTCTTTCAACATTTCGGAAATTGAATCGGCGGTCTTGTCGCCTTGCACTGAAGCGTAGGCGAAGAAAGGCCGTTGCGCTTTGGCGCCATATAAAAGCGAACCAGCGCCATAAGACCAATGCTTCTCCTCCCGGAGATTCATATTGAGCCGCGCGCTGAACGTTCCGCCGAAAACGTTGTTCATGGTTTCGAGCGCGACTTCCTCTCTAACGGCCGGCGGCGGCGCGATGGTGCCGGACAGCACGACAGAATGCACAGCGCCGGGTTTGTCAACCACATAGATGGCGGGCGTTATCGGCGGGTGGACATACGTCAGGTGCTTGATCGGGAAATCGCCGGCTTTCCAGCCCGCGAAAAGCGCTTCGAGCTTTGGCTTAATTTCCGCCATACAAATATCGCCCACCACAATCAGCGCCGCATTGTTCGGCTTAAACCAGGTTTCGTGATGATGCTGCATGTCGGCGCGTGTGATGCGCTGGACGCTCTCTTCGGTGCCCGAGCCGGTAAGCGGCGAACCATAAGCATGACCCTTGCCGTAGAGAATCGGTGGTAAGGCGCGCAGGGCCATTTGCACGGGCGTTACCTTTTCGTTGGCAATCGCCGCCAATTGCAGATGCCGTTGCCGCTCGAAATCCGCTTCCGGAAAATCCGGATTCAGAATAACGTCGGCATAGATATCCAAAGCGTCGTCGAGAGTCGCTTTCAGGGTCGTGAGATAGACCGTCGCCATGTCGAGATTGCAGCCGCTCGAAAGCTGCGCACCGAGCATCTGCAACTCTTCACTGATTTCGAGCGCAGTCCGGCGCTTGCTACCGCCCGTCAGCAGCGATGAAGCCAGCCGCGCCGTGCCGGGCAGCGCGGTTTCATCCGACGCGAAACCGGAGCCGACTTCGAGCCAGAAATTCACCACCGGGATCTCATGCCGTTCGGCGAGCAGGATGCGCAAGCCATTCGACAAGCGCTCTTCCTGCAGTTTTGGAAGTTTGAGTTCGTGCGGCGCGCCCAGCGGCGGCGGAGCGGCGCGATCCAGTGCCGGGGCTGCCTTCGCGTTCCCAAACGGGACAACTTCAAGCGTGTAAACGCCATCCGTCAGCCATTCGCGGGCGGCATCGCGCAGGTCGAGGCTCGTCAATTTTTCAAGACGCGCCAGCCGCTCTTTATACGCATCGGCGCGGCCGGCATAGGTCAGACTAGTGGCCAAAATGTCGGACTTTCCGCCGAAGCCGCCGATACGTTCCACGCCGCGCACGAAACTCGCGTACGATTGCGCTTTCACTCTTTGCAGTTCGCGCTCCGTCGGCCCCTTGTCCAGAAAGCGCTGCATCTCCTCATCGAGCGCTGTTTCCACTTTCCGCACATCTTCACCCTGCTTGGCGGTGGCGACCAAAACAAACTGCCCGCCGATCTCGCGTTCGTCCATGTGCGCGGCCACTTGCGTCGCAATCCGATCGTCATAGACAAGACGCTTGTAAAGGCGCGACGTTTTCCCGCTGGAAAGAACCGAGCACGCGAAGCGCAAATAGTCCGCGGCCGCTGTGCCATAACCCGGCACATTCCAGGTTTTGTAGACGCGCGCTTGTGGTACACGGTCTTGCACAGTTTCCCTATGTTCACCGCGCATTTTGGCGATCCAGGCACGTTGATGCGCCACCGGCGGCCCGGGATCGATCTCCCCAAAGTAGCGGCTCACCCGTTCGCGCGCCTGCTCGAGAGTGATATCTCCAGCCAGCGCCAGCACCGCATTCGAAGGCGTGTAGTAAGTCTTAAACCACTCGCGCACGTCCTCCAGCGTGGCTGAATCCAGATCCTCCATCGAGCCGATGACGGTATGCGCATAAGGGTGTTCCGCCGGATAAGTGGATTTAACCATCAAATCTTCGACGATCGAGTAAGGCTGGTTATCGCCCTGGCGCTTTTCGTTCTGCACAACACCGCGCTGCAGGTCGAGCACTTGCTGGCTGATGGTGTTGTAGAAATGGCCCATGCGGTCGGATTCGGCGAACAGGGCATAATCAAGTGCGGAAACCGGCACATTTTCGAAATAATTGGTGCGGTCTTCGTTGGTGGTGCCGTTCAGATCGGTGGCGCCGATGCGCTCCATGGCTTCAATGTAGCTGCCGGGAAGATGTTCGCTACCGCCAAACATCAGGTGTTCGAACAGGTGGGCAAAGCCGGTTTTGCCCGGCTTCTCGTTTTTCGAGCCGACGTGATACCAGATGTTGAGCGCCACGATGGGCGCTTTGTGGTCTTCGTGAACCACCACAGTTAATCCGTTATCAAGGACGAACTGCTGGCAAGGGATTTCGAGCTTGGAAAAGTGCATTTTAGGGGTGAAACCGAAAGATAGCAGATGCGCGTCCGCGTTAATCTGTGGCAACTCTTTTTGCTTTCAGAAGTGGCTATTTTGCTAGCCTTGGAATATGACCGATTTGCAGCGGACGCAACTCGACAAAGCCATTTGGGTCGATCCCCAGCGGATGAGTGGCGCACCCTGCTTCCGCGATACCCGCGTCCCGGTCCAGAGCCTCATCGATTTACTCGAGGGCGGTGAAACCATCGACACTTTTCTTTCCCTCTACCCCTCCATCACCCGGCAGCAGGTCGTGGCCGTTCTCGATTTCGCGGTCCGTGAAACCGAACGCACACGCGACAAGCTTCTTGCGGATGCTATGGCCGGTTATGTTGCCGAGTTTGCCGAGACACGCGAAATGCTCAACAGCCGTTACGACGACCTCAAAAGCGGTAAGGTAAAGCCCACTGACGGCGAGGCTTTTTTTGAGAGCCTTCGCAAGCGTGAAGATGAACTGTTGAATAAGCAATGACCGTATGCGCATTGGCATTACCTGCTATCCTACGTACGGCGGCAGCGGCATTGTGGCCACCGAGCTGGGCATGGAACTCGCATGGCGCGGGCATGAAGTGCACTTCATCAGCTACGCCAATCCCATCCGTCTCGATCCCGACACGCCCAACGTCTTCTATCACGAAGTGGAAGTTTCGAATTATCCGCTGTTCGTTTACCCGCCCTATTGCCTGGCTCTCGCCTCGCGCATGTATGAGGTGGCCGAACGGCATAAACTCGACCTGCTGCACGTGCACTATGCCATTCCGCATTCCATCTCAGCCCTACTCGCCCAGCAGATGACCACCAGCCGCTTCCTGCCGTTTATCACGACGCTGCACGGCACCGACATCACGCTCGTAGGTACCGACCGTTCCTACTTCCCCATCACCAAGTTTTCCATCGAACGTTCGAACGGCGTCACCACAATCAGCGAGTTCATGCGCAAGCGGACCGAGGATTTTTTCGGCATCCGCCAGCCCATTGAAGTGATCCATAATTTTGTCAACTGCACGCTGTACCGACCCGACGAAGAGGCGCGCGCCAAAGGCCGCAAGCGAATCCTCCACATTTCGAATTTTCGGCCCGTCAAGCGCGTGCTGGATTGCGTTCGAGCCTTCGCAAAAGTGCGGTCCGCGGTGGATGCGGAACTGATCATGGCCGGCGATGGGCCGGACCGTGGACCGGCCGAGGAACTGGCGCGCGATCTGGGCGTGGCGGACCATGTGCGCTTCTTGGGGAAGCAGGACCATATGGAGCGGCTCATTCCACGCATGCACGCGCTGCACCTGCCGAGCGAAACGGAGGCCTTCGGCTTAGCCGCGCTGGAGGCAATGGCCTGCGGTGTGCCGCCCGTCGCGACGCTCACCGGTGGCGTGCCCGACCTGATTACCCAAGGCCTGGACGGCTATATGGAGCCAGTGGGCGATACGGATTCGCAAGCGGCCCGCTTGATCAGTCTGCTCACCGATACCGCTCTGCACGACCGGGTAGCGGCCGCCGCCCGAAACACCGCTCTGGCGCGCTTCTGCACAGATCTAATCATTCCCCAGTATGAGGCGCACTATGAGCGGGTCCTGTCGGGCAGCGGAAGCGGGAACTTCCCCGGCAGTACCGGTGTCCAACTCAGTAGCTAACCGCTGGATGCCAAATAGCGGTAGAATGCATTCAAATGGCGCATCCGTTTTTTGCAAACTCGGGAAAGCTTTCCATTCTGGCCGGCGCTCAAAGCGGCGTATCGGAAGAAGACGCGCGAATCCTGCGAGGCCTTAGATCGGGCATTGAAGACGCATACGAAGAGCTCATTGAGCGGTATGAGCAACAAATTTTCGGCATGGTGTACCGGCTGTTGGGAAACCAGTCGGATGCCAGCGACGTAGTACAGGAGGTATTTCTAAAGGTTTTCAGGGGTGTGTCGACATTCCGGGAGCAAAGCAGCCTGCGGACGTGGATTTACCGCATTGCTGTGAATGAGGCCAATAATCACCGGCGTTGGTTTGTGCGCCACTGCAAGTTGGAAGTGCCGCTCGAAGAAACCCGCCCGGAGCATCCGAACTCCATCGAATACACACCCGACCCCGGCCGTTCCCCGTTCGAACAAGCCATGGACAGCGAAACGCGCACGCTCATTGAGCGCGCCCTCACCCAAATCAATCCGGTATTCCGAACCGCCGTGGTATTGAGGGATGTCCAAAACTTGAGTTATGAGGAGATCGCAGAGATTCTGCAGGTCTCTTTAGGTACCGTGAAATCTCGAATTTTGCGTGGCCGCGAAGCCTTGCGCCGCGAACTTACCCAGCGGCCCGATCAAGGCTTCGCCGAAGCAATCGCGTAGACGCGTCACGAAGAATGGAAACTGCATGACCTGTTGGAGTGTAAATCGCCGGAGTACCGATTATGTGGACGGGCGTCTGCGCGGCGCCGAAAAGGCGCGCGTGGAAGCGCATCTGCGTGGTTGTACCCGCTGTGACATGCGCTTGCAAGATCACGGCTCGGTGCGTTCCAGCTTGCAGGAATTGCCGAAGGTCAAGTCTCCCTTGAGCCAGCGAACGCGCCTGCGCGTGATCGCCTCACAGGAACGCAAACTCATTCTGGAAGCCGACGGTTCGCGCTTGCGGCTGTTGTGGAACGATTGGAAATTCCGCTTTCAGCAAATGATGCGGCCGTTCACCATTCCGGCAACAGGCGGGTTGTGTTCAAGCTTGGTGCTGTTCGGTGCGCTCGCCTTCACTATTGGCAACACCACCCGCGGCGCGGCGTATGAAGTGCCGGTGATGTATGCCAGTCAGATTGACGCGAATCTGGTGCCCATGGAACTGCGCTCGTCCATCGTGCTGACGTTGAGTCTGGACGGAAATGGCCGGATCATGGATTATGCCTTCCGCAACGGCTCGCGCGCAGTGCAAGGCGATACAACGACGTTGCAGCATCATGACATCGCAGTGCCGGAGATTCCCGGCGTGATGGCGCTGGCGCAGCCGGTGAGCAGCGATATTCAGATCTCGGTGACGCCGATGATTTTTATACGGTAAGACCTACGGAGCTTTGGGCCGGTAGACCAGGCCGGTGGAAAGTAGATCTTGGTCCTGACGCCACGAATGGTTGATGAAGCCTGCTTGCTCCAGCTTCATGTGCTCTTCGCGGAATTGACTGGAGAGGAAGGCGTTCTTCAAGCGAAGTGACGAGTCGAAATCGTAATAGACAAGGCGGTTTGAATCGCCCTTGTAGTCCTCAATCTCAATTACAACAAATCCGCCTTCATGAGCTTCGATAGAGCCGACCCGAGTGTATGGCGCGTCCTTGCTCAAGCACGTGCGGGGGAACAACGCCACAATCTCCCCATGCGCCTCGGGCATATCAAGGAGCCTGAACCGCTGATCTTTCATCTGCGAGGGTGTCGACGGACCGCTTAAGGCAAAAGGATCAAGCTCGACCAGGGTCGCCTGATGCTCGCCGTTGTTGACGCCGGCCGCGACGAGTCGGGGAGATCCACGGGGATCGGGTAAGATCAACAATTTGCTCAGGTGGCCCGGATGCCAATATTCGGCGCGCAGATTCCCGCCTGCATCGAGAAAGGCCAGTTGGCACGCTTGGTGCGTGGGGTGCGCACTCGCCACGACGATTCTTGCTGACGGATGGCGCCCTGAAGAGAGAACCACCCGCATGGCCAGAGTTTTGTAAGTAGGGTAAATTTCCTGTCCGATGTCGCGCACTTTTCTGCCCACCCGAAAACTCCATTTGAGGCGTCCGCGCTGGGTGAAACACAGCAAGAGCGAACTCGCCGACCCCTTGGCTGCAATGCTGCTCTCAATGTTCGGACTATACGCGAAAAGCACCTCTTGCCCGCCGTCGCCACCCAGATCGCCGATCCAAGATAGGTCGGCCATTGCGGCAGGATTGTAGCGGTACGATTCGATACCCTGCTCAAGGAAATGCCTCCAAAGCGTTTTGCCGGAGGCGTCATAAGCCACCAGAAACTGGCCGTCCAAGCCGACGGTGGCGACGGGCTTCGAATTCCGGTAATAGCCGACCATCAGGATGACGACTAGACAAAGCGCGGAAGCAACGGCAAGCAGGGCGTTTCGGCGCCTCAATGAGCGCTTGCCCTTTGCCATTGCTTCCCCAGCTTTGGACAACGTCCCTCCCACAAAGCGGTAGCCCAAGCCGCGCTCGGTCAGGATCAAGCGTCTGGGTTCTTCGGTGTCTCCCAGCGCTTTGCGAAGTATCTCAATAACCTTATAGAGGGTGTCCTCCGATGTTCCGGCGACCTTGGCGAGTTCCGCCTTAGGAACGAGCTTTCCATTGCTTTCAAGCAGGACAACCAAGGCGTTGAAGTAGGCTTCCGGAAGGTTCGTGCGCTTGTCCGGGCGGATGACGGCGCGGCTGGCGAAGTCGAACGCCAGATCTCCGCAGTGGTGGATCGAGGACGTGAAATCGTTCTTGTATTGCGTGTTCTCCGAGGAATTCATGGCGTTTCAAACAACTCTCAGAAACGTTCAGACAGTACTTCAGAGAATATCAGAAAACTTCGCTTGCCTGAAAAGGGGTGCGGTGGCAAAATCCAACTGACCGAATCTTTAAAAGTGGCGATCGGAGGTGCCATTTGCTCACGTTCTTTCATCCGGTTCTAGAAGCGCTCGAGAACGGCGAGGTGATCCGCAAGGCGATTGCGTTGGCGTTGCGCGTTGCCGGCATCCTTGTGCTGGTTGGCGGAGCGTTAGCCGCCATACAGATTCTCAAGTTCAGCTTTCACATGGAGTCGTCATCGGCGACAGTCGGAGGGTTGCTGCTGTCGGCATGTTTACTCTTCGGCGTCGCGTGCGTCGGCCAAATCTACTTCTACCGGGCGGGGAGC
>Ga0302325_10033041_pt1 | contig 10610 bp, 10 predicted proteins | sample Palsa_T0_2_FD_201948 | JGI IMG/M metagenome (GOLD analysis project Ga0302325, IMG submission 201948) | Peat permafrost microbial communities from Stordalen Mire near Abisko, Sweden - Palsa_T0_2 | ecosystem: Environmental > Terrestrial > Soil > Palsa > Peat permafrost | place: Sweden: Abisko...
TCCATCGTCACCATCTACGGAAGCGGTCTCGCGACGAATCTACAGGGCGTAACCAGCGCATTCGACATCGGCCCCTTGCCGCTGCAAATGGCGGGCGTCACGGTCCAAATCGGCCAGACTTTTGCGCCCATATTCGATATTGGAAATGTCAACGGCAGCCAGTTTGTCAGCGTGGAAGTTCCTCGGGACGCCGCGGCCGGTTCGACGACCATCACCATCAATACTCCGGGAGGCGGTTCAACGACGGTCCCCATCACGATTCTCCAGGCAAGCCCCGGCCTGTTCACCTATGCCGGCGCCAGCAATCTTCAATATCTAGTCGCCATCAAGGCGAACGGAACCGTGGCCAGCCCCACGAACCCGGCAAACCGCGGGGAAACCGTCACGATGTACGTGACCGGCCTCCCGCTCACCCCCGGCATCGGAACCAACGCTTTCCCCGCGCCGGGTTCCACCGCCACGCCGCTCTACCCCCTCATCCTGGGTGTAGCGAATCAGGGAGCGCCCTATACGGCAGTAGCTTACTCGCCTGACCTGCAAGGCGTCGAGACGGTGACATTCACTGTGCCGTCGTCAACCATCCCGGGAGCCGTACAGATCTCGATCGGCGTCCAGGCGCCGTCGGGAGGAGTCTTCTCCCAAGGCGCTACGCTCAACGTCCAGTAGTGGTATCCGAGCCGAAACTCTTAGGGCAGGTCTTCCCATACGGGGGACCTGCCCTTTTTCTTACTTGCCCTTTTTCTTACTTCACTTCGACCTGAATGAACTGATTCGAAGGTTGCACAATCACTCCCACCATAGTCCGGGGGCGCCCGACCGCGGAACGCGGCTTAATGGTCAACGTGGCACTTTCTCCGGCTTTCAGTTCCGTCTTATCCAGCTTCGCCTCGATCCCCGTATACTCTTTCTCAGAGAGCGCCAGCGTCACCACGCCCGGCAGCCGGTTTGTGAGCTCTACTTTTTCCTCCGTATCGCCCAACTTGACAGACGTACGATCCGGTTTCACGCCCTGAGAAATCGTGGAAAGATCCATCGGCTTATACTCGATTCCAGGGCTGGCTTTTCCGTCTTTCGAAGGAGCCTTCAGCTTCCCGAATGGCGTCATGCGTTCCGGGTCGATGAAGTAATAGAAGCACCACTTCCCGTTCTCAAGCTTCCAGCAGCTGAGGAACGGCATGTCGATCAACTGTGGGGCCGCCATTCCCATAAATGAAATCATGGTCTTCGCTACCATGGTCACCTTCGCCTTGGTGTAATTATCCGAATACGCGATCTGATCAATCCGAAATGCTTTAATTTTTGGCTTCGCAGCTGTGTAGAAGTCATCTTTGGACTCTTCCGCCACCAACTGCTCAGCGGGCCGCAATTTTCCGTCGACATGGTACTGATAGAACTGCGACACGCGCGCGCGCAAAGCATCGTCCACATCCGCCGGAGGTTTATCGAAAGGATTAGAAGGGGGTTGGCCAAACGCCGGAATGGCGGCCGCGATGCAACAAACGACAATTCCACGCATACTCTATCATTATCGACGCCGGCCGGTTACGAAAGGTCTTAGCGCTTGACCGGAAAAAATTTCAAAACCGGAATCAACGCGTTCTTCTCTTTGGATTGCTGCGCAAACGGTCGCGACGCCAACTCACTATTCATCGTCGTCACGAAGTCCTCCACCTGCCGCTGCATCTCGGCCATCTTCTCGCGCATGTTGAGGATAATCTCAACCCCCGCCAAATTCACGCCCAAGTCTCGCGTCAAATGCAGAATCACTTCCAGCCGTTCCAGATCCTCGTCGGTATAGAGCCGCGTATTTCCATCGCTGCGAGAAGGTTTGAGCAACCCCTCTCGTTCATACAGCCGAAGCGTCTGCGGGTGAATCGCATACTGCTCCGCCACCGAAGAAATCATGTAAGCCGCTTTCGACTTGCTCCTCATGAGGTTTTCCTAAACCTTCTCCCACAACTCCGCCCGTGGATCCTCCGGATGCAACTGAGCCAACTCCCGCAGAATCTCCTTCGTCCGCTCGTCCTCTACCTTGGGAGGCTGAACCGCCACTTCCACAATCTGGTCGCTCCGCGTGTCCTTACGCGCATTATAAACGCCCTTCTCCCGCATACGGAACTTCTGCCCGTTCTGCGTTCCCGGCGGAATCTTCAATAGCGCCCGCCCATCGATCGTCGGCACCTCGATCTTCGCGCCCAAACCCGCTTCGGTCACGCTGATCGGAATCTTAATGTGGATCGTATCGCCATCGCGTTGAAACACGGGATGCTCCTCGACGCGCGTCGTGATGTAGAGATCCCCCGCCGGCGCCCCCTGCGTTCCCGCATTGCCTTTACCCGGCACGCGCAACCGCGAACCGTTCTGCGCCCCCGCCGGGATCCGCACTTCCACCATTTCCTTCTTGACGATCCGCCCATCGCCCTGGCAGTTCGGGCAAATGTTCCGCAGTCGCCCCTTGCCCTGGCATTTCGGACACGTCAAATTGAACTTCATCGCGCCCGCCATCTGAGTCACCTGGCCCGTCCCATTGCACTGCGGACATGCCATGGACCCGCTCCCCGACGCGCCCGACCCGTGACACACCCCGCACACTTCATGGCGGCTCACTTCCAGCTTCGCCTGCGTCCCGCGAATCGCCTGCCAGAAATCGATATTGACGGCATACTCCAGATCGCCGCCCTTCTCCGGCGTTAATTCGGCTTCCTGTCCGCCGCCTTTGAAGAAATTCGAAAACAGATCCTTGAACGCCCCGCCGGATTCCGCTTGGCGTCCGCGCGTCTCTGTCTGCTGCCTTACATAATCCGAAAAATCGAAGCCTCCGAAATCCATATTCGGACCCTGCTGTTGCGGACCCGCCTGCTGTGGGCCCGCATCGGAATAAACTCCGAACTGGTCGTACATCTTCCGCTTCTTGTCGTCGCTCAGAACATCGAACGCTTCCTGGACCGTCTTGAAGCGTTCTTCCGCCGATTTGTCCCCCGGATTCAAGTCCGGATGGTATTTCCGCGCGAGTTTCCGGTAGGATTTTTTAATGTCCTCCGGCGATGCCTCGCGCGGTACCTTTAGCGTTTCGTAATAGTCTTTGGCAGCGGCCATCGCGTCTTACTTCTTATCTTCAACATCGACGAACTCTGCATCCACTACGTCGTCCTTCGGCTTCTCCTGTTTGGGTCCGGATCCCTGAGCTCCATCGCCACCCGTAGGCGGAGTCTGTGACGACGCTTTGTACATCGCCTCGGCCAGCTTGTGGCTCGCCGCGGTCAGCTTGTCGGTAGCGGCGTTCAGCTTATCCGCATCGTTCCCGGTCATCGCGGCTTTGGTTTCCTCGATGGCTGTCTCGATGTTCTTCGCTTCATCCGCGCTTACCTTGTCGCGATTCTCCTTCAGCGTCTTCTCGATGTTGTAAATCATCGAATCCGCCCGGTTCCTCGCTTCAATCTGGTCCTTCGCCTTACGATCGTCGGCGGCATGCGCTTCCGCTTCCTTCGCCATCTTGTCGACCTCGTCCTTCGACAAGCCCGAGGAAGACGTAATCGTAATCTTCTGTTCGTTGTTCGTGCCCTTGTCCTTCGCGGTCACGTTCAGAATGCCGTTCGCATCGATGTCGAAAGTCACATCGATCTGCGGCACCCCGCGCGGAGCCGGAGGAATTCCCACAAGCTGGAAAATACCCAGAACCTTGTTATCGGACGCCATCGCGCGCTCGCCCTGAACCACCTTGATCTCAACTGTGGTCTGGTTATCCGCCGCGGTCGAGAAGGTCTGGCTCTTGCGCGTGGGAATCGTGGTGTTGCGCTCAATCAGGCGCGTCATCACCCCGCCCTGCGTCTCGATGCCCAGCGAAAGCGGAGTTACATCCAGCAGCAGAACGTCTTTCACGTCGCCGCCCAACACGCCGCCCTGAATCGCCGCGCCCACCGCCACCACTTCGTCCGGGTTTACCGTCCGGTTCGGCTCCTTGCCGAACATATTCTTCACCAGTTGCTGAACCTTTGGAATACGGGTCGAACCGCCCACCAGAACCACTTCATCGATGTTCTGCGGCGTCACGCCCGCGTCCGCCATGGCCTTCTTGCAAGGCTCCATGGTCTTCTGTAGAATGTCGTCCACCATCTGCTCGAAGCGCATGCGCGTCAGCTTCATCGCCAGGTGCTTCGGCCCGGTGGCGTCCGCCGTGATGAAGGGAAGATTGATCTCCGTCTCCATCAGGGTCGAAAGCTCCATCTTGGCTTTCTCAGAGGCTTCCTTCAGCCGCTGCAGCGCCATCTGGTCCTTCGAAAGATCGATGCCCGATTCCTTCTTAAACTCCGTCACCACCCAGTCGATAATCCGCTGGTCGATGTTGTCGCCGCCCAGGTGCGTATCGCCATTGGTCGATTTCACCTCGACCACGCCATCGCCCACTTCCAGAATGGAAACGTCGAACGTGCCGCCGCCGAAGTCATACACCGCAATGGTCTCGTTCGTTTTCTTATCGAGCCCATACGCGAGTGCCGCCGCAGTAGGTTCGTTGATGATGCGCATCACCTCCAGGCCTGCGATCTTGCCCGCGTCCTTGGTGGATTGCCGCTGTGCGTCGTTGAAGTATGCCGGAACCGTGATCACAGCCTGCGTGACCTTCTCGCCCAGATAAGCTTCCGCCGCTTCCTTCAACTTGGTCAGAATCATCGCCGAAATTTCAGGCGGACTCTGCTTGGTCCCGCTAATGTCCACGCGAGCGTCGCCGTTATCGCCGCGGACCACCTTATACGGCACCATCTTCATCTCTTCGTTCACTTCTTCGGACCGCCGTCCCATGAAGCGCTTGATCGAAAAGATGGTGTTTTCCGGATTCGTGATCGCCTGCCGTTTGGCAACCTGTCCGACGAGCCGCTCGCCCGATTTCGTAAATGCAACGACTGAGGGCGTCGTCCGCCCGCCTTCCTGGTTGGCGATGACAGTAGGTTGTCCGCCTTCCATGACGGCCACAACGGAATTGGTTGTGCCGAGATCGATTCCTATAATTTTGCCCATGACTAAGGTTTTGCTCCTCGTGGTTAGTACGGTACCATTATCAAACCTTAGTGTCGGATTGTCAAGTTTACTGAATCGTACAGTTCGCCTAATCGTACTTCTCGACGATGATCCGCTTCCGGTCTAACCCCTTCTCTTTCAGCGTCGATCGCAGCTCATTCACCATTTCCGCCATCCCGCAGATGTAAACGTCGATATCCCTCCGCGCGCCCAACTCCAGGTCGATATGCGCATGGACCCGCCCTGAAAGGCCCGTCCAACTGGCCCCAGGCCGCGTCAAAGTAGGCACAAACCGGAAATTCGGATATTTCGCCGCCAACTCTTCAAATTCAGCCTTGTAGAGCAGCCCATGTTCATGCCGTGCCCCAAAAACTAGCGTGAACTGCCTTTCGCGCTCCCTAGGCAACCGCTCCTGCAGCATGGACCGAAAGGGCGTAATCCCAGTCCCGGTAGCCACCAGAATCGAATCGCTCAACGGATTCCGGAACACAAAGACCCCATAAGGACCCTTGTATTCCACCTCGTCCCCCGGCGACATCCCGAAGAGCAGAGGCGTAAACGTCCCATCTTCCACCAGGTTCAGACACAAATCGAACCGTTTCCCGGCCGGTGGAGAAGCTATGGAATAAGCGCGGGTAATGGTCTTCTCGCCATTCTGCCCCACCAGGGAAACAAACTGCCCCGGCACAAACTCCAGTGCCTGTTCCGCCTCAAAAGTGAACTGCCGCGTAAGCGGAGCGAGCTCAACCCACTCCACTAACCGCGCCCTCATCCCGAAAGCGCCTCAAGCGCCCGATCCGCCAGTATCCGGCTCAACCCAGGATGCCCGTCGAGCGGCGGGGCGATCCGCATCTCGACCTTCGTATACTCCGCAGCCAATCCGGCCACCAGCGCCGGAAGATCCCGCTTCAAATGAATCCCCAGCGTCAGGAAATAAGGCACCACGAGTACCCGCTCAGCGCCCCGCGAAATCAGCTTCCCGACCGCCTCTCGCAGATTCGGCAGTGCATCCAGGAAAGCAACTTCATAAAGCCCAAACCCGCCCTCAACCGCCGCCTGCGCTGCGACCACTCCAACCGCCTCATTGGCGGAGTCCACGCTCGACCCGTGCGCAAACACCACAATCCCCGTGTTCATGCGTTCTTGCCCTTGAAAACTCACCAGCTATAGTGAGCCGCGTAAGTCAACACCCGCTCCTCGTCCGGCTGCAGAGCGACTTCAAATTCAACCGTCCTGCTATCCAGGTCTCGATGCTTCACCGACTCCTGGGAAATCGTCCAATTGCTCCAGTGGTACAGATGTTCCACGACCCGCACCGTAGCCGCGCCTTTCGAGTGATTCCGCAGCTTGACCTCGAACGATTCGTCCACGCTCCGGTTCTGAAACTCCGATCGAAACGCTGTTTGGCGCCGCTCCCCTGTAAGGTCGAATGCGTTGCCTGTATAAACCCGTAACGTCTCGTCCTTCGGCGTATGGTCGATTTGATTTTCGCCCGTGAACTCCATCTGTCCGTCCTGGTCTCGCCGGTAGCAGCGGACCCGGCCCTTTGGGAGCGGTACTCCTAAGTGATTCGCCGCGCTGTTGGCGAACTCGCGCATCACCCAAACATGCGGATTGGATTTCGTCCCGTAAGCCTGGTTCTGCCGCAGATCCTGGCCGTTAAATGGGATATCAAGCTGCGCTCCGTTGTAAGTGTAGAGTTTCTTCGACTGAATACCCGCCGCCCGCAGGAATTCCACCTGCTTCGTCTCCCGGTCGTGAATCGTGGTCGGCTGCGGCAGAGTGTAGAGGTGATAATCCTCAAAGCTCTCTTCCGTTATTTGCGGATCGGGCGCAGGCGAAGCAACGGCATACCCGCCGCCCCCCATCCCTCCCTGCCTCGGTTGCAACTTGCTCACATCTCCTGCCATCAACTTGATCCGTGCGTGGTCGAACTGCTTGCCGCTCTGGTTGTCCAGCGTCACCCAGCCAACCAGATCCAGCGTATCCCCATTCTCCGGCGCAACCAGGTTGTAATCGCTGCTCCAACTCAACCCGCCGGAAATGTAACTCAACTCCGCTTCGAACTGAGCTGCCTGCGGAGACCGAAGAATCCAGTCCAATGAGGGCTTCAGAATTGCGTCATCGCTAAGAGCCGGAAAAATCGGCTGTCCCGGTAGGGAAAACTGCAGCTTCCCATCCACCTCGATAATCGGTTGCCCAGCTCCCCCCGAAACGATGTTCATCTGGTTCGCCTGGTATTGCGATCCATAGCGGCTCATCGCCTGGTAATGCGGCACATACCCGCTCCGCACGATCTTCCCGCTTACCACGCGGCTGCTTCCATCGGGATTCTTCACGAGGAACTCGATCGTCTTCCCTTCATTCAGTCCCAGCAGGCGCTCCTGCGAAACAGGGTCGTTCCGGTAATTCTGCTCCAGCACCTGAACGATCTGTTTGCCGGACGGGTCGCGGAGAATCACTGAATCGGGCTCCACTTGCGCGGTCGCCCCACTGAACACCAGCTTGTTGTCGCCAGCTTTCAGGTCCAACCGCAAGGTCTCCCGAATCACCGCGAAATTTTCGTTGTAAATCGTCAGGGCCGGATCGGCGCCGAAAGCGGCTACCCCAATGCCGACTGCCCCGATACCGAAAAGCCAAGCCGCAACTGGCCTACGTAACGCCATGCACATAAGCCCGAATCCGCAATAGCTCTTCCGTCCGCCGCGCCAACTCATGATGCATCAAATCCCGCATAGAAAGGAATCCCACCACTTGCTCCCCCCGCAACACCGGCAAATGCCGGCAAGCGTTCGCGCGCATGCTATCCATGGCCACCTCGACCCCAACACCCTCCGGCACGGTAACCACGTCCACCGTCATCACCTCGCCAACCAGTGTTTTCTCAGGATCCAGCCGCCCCACCACCACGCGCGTCAATACGTCCCGTTCGCTGAATACGCCTTTGAGCCGCCCGCTTTCCAGCACAACAATGGCGCCGATCTTCAGCTCCATCATCTTCTTCGACACCTCGGCAACCGATTGCGAAGGTTCCGCGAAATAAAGGTCTCGATCGACCACGTCCTTGACCAGCACCATGAATCTTTAGTTTACTGCGAGGGGATGCGAGCAAATTTATTTATCAAAGTCGAAGTCGATTACGAGAGCAAAGAGCCCCCCGAAAAGCTGGCCGAACACATCTGCCGTCAGATTCAGAAGGTCTACGGCGTCCGCAAAGCCGAACTGTCCCATATCACACCCGAGGAGTGACCCTTTCTGCCGAGATTTCACGCGTTACTTGTCGTGAGACTAAAACTAACCTGCGCCCTATTCCTGGCGGCCGGCGCGCTCCAAGCCCAAACGCCCGCCATTTCCGCTGGAGGTGTCTTCAACACAGCAAGCTACGCTCCGGCCGGTCTTCCCGGCGCGGCCATAGCGCAAGGTTCGCTCTTTGTCATCTTTGGCAAGAATATGGGGCCGGTCGCCCTTGCGGTCGGAAGTCTCCCTTATACAACGTCCCTGAGCGGTACCTCGATCAGTGTCACGGTGAACGGCACCACCACGAACCCGTACGTGGTTTACACCTCCGCCGGCCAGGTCAGCGCGCTCTTGCCCTCCAACACGCCAGTTGGGACCGGCACCATCACCATCACCTATAGCGGCGCCACCAGCGCCACCCAGCCAATCACGGTCGCCGCGTCCAGCGTGGGTGTCTTCACCGTCAATCAGGCCGGTAGCGGCCCTGGCATCATTACCACCGCAAATTACGTCGTCAACTCGCTCACTTCCGCGGCAACCGCGGGCGACGCCAATATCCTCTGGGCTACTGGGCTCGGCCCTGTCGGACCCAGCGGCAGCGAGGCCGCCGGCACAGCCACTCTCGCCGCACTGCCCACCACCTTCCAGGTCTATGTCGGCGGCGTTGCTGCCAAAATTTATGGCGCCGCCCGCTCGGCTTACCCCGGCCTCGACCAGATCGTTTTCTTTGTGCCCTCCGGCGTAAGCGGCTGCCACGTGCCCGTCGTCGTCCAAACCGGCGTCACCGTCAGCAACTTCGTCACGATGGCCATCGGCACCGGCGGCGTCTGCTCGGACCCGGTCGGCACCGGCTTGACGTCCACCCAACTTACGCAACTTCAGAAGCAAGGAACCGTTTCCCAAGGCTACCTCAACCTCTCGCACAGCGTCACCGCGGGATTAACCATCGGGCCAATTAGCCTTCCAGGGACCACCTCGGATGGCGGAACCGCCGTTTTCGATCGCTACACATTTCAACAATACACAGCCGCCACCGGCGGGGTAAACGTCACCACCTTCGGAGCCTGCAGCGTCTACTTCGCCACCGGCACCGGAGGCCCCACAGATCCCACTACACCCACCCCACTCGATGCTGGTTCAGCCATTACCGTCACCGGCCCCAACGGTATGAAGACGCTCACCACCATACCGCAGGCCCCCGGAATCTACTCAGGTACCCTCGGCAGCGCCACGTCACCTTACCTCGTCGCTGGAAACTACACCATCACCGGACCCGGCGGAAAGGACGTGGGACCCTTCAGCACCAACATCACACTCCCCCCGACCCTCACCTGGACCAACGCCGCCAGCATCTCCAACGTGATTCGCGCCAACGGCCAACTCATCACCTGGACCGGCGGCGACCCCAGCGGCAGCATTCAAATCAGCGGTTATTCCGCCCTGATTTCCGGTACTTCCGAAGTCGTCGCCGGATTTGAGTGCACCGTGCCCGATACCCCGGGCCAGTTCACCATACCCGCACCTGTACTCCTCGCGCTGCCGGCCGGGACCGCCGGCACACCCAGTGGTTCACTGAGCGTGGGGGCAGTTACGGCCACCAAGAACTTCACCGCCACAGGTCTCGATCTAGGCTACCTGAGCGCCATTTCGAGCAGCTCGCAAACCGTTACGTATCAGTAAACGAAACCCAGCGGCCCTCCGCCGCCCACCCATGCGGGGTCAAATCGACCTTGGCATCCCGGATGGTTGGGTCGGCGCCGTGAGCAACAAGAAACTCGGCTGTATCTCTATGACCGTCGATCGCCGCCCATTGCAAGCCCGTCTCGCCGATTTGTCAGTTTTCCTACGGCGGGATTGGTGATCCCACCCCTCTTCCCGGCTCACAACTGCCTTTGAGGTAACTGTTATCCGAACACACCCGGCGGCAGATCCGGCTTCTTCGTTATGGCTCTCTTCCACGCAGGCAAGGCCTTCCATCGAGCCAGTTCCTGCTGAAAAGCGCCAGCCAGGGCATTCGCCGTGTAGAATTACACTACTTATGCATGGCCACGCCTGTGTTGCCCGCATCTTCTCGGTTTGCTTTGCGGTTGTTACTTCACTGAGCGCTCAGACGGATCGAGCGCAGGACATCGACGCGGTATTCACGAACTGGAACAAGCCCGATTCGCCCGGCGCCGCGGTAGCCGTGATCGAGCACGGCAAAACCATTTACGAGAAGGGCTACGGATCGGCGAATCTCGAGTACGGCATCCCAATCGGTCCGGAGACGATCTTCCATGTAGCGTCGGTCTCGAAGCAGTTCACGGCAATGTCGATCGTGCTGCTGGAGCGCGACGGCAAACTCTCGATCGATGATGAAG
>Ga0302325_10033043_pt1 | contig 10610 bp, 9 predicted proteins | sample Palsa_T0_2_FD_201948 | JGI IMG/M metagenome (GOLD analysis project Ga0302325, IMG submission 201948) | Peat permafrost microbial communities from Stordalen Mire near Abisko, Sweden - Palsa_T0_2 | ecosystem: Environmental > Terrestrial > Soil > Palsa > Peat permafrost | place: Sweden: Abisko...
GACGCCGTGATTGCATGGCGTTCGTGGGGCAGGGAACGATAGCGGGCAAGAAGGTGCTGCTGGCCAAGCCTCAGACGTTCATGAATCTGAGCGGCGAGTCGGTGCAAGGGTTGCTGGTGAAGAATGAGATCGCGGCCGGGGATCTGGTTCTGGTTTACGATGAACTGGATTTACCCTGGCAGGCGGTTCGAATACGGCCGAATGGTTCGGCGGCCGGACATCGCGGCGTCGATTCGATTATCCGCTGCGTTGGGACCAAAGAGTTTCCCCGGGTTCGCCTGGGAGTTCATGGGGGCCGTCGCGACAAGGACGGCGCTCAAATCGTGCTCGCGAAGTTGAAGCGGGCACATAGACAAGAGTTGGATGAGCTGCTGGACTATGCGTCTCAGGCAGTGGAATCCATCATCGCTGAAGGCGTCGAAAAGTCCATGGCGAAATATAATCGTCGCGCCCAAGGCTTAAACGAGGAAGAATGAGGATCTACGAAGAGCTGTTTATTCTCCGGCCAGATGCGCCGGAAGAAGAGATCGATCGCTTGATCGAACAATTGACAACCTACATCGCCTCCCAGGGCGGCAATGTGGACAAGTCCGACAAATGGGGTATACGCAAGCTGGCCTATCGAGTGCAAAAGCGCAACGAAGGGTTTTACGTCTTGCTGCAGTTCACGACCAAGCCGGAAACCGTGCTGGAGGTAGAACGCCGCTTGCGCGTTTCGGACCTGGTGATGAAATTCCAGAATGTGCGCATCGACGAGAAGCTGAAAAAGATCGCGAAACGCAAAAAGGAGCGCGAAAAACGCGCCGCCCGCAAACCTGCGCCGCCGGCGGCTCCGAGTGTACCGCTCGAACATGCCATGGCGGGCGCGGCCGAACCCTCTGGCCCCAGGCCGGGAGCTCCCATGCCGGGCGCTCCGGTGAGTGCTCCGGCGAGCGCTCCAACCACGGAGAAGGAATAGGAGACCAGCATGGCTGAACAACGAGGCGGACGTCCCATTAGCGGGTCAATGAGACCCACCGGCGGCGACAAGGCGCTGGCCACCAAGAAGCAATATTTCCGGCGTAAAAAAGTATGTCGATTCTGCGTGGAGAAGATCGACGACATCAACTACAAAGACGTGCGAATGCTCTCGTCCTTTATTTCCGAGCGCGGGAAGATTGTGCCACGGCGCATCTCAGGTGTTTGCACGCCGCATCAGAAGCGGCTGGCCGAGGCCATCAAGCAGGCGAGAAACATCGCTCTGATTCCGTTCGCGACGGCGATATAGGAGATTGTCAACATGGAAGTAATTTTAAGAGAAGACGTGGACAAACTGGGTGCGCGCGGCCAATTGGTCAAAGTTGCATCCGGCTATGCGCGCAATTTCCTGCTCCCGAGACGCCTGGCGGTAGCGGCCACGGAGTCCAACAAAAAGATTGTCGAGCAGGAACGCCAGGCGCATTTACGGCGCGAAGCCAAGGTGGTCGGCGAAGCCGGCGATTTAGCCAAGCTGATGGCGGCGGTGGTGGTCACCATTACGCAGAAGGCCGGTGAAAACGGCCAGCTGTTTGGTTCAGTGACGACCAAAGATATCGCAGATGCCTTGGAGACCCAGGGTTACACCATTGAACGACGCAAAATCGTGCTGGAGGAGCCGATTAAATCGCTCGGTGAATACAAGGTCCCGCTGCGGCTGCATCCCGAAGTGACGGTAGAGATCGCGGTCAACGTGGTTAAAGAGCCAGAATAACCAAGAAAAAGAGTAACACCTGCCCCACACATCTTTGCCACGGCATGAGTTGGTTCTGGAGCCGGAGCGCTATTCCAGCGTTTCGGCCTATCAGCTGCTGGAAGCAGCCTCGCGCGGATACATCGCTGTAGATCGCCGCCTTCTGCACGCGATACTCGACCATCCCAAACAGTCGATCCCGGAACTCGTCAGGTTCGCAGCGGAAGACCATGCGGACGATCTGATGGATCTTGATCCGCTGCTGATCGATTTGTTCCGCGTATTGCGGACGAACGACGCGCTGCCATTTTTCATGAACGTGATCCGGCGCAATACCAGCGATGTCCCCGACGATCTGGTGGAGACCATCGTTCAGTTAGGGGCCGTGGCTGTGGATCCGCTACTCGAATTGCTGGGTGAATTGGATGCGAGCGACGCGGGCGATGTGCCCTTTGTGCTGGCGGCCCTGCGGATTCACGACCCTCGGGTGCTGGAAGCTTTGACGCGCCGCCTGAAGAACGATCCGCAAGACGCGGCACTATGCCTCGAGATTCACGGCGATCTTTCGGCGATACCCGCGCTCGAAGCGGCGCTGGCTGACATTCCCGAAGATGACCCGCGATCGCGAGCGCCCATACAGGCGGTGATCGAAAGCCTCGCGGCTCCGAGTGAGACTCCGTCCGAATCGCAAACGCCGTTCGACATCTGGGCGCTTTACCCGGAAGAAGCAGCACCTGACTTTGCGGCGCTCGAGGATGAAGACCGGTTGGCGATGCTGGAACTGGGTTCGCCGAAGCTGCGGGCCGATGTTGCGCTGAGCTACCAGGGAACGGAGTTGTCCGATCCGGCGCGCGCGCGTTTGATCGAACTCGCCAAGACCGATCCCGACGCAACGGTGCGCGGGGCTTGTTGGGAGGCGTTCGGCGAACTCGACGATGAACCGGAACTGCTGGACGCCATGCTCGAAGTGCTAGTGAATCCGCAGGCGGCAGTAGAGGAGCAGGGCGGCGCGGCGGTCGGCCTGGCCGAGCAGTCGGACAATCCGGCGGTATATGACGCGATTTTGCGGTTGTACCAGGATCCACGCGGCCGCGCCAAGGCGCTGAAAGCCATGGCGAGATCGTTCGACAAACGCTTTGCCGGTTATCCACCAAAGCATTTGGACGATGCGGATTCAGCCGTCAAGACCCAGGCGATCTGGGGTGTCGGATATTTGGGCTTGGCGTCGGAAGCACCACGTCTAAAAGCGCTTTTCGAGGACGAGCAATTTCGGACGGATGCGCTTTTCGCATACGCCCTTTCGGTTCCCGGTGAAACATCCTCGGGACGGGTACGTGGTCTGATGAAGAAGGTGGAGGAAGCCGCGGGCGAGTTCCGCGAGGATGAAGAGGATTTGGTTCGTATCGCGCTTGATCAGCGGCTCATGCTGCATGGAAAGAGTCCGATATTCTTCCCCGACGAGTTGGAAGACGAAGAATCCGAAACCGTGGTTGCGCCGCCTGCGCCAGGGCGCAACGATCTGTGCTCCTGTGGCAGCGGCAAGAAGTACAAGAAGTGCCACGGCGTTCTGAACTAAGATAATCGCATTGGAAGGCGAAGGCGTAAACCGCAGCTCGCGCGGGATTTGGATCGTAGCCGCCGCCACCGGCTTGTTTCTGCTGCTCGGCACGCTTCTGATTCCGCGCGCGGGGTTGGATGTCGACGAGACGCTTTTTACCCAGCCCTTATACCATCGGTTGGGCTCCGACTTCGAGCTGGGCATTCTGCATCACAAAGTTCCGGTGATGATCATCGCCTACATCGGGGCTTTAAAAACGCTGCTTTGCTGGCCCATTCTGCGCGCCGGCGGTGCTTCCGTTTTTGCAGTCCGGTTGCCGATGGTGCTGGTGGGCGCCGCGACTATTCTGCTTTTCTTTTTCCTTGCCGATTCTCTGGCGGGACGTACCGCAGCCGTTGTAGCCGCCATTCTCCTGGCCACCGATCCCACATTTCTCCTGACCGATACATTTGACTGGGGACCGGTTGCGCTGGAGCACCTGCTGCTGGTGAGCGGATGCCTGGCGATGGCTTCGCGGCGTTCGGCGCTGGCATGCTTTTTGTTTGGTCTGGCGCTATGGAATAAGGCGACCTTCGTGTGGGCGCTCTCCGGCCTGGCCGCCGCTGCGGTGATCGCGTATTGGCCCGAGTTCCATCGGCGACTGCAGGATCGCCGCCTGGTAATTCGATGCGCGCTGGCGTTCCTGGCCGGAGCGCTGCCGCTGTTGCTCTTCAATCTGCATCGACCCGGGGCCACCTTTCGCGCAACCAACGGCATTTCCCTGCAAGATTTCGATGCCAAGCTGGTTCAATTGCGCGCCGCGGCGGATGGCTCCGGACTATTCGGTTATCTGGCGGCGGACGATTCGACTGGGGGGCACCCGAAATCTCCTTCTGCGATTTCCGGACGCGTAGCTGCGTGGTTGAGAGATCACCTGGGTGACTTCCATTCTTCGCTGTTTCCTTACGCGATCGCATGGGCGATTCTCGCCGCGCCTCTATGGTGGCGATCGCCGGCGCGCCGCGCGGGAGTGTTTGCCGTGGTGTTTTGCGCCGTAACGTTTCTTGGCATGGCCATTACGCGAGGCGCAGGCACCGGAATCCATCACACGGTTTTGTTGTGGCCGATGCCGCAGCTTTTGGTAGGGATCGCGTTGTCCGCTCTGCGGCCGCGCTGGATCGCGCCCGTCTTGGCGTCGGCATTGGTGGTCTCAAATCTACTGGTGATCAATCAGTATTTCTTCCAATTTGACCGGAACGGCGCGGCCGGTACTTTCACCGATGCCATCTCGAATTTGTCGAACGCTCTGCCGCAAGCTCCCAATGACTCGGTTTACGTAGTCGACTGGGGAATGTACGAAACGCTGGAATTTCTCCACCAGGGCCGGTTGCCGCTGCATTACTCGCAGGAGCTTCTAGGTCCCGAAAATCCCAGCCCCGCACAGCTCCGCGCGATCGCGGCAATGACGGCGGATCCCAATGGATTGTTCGTCACTCATGTCGCTTCTCGAGAGACCTACCAGGGATTCCGTGGACGCCTCGAAGCAGCAGCTGCTTCTCGGGACAACGAAAAGCACGTCATCCAAACCATTTCCGATTCTAACGGCCGGCCGGTTTTCGAATTATGGCGATTTGGCGCTCGGGTTCCGCGCCCCTAGGAACGCGCCGTGTTACTTTCATCCCATGAACCCTTATGCGAGCCACTTGGGCGGACGAGCGCCCCTGGATGTAATCCGAGACACGCCGGGCCATCTTGCGCAATTGCTGGAGACCATCGGCCCAGAGCGCCTGGAGACTGCCCCCGCGCCTGGGAAGTGGAGCGCTCGTGATATCCTTTGTCACCTGGCGGACACCGAAATGGTGTTCGGCTTCCGCTTGCGGCAGGCACTTGCCGAAGATCATCACGTGATTCAGCCGTTCGATCAGGATGGTTGGGCCGACACTTACCAGGCGTACGACGCCGCCTCGGCTTTGGCTACGTTTTCGGCAATTCGCTTGTGGAACATGGCCCTGATTCGATCGGCAAGTCCAGAGGATCTGGCAAAGCCGGTGACTCATCCCGAGCGTGGAACCATGACCTTTCAGACCATCGTGGAAACGATGGGGGGACATGACCGCAATCACATTCAGCAGATGGAAGCGATCGCATCGCAAACGGCAATCGTGCGCTAAAGCGAGGGGCGCTAAAGCGAGTTGTGCTAAAGCGACAGGATTAGTCGCACACTGCCGTGGCGACGGCGCATTTGACGATGGCCTCGGCGCGGCGCCAATCCTCTTGCGCGGTTCCGTCGGGACGTCCGGCGCTTTCCCAAATCAGCTCGGCAATGACAGGAACATCGCCAGTACGGTTTTTGTCGTCGTCGGCAGGCATTGCAGTGGAGTCGGGCAATAGCGATCGCAAGAAAGTATCGCGCGCCTGGTTGTACGCCAAGTGCGCCTTTTCCAAATCGAGCAACGCGGTCTCGAAACCCTTACCATCCGTGCCGTGCTGTGCCGTCAAAGCTTGTACGCGTTGCGCTTTGCGAGAAAAATCCTCGAAAGTGTCGCGATACTCGGCTTCGATCTCCCGTGGGCTCATCATACTGAATTAGACGAAACAACTTGGGGAAAGGTTCGGGTTTCTTGGGCACATTTGTTTCGTAGTACCGCTGGGGTTAATGGTCCGGGTTAATGAACGTTCAGTTTCCAAGATCCACGAACGGTTTGCCGCGCAGCTTGTAGTCAGTATCCGTCAAGTTCTTTTCGAGCTCGACGGTGTCGAAACGAACCTCGATACCTTGCTGTTGGCCATCCGGTTTGATCTGCATGGTTTTGGGGTAAAAGGCCTTCCCGTTTTTGACGTAATCCGAATATGTGACCAGCGCCGAACCAAGCCCGGCGGCCGTCGTGAGCTTGACGCGCTCGGGCCGCATACTCGAGTCTAGGGCGACGGAAATTTTCTCGGTCCCGGACTCGGCAAACAAGACGAAGTCGTTGCTTGCGGGCGCGTCCGGACGATCCGCCATCAGTTTGTAACTGGAGCTTTGCAGGCGTGCGATCAAAGCGGCGAGTTGGTAATCGCGAATCAGGCCAAAGTCGGTGGGCAACTCTAGCGCGTCGTCGCCCTTGAGATTCTTGCTGGCCTTGAACTCGCTGCCAGAGAACATTACTTCGTTCAACAGGCGGCCCGACTTGATTTGAAACAGCCCGCGATCCGCACGATTGCGCATCAGCAGAGTCCAGCGGACGCTCTTACCGTCGCGGCCCCATACCGTGGTGCTGCCCACGGCTTGCACCGAAGCGAGCGCCTTGAGCCCGTCTTCGCCTCCAACTGCTTGGACGATCTTCTGGAACAGTTGCGTTCCAAAGGCTTCCCGCGCCGCACGGTCGGGCTCCAGGGTCACTGCGACCGCAGTGCTTTTAGCCGCCTCCACCAGCACGGTGCTTTGGTTTTTGACGAATCCTTCCCTTGTAAAATCAACCACCCAGTTACCCGGTGTAAGCCCAGTAGCCTGAAGAATGCCCCCGGAGGTTGCTCCGATCGACGTGCCGTTGAGGGCCACCTGACACTCGGCCGGCGCACAAGTAAGGTTGAGGTTTCCCTTGGCCACCGGTTTGGGTGCTACGGGGAGCGTGGCAGCGGCGGGCTTTGCTTTGCTCTTTATTACATCCAGAATCTCGTCGGACGCTCCCGCGGATTCAAGCTTGGCCAGAATGTCGGAGGAAAGCCCAAAGGCGATACCGCGGTTTTCAATGGCTTCCTTACGGCGCCGCAGTGGGATGGCATCTTGCTTCAAGAGCACAATTATTTGGTCTAGCGTGAATGGGTCGCCGGTTAGAAACGAATCAGCTTTCTTGCCGTGAACGGATTTCGGATCGGCGGCTGCGTTACCAGCCTGAGGTAGTCCTGCCAGCGCCACCGTCAGGGCCAGGGGCCAAATGAAAGACAAAATTTCACGTCGCATTGTTGGTCCTTACTTCAAAGCTGCTTCAGCTTGCTGGGCGTCGCGAACCTTCTTCTTCCAGGCGCGCGCCTCGGCATTGTTTGGATTGTTAGCCAGTACCTGGTTCACCAACGCCAGAGCTTCTGCATAGCGCCCTGACTCCCAAAGGGAGCGCACGGGCCCACGCAGGGTTTCCTTGGCGGAAAATTCGGGATTTCCTAAGTCGTCCGGACCAGATTTGCCGGGTTTTGGAGTCGCCGGTTCTCGCCGCTCAACTGCCGAAGGAGTCGCGGGGGTTGCGCGCGTCGCCGGCCGCGCTACAACGGCCGGAGCTGGGGTCTTATTCGGAGAAGCCTGCAGGCCTTTGCGCGAAACGAACGAGCCTACGACGATGGCGGCCAGGATTAAACCCGCCAGAATGGCGATGGTTCGTTTCGTGATCAGCGGAGCCTTGGCAGGGATCAGGTGCTTGGTCTGCGCTCTCAGATCGGGCAGGCCGGCGGCCGCGGGTTGCGCTGGGACATATACGGGGATTTCCACCGATGGAGCAGGAGGATCCGGCTGCGGCGGGATGGATGGCGCAGCTGGGGGCTTGGGCAGTTGTTCTGGCTGCTGCTCCAGTTGCGCGGCTAGAAACTCCCTTGACAGGGGCGGACTGGAAGCGTAGGAGCGCGCGGTCCAGGGTTGTGGCCGCGACACTGCATCTTGTGGCCGTTCGCGAACGGGCTGTTCGGCTGTACGCGGTTGCGGCTCCGTTATCTCGGAGGCGGGGCCGGAAAAGGCGGTCGCCTGCCGAACAACTGGCTCTGGATCTGGCGAGGATTCCGTGCTCAACCGTTCCGCTGAGCGCGGCGCGGCGGGAGCGGCCGCAGCCCGGCGCCGTAACTCCTGCGCGGCGAAATAGAGACCGGCGGCAAATTCCTCGGCGGTCTGCAGACGCTGCCCTGGATCCTTTAACAGGGCGCGCTGCACCAAATGATCGAGCTGCTCGGGAATTTGTGGATCCAGCAGACGAAGCGGCTCCACGTTGGTGTGGACGATCTCGCGGGGGATCAAGCCAGGCGCGGCCGAAAACGGGTATTTTCCGGAGATGAACTGGTACAGCATCAACCCCAGCGCGAAGATGTCGGAGCGCGTGTCGAAGGGTTCTCCCATTATCTGTTCCGGCGCCAGATAGTTGACCACCAAGCCTTCCGGCCGGCAACCGGCCTCAAGCAGCGCTGCCAGCCACTTCGCCGTCCCAAAATCCAGGATCATAATGTCCCGCTCGCCGTCCACGAAGATGTTGCCGGGCTTGAGATCGCCGTGCGCGATTTCGCGTGAATGGGCGAACGCCAACCCTTCGGCCACTTGCGCCCCGAGCGCAAGCTTTTGACCGAGCGGCAAGTCCGGGTTGTCCTGCATGAACTGATTCAGGTCCACTCCGGTTCGCCATTCAGAGACTACGAACAGCCCTTCCTCTACTTCGCCCATGTCCTGGACTTTGAGCAGGTGGCGATGCACCAATTCTGCACAGGAGGCCAGGTGGGCGCAGAACTGCTCTTTGGTGCCGCTGGTGACCCCGGGGGCGGTTTGGAAAACTTTAAGCGCGAACTCCCGATTGCGAAAATTGTCGCGAACCCGGTAAGTGACACCAGCCGCGCTGGCTCCGAGCTGCTCGATTACCTGATATTTTCCGATCGCCTTCATTTCAGATGTCCTCACGCCAGCAGCCGGTAGTTCCAAGCGCGCTGGCCGCAAGCACAGTCCGGATTCCCGCTAGTACTTCGGTTCGCACTTACTTACTCAGATCGGACGGCAGGGGAGTCCTCTATATGCAACCTTAGAGCTTCAGTAGTTTTTAGGCGCTTCCTCCGGTGATGCCTTTAGTGGCGCCTGGTGTGTTGATGGTACGGAAAAGCTAAGGGTGCCCCACCGATTGCTTGCGGCAATTCGATGCAGGGATGAGTTTCTGAACGGCTGCGGGACATTAATCAGCGCGCGGCAACCTGCGCTGCAATATCGCAGGTATATTGGAAAAGACCTTAAAAAATCCCTTGACTGTTCTTCGGTATTAGCAGAAGATACAGAATACTAAAAATTTAGGCGCCGCTGAACAGTGCGGTTCTCTTAGATGTTTTCAGAGGGGGGCATATAGTTGACACCCCAGCGTGATTGTCTGTCAATTATCCTTGCATATTGCCTTATTAACCGCGGAGCGCGCGGTTTATGCTTTCTTCTGCTGGTTCTAGGCTGCTCGACGTCGGCCCCGGCGCAGCAACTGGAGAAGGAATATATCCGCCTGGGATCTCGCGTCATCGCCATCGAGAACCCCGAGAGCATTTCCACTCCAACCGTGAGTGGCCCGCTCTCCGGCGGGCAGGGGATTAGTTATGTTTACACTGCTAGTGGAGCAATCGATAGCTCGGGCAATGCGGTCGAGTACGAGTTTAGCTGGGGTGACGGCAGCAACTCGGGGTGGCTGGCCGCCGGAACGACCACAGCCTCGAAAAGTTGGGCGGCCACAGGTACATATAAGGTCACGGTCCAGGCCCGATCGGCAACCAACACGGCAATAGTTTCGGCCGTGTCGTCGAGCATTTCCGTTGTTATCAATGCCGAGGCGGTATCACAGCCCACCACTCCTTCCGGCACCAGCAGCGGAAACGGCAACACCAATTACAGCTATTCAACCGGTGGATCAGTGGACAGTCTGGGATATTCGGTACAGTACGAATTCAGCTGGGGAGATGGCACCAGTTCCCCCTGGCTGGCGGTAGGCACAACCAGTACGACGCATGCGTGGTCTTCGGCGGGCACTTTCAGCGTAACGGCACAGGCACGATCAGCGACGAATCCCTCCGTTGTATCGGTTCTGTCCAACGCGCTGGCCGTTACGATCGGCGCCGGCAGCATTAGCACTCCGAGCGCGCCGGCCGGTACAACTTCGGGCCTGGCCGCTACAAGCTACACGTACACGGCCAGCGGTTCGGTCTGTAGCTGGGGCGATTCGGTGCAATATGAGTTCTTCTGGGGCGATAGCACAAACTCCGGCTGGCTGGCGGCCGGGACCACGAGCTCGGCGCACACCTGGTCGGCTCCCGGTTCTTACACGGTGACCGCGCAGGCTCGTTGTTCCATCCATACCGCGGTGATTTCGGCTGCCTCGCCCGGTCTTGCAGTGACGATGACGGACCCGGTCCCCTATATCGTAGAGTTTATTCCAAGCGGGACCGGAGTCACGCAGACGTTCACGGTGCAGGTAGAGGACTACAAAGGCGCGTCGTCGATCACCTACGTGCAACCGTTCTTGAGCATATCTTCGACACTGAGCAACACCAGCAACAGCTGCCACCTGGAGTATGTAGCGAGCGCCGTTACCTTATATCTGGACAGTTCGGCAGGGACAGACAGCTGGGTGGGACACCAGCCGGAGGGTGGCTCGTGGACCGGCACGAACGCCA
>Ga0302325_10033044_pt1 | contig 10610 bp, 8 predicted proteins | sample Palsa_T0_2_FD_201948 | JGI IMG/M metagenome (GOLD analysis project Ga0302325, IMG submission 201948) | Peat permafrost microbial communities from Stordalen Mire near Abisko, Sweden - Palsa_T0_2 | ecosystem: Environmental > Terrestrial > Soil > Palsa > Peat permafrost | place: Sweden: Abisko...
TTCGGCCGGCATCTTTCGTGGCCTGTCTTTGGGCGTCGTCGAAGTAGGCCGGGACCGTCACGACGGCTTCGGACACGCTCTCGCCCAGAAAGGACTCCGCGATTTCCCGCATCTTTGCGAGCACCATCGCGCTGACCTCGGGAGGCGACATGTCGCGCCCGCCGGCGCGGATCCAGGCGTCCCCGTTGGGTGCCGCGAAGATCTTGTACGATGCAGTTTCCGCTTGCCTTATGACCTCCGGCTGATTGAATTTCTGCCCCATCAAGCGCTTGACTGCGTACACGGTGCTCGCCGCGTTCGTGACGGCCTGTCGCTTCGCGGCCTGGCCCACCAAACGCTCTCCGCCGGAGCTGAAAGCCACCACCGACGGCGTCGTCCGGGCGCCCTCCGCGTTCGGAATGATGCGAATCTCGAGCTTTCCGCCCGGCGTCGTCTCGGCGATTGCTACACAGGAGTTGGTCGTCCCCAGATCGATCCCGATGATCTTGCCCATTCTCCGCTCGCAACCTCAGTTCCGCGGGTCGCCGCCGCCCTCGTCTCCGCCCGACTCCGCGGATTTTCCGCGCGCAACGACCACCATGGCGGCCCGCAAGAGTCGTTCCCCCTGACTGTATCCTGATTGTACTTCGGCGATCACGGTTCCTGGCGGATGCTCGTCGGTGTCGACCTGCTGAATGGCCTCGTGAATGCTCGGATCGAACGCCTTACCGACGGTAGGAACGCGAGTTATCCCCTCGCGACCGAGCGCATCTACGAATTGGCGGTGCACCATAGAGAGCCCGTCGACCATTGCCTTCATGTCGCTCGAGCGGACCGAGCTCTGAATGGCGCGGTCGAGGTTGTCGAACACGGGTAGCAAGGCCCGCAGCACCTCTTCTCGGCCCCCTCTGCGGGCTTCGTCGAGCTCTCGCCTCGAGCGCTTACGAAAGTTGTCGAAATCGGCGGCAGTGCGAAGCCACGCATCTTTGAGCTTGGCTGCCTCGGCCTGCGCTTGGGCCAACGGGTCGCCGGCCTCGGGCGCCGAGCTGGTGCCACTACTGGATCCCCCCGCATCGGCTTGGGGTTCGTCCGCCTGTTCCGTGGTTTCTCTGGATTCTCCGGGCATCGGCGGCAATATATGTCTTTCGCCGAGGAACACTAGGACAGGGCCGTGGTGGCCAAGGACAGGGCCCCCCGGTCCTCGTAGACCCGCGTAGCGACGCGGCTGACCGCGATCTCGGTGCCAACGGAGCGCTTGGGGCGGACGGCATGACTCCTGCGAGAGCCGGAAGATGCAGCCCGAGCGGTCCATCGACAGCGCAGTGGTCGCCGGCGCGGCGCTGCTGGGGGGAGGGCTCTGCGTAGTCGCGCCGTGGGAGACGACGTGCGGAGCCCTACTTCTTGCCGCCGCAGCTTACTTGTCGCGTCGCATGTCGAGGTCCGCAGCCCTCATAGCTGGGCTCGCGATGTGCCTCGGAGTGGTCCGCGCGCGCACCGCAGTCGATCGCCACAGCTCCACGCGCGCCCTCACCGACGCGCTTGCCTGGCAGCCCGGCCGTTGCAGCGCTCTCGGCGTCATCGACTCATCGCCGGTCAGCCTGCGGGGAGCCCTGCGGTTTGACGCGGTCCTCACCCATCTTTCGTGCGACGGAGCGGCGCGCGCGAGCGCCCTTCCGCCCTTGTTGGCTACACTCTACGGAGGGCCATCCGACCTCGCGAGAGGCGACACCGTGGAGGTGATCGCGACGCTCGCGGCGCCGCAACGTCTTTGGAATGCATCGAGCGGCGACCCGCGGCCCGGCGAAGCCCATAGGGCCGTGATGCTCACGGGAGGCGCGCTGGACGTAAGAGTGGTCCTTCGAGCAAAAGGCCTCCTTGCCCTCGTCGATCGGGCTCGAGCTCGGGTGCGACGCCGAATCGACGCGACGTTTGCTCCAGACCTCGGGGCCATGGCTCGAGCCCTCGTGCTCGGGGAGAGCGACCTAAGTCCTGACGACGATCTCAGCTTCCGAGCCAGCGGGCTTTCGCACCTCCTGGCGGTTTCCGGGGTGCACCTCATTCTCGTCCTCGCGCTCGCGGTGCGCGGCCTGGAAGAACTGCTCGCTCGGATCGAGGCCCTCGCCGGACGTTGGGACGTAGGCAAGGTGGCCGCGGGCTTTGGCATCGTGGTGGCTTGGCTGTATGCGGAGTTCGCAGGGGCTGGGGGCTCGACCTTGCGCGCCGCGTGGATGGCTACGGCTTCGTTGGCAGCGCGCTCGCTCGGAAAGAAAACCGACGGCGCGCGAGCGTTCGGCATCTCGCTTTTTGCCATGGCGTTGGCCGATCCGCTCACGGCATTCGACCTGTCGTTCGCCCTCTCCGCGGGAGCGACAGCGGGTCTCCTCACGTTCGCGCGGCCTCTGAGCGCGAGGCTGGAGCGTTGGGTGCCTGCGAAGCTTCGGCCAGTCTCTCAAGCGGTCTCGACGACCCTCGCGGCATCGCTTCCCTGCGTGCCCATGGTCGCCCGGTTCGCGCCGACCGTGCCGCTCGGCGGTGTGATCGCAAATGTCCTTGCGGTACCTTTGGGCGAGAGCGCGGCGCTTCCGCTCTGTCTCGTGCATGCGTCGCTCTGGTGGTGGCCGGCTGCCGAACGCGGGTGCGCTCTGGTGGCGTCGGGGGCCCTCGTGCTGGTGCGGGGCATCGCGCGCACGGCCGCAATGCCGGCGGTAACGGCCAGCGTTCCGCAGCCGACGCCTTGGCAACTCGTCGCCTTAGGCGTCGCCTTGGGGGCTGCTGCGCTTGGAGGCCGAACGTGCAGGGCCTTCGCTTGCGCGGCCTGCGCGGCCATCGTCGCTTTGGAGCTTCACGCGCGCGCCGTGGGCGCGCCCCGAGGGGTGCTCCGGGCGACCTTTCTCGACGTGGGCCAGGGCGACGCGGCGATCATCGACCTGCCCGACGGCGAAGCGCTGGTGGTCGACGGGGGCGGTTTGGTCGGCAGCCCCATCGACGTGGGGCTGCGAGTCTTGGCCCCCGAGCTCCGTGCTCGTAGGCGCCGCGAAGTCCTTGCGGTGGTCTTGAGCCATCCCCACCCCGACCACTTCAGCGGTCTCGTCACGGGCCTGTCAGACACCCGCATCGGCGCCTTCTGGGACACCGGAGAGGGGCAGCGCGAGGGAGTTGGAGGGGCATACGCAACGCTCCTCGCTTCGATGAGCGCGCGGGGCGTCGCAGTCATAGGCCCCGATCGCCTCTGTGGAGAGCGATGGATCGGCGGCGTGCGCATCGATGTCTTGGCACCATGCCCCGACTTCTCTTCGGACCGTGGACCCAACGACAACTCTTTCGTTCTTAGAATCACCTACGGCCGCCGGTCGCTGCTTCTCGTCGGCGACGCAGAGGGCGAGGAAGAGGGCATCTTGCTCCGGTCAGTCGCGAGCCGGCTCCGGGCTGATGTTCTCAAAGTTGGCCACCACGGCAGTCGGACATCGTCCTCAAGCGCCTTCCTCGCGGCCGTCGCGCCCAAAGAAGCGATTATCTCGGTTGGCCGCCGCAACCGCTTCGGGCACCCGCACCCGTCCACCCTCGAGGCGCTATCGGCTTCTGGAGCGCGCACGTGGAGGACGGATCTGACGGGAGCCGTAACAGTGACGACCGACGGCGACTCGCTCGAAGTTCGCAGTGCCGCGCAAGAGTGACGCGCCGCAGTGACGCACGGCCATCAGAATCGACCCGCGGCCGCACCGAAAATGTTGAGAGCGGGTAAGATGGGCTCCCTGCGCTAGACATGCAGGGAGAGGCGAAATGCAAGGCAAGTTGAAGATTCGAGGCGACGGCGCGCTGGATTTCTTGGCATTGGGCGCTCTGGTGCATCGCCTGGATCCGGGGATCGTCCCGTTTCGCAAGGCGACGGAGTGCGCAATTCACGTGAGCGGGGGTGAGTTCAACGTCGCCGCAAACCTGGCCGATTGCTTTCGCCTGAATACGGGCATCGCCAGCGCAATGGTCGACTACCCCATCGGCGACCTCGTGAGCGAGCGCGTACGCGCGATGGGCGTCCGTGGCTTCTTCAAGCGTTTCGTCCACGATGGGGCGACGGGCCCGAACATCGCCACGGTCTACAGCGATCGGGGTTCCGGAGTTCGAGCGCCGGTTGTGTTCTACAACCGGTCGAACGAGGCTGCGGCCCGCCTCAAGCCCGGCGACATCGATTGGAAGAAGATCTTCGGCGGCGGCGTGCGCTGGTTTCACAGTGGCGGCATCTTTGCCGCGCTTTCGGCGACCACTCCCGAAGTCATCGTCGAGGGCATGAAAGCCGCCAAGGCCGCAGGGGCCATCGTTTCGTTCGATCTCAACTTCAGAGAGAAGCTCTGGCGAATCTTCGGGGGTCTGGAGCGCGCCCAAGAAACGCTGCGCCGAATCGTGGACCACGTCGACGTTCTGGTGGGCAACGAAGAAGATCTCCAGAAGGGCCTCGGTATCCAGGGTCCCGAGGTGGCGTCCAAATCGAAGCTCGATTCGACCGCGTTTTTCGCGATGATCGATCGCGTCGTGAAGCAACACCCCGAGGTGAAAGCCGTCGCGACCACCCTCCGTGAGGTGCACTCCACGAACCGGCACAGCTGGAGCGCTGTGGCATGGATCGACGGCGAGACGTGCGTTGCGCCGACGTGCGAGCTCGACGTGCTCGACCGCGTTGGCGGTGGAGACGGTTTCGCGGCCGGAATGATTTACGGCCTCCTGGCGGGGAAGGCGCCGCAGCATGCCGTCGAGCTGGGTTGGGCCCACGGCGCTCTTCTCACGACCTATCCAGGCGACACGACGATGGCGACGCTGGAGCAGGTCGAAGAGTTTGCCAAAGGAGGCTCGGCACGCATCCAACGTTGAGATCGCCTCCAGCAATGCTGGCGTAGGCGATCGTTGACCCGGACGCGTCTCATCAGGCCGTCATGGAAGCCAATCCCCTCGTCTTGCTTTCGGCGGATCACATCAGCCGGCGCGTCCGAGAGCTCGGCGCGCAGATCACGCGCGACTACGCGGGGCAGGTCCTGACTCTGGTCTCGGTGCTCAAGGGCAGCTTCGTCTTCGCTGCCGATCTCGCGCGCGCGATCGACTTACCGGTCAAGATCGACTTTCTCGGCGTGCGGTCGTACGGGACTGGAACCGAGACCAGCGGCGTCGTTCAAATCATGCAGGACTTGTCTCACCCGATTGCGGGAGAGAACGTCCTTCTCGTCGAAGACATCATCGACACGGGGCTCACGTTGGCGCACCTCACCGAGCTTCTCACGACGCGCGGTCCTTCGAACATTCGGGTTTGCGCGCTCCTGCACAAGCCCGCGCGAGCCCGAACCGCCGTGAAGATCGACTATCTCGGCTTCACGATCGAGGATCGCTTCGTCGTCGGCTACGGGATGGACGCGGCCGAGCGTTACAGGAACCTGCCTTACATCGGAGTCATCGAGGGTCCGTGACGGGCGCGGCTCGGACGTCTACGATGGGAAAACGTGGCAAGCCCCTACGCTGACGAGAGCTTCTTCCGGTCCCTGCTTTCCAAAGCCGTTTCTGGCAAGGCCAGCGATGTCCACATCAAAGTGGGCCAACCGCCAGGCGCCAGAATTCGCGGCGACATGGTCTATTTCCGAACGGAGAGGATCACCGCCGAGGACACGATGGCGGTCGCACGAATCGTCATTTCGAACCCCGAGATGGCCGCTCGTCTCGAGCAGCTTCAGGAGCACGACACTTCGTATTTCGCCGCCGGGATCGGGCGCTTTCGCGTCAACGTGTACCGTCAGCGCGGCAGCCTGGCGATCGTCATGCGCTTCATTCCGACGGACGTTCCGCAGCTCGATTCGCTGGGACTTCCGATGCCCGTTTCGCGAGAGCTGGCCGAGAAGCAGAACGGGATGGTGCTGGTCGTGGGCGCAGCTGGGCAAGGCAAGAGCACGTCGCTGGCAAGCCTGATCGGTCACCTCAACGCGACGCGCGCTTTGCACATCGTAACGGTTGAAGACCCGATCGAATTCATGCATCGCGACCAGATGTCGAGCATCAGTCAGCGTGAGGTCGGGCTCGACACTGCGAGCTTCGCCGCGGCTCTTCGCGCAGCGCTGCGTCAGGATCCCGACGTCATCTTCGTGGGCGAGATCCGCGACGAAGAGACGATGGATATTGCCCTGAAAGCCGCTGAAACCGGCCACCTGGTTTTCGCGACCCTTCACACCAGCGACGCAGTGCGCACCGTCAACCGGATGCTGGCTCTCATGACGGGCGATGTCGCGGAGAACCGACATCGGATCGCGAGCTGCCTTCAAGGTATCATCGCGCAGCGTCTTCTTCCCCGCGCGGACGGTACCGGCGTCGTGCTTGCGGCCGAGGTTCTCGTGGCATCGCAATCGGTGAGAGAGAGCATCCGAAGGCCTGAGAACAACCCGCCCCTGAAAGCGCTGATGGAGAAGGGAACGCACCCTTATGGGATGCAGACCTTCCAGATGTGCGTCGCCGACTTGCTCGCCGAGCAGATCATCGATGAAGTCGCTGCCGACGAGGCAGGTGGAACTTGACGGTCAGCGGCGGGGCTCGGTCGTTCGTGGCAGCTGTGGCTCGACGACGCGAGTAGCCCGCCAGACCACGGGCGCGATCACGAGAACGACGACGAGAATCGCGATCAACAACATACCGATCCGAAATGCGCGGGGGTCGTGGGCGGCAAGCGCCTTTTCGTGCACCGTCTCGTCGTGAGCGGCCGACGTCGCCGCGCGCTCCAGGGTCATGACTCGCTCTCGCGCCGCGGTGAACGCCGGGCCGAACGCCAGCGGATCCGCTACGGCACGGTGGGCGATCTCGACCATATGCCGCCGCACCGTGCCACGGGCCTCTCCAAGCGCTGCGGTCCGCGTCCCGACGCGACGATTGAACCACTGCTCCAGCGATTTACGCTCCGCTTTCCCCGCTTCCAATTTGGACTGCATCTCCGATGTGTGAGCCTTGGTGGCGGAATACCCTTGCTCGAGCTCGGCCACGACCGTGCGAATTCTCGTCAGCTCGACTTGCCGCGCATCACGCTCCTTGAGCAAGAGGGACACGGATGCGGGCGGACCCTGCGGGCTCGCGAGAGTCGCCGCGGCGGGCAGAGGCAGCTCCGCCAAAGCGTGCTGATTCTGCGCGATGATCGAACGCTCAAGCGAGATGGGGCTGCCACGCCCCACGAGTCCATCGAGAGCGCCTCGAACCGCCACCTGCATGGCACCGGCATTCGCCCAACGGCGGGATCGATCGAAGGCGAGTGCACGATCGATGATCGACGCGACTTCGGCAGGCACGCCGTGCACGACCGTAGCCAGCGGAGGGGCGGGGGTCGTAGCGCTCATGATGAGCTGCTCCTGGCTAGAGGACGCCTCGTGGACGTATCTGCCACTCAGGGTCGTAAATAACGTGGCGCCAACGGCCCACAGATCGGTGCGGCCGTCGACTTCGTCCCAGCGCGCACGCGCCTGCTCCGGCGCCATAAAGGCAGGCGTCCCCATGACCATGCCTGCCTGGGTGGAGGTACGCCGCGCCTCGGCCCGCTCGAAAACCTTAGCGATGCCAAAGTCGAGCACCTTCAAGACTCCCGCCTTGGTGATGAGCAGATTGTCCGGCTTCACGTCGCGGTGGACGATGTTCTTGGCATGAGCGGCCGCGAGCACGTCGAGGAGCTGGTCGGCGATCGACAGCGCCTCTTCGATCGGGAGCCGTCGTCCCTGCCTCTCCCAACGCTGCTCTACCGTTTCGCCTTCGAGAAGCTCCATGACCAGGAACGCCGACCCGTCCGGCGCGAGATCGTCGTCGAGGACGCTGACCGCACCCTCGTGCTGAATGATGTTCGCGGCGTAGCCCTCCTGCAGAAATCGCGTGCGCACTTCTTCGTCGTGGCTGAACTCTTCGTGGAGCATCTTTACGGCGACGCGCTTGCCGTTTCGATGCGTCGCCGCATAGACGGCCGCCATCCCGCCGACGCCGAGCACCGCCTCGAGACGCCACTTGTCTTGAAGCAGTACGCCGATGCGCCCACGCGCTCGGACCACTTGCGGGTCGTCTTGCAAAGAGGCCTGTTGCGTCGTCATTCACGCGTCCCGCTCGGCTCGCGCTGAGCTGAGCGAAGCTCGGTTTCTGTTCGCTTCAGATGCGCTTCTTCACGCACGAGGGCTTCTTGCGCTGCGACGAGGGCGGTCGCCGCTTCTCGCTCGGCTGTTTGGGCGGAAGCGCAGTCGGCTTCGAGCTTGCTCAGGCGCGCATCCGCCGAGGCAAGGCGCGCCATCTCCGCCTCGTTCTCTGCCGTGAGGACGCGGTCTCGCATGCGGAGGAGCTCTTCGGCCCGGCGTAAGGCGCTCATCACGTCCGCGAAGGTAGCCTGTTGCTCGGCGACAGCTCGAACTTGTTCAGCCATCGCGACGAGCGCGTCTTCCGCTTCGGCGGCCGCCCGACTGGCTTCCTCCTTACGGGCAGCTAGCGCGCGCCTCAGCTCACGGCGCCGCCTGAGAACCCGCACCGTGTAGATGGGCGAAAGCAGCCAGTGACTTGGAACATCGCCATAGTCGGCGAGCAAGCGAACGTCCGAGCCCGCTCCCGGCGGCCCGACCGAAACGTGCACCGGCCGCACTTCGAGTGGCCGCGCGGAGACGGGAGGCCGCGCAGGAACTGGCGGCCGCGCGGGAAGTGACGACGACGATTGCGACCCTGACCGCGACTGGCTCCCAGAGCTGCTCGGCGAGGGGCTCGACTCGACCCCTCCGTACGCCCTCGGATCGTAGGCGAGGTCAATCTGCAGCTCTTCCACCTCTTTGCGCTGGCGCTGCGGCTTTGGCGGAGGACGGGGGGGCGCAGCGAGCTCCAGCTCTGGAACTGTCGGAGGGACCGCCCCACACTTCGCGCAAGGCGATTGGGTCGGCGGCCGCGCCGCACCGCATTGAGAGCAAACTGCCATGTCCGAATGATATCGCATCGCGGCGCCGCATCGCGCCGTCGTGCTATGGGCGAGGTTTCATGAGTCGGAGACTCGAATTTCTGCTCAAAGTGACCTCGACGAGCGCGGATCCCTTTGCGTGGTACGGGCTGGCGATGGAGTATCGGGGCCTTCTGAGGCACGATGAGGCCATCTCGACCTTCGAGCAGCTGCGCGCTCGCACCCCCGAGTACGTGCCGATGTACCTCATGTGTGGACAAGTGCTCGAGTCCTTGGGGCGCGTGGAAGAAGCACGCTCCTGGTTCGGATCCGGCCTCGCCGTAGCGACTGCAAAGGGCGACGCCCATGCCGCCTCGGAGCTTCAAAGCGCGCTCGCGAACCTGAGCTAGCACCCTTGAGCTAGCGGGTTTTCCAGGCGGCGCGAAGCTCGGCCAGTTGCCGCTGAACGCTCTCTTCCTCTCCACGCCTGGCCGGCTCGTACAGGACGACGTCACCCAACTCGTCGGGCAAGTATCTTTCGCCCATCACGACGCCCTCTGGGGAGGCGTGGGGGCTTCGATAGCGGGCGCCGTAGCCCTCGTCACGCATAAGCGAGGTGACGGCATTGCGCAATTTCTTCGGCACGGCGAGCGCCCCGCGCTCCGCGATGAGCTCCTTGGCCCGGTGCCAAGCGACCCCCGTCGCATCGGATTTCGGAGCGCATGCCAGATAAAGCGTCGCCTGTGTAAGGGCATAGGTCGCCTCAGGCAGCCCGAGGCGTCGAAGAGCCGCATCGGCAGCGGTGGCAACGAGCAGAGCGCGGGGATCGGCGTTTCCGACATCCTCGCTGGCGAAGATCATCATCCGTCGAGACACGAAAAGCGGGTCATCCCCAGCCTCGAGCATCCGCATCATCCAGTAAACGGACGCGTCGGGGTCGCTCCCGCGCATCGACTTGATGAACGCGCTGACCACGTCGTAATGCTGCTCGCCGGTCTTGTCGTACAGCAGCGGGCGATGCGATGCGGAGGCCGCGACCGCCTCAAGAGTGAGGCGCGCACCCGATTTGCCCGAGAGAGAATCCACGACCACCTCGAGCGTCGACAGCGCTCTCCGCGCATCGCCCGCCGCGCACTCCGATATGGCACGAAGAGCGTCCGCATCTGCGGCGACATGCAACGCTCCGAGGCCCCGCTCTTGGTCCGCTAGAGCACGCTCGAGGAGAACGACCAATTCGTCGATCGACAGCGCCTCGAGGCGCAAGACAGTACACCGGGAAAGAAGAGCTGCGTTGACTGCGAAGCTCGGATTCTCGGTCGTCGCGGCGACGAGCACGATGGTCCCGTCCTCGACGTGGGGAAGAAACGCGTCCTGTTGAGACTTGTTGAATCGGTGGACTTCGTCGACGAATACGGTCGTCTTCTGGCTCGCGAACGCAGCGCGGTCTCGGGCCGCGGCCACGACCTCCTTGATCTCGGCAACACCGCCAAGGACGGCGCTGAAAGCGACGAAATGCGAACGCGTCGACTCCGCGATGATTCGAGCCAGCGTCGTTTTTCCACTTCCGGGCGGCCCCCATAGGATCGTCGAGCGCACCCGATCCGCCTCGATCGCGCTCCGCAGAAGCGAATGGGCGGCGAGCAGGTGCCCTTGGCCCACGAGGTCGGCCAGCACGCGTGGCCTCATGCGCGCAGCGAGAGGCGCTCGACCGTCTTCACCAGGCTTGGCC
>Ga0302325_10033045_pt1 | contig 10610 bp, 10 predicted proteins | sample Palsa_T0_2_FD_201948 | JGI IMG/M metagenome (GOLD analysis project Ga0302325, IMG submission 201948) | Peat permafrost microbial communities from Stordalen Mire near Abisko, Sweden - Palsa_T0_2 | ecosystem: Environmental > Terrestrial > Soil > Palsa > Peat permafrost | place: Sweden: Abisko...
CTCATCACCGCGACGGCCGCCGGTGACGAGAACACCCGCGGCGCCGAACTCCGCAACCTTTCGGGCCGCCTCGCGCATCGTGTTCTCGTCATCGACGCGCGGGAGCCCGCTGAGCTTGCGCGCCTCCTCGAGGTTCGGCGTCGCGATCGTCGCCATCCCAAACAAACCGGTGACGACTTCCCCGAGATCGGCGGTAGCGACGAACGCGCCGCCGGCCGACGGCCCGAGGACCGGATCGTAGACGATCGGCGCGCGTTGCGCGCCTAGACGCGCCGCCACCGTCGCGATCGCCGCCGCGGGGAGTGCGCCGATGCGGTAGGCCGAGATCGAAAGCGAATGCAGTGCATCGAACTGCGCGTCGATCACCTCCGCCGGAACCGCATGCAGGGCGGCGAGCCCCGCCGCGTCCTGCGCCGAAACGCCTGCAACGACCATCACCGCGCGGACGCCGCATTCGGCGAGCGCGCGCACGTCGAGGCCAAGCCCAGCGGCGTTCCACGGGTCGGTGGTTCCGACCGTGCAGACGATCGGCGTCACGGCGAGGACGCCGCGGGAGAGCGGTGCAGCGCGTCCCAGCGCGCGACGAGCGCGCGAGCGTTCTCGCTGCGATCCGGACCGCGCGCGATCGCGGAGATCACCGCTGCCATGCGCGCTCCGCTGCGCGCCACCTCGTCGAGCATCCACAATTCTATGCCGCCGATTGCCGCGACGGGGAGCGGTGTCGCATCGACGATCGCGCGGACGCCGCGCGCGCCGATCGGTGCGCCGGCGTCATCTTTGCTCGCCGTGACGGCGAACGGCCCGACGCCGAGATAATCCGCGCCGAGATGGGCGGCGGCGCGCGCCTCGTCGACGCTCGAACAGGAAACGCCGAGAATTTTTTTTCCCAGCGACGCGCGCAGCGATGCGCGGTCGAGCGAAGCGAGATCTTCTTGACCGACGTGCAGACCGTCGGCAACTCGCGCACTCTCGAGGTCGTCGTTGACGATCAAGAGCGCGCCGGTTGCGCGCGTTCGCGCGCACATCGTCGCGACGGTGCCGCGCTCGACGCCGCGTTTCGCGCGATATTGTACCAGACGCACGCCCGCGGCGAGCACCTCGTCGAGGAGCGCGAGCGGCGACGGCGTCGCGTCGGCATCGATGATGCAATAGATTCCGGCGAGTTCCACGCTAGGCATAAAGGCACATAAAGAACGAGGGGTGCCGCCTTCGCGACACCCCCCGCCGGAGACCGTTTGGCCGGGAAGTTACGGTGACTGCGAAATGACGATTATGACCGAGCCCTGCTTGCCGCTGTTCGGATCTGTCGCGAGGACGCGGATGCAGTAGTTGGCGGTCGCCGACGTCGGCAGCTGAGCGGTCGTCGTCGGGTTGTACGGGCTCGCCGCACCCGGCACGAGCGGGACGCCGACGAAGATCGTCGCGGCCAGCCCCGTGTAGGTCGGATACGCGCCGACCGGGCCTGAGGCCGGCGGCGGCTGCGCGAGCAGTTGGCTGTAGAAACCGCCGTAGAGCGGATAGGGCGCCGTGCCGGTCGACGAGTACGTACCCTGCTGCAAGAGCGAGTTGATCGGATACTGCACCGACGGCGGCGTGCCGCAGGTACCGGTGCCGGTCGGCGACGCGGCTTTGATGTACGTCGTGCCCGAGGCCGCGTAGACCGCAGCCCACGTGAAGACCATGTCGGGGATAACGGAGGTGCCGGCGCCCGTCCCCTTGATGCCCTGGGCGTTCACCAGGATCGGGTCGTTGCCGGTCGGGTCCAGGAAGAAATCTTGGACGGAGGCGTTGCCGTCACTAAAGATGATCTGGTCGGGAACCTTCGCTTGGGTGCCGGTAGCCAGATTGGTTCCAAAGCCGCCTCCCGAGCATGCGACCAGCGCTGCTAGGCCGCACGATGCGATGAGCGAGAAGGCGATACGTCGCATAGAGTTCACTCCCGATAAACAAGAGAAAAGAATCGGACGGTCCTCTACAGTTTCGCCGCCGATACCCGGCGCGATTTAGCCCCTGCGAACTCGGTCTCCTCTTGCGAGATGCCCGGCGCCGGGCAGCCGCGGGCGAGCGGCGGCAGGGGTGAGCTGCTAGGTTCCGATGGGGATCGCAGGCAGGTCGACCGTGAAGGGCTGGTCGGCTCCGTCCCGCAGTTGCGGGCCGACGGTCAGGCTGAGGCTCTTGGGCGTGAAGCGGGGCGGAACCGTGCCGTGCTGGGGCGGCGACGAAAAGAACGTCAAGGCGCCCGTGTACTGCCCGCTCGCCGCCAGGCGCAGCCCCTCGTACAGCGACTTGTCGGTCAGGGACGAGAGCCGGGTCTCGACCAACTGATAAACCGTTCCGTTCTGATCTTTGAGCACGGAGCGGCCGTACGGCAGGAGCGTCACCGTTTCGTCGCCGAGGTTTGCAAAGGTCAACACGATCTCGACCGTTCCGCTGAAGAACGAGATCTTGCGAACCGTGACGACGAGCTTATCGACCTCGGCCGTCGCGTGAGGCGGGACGACGACGCGCCACGGATGCAACGGGTCCTTGATGCGCACCGAACCGCCGTCGTTGACGACGGCGTAGTCGACGCGCGCCGTGGCCGTGACCGGCGCCGAGTGAATGTAATCGTAAAACGTGACGCGCTCGGAGACGATGACGAACGCACCGCGCTTGGGAACGGTTACGACCTTGAGCACTTTGTGCTGGCCGATCTTGATGCGATCGGCGAGATAGCTCGATGCGAAGTTATCGGCGTTGCCGAAGTAGCGCTGCTCTTCTCGGGCGAGCAACTTGAAGGCGTCGGCATAACGGCCCGCGCCGAGCGCATCGAGATAACGATCGAGCACTTGGCGCTGTACGACGCTGAGGGTTGCGGGCGGAGGCGTCGCGCCGGGCACCGGCGTCGCTCGAGCCGTCAGCAGCATGAACGAGATAGATATAAGGAAGACGGAAAAACGCAGCTTCATTTGTCCTCGGGAAGTATGACGTCGACGATACGTGTGAGATCGGCATCGTCGGCGAAGCGGATCTCGATCCGGCCGTTTCCGCTCGCGCCGCGAACGATGGCGACCGGTGCGCCGAGCCTGTATCGCATACGGCTTTCGACGGCTTCGATGTCGGGAAGTTTGCGGGCCGGCGCCGCCGGCGCTGCTTTCGGCACGCGACGCTTTCCCAAACGTTCAACGTCGCGAACGCTCAAACCGTCGCGCGCGATTCTCACGGCGACGGTCTCTCGTTCGGCGGGTTCGAGCGCGAGCAACGCGCGCGCGTGCGCGAACGTGATCGTTCCGGCACGCAGATGCGCCTTGACCGGATCGGAGAGCCCGAGCAGCCGCAACGTGTTCGCGATCGTGGCGCGGCCGCGCCCGATCCGTTGCGCGAGTTGCTCCTGGGTGAAGTCGTACTCGTCGATGAGATGTTGCAGTCCCATCGCCTCTTCGAGCGGATCGAGATCTTTGCGCTGAAGGTTCTCGACGAGCGCGAGCTCGAGGCTCGAGCGGTCGTCGTCACGGCGAACGAGCGCCGGGATCGTTTCCAGTTTCGCCGCCGCAGCCGCGCGCCAGCGCCGCTCGCCCGCGATCAACTCGTAGAGATCGCCGCCCAGCGGCCGCACGATAATCGGCACCAGGACGCCGAGCTCGCGGATCGATTGCTCGAGTTCGCTGAGCGCCTCGGGCTCGAAGGTCGTTCGAGGCTGCTGCGGGTTCGGGCGGATGGCGCCGACGGGGATCTGGGCGAGCCGCCCGTCCCCGTCGCGCGCGCTGCGATCGTCGCCGAGCAGCGCCCCGAGACCGCGTCCGAGACCGCGCCGCGACTTCACGTTCCGGCGACCTCGCGCGCCAGCGCCATATAGGCTTGCGCGCCGCGGCTTTTCACGTCGAACAGTGCGACGGGTTTTCCGAAGGACGGCGCCTCGGAAAGACGGATGTTGCGCGGAATCTGCGTGCGATAGACCTGCGAGGGAAAGTGCGTGTTCACTTCCTCGAGGACTTCGATCGCAAGGCGCGTGCGCGCGTCGAACATCGTCACGAGCACGCCCGATATTTCGAGCCGCGGATTGAGCGCTTCGCGAACGCGCCGCACGACGGCGATCAACTGCGAGAGACCTTCGAGCGCATAGTACTCGGCTTGCACGGGGATCAGCACTTCGCCCGCGGCGGTCAGTGCGTTCAGCGTCAAGAGGCCGAGCGACGGCGGGCAATCGATCAAGATGTAATCATAGCTCGTCAACAACGGTTCGAGCGCGCGCTTGAGTTTTGTCTCGCGCGAAAGCGTCGAGACGAGTTCGATTTCGGCGCCGGCGAGATTGATCGTCGCCGGAATCAGCCCCAAGCCTGTCACTGCGGTCGCGAGGATGACGCGTTCGGCCGCGACGTCGGCGAGCAGCACGTCGTAGATATCTTCGCTGACGTCGCGCTTGTCGATGCCGACGCCGCTCGTCGTGTTGCCCTGCGGATCGATGTCGACCAGAAGGACGCGCCGCCCGATCAGCGCGAGCGATGCGCCGAGATTTACCGCCGTCGTGCTTTTTCCGACGCCGCCCTTTTGGTTGACGATCGCGATCACGCGCGCGCGCGTCTCCCCGGCGTGACCGTTCATCGCGCCGTCTCCGAACCGAGTCCGTAGCGCAGCTTCATCTCGTTGTAGCGGTCGTACGTGTACGGATCGATCTCGCTCCAGGGCAACGCGTCGAGCAACGGGACGAGCCGATGGCGCAAGGCGTCGCCGCGCACCATGAATTGAAAATACTTACGGCCGTCGTGTTCGTACGGCCCATACAGGCGACTTCCGGGGCACCGGTCGAGCAACCACTCGAGCAGCGGCTTGTGGCGCACGTGCATGCGCAAGGTCACCTGCGGCTGGACGCGATCGCCCCCAAAGTGGCCGTCGCTGATCAGAATTCCGAGCAGGACGCCCAGTTCGAAGGTTGCCGGCGGGTTCACGAGCTGGGTTTCGTTGTTTCACCGTTTGTTCCCCGTGGAACGTTCGTCCTTCCAGGCTTGAATCGCGCTCGGCAGCAGCTGTAGCAACGCCTCGCGGTCGTTCAACTCGGGCTCTTCGATCACCCGGTCAAGCAAGGTGCGTAGAACCGCCCCGACGGCCGGGCTCCCCTTGGACCCCTGCGGGAGGGCGCCGGCGGCGACGGCCGCGTCGATCACGTCAGCGCCGTCGACCGCCAGATCCTTGACCGATAGGGGCGGACGCTCGTCCAGCACGCGGCGGACCTCGGCCTCGAAGCGCTCGTTCTCGTCACCGCGCTTGGGGAGGCCGCTCCCGACGATGTCGGCGGCTCGCAGCGCGAATTGCTCGCTCAGGTTGTCGATGCCGACCTGCCTGAGGAAGCGGCGCAAGGATCCCGGCGACCTCGCCGGATCGGCCGTGTACATATGGTTCTGCACGAGCCGGCCGACCCGGTCGACGATCTCGTTTGAAAATCGAAGCCGCTCGAGCACTTCTCGCGCGACCGTCGCGCCGACGCTCTCGTGGCGGTAGAAGTGCGGGCCGTCTTTGGTCCGCGGCTTGGCGATGTCGTGAAAGAGCGCTCCGAGGCGCACAATAAGGTCTCCGGGTGGAGCCCCGTCGAGCGTCTTGAGCGTGTGCTCGTAGACGTCGTACCGGTGGTACTCGTTCTGCTCGACGCCGATCCCCTCGGCAAGTTCGGGGAGGACGTACCGCAGAATGCCCCCCTTGCGCATGACCTCGAAGCCGATCGACGGGCGTGCGGCCCCGAGCAGCTTGAGGAGCTCGTCCCGAACGCGTTCGGCCGATACCGTCGCAACGAGCGGCGCGGCTTTCCGCATGGCCTCCATGGTCGCCGGCGTTACGGCGTAGTCGAAACGAGCGGCGAATTGGGCGGCCCGCAGCATCCGAAGCGGGTCCTCTTCGAACGCCTGCGCGTGCAAGAGATCGATGCGCCGCGCGCGGATGTCGGCCTCTCCGCCGTGGGGGTCGACGAGACGGCCGTCGCCGAGCCGGCGTGCCAGCATGTTCATGCGAAAGTCGCGCCGCGCGAGATCGTCCTCGATCGGGATGTCGGGGCCGGCCTCGACGATGAAGTCGCGGTGGCCCGTTCCCGTCGAGCGCTCGCGGCGGGGCAACGCGACGTCGACCGTCTCCGCGCCGATCGTGCACTTCACGACCGCGAACGCCGCGCCGACGACGTCCGCTTTCCCGACCCGCGCGAGCCGGGCGACGAGTTCTTCCGTCGTCAGCCCGACGGCGACGTAATCGAGGTCCTTCGCCGGTCGCGCGACCCCGTCCAACGCCGCCCGGACCTCGTCGCGGACCCGTCCGCCGACCGCGTAGACGGACTCGGCCGGCAGCGCGCTCGCAAGGGTAGCGTCGAGCCCGGCGACGTCGGGCTCAGCCATCGGCGTCGGCGAAGGCGTGGGGAGCGCCGTTTAGCGCAGCTCGCGGCGTGATGCCGAGCGGCTTGCGCTCGGGGAGGCCGGCGCGACGGGGGAAGCGCTCGGGAGTCGCCCGGCGCTTGGTCACGATCAAGAGCCGCCCCCGTGGGACGGCCAGCTCCTCGAGAAGGCCGCCGCCGAGCGCCGCCGCAGCGTCTTGGGCCGCAGTCCGCTCGCTGTAGTCGAGCGCTCCGCGCTGGAGCAACGCCACGCCGCCGATCGCCAGGAACGGCAAGGTCAGTTCGAGGACGGCAGGCGCCGTTGAGATCGCGCGCCCCGTCGCCAAAGCGAACCGCTCGCGCAGGGCCGGATCGTGCGCGGCCACCTCGGCGCGCTCCGCGAGAACGACGGCATCGAGGCCGAGCTCCTGTGTAACCGCTTCCAGGAAGCGTGCTTTCTTCGCTGTCGCCTCGATCAACGTTACCGTGATCCCGGTCACGATTGCGAGCGGAATAGCAGGAAATCCGCCGCCGCTGCCGACGTCCACAAGCGGTTTCCTCACGAACGGCACGAGCGTCAGCGAGTCGCGGACGTGCTCGAGCACGGCTTCCGGGCTGCGCGCGCTCGTCAGGTTGACGTTCTCGTTTTCCACGAGCAGCAGCTCGACGTAGCGCGCGATCCGCGCCCGCGACTCGAGGGACAGCTCGAGTTCGGCGACGGCGCTTTCGATCGCGCCGTTCATCGCGCCGCGGTCGCCTCGGTCTCGCGACGGAGGAAGACCGATAGCACCGCGACGTCGGCCGGCGCGATCCCCGGGATGCGGCCGGCGGCGCCGAGCGAGGCCGGGCGGTGCCGCACGAGTTTCTCGCGCGCCTCACGCGAGAGCGCGACGATCGACTCGTACGGGAAATCGACGGGAAGCCCCGCCGTCTCTGCCTTTGCGGCGCGCGCGACGGCGCTTTCCTCGCGCCGCACGTAGCCTTCCATCTTCAATTCGATCTCGAGCCGTTCTCCCGTTTGTGCATCGAGCGGCAACGCGCCGGCGAGGTCCCCGAAGCCGAGCTCGGGACGGCGTAGCGCTTCGGCGACGGTCTTGCCGCGCAGGTGGGCCGGTGCTTTCCCGTTCAGCCGCGTTGCGTGCGCCGCGTCGCGCGCCGACTCCAAACGCGCGCGTCGTTCGCGGAACGCGTCGAACGCCTCCGGCGGAAGCAAACCGATCTCGTTGCCGAGCGGTGAGAGGCGCAGATCCGCGTTGTCGTGGCGCAGCATCACGCGATGCTCGGCGCGCGAGGTCATCATGCGGTACGGCTCGTCGACGCCTTTGGTAACGAGGTCGTCGATCATCACGCCGATGTACGCGAGCGACCGCTCCAAGACGATCGGGTCGCGTCCTTGCGTCGCGCGCGCGGCGTTGATTCCGGCGATGAGGCCTTGCGCCGCGGCCTCTTCATAGCCCGACGTTCCGTTCAACTGGCCGCAGTGATACAGGCCCGCAATGCGCCGTGTTTCAAGGCTTTGCGCGAGTTCGACCGGTGAGATGAAATCGTATTCGACGGCATATCCGGGGCGCAGCATCTCGGCCGCTTCGAGTCCGGGCAACGTGCGCAGCATCTCCAGTTGCACTTCGGCCGGGAGCGACGTCGAGAAGCCGCCGATGTAGACGGAGTCGGTCGTCCAGCCTTCGGGCTCGATGAAAATTTGATGCGTCGGATTGTGCGCGAACTTGATGACCTTGTCTTCGATCGACGGACAGTAGCGCGGACCGATCCCCCGAATCAGCGCGAGACCGTAGAGCGGCGAACGGTGCAGGTTGTCGCGCACGAGCGCGTGCGTGGCTGCATTGGTCGAAACGACGTGACACGCGAGCTGCGGCCCGGCAAACTTCGGCTCGCTGCGATAGGAAAACGGCAGCGGCACCGGGCTCGGCGGCTGCACCTTCATCTTCGGGTAATCGATGCTCTGACGCCGCACGCGCGGCGGCGTCCCGGTCTTGAGCCGCGCGGTCGGAAAGCCGATCCGGCGCAGCGCCTCGGAAAGTTCGAGCGCGGGCTGCTCGCCGACGCGCCCGGCCGGTTCGCTGAAATCGCCGCAGAAGATCCGGCCGCCGAGAAACGTCCCGGTCGCCAAGATCACAGCTCGCGCGTAATACGTATCTCCTGCGCTCGTCGTCACGCCATGCACGCGCCCGCCGCGCACGACGAGATCCTCGACGAGCCCGGCGACGACGCGCAAATTCGGTTGGCCGCGCACGCTCTCGCTTGCGATCCGCGCGTACTCCGCTTTGTCGGCCTGCGCCCGCAACGCCCGTACCGACGGGCCTTTGCTCTCGTTGAGGAAGCGCACGTGCAGCTCGCACCGATCGATGATGCGCGCCATCTCGCCGCCGAGCGCATCGATCTCGCGCACGAGTTGTCCCTTCGCGCTTCCGCCGATCGATGGATTGCACGCGAGCGCGCAAATGCGCTCTGGATCGCCCGTGACGAGCAGCGTCTCGGCGCCGATGCGAGCGCTTGCCAGCGCCGCTTCGAGCCCGGCATGTCCGGCCCCGACGACGATCACCGCCGCATCTTCGCTCCGCACGCTCATCGGCGGTATCGTATCATGAGGCCTGAAGTAAGAAGCCGCTACTTACCTATGCAGAAGCGGGCGAAGATGGCGTCGAGGAGGCGTTCGTCGGCCTCGCGGCCGGTGAGTTGCCCGAGGGCGCGGATCGCCGTCATCAGGTCACCGGAGATGAGGTCGACGGGCGCGTTCGAGCCGAGCGTCTCGGCGGCGAAGGCGAGGGCGCGGTCCGCTTCGAGGACCGCGTCGGCCTGACGGGCGGTGCTCAGGTACGGGCGCGCGAGATCGATCGTCTCGCTCGAGCTCAAAAGCGACGCGAGCGCAGCGCGGATCGCGGCGAGCGTCGCCGCGTCGAAGACGGAGCCGCAGATTGCGGCGCCCTCCGGGGCTTCGCGGCTCTCGTAGCCGGCGCGTCCCAAATCGGCCTTATTAAAGAAGACGACGCGTTCGCGGCCGCGCGTTCGCTCCAGCAGCGAGCGGGTCGCCGCCGAGAGCGGGAGCGAGCCGTCGACGACGACGAGCGCAACGCGCGCGTCCCGGAGCGCCGCCTCGCTGCGGTCGATCCCGGCGGCCTCGACGCGGTCGGCGTGCGCCCGGATTCCGGCGGTGTCGATCAGGCGCACCGTCATGGCGTCGAGCGCGAAGGTCTCCTCGATCGTGTCGCGCGTCGTCCCCGGCAATTCCGAGACGAGTGCGCGTTCGGCGCCGAGCAGCGCGTTCAGCAAGGTCGACTTGCCGGCGTTCGGCGGGCCGACGATCGCAACCGCGGCGCCCTCGCGGACGAGCCGACCGCGTTCCCACGTCAACGCGAGGTCGGCGAGCCGCTCGCGCACCGAAGCGATCCGCTCGCCGAGACGCGAGGGCGGCGGCGTTTCGACTTCGTCGGGGAAATCGATCGCGGCGGCGAGTTCCTCGGCGATCTCTTCGAGCGCGGCGCGCAACGCATCGACTTCGCGTGCGAGTCCGCCGCCGAGTTGCATCGCGGCGGCGCGCGCCGCTGCCCCGTGTTCCGCCGCAATCAAGTCGGCGACGGCTTCGGCCGACGCGAGGTCGGTCTTGCCGTTGAGGAACGCGCGCCGCGTGAATTCTCCCGGCTGCGCCATGCGCGCGCCGGCGGCGAGCGTTGCGATCAGCGTTTCGCGCGCAACCGCCGGCGAGCCGTGCACGTGCAGCTCGAGGACGTCTTCACCCGTGACGCTGTGCGGCGCGGGGAAGAAGAGCGCGAGACCCTGATCGATGACGCGTGCGCCGGCATCGAGGATCGCGCCGAATGCGGCGTGACGCGCGCGCAACGGACGCCCGCCGCGGAACACGTTCGCAGCGACCTCACGCGCAGCCGGGCCGCTGACGCGAACGATCGCGATCGCGCCGCGGCCGGGAGCCGTCGCGATCGCGGCGATCGTCTCCGTCGTTTGGTTTCCTACGTTGGACGTGGAGAGACGACGACGCGCCGCTCGGGATCGACGCCGGACGATTCGGTCGAAACGAACGGGTTGTCGGCGAGAGCGAGGTGGACGACTTTGCGTTCCGAGGGCAGCATCGGTTCGAGCGTGATCGGCCGTTTCTCGCGGATCGCGCGCTCGAGCGTCGCGAGCGCGAGCGCTTTGAGCATGTCGGCCCTGCGCGCGCGATAGCCCTCGGCGTCGATCGTGAAGTAATGGCGGTCTTTGCGGACGCCGGCGTTCACGATGTTGTTGAAGATCAAGTTGAGCGCTTCGA
>Ga0302325_10033047_pt1 | contig 10609 bp, 7 predicted proteins | sample Palsa_T0_2_FD_201948 | JGI IMG/M metagenome (GOLD analysis project Ga0302325, IMG submission 201948) | Peat permafrost microbial communities from Stordalen Mire near Abisko, Sweden - Palsa_T0_2 | ecosystem: Environmental > Terrestrial > Soil > Palsa > Peat permafrost | place: Sweden: Abisko...
GATCCTCGCCGAAGTCTACTACGGCGAGGATCCCTCGAGGGCACTCGCGGACCCGCGCGTCCACATGCAGTGGCTGCCGGACGTGCTGTACGCAGAACCGGACGCCTTCGATGCGGCGACGCTTTTGCAACTGCGCCGGGCGGGCTACGCCGTCGAGTTCGGCGACGCCGGTTCGGCCGCAAATGCCGTCGGCACGCGGCCCGACGGCAGCCGCATCCCCGCTCACGACCCGCGCACGGCTACCGGCTCGGGCCTCGCGTATTAGCCTCGGTGAGGACCAAACGCGGGGCGCCGAACCGCGCGGCGCGAATGGAGGCGCATGCGCGAGCCCGTTCTCCCGCAGCTGAACGCGGACGAGTACCTACACTGGGAAGCCAGACAGCCGGAAAAATTCGAGTTGCATCACGGTTTTGTCATGGCCTTCGCCGGGGGAACGCTCGACCACGATCGCATCGGTCTCAATCTCCGGATCGCGTTCGATCGACTGTTTCCCGAGCCTTGCCGATCGTTCGGGGCGGATGTGAAAGTTCGCGTGTCGGCGTCGACATTTTACTATGCAGACGCCGGTATCGTGTGCGGCGACGTCGAACTCCAAGCGAGCATCGTGAACGCGCCGCGCGTTGTGGCTGAGGTACTCTCGCCATCGACGCATGCTTACGATCTCGTCGAGAAGCGGGCCGCGTACCGCGGACTATCGAGTCTTGAATTCTACGTGATCGTGCATACGACGATACGGCGAATTGAAGTCGATGCTCGCGGAGCGGACGGTGCATGGTCCACGACCGTCGCCGATCAGGGCGACGCGTATCTCGGGGGGCGTGTTCTTCCCCTGGAAGACGTCTACGCCCGATCGTCGCTCGGCGCCCAGTAGCCGGCGATGCCTGCGGCTTCGGCGTCCGAGCGTATGGCCGCACCCAAATCCGATGCTGCCCGGATCGCGTCAGCGATCGCGAAGTTCGATCCCGGCGTCGCTCGCGTCATTCGCGAAGTAAGGGAAGCGCTGCGCTCGCGGTTCCCAACCGCCTACGAAGTGGTGTACGACAACTATAACTTCTTTGTAATCGGGTACAGCGCGACGGAACGCCCCTCGCATTGCGTGGTTTCGCTCGCCGCGAACGCGCACGGCGTCGGCCTTTCTTTTTACCGCGGAGCGGATATTCCCGACCCGCACGGCGTGCTCGAGGGAAGTGGAAAACAGAATCGCTTCGTTCGGCTCCGGGAGGGCGCACGAACCCTCGAGCGTCCCGAGATCGCGGCGCTGATCGATCGTGCCGAGGCGCAGGCACCCGTCGCGATGCGCGCGCAAGGTCGCACCGTTACGATTTTGCGAGCGGTCTCCGCGAAACAGCGTCCGCGGCGATCTGGTTAGGAGTGTGGTAGGCTAGCGCCGTCGCTTGCTGTCGGATGTCGTGAGGGTGGAAAAGACCCACTCGTAGGGCTCGTTTAGGTTGAACGCTGTGTCCGCGGCGCCATCCGGATCGAAGGACTGGCCGAAGTTGGCATCCTCGCACGTGTACCAGTATTCGTTATTGCTTAAGGCACTCGTCGGGAAGAGAATGGCGCCGCCGAACGTTTCCACGAGGGTCGTGCCTTGGTAAAGGCTGCACGTGAAGCCCTCCAGATCGAGTGCTACGCTTGCCGGAATTCTGACGACCGAGTAAAACGTGGGTGCGTCGGCTACCGGCAGGGCCGGGCTGTCGTTCACTTGGAACGCCACGGTCGCGAAGGGCGTCCCGGTTACGGGCGGCGTACTGGCCGGTAGGAACTCGAGGGTCGATACGATCGTCCCGCCCGTCGCCTCGTTTGCCGCTGTCTGCACGTCAAAAGACGTCGTGGCGTCGGGAACCGTATAATTGTACGTCGTGGAGCTCCCGTTGACGTACGAAGAGACTTGTCCCGCACAATCGCTACCACCGTCGCCCGCGGGCCCACAGTTGAACGGAACGGTGATCGGGCCGACCGTCTCGGGTTGAAGCCCCGATGTGACCGTCACGACAGCTTTCTGCGGTTCGCCGATCTGGACTCGGTTCTGGCCCTGCACCAGAAACGCGGTTCCGGTGACCGTGTCGGTACCGCCGTCACCCGTTGGGTCGGCGGTGTACGTGACGGTGTTCGAGGAACTCATGAAGTTGTCTTCATGACCGTTGATGCCGTCGGTCAGGTGCCCGACGGTCGCCGTGTTTGCCCACTGGTAGACGACCGCGTCGCCTGCACTGTTGGCCGCGAGTGCGTTCAGCGTGAAGACTTGCGTTGTGCCGACCGGCACGGTCGCCGTCGTCGGAGCGATCTTCACGAGGTCTTGTGTGACGGTGAGCGTGAACTGGTCGAGCGAATCGCTGGTTGCGATATCGTGCGCGACTTTGGAGAAGTCCGCCGCGGCAAGCACGGCGCCGGCGACGTTGATGATCTTCAACACCTGTTCGGCGTCCTCGACGGCAAGATTCACCTGGAGGTGCTGCCCGTGTGCGTCTAACCCGGTCCCCACGGTCGTCGCAGTAACGAAGAACTGTGCGAGCGCCGCGCGCAGCACGTCGCTGTTCCCAAAGTCGGCTCGAAGCGTCGCAAGGGCGTCCGTGACGTCGCCGCTTTCCATCTCGTTGATGAGTTCCGGCGCCGTACTCGTGACCACGTCGATGAGCGTGGCGAGCGCGGCGTGAGACCCCTGAAAATTCAGCGCGTTGTCAATCGATTCGCTTCCAACCGTTGTTATGCACGACATGATGATCGGAAGGAACATGTCGAGCAGCAGAAACTTTATGCCCAGCTGTTCCTTTGCCGTCGACCACTCTTGCGTTAACGTAACGTTCGGCTGGATGGCGCCCAGACCGACGACGGTGACTTGGTATGTCGTCGACATGTCCGTCGAGTCGTTGAGCGGGGTGGCGGTCTCCGCCGTGGTAACCGGCCCGTATGGCACCTGGCCCGTGAAGTATGCTGCGATGGCCTGCGCGTAAGCCTGGGGGATGTTCGCCGGGATCGCGGTGACCGCCGGGATGTCCATCTCGGGAATGGCATCGGTAACCGGATTTTGATGCTTCGTACCACCCGCATCGACGTAGGAGACCTCATCGAAGAACGCTTCGCTCGGACGGCGCAGGGTGTTCGTAAAGGTGACGCCGTCCGGCGGGTAGGCTGGGTTGACCGTAATGCCGCTGAATTGCGACGGTGACGCGGAGACGTCTTGGCGCTTTTCTCTTAGCATCGGCGCAACGGTCTGGGCAACGCTCGACGTCGATGTGGGCGAAAAGAACTGTTGGATGAACGTCGTGACCGCGCTCGTGATGCCCGCCGCGGTCGTGCTGGATGCGAGCGCATCCGGGTTCGTGGCGAGCGCGGAACTGATCGCGCTGACGACGGCGGAAAATCCGGGAACGGTTGCGACCTGGTCGACCATGCCGGCCCGGTAGGGGCTCGGCAGCATGTAGAAGCCGGCTTCGAAGTACAGCACGACCTTCGCCGTGGAGGTGACGTCGAGCGTCGGATCTTGCGAGCCGAGGAAGCCGGCGAGGACGAGTGTCCCCTTCTGATCGGTCACGGTAGCGTACTGCGCGCCGCCGGTATAGGCGCTGATCGAGAACGTGCCGTCGGACTTTGGCGTGGCGGTCCCGACGCTGTTCGTCACGGTGAGCGACGACATCGCAAGACTCACCCCGGGCGGCAGCACGATCTGCCCCGACTGCATCGCGGTTCCCGCCGGAGCCGCGCTCGGGCCCGGTTGCGCCGTAGGCGCACTCGTCGCAGCCCCAGAACCCCCCGAGCCCCCAGCGTGGCTGAGGTTAACGGTGCCGCCGTTCCCGCTGCAACCCTCGCTGCCGAACGCGACCGCGATAAGGAAGATCAGCGTCCGCCGCCAGAGCGTTTTAGCCATCGTCATTCTCCCACAACAAGCGCAACATTGCCCGGCCGCTGCTAAGCGGGCCGGCGAGTGTTTACGGGAGGATGGTAACGCCGGCTCTCCCCGGCGAGCAGTAGTGGAAACCCTACCTTTTGTCTTGGTGGGGCTACCTCGACCAGGGTTGTAAGCGCACGAGTTCGTCGTAGATCGACTGCGCGACGAACGCCCGGCCCCACGTCGAGTAGTGCGTGTTCGCCGTCAGGAACAGCGGATGGTGATCGGCCTTCGCGATCTCGGCGCGAAAGGCGGGATAGAGGTCGAGCACCGGGGCGTCGATGCCCTTGATCGCGTCCATGAGCGCGAGGTGTTCGCGATCGTAGTCTGTTCCCGTATCCTCGTTCAGTCCCTGAAAGACGTAGCTCGATTCGAGCGGGCTTACCGTTGACGCTGCGGGATTGACGACGATCAGCAGTGGAATGTGCGCGGCCTTGAGGAGGCCGATCGAATGCTCGAGGTGTTTGCGGACGGAAGGGCCCCACTGCGCTTCGTCGGGACCCAGTCCGAGGCCGTAGGGATCGATCGGCGAGAGGAGCATGACGACGGCGTCGACGCTGCCCGGTGCGAGCAAATTGTCGATCACGTCGAATTCGCCGCCGAGGATTTCCTGAAAGTAGCGCGTGGCCGGTGGACGTTGCTGCAGCCCCGGAACGCTTGCCAAACGCGCGGCGAGCAGTCCCGCGATCGAATCGTCGACGCTGCTGCCCCACCAAGTGAACGAACTCCCGACGACCGCGATGCGATATGACCCGGGCGCAAAGTTCAACCGCGAGAGGTTGCCCGCGGTGACGAACCACTTCCGGTCGAACGGGTCGATCCGTACGATCCGGCGATTTCCCGTGTCGGCGACGAACGTGTCGCCGTGGTCGTCGATCGTCACGCCCATCGGGCTGTCGTAGCTCGGCGCATCCGGTGAGAAATCGGCCGAACCGCCGGTCAGCATCGCGTCTTCCTTCGGCGTAGCGCCGAGATAGCGCAAGTGATCGGCGAAGCGGAGATACTTCACGCTGCTGTCGCGCAAGTCCGTATACACGACATCGGAGAGATCGTATGCGGCGAGCCCGTGCGGAACACCGAGCGGCACGTCGCTCGACACCGACGGCGTCGCGGGGTCCGCGGTTCCCTCGGGGAACGAGTGCACGCGGACCGCTTTGAGCGTCGCGAGCGAAATCCGCACGAGGCCCTTCGCGTCCGCGACGAAGAGCGCGGGCGCCAGCTGCTTACCGGAATACGCGACCGCCACGGCCGTCGGGCGGTCGATCGCCGTTCCGTCGGGGTGGATCGTCGTCACGATGCCTTGCGGTGAAATCTTGCGCACGCCCGCGGACCAGTCCGCGACGTACACCGTGCCGTCGTGGTCGATCGCAAGCCCGCGCGGCGATTCGAAGCGCGCCGTGCGCACGTCGCCGTCGGTTGCGGCCGAGTCGGTTGCCGACCCGGCGATCGTCGTAACGGAGCCGTTCGCAATGCGCCGGATGCAATGGTTGCTGCGATCGGAAACGAGCAGCGAACCGTCCGCTACGACCGCGATGCCGTCGGGACGATTGAAGCGGGCCGCGTGGGCGGGACCGTCGGCGTATCCGCCGTCGACCCACATGCCCGACGCATTGATTGGACCGGAACCCGCGAGCGTCGCAACGATTCCGGCCGGCGAGATCGCGCGAATGCGCTGCGCCGCGGTATCCGAAACGTAGATCGTTCCCGCCTTGTCGACCGCGAGCTGCGCCGGCATCATGAACGACGCGCTCGCGGCAGGGCCGTCCGCGATACCGATTGCGCCGCTGCCTGCAACGATGGCGGCGTGTAGCTGATCCGCGCTTGCGGGGTGCGGCGTCAACGTGCAGCTCGCCGTCGCGAGTGCGACGGCGAGCGTCCCGAGGGGCCTCAGCCGATCACACGCCGGCTTTGTGGGAGCGCAACTTCGTCGCGCCGTTGCCGTTCTTTGCGTGGGCCTTGCCGTTGCCGACGTTTTCGGCGAGGGCCACAAAGGCGCGAACGGGGTAGCCGGTCGGGCCCTTCGCGAGGTACGGAGATTCGGCGTCGGTGTAGGCCGTGCCGGCGATGTCGAGGTGAATCCACGGCACGTCGTCGACGAATGCCTTGAGGAAGGCGGCTGCAGTGAGGCTTCCGGCGGGCCGCCCCGTCGAGTTGCGCAGATCGGCGATTTCGCTCTTGACGGTCTGCGAGAATTCATCGTAGAGCGGCAAAGGCCAGTAGCGTTCGGTCGTGTGCTTCGCCAGGCCGAGGAAGTGGTCGCGGAAGGTGTCGTCGTTCGAGATCGTGCCGGTTGCCGCATGGCCCAGGGATACGACCATCGCGCCGGTCAACGTCGCCGCATCGACGATTTTGGTGGCGCCGAGTTCGCGCGCGTACGACAGCGCGTCGGCCAAAATCAAACGGCCCTCGGCGTCGGTATTGATCACTTCGATCGTCTTGCCGTTCATCGCGCGCAGGATGTCGCCCGGCTTCACGGCGCGTGGCCCCGGCAAGTTTTCGCTCGAGGGAACGATACCGATGATATTGGCCTTGGGCTTGATTTGCGCGATGGCGAGCATCGCGCCGATCACGCCCGCGCCGCCGCACATGTCGTACTTCATCTCGTGCATGTTGTCGGCCGGCTTGATCGAGATCCCACCGGAATCGAAGGTGAGCCCCTTGCCGACCAACGCCAGCTTTTCGCTCGACGACGGATCGCCGTTGTACTCGAGGACGATCATCCGTGCGGGTTCGTCGCTGCCACGCGAGACGCCGAGGATCGCTCCCATGCCCTTCTTGGCCATCTGCTCTTCATCGAGCGCGTGAAACTTTAGGCCGTGCTTCTTTGCAATGTCCTTCGCGGCGTCAGCCATGTGCGTCGGCGTCATGTCGTTGGCGGGCGTGAGTGCGAGCAGGCGTGCGAAGTTGACCGCTTCGCCGAGGATGCGGCCGCGCTCGGCGGACGCTTTGAGCGCTGCCTTGTCGAACTCGTGCTTGCCGGCCGTCGTTACGAGCGTCAGCTCGTCGATCTTGATCGGTTTGTCGGGCTCGGTACGATACGTGGTCGCGTCGATCGTGCCGGCAAGTGCGCCTTCGATAAGAAACGCGGCGGCGTGCGCGTGATGTTGCGCTTCGAGCGGCAGCGCGAACGCGATCGAGGCAACTTTGCGACGGCCCAGATAACGGACGGCCGTCCCCGCGTAGCGCGCGAGGGCTTGCGGATCGAATTCGCGCTTGCCGAGACCAACGACCAGGACGCGCTTGGTGGGCAGCGACGGCGCGTGCAACAGTGCAAACTCGCCTTCCTTTCCGCCGATCTCGCCCGCGTCGAACAGCTCCGTTACAGCGCCGCTCAGGGCCGCGTCCACGGCTTCGGCGGCGCCGTCGAGGCGGCCGTCCGAGAATACCGGGACTACCAGGGCTTCGGCCTTGAGCACGCTGGGAGCGCCCGACGTGACGTGGATTTGCATGACGAACCTTTCAGTGAGTGGAACGGCCGACCAAGTGAGCGATTCGGATCAGCTTTTGACGGCCCAACAAGCCCCCCTTCGCCAAACGGGCTCACAATCCGGTGACGCATACGCGCGAGCCGGCGTCGATATTTCCGCCGGCAATGCGGCCGTCGATCGGTATCGCGAGGTCACCTCGGCTTGGCGCCACCCGAGCCAGCTCGGCGCCATCGGCGGCTTCAGCGGACTCTTCAAGTTGCCGGGCGACGAAGACCGCTTGCTCGTCGGGTCCACCGACGGGGTAGGTACGAAGATATTGATCGCGGCGGCTGCCCAGCGCTATCGGACCGTCGGCGCCGACCTCGTCAACCACTGCGTCAACGACATTCTCGTGGTGAACGCGAGCCCGCTGTTTTTCTTGGACTACTTGGCGGTCGGCAAGCTCGATCCGGACGTCGCGGGCGAAATCGTCTCCGGCGTCCAGGCTGCTTGCCAGTTCCATCTATGCGCGCTGCTCGGCGGCGAGACGGCCGAAATGCCGGGACTCTACGCGCCCGGGCACTTCGATCTCGCCGGCACGATCGTCGGTATCGTGGACGCGAACGCGCTGCCCGATCCCTCGACCGTCGTCGAAGGCGACGCGATCGTCGGATTGGCGTCGGTCGGTTTGCACACGAACGGGTACTCGCTGGCGCGCACGCTTATCCCGCAAGACGAGTGGAACACGCCGTTCGCGGCGTTCGCGGAGGGCGCGACATACCTCGATGCGTTGCTCGCCGAACATCCGTCATACTACCGGGCCGTTCGCGCGATCGAACGCGCCGCGCACGTCAAGGCGATGGCGCATATTACCGGCGGCGGCTTGCTCGAGAACGTGCCGCGCACGTTGCCGGACGATTGCAAGGCCGTGTTCGAACAGTCGCGCTGGAGCGTTCCGCCGCTGATGGAAGAGCTCGTGCGCCGCGGCGATCTCAACGAAAGCGAACGCTATCGCACTTTCAACATGGGCGTGGGCTACACGCTGATCGTGCCGCGTGCCCAGGCGCAGAAGGCGCTCAACGCGTGGCCTGGCGCGGCCGTTGTCGGCTGGGTTGAGAAGCGTGCGCCCGGCGATTCCGCCGTCGTCGTGCACCCCGCACGCGCATAGCGAGGCCGCGCTGAGCGAACGCCTGCAGAACCTGCTCGTCGACACCGGCGGGTCGCAGTTCGCACAGGGCAGCATCCACCACGAACTCGAGGAGCTCGATCGCGCGGGCATTCGTCCGCTGCGCGAGCATCAGACGCCCGAACGCATTCTCGGCTGGATCGATGCGGAGTTCGGTGGCACGGCTTCACTCGAAGCCGCAGCCGGAGGCATTTGGATTGCCGAAGACGACGACGGCCCACTCGCGTATGCGGCGTTCGACGCGCGCGGTTTGCGCTACCATTGGCTGCAGCATTGGCGTAACCGGCCGACGGTCGGGATGTTCGGGCCGATCGGCGTGACCGAACGCGCGCGCGGCCGCGGCATCGGCGGGACGCTCGTCCGGGCAGCGATCTTTTCGTTACGCGAACGCGGGTATCGCCAGGCGTTGATCGCGGCAACTCCGCCGGAGCTTGTGCCGTATTTCGAGCGCACTGCGGACGCCTGGTTCGCGGAGAGCGTCGATCCGGGCCGGGGCGGCCGGCGCTGGCGGGCGACGGTGCTCGCGAGCGGCCATGGCGTCAATTTTCAAGCGGTGCTCGATGCCTCGCGGACGGGGACGTTGCCGCTCGAGGTGACCGCGCTCGTCGCTAACCGGCGGGACGCCTATGCGCTCGAGCGCGCCGCTACGGGGAACGTGCCCGCGACGCTCGTGTCGTGGAATCGGCGCGAGGAGCCGCGTGACGCGTTCGATGCCCGGGTGATCGACGCGGTCGCGAGCACCGAGCCCGAGGTCGTGCTCTTGCTCGGCTGGATGCACGTGCTGCCCTTCAGCTTTGTGGCCCGTTTCCCCGAAGCGCTCAACCTCCACCCGGCGTTTCTGCCGCTCGACCCGGCTTGCGACGAGGTCACGATGCCGGACGGTTCGTCCCTGCCCGCCTTTCGCGGCGCTCATGCTTTCGACGATGCCGTGCGCGCGGGCCGGGGTTGGTCCGGCGCCAGCGTCCACCGGCTCGGGGCGGCGGTCGACCGTGGCGAGTTGTTTGCGCGGGCGCCGCTCCGCATCGGGACCGGCGACGACCGGACCGGCCACGACCAGCTTCGGAACCTGGAGCAGGAGGTCGTGGCCACGGCGGTGCGCTCATGGAGCTACCAGCAGCGGTAGGACAATCCACAACTTCCACAGCGGACCATAGGTGGTTCTGTGGACGAAACGTCCTAGAGGCGGGCCTCCACGAGGGCGAACGGGAGGTTCGGATTGGCCGACAGCCCGCGCACGTCGGCCAAAACGGCCGTTCCCTGCCGGTCGGCCGCGGCTGCGATCATTGCGGCGTTATCGGTGCAGAAGCGCAGGTGCGGGATGTGGGTCCGGACCTCCGCGCGCAGGCCCCACGCGAGAAACGCGGCCTGAAGCGCCGAGTTTGCGGCAACCCCGCCGGAAAGGACGACCGAGCGGTACGCGTTGCGGCGCGCCGCGCGATCGACGCGGTCGATCAAGACGTCGACGACCGCTGCTTGAAACGATGCGGCGACGTCCTCGGGCTTTGCCGCGCGGCCGGCGTCGCTTTCGAGAAAATAGCGGACCGCCGTCTTGATTCCTGAGAACGACATATCGAGTGAATCGCGTTCGGCTTGGTGGCGCGGAAACGCAATGGCGCGCGGATCTCCGCTTCTTGCGAGCACATCGATCGCGGGGCCACCGGGAAATCCGAGTCCGAGCAGCCGCGCGGTCTTGTCGAACGCTTCGCCCGCGGCGTCGTCGCGCGTGCGCGCGATGACCCGCAGATCGACGGGTGAAGCGCAATGCACGAGCTGCGAATGCCCGCCCGAGACGAGCAGCGCGAGGAACGGATATTCCGGTTCCGCGTCGCGCTCGAGAAACGCGGCGAAGATGTGGCCGTGCAAATGGTTGACACCGTAGAGCGGAAGATCCGATGCATAAGCGAGCGCCTTGGCGGATGCGACCCCGATGACGAGGCTGCCGACGAGACCGGGCCCCGCGGTCACCGCAATTCCATCGAGATCGCGCAGCGTCATACCGGCCCTTCCGAGCGCATCGTCGACCGCGGCGCTGAGGAGCGCGAGGTGCTGGCGGCTCGCGATCTCCGGCACGATTCCGCCGAACTTCGCATGAAACGCATCTTGGTTGGTCGACACGTTTGCGAGCAC
>Ga0302325_10033048_pt1 | contig 10608 bp, 9 predicted proteins | sample Palsa_T0_2_FD_201948 | JGI IMG/M metagenome (GOLD analysis project Ga0302325, IMG submission 201948) | Peat permafrost microbial communities from Stordalen Mire near Abisko, Sweden - Palsa_T0_2 | ecosystem: Environmental > Terrestrial > Soil > Palsa > Peat permafrost | place: Sweden: Abisko...
CGAGGTGCCCGCAGATGACCGCGGGGATGGCGGTCAGGCCCATCGAGAAGAACTCGGCCACCCCGAGGATCAGGGACGCCCTGGCCAGCGAGTTGGTGGGCATAGCGGGCTGGTAGACCGGCGTCGCCGTGGGCCAGACCACGGGCATGGCGCCGGCCGGCAGGTCAGCCGTCAGCGTGGTCAGCTCGCCGTATGTGCGGGCCGAGTACGCGCGTCCCATCCGGTCGTTGTACTCGTCTTGAGTCAGGCGGCCCTCGGTGAAGCCCGCCTTCAGCACGTCGACCGCACGCTCACGGTCCGCCGAGCCCGCGCGCATCGACAGATTCATCCGGCTCTGGTAACCGCCCTGCGGAATCTGATACCCGGCCGGCGGCACCTGATACCCGGCCGGCGGAATCTGGTAGCCGGCCGGCGGCACCTGATACCCCGCGGGCGGCACCTGGACCCGGTAGCCCTGATACCCGGTCGGCGGAACGTGGTAGCCCGCGGGCGGTCCCCCGGCTGGAGGAACGGGAAGGCCGGCGGGCGGGCCATACGGGGCCGTCGGCGGCAGCGGGCTGGGCGCAGCCGGGACCTGCGGTGCGGTCGGCTGCTCCTGACCGGCGGGCTCGTCCGGAGCCTGGTCGGCGGCAGGTCGGCCTGACCCAGGGGGCTGGGTCGGCCACTGCGATTGGTTCTCTGCCACCGATGCCTCCCGTCAACACGAGACCCTGTACCTCGTGTCTCCCGCAAACGCCTCCCTTTCAGTCTAAGCGCGCGGATCGCTAATCTGGCAGCCCGGTGTCGTTCGCCTCCGTTTCTGCGGAACAACCGCTGGCGTTTCTGCGGGTACCGTGGCTGCCATGCCTGGCGCCCCGCCTGAAGGTGAGCCCGTCCCCGCCGGGGGAACCCTGCCAGAAAGCGCGCGGGCCGGCCTGGGCATGCGACCCTTCGGGATCTACGTGCACGTCCCGTTCTGCGCGACCCGCTGCGGGTACTGCGACTTCAACACCTACACCGCAGCCGAGCTCGGCGGCGGCCCGGCCGCGTCGCTCGCCACCTATCCCGCCCTGGCGATCGCGGAGATCGGGTTCGCCCGCAAGGTGCTCGGCGACGTCGACGTCGGCGTCAGCACGGTGTTCTTCGGCGGCGGGACGCCGACCTTGCTGCCGCCCACCGCACTTGGTGACATCCTGCGGGCCATCGACGGCGAGTTCGGTCTGCGACCCGGGGCCGAGGTAACCGCCGAGGCCAACCCGGAAAGCGTCGAGGAGGCCAGCTTGGCCGGGCTTCGGGAGCAGGGGATCACCCGCGTTTCGTTCGGGATGCAGAGCGCGGTTCCCGGCGTGCTGGCGACGCTGGACCGGGTGCACCAGCCGGGGCGTCCGGCGCACTGCGCCGCCTGGGCCCGCGCCGCTGGTTTTTCCCATGTCAGCCTGGACCTGATTTACGGCACGCCGGGGGAGACCGACGCGGACTGGCGGTGCTCGCTGGACGCGGCCGTGGCCGCACGGCCAGATCACGTATCCGCCTACGCACTCACGGTGGAACCGGGCACGCGGCTGGCGGCCCGGGTGCGGCGCGGCGAGCTGGCCGGGACCGACGATGACGTGCTCGCCGATCGCTATCTCGTCGCGGACGAGGTGCTGACGGCCGCGGGCCTGGGCTGGTACGAGATCTCCAACTGGGCGGCGAGCGAGCCGTCGAGGTGCGCTCACAACATGTTGTACTGGACCGATGGCGACTGGTGGGGGATCGGGCCGGGGGCGCACAGCCACGTCGGGGGGACCCGGTGGTGGAACGTGCGCCATCCGGCCGCCTACGCTGCGAGGATGGCCGCGGGGACCAGCCCCGGCCAGGCCAGGGAGGTGCTGGCCGAGCCGGAACGGCAGCTGGAGCGCGTCATGCTGGGCATCCGGCTAGCCCGGGGATACCCGGTCGCGATGCTCGGCCCGGCCGGGCGCGCGAACGCCGCGTCGGTCGTCGCCGAGGGCCTGGCCAGCCGGGCCGCCTATGCCGACGGGCGGATCGTGCTGACCCGGCACGGCCGCCTGCTCGCGGACGCCGTGACCCGCGCCCTGACCGAGTGAGTCAGGTCACGATGCGGGCGCAGATCCAGCTCGGTATGTCGCAGCGTTCACCACGGTTCGCCGCGGCGACACCGCGCAGGAGATACCTCAGCGTGATCAACCAGACTCCGACGCACAGCGGCGCCGCGATGATGACGGCGACGGTGATGCTGTCCAGCGCGAGCAGGCCGCCGAGGATCGCGCAGCACAGCCCGTACAGCAGGCAGCTCAGCGACAAGTTGACCGCCGTGGCCGCGTGCCACCGCAGGAATGGCGACCTCCGCGCCGTGATCGCGTAGACGATCAGCGGGATAACCGGGCCGAGGAAGATGGCTCCCAGGTAGCCGAACTCCACCGAGGTCACATCGGCGTCCGGGCCCCCGGGCTCGCCGGATGGCCCATCACCCGGCTGCTGCGCCGCTGACCAGTCCGGCCGCGGAGACGCAGGGTCGGGCCCGGATCGCATCGGCTCGCTCGTCATCGGTCCTTTGGTGTCATCTTTTGCTGTCGTCACGCTATTCGCTTCCTGGCATGGTGACGAAATCGATCAGCGCCTCGACCCGGCCGAGCAGCTCCGGCTCTAGGTCGGCGTAGCTCGAGACCGAACGCAGGATGCGCTGCCAGGCCGCCGCCACCTCAGGCGGCCAGCCCAGGGCCCGCAGCACCCCCTCCTTCCACGGCTGCCCACGCGGAACGTCCGGCCAGGCGCGGATGCCGACCGCGGACGGCCGCACGGCCGCCCAGATGTCAATGAAGGGATGTCCCACGACCAGCACGTGGGGTGACCGGACGCTGGCTGCGATCCGGGTTTCCTTGGAGCCTGCCACCAGGTGGTCCACGAGCACGCCGAGACGCCGGCCCGGCACGGGAGCAAAGCTTGCGACGATGGCCGGCAGGTCGTCGATGCCCTCGAGGTACTCCACGACCACGCCGACGTCGCGCAGGTCATCGCCCCAGATCTTCTCGACGAGCTCGGCGTCGTGCTTGCCCTCGACGTAGATCCGGCTCGCCCGGGCCACCTTGGCCTGGGCCCGCTGGCTCGCCGGGGCGGCCAGCGACCCGGACGCCGTCCGGGCCGGGCCGGCCGATGCGGCGGGTTTAGCCGGGGCGGGCGGGACGAGCGTGACCGGCTTGCCGTCAAGCAGGAAGGCCGCCGGAGTCAGCGGGAAGACCCGCCGTTTGCCGTGCCGGTCTTCCAGCAGCACGGCGCCCTTTTCATAACCGACCACCGCGCCGCAGAACCGGCCCTGTGAGTCTTCCACCACCAGGCCGCGCTCGGCCTCGATCTTGGGTACCTCACGCTGACCCGGCCGGCGGCGGCCCGACCCCGTCCGTCCGATCGCGAGCACGTCAGTGTCGTATCGCCTGCTTCGCACAGGTCTCTCCTCCTCGCCGTGCGTGCGGCTAGCGTACCGAGACCAACCCGGGATCACCGTGGCCCGACACGCGGCTATCGCGGTTTGCGCCCGCCGGGTTAGCATCTTTCATGGGTCTGGTTCCCAGCTTGGCGTTACGCAGAGTCACGCTGGGAGTGATCGACTGCGGCCGTTCGCCCCGCAGGCGCGCGCGAGGAATGTGTCAGACGCAATAGACTTAGCACTCGAGCCTGACGAGTGCCAAGGAGGTGAACGCGTGCTCGACGAGCGGAAGCTGACGGTCCTCCGTGCGATCGTCGAAGACTACGTGTCCACCACCGAGCCGGTGGGATCCAAGTCGCTGGTTGACCGGCATCATTTCGACGTGTCCCCGGCGACCATCCGCAACGACATGGCGGTGCTGGAGGAGCAGGGCTACATCGCGCAGCCGCATACCAGTGCCGGGCGGATACCGACGGACAAGGGCTACCGGCTCTTCGTGGACCGGCTCTCCAACGTCAAGCCCTTGTCGGCGGCCGAGCGGCGTGCCATCGAGTCCTTCCTGGGCGGCGCCTACAGCCTCGATGACGTGGTCATGCGGACGGTCAGGTTGCTCGTCCAGCTGACCCGCCAGGTCGCCGTGGTGCAGTATCCGTCCCTGGCCAGGTCCTCCATCCGGCACATCGAGCTGGTACCGCTGGCCCCGACCAAGCTGCTGCTCGTGCTGATCACCGATACCGGCCGGGTGGAACAGTGCACCGTCGACCTGCCCCAGCCCTGGGATGATGCCTCGGTGTCGCATGTGCGTGCGGTCGTCAACACCCGCCTGGGCGGGCACAAGCTCGCTGACGCCGCGGCCATGGTCACCGACCTGTCCGAGCGCATCCCGGCCGAGGAACGGGCGAACGCCAACGCGGTGTTCACCGTCCTGCTGGCCAGCATGGTCGAGCGGAACGAACAGAAGATCGTTTTCGGCGGAGCCGCGAACCTGGCCGCGCACGATTTCAGCCAGGGGCTGAGGGAAGTGCTGGAGGCCCTGGAAGAACAGGTGGTGCTGATGCGGCTCCTTGGGGAGGCGAACGAGCCCGCGATCCTGACCGTCAGGATCGGCTCGGAGAACCAGGTCGCAGGCCTGAAGGCCACGTCGGTGGTATCCACGGGTTACGGGAACGAGGCCGAGCCGCTAGCGAAGCTCGGCGTGCTCGGGCCCACCAGGATGGACTACCCGGGGACGATGGGAGCGGTTCGGGCAGTGGCACGTTATGTCGGTCAGATTCTGATGGAGTCCTAAGTGGCAACGGATTATTACGGGCTCCTCAAGATCCGCCGCGACGCGACGCAGGACGAGGTCAAGCGGGCCTACCGGCGGCTGGCCCGGGAGCTTCACCCGGACGTGAACCCCGATCCTGAGACGCAGGAGAGGTTCAAGGAGATCACCCAGGCCTACGAGGTGCTCTCGGACACCGAGAAGCGCCGGATGTACGACATGGGCGTGGATCCGTTCGCGAGCAGCGCCGCCGCGGGCGCCAGCCCCTTCGGCCAGGGGTTCAACCCGCTGAACGACCTGCTCGACCAGTTCTTCGGCGCGGCCGGAGGCGGCGCCGCGACGCGCGGGCCTCGCAGCCGGGCGCAGCGAGGCCGCAACGCGACGATCAGGATTGAGCTCGAGCTTTCCGAGTGCTCGTTCGGCGCGACCCGCGAGCTCACCGTGGATACGGCCGTGGTCTGCCCCACCTGTTCCGGCGAGGGCACCGCACCGGGAACTCATCCCCAGACCTGTGACATCTGCGGCGGCCGCGGTGAAGTCAGCCAGGTGACCCGCTCCTTCATCGGCCAGGTGATGATGGCCCGGGTGTGCCCGGGCTGCGGCGGATTCGGCACCGTGCTGGTCCGGCCCTGCCCGGAGTGCGACGGCGACGGCCGGGTGCGGACTAGGCGCACCATCAAGGTACGGATCCCCGCCGGTGTCGAGGACGGCACGCACATCCAGCTGGCTGGCGAGGGCGAAGTCGGCCCGGGCGGCGGCCCGTCCGGCGACCTGTTCCTCGAGATCGTTCAGCGCCCGCACGAAATCTTCGAGCGGCAAGGCGACGACCTGCACTGCACGGTGACGATCCCGATGGTGGCCGCGGCCCTGGGGGCAACGCTCTCGGTGGAGAGCCTGGACGGCCCCGCCGACGTCGACATCCGCCCCGGCTCCCAGTCCGGGCAGGTCATTCCGCTGTACGGTCAGGGCGTTAAGCACCTGAACGGCAACGGCCGCGGCGACCTCGTCATCCACGTAACGGTCGAGACCCCGACCAAGCTCGACGCCGAGCAGGAAAAGGTGCTGCGAGAACTGGCCAAGCTCCGCGGTGAGGAAGCGCCGCCTGGTCGCTTCGCCCCAGGTCAGCAAGGATTCTTCTCGAGGCTGCGCGACGCGTTCAACGGACGCTGAAGCTGGGTGCCGCAGCCGCCTGTCTTCTTTGCCGACCGGATGGAACTGCAGCGGGACGTCGTGGTTCTGTCCGGGGCGGAAGGACGGCACGCGGCCACCGTGCGCAGGCTACGCCCGGGCGAGCGCGCCGATGTCGGCGATGGCGCGGGCCTGGTCGCTGAATGCGTGGTCGCCGCCGCCGGGCCTGCCGGTCTTGAGCTGTCCGTGCTGGCCAGGCGGGAGGTGCCGCGCCCGGATCTCGCGATCACCGTCGTCCAGGCCATACCGAAGGGCGACCGGGGTGAGCTGGCGGTCGAGGAGATGACCGAAGTCGGCGTCGATCGCATCGTGCCGTGGGCCGCGGCGCACTGCGTGCCGGTGTGGCAGGGTGCGCGCGGCGAGCGCTCGCTGGCGAAATGGCGGGTGACTGCGCGCGAGGCGGCCAAGCAGTCCCGCCGCGCGTGGATACCGGAAGTGACCGGTACCGCCTCGGCCCGGCAGGTCTGCCAGGAGATCACGAAGGCGGCCTGCGCGATCGTTCTCGAACCAGGCGCCGCCGCGAGCCTCGGCCGCCTGAACCTGCCAGCTTCGGGTGACCTGCTCGTCGTGGTCGGGCCGGAAGGCGGGATAACCGAGCAGGAGAGCGCGGCCTTCCGCCAGGCCGGGGCCACCGCCTGCAGCCTGGGACCCACGGTGCTCAGGACCTCCACCGCTGGGACGGTAGCCACTGCCGTTCTGCTCAGCCGTTCCGCTCGCTGGACCTAGCCCCCTGGACCTAGCCCCCTGGACCTGGCCCCGGAGAGCGGTCAGGGGCCGCCCGCCGCTCCGCCGGTGGTGGTGGTGCTTTGCGCCTCCGGTGAGCCGGCCGATGACGATGGACTTGCGTCCGGCTGCGGTGTCGGGGTGGCCGGAGCGGAACTGGCCGGCGTGGTCGTCGGCGTAGCTGATGTCCCAGCCTTCGGTGACTTCATCGGCGTCTTCGTCAGCGTCTTCGTCGCCGTCGGGGTTGAGTTCGCGCATGTGCTCTTAGCCGCCGGGCGCGTCGGGGTAGGCGTGCTGCTAGGGCTGGAAGCCGCTGTGGCCTTGGCCGTCGCGCTGCTGGTCGCGTCCGGGCCGCTGCTTTCGCTCGGGCTGGGGCTCAAACTAGGGCTGGCGCTCGAACTCGGGCTGGCGGGCGCAGTCGGGCTGGCCGGCGAACTGGTCGGCGAACTGGGTGGTGACGTCGACGGCGTCGATGAGGCGGACGGTGAGGGCGACGAGGTCGCGGAAGCCGCCGCCGACAATTGCGGACAGGATGCGATCGGCGTCGGGTGGCTCGCTGCGGGCGTGGTGTCGGATCCCGCGCTGCCCGTCAGGGCCCTACCGCCTCCGGCAGCCGAACTGGACGCGCTCGGCGCCTGCTGGCCGTCCAGGGCGGCCGATACGGACGAGGTGAGCGCGTTACGCAGCGGAGCGATGGTAGCCAGGACCGCGCCCGCGACGAACACGGCGCAGGCGAGCGCGATCGCGGGCCTTATCAGTGCCTCACGCCAGTCCCTGGCTCGCTGCGGGTGACCCCGCCCCGCCCTGTGGCCAGGCGTGCTGCCGTGGCCGCCGCGAAGAGCGTTCCAGCGCCGGACTGCATCCGCCAGGAAACCCGAGCTGGCCGACCCGGAGGCGGCCCTGCTGGCGTGGACGGGGCCCGAGCGGACCCGAGCGCGGATCCGCTCCAGGCCCTCGACGCTCGGCTCTATGTGGTCGGCGGCAGCGTGCAGGGAACGACGCAGGAAATCACCGAAGTCCTGCCCTTGCGGTGGCGTGCCGTCGTGGCCGGATGTCACGATTACTCCTGTTCCAGGGCCGCGCGCAGGGCCGTCATGCCACGGGCCGTATGACTTTTCACGGCACCGCGGCTGATTTTCATGGCCGCCGCTATCTCAGCCTCGGAGAGATCGGCGTAGTACCGCAAGACGATGGCCTCGCGCTGACGGTCGGGTAGCTCGCGTAGTGCAGCGACGACGGCGGATCGCTCGAGCAGGACAAGCGCGCCGTGCTCGGCGCTCGGCATGTCCGGGGGCGCCTTCTGCAAGTTCTTGTCAACGACCGTCCGGTGCCTCAGGACAGACCGTGACCGGTTCACCACGGCTTGCCGTAGGTAGGCGAGCGCCTTCTCCGCGTCCCTCAGCCGCTGCCAGCCTCCGTGCATCGCGACGAACGCGTCCTGCACCACTTCCTCAGCGGTAGGGGTGTCCCGCACGAGCAGGGCCGCCAGGCGCACGAGCGCCCGGTAGTGGGAAGAGTACAGCTCAGTGACCGCGCGGTCCGCATTCCACCCCACGTGCGCCGCGGACGCCAAGAAGGCGTCAGGCACGACGGCGCCTGGGGCTACTAGGGTTTCGGTCACATTGGTTGGACGCGCTTCCCCCTCATCAGGTTCACCTTCCATGGCATCAGGTTCACTCTCCATCGGGCCGCTTTCGCGCCGCGAGGCGAGCCATGCAGGACCACGGTCGCCGGTCCTTCATCCCCAAATCTCCCACCCATCTGGCCGTCCGTCGCCTTGCCGCCCTGGCAGACCGCCCAGCTACCTGCCTGGATAGACGGTTTGACCAGGCACTAACGCACGCGACTGGCTGGCTTTCGGACATGCCGCCAGACACTGACGGAGGATTGCCGAAACACAAGAATATCCATTGACTGCGAGGTTACGGCAGCACTTGCATGGATCGGCACGATTACCAGGCAACGCCACATGGTTACTTGGCGGTACCTCCATATGACCGAAATATGAACGTATAAGCGGAATATTGGAGCAATGTCCATGCCCGCCCAGGCCCGGCTTAGCTCCGCTGCGGCCCGAGAACCCCGAATCACCCGTAAGTGCCTCGACAAGCCCTAGGATCTTGGTGTGGCTGAATGTTTGTTCTGCGCCATCGCCGCCGGCGAAATTTCCGCGACCCGGGTCGTGGAAACCGACCGGGTGGTGGCGTTCCGCGATATCAACCCGCAAGCTCCCACCCATGTGCTCGTCATCTCCAAGGCGCATTATCCCAACGTCGAGGCGCTCGCCGCCGCGGACAGCGGGCTGCTCGGCGAGGTGATCACCGAGGCGCACCGGGTGGCGGCGGCGGAAGGTGTCAGCGATAGCGGTTACCGTGTCGTCTTCAACACCGGTGGGCATGCGGGCCAGACCGTGCCGCATGTCCACGCGCACGTGCTCGGCGGCCGGGCCCTCACCTGGCCGCCAGGATGAACCACCAGCTTGCCGCCAAGATGAACCACCAGCTTGCCGCCAAGACGCGCGAGCCCGCCAGGATCACTCCCGAGGTCGGACAGCCTCGGGCCCGTATGGCGGATACCATGGTGCCCAGTACGCTCGGGGGGCGGTCCTCCGGGTCTTCGAGAGCGTCGAATTGACAGATAGTCGAATTGACAGATATCCGAAACGATGACCTGAACGCCGGCAGCAATCCCAACGGCGACGGGCACCAAGGCGAAGCACGATCGCAGGTCAAGATCGTGATACCCGCTGATCATTCGATGGTCAGCCTGCTCGGATCCGGGGATGAGCTGCTGCACGTGATCGAGCGGGAGTTCGCCGCGGACATCCATGTCCGCGGCAACGAGATCACCGCGACCGGGACCCCGGCCGAGACCGCCCTGGTGACGGCGCTGTTCGACGAGCTCGTCGAGTTGCTGCGCAAGGGCGCGGAGCTGACTGCCGACGCGGTGGAACGGGCTGCGGCCATGCTGCGGGCCGAACGCGGCGTACGTCCGGCGGACGTGCTGACGGTCGGCATCCTGTCCGCCCGCGGTCGCACGATCCGACCCAAGACCCTCAATCAGAAGCGGTACGCGGACGCCATCGACGAGCACACAATCGTGTTCGCTATCGGCCCGGCAGGCACCGGGAAGACCTACCTGGCCATGGCCAAGGCGGTCAAGGCACTGCAGGCCAAGCAGGTCAACCGCATCATCTTGACCCGGCCCGCGGTCGAAGCGGGGGAGCGGCTCGGCTTCCTGCCCGGCACCCTGTACGAGAAGATCGACCCCTACCTGCGCCCCCTCTACGACGCGCTGCACGACATGCTCGACCCAGACTCGATCCCGAAGCTGATGGCCGCCGGCACCATCGAGATCGCCCCGCTGGCGTACATGCGCGGTCGCGCCATGCCCGTGGATACGCCCGTGCTCACCCCGGACGGCTTCCGGCCCATCGGCACGCTGACCGTGGGCGACCTGGTCATAGGCTCCAATGGCGAACCCACGCCGGTGTTCGGCGTGTACCCGCAAGGGGAGAAGGACATCTACCGGGTCACCGCCCAGGATGGTGCCTCCACCCTCTGCTCAGGTGACCATCTGTGGGCCGTGGCTACTCCTGACGACCGCCGCCGCGGCAAGCCGCTCCGAGTCCTGACGGCCCGCGAGATGATCGGCAACCTGCGGGCTGCCCACTGTCACCGGTACGAGCTTCCCTTGCACAGTGGGCCCGTGTGCTTCCCGTACCGGCAAGTGCCGATGGAACCGTACGCGCTCGGCCTGCTGCTCGGCGACGGCTGCCTGACCGGAGCGACCACCCCGAGCTTTGCGACAGCCGACCCGGAGCTCGCCTGGGAGCTGCAGCGGCGGCTGCCGGGTACCGAGATCCGGCCCAAACGGGGCCCCGACTATATCTTGAACCGTGTGACCTCGCCGGGGGACGTCATCACCCTGGAGAACCCAGTGACCCGGGTTACCCGGCTGCTCGGCTTGCATGGCACCCGGTCGGCCACCAAATTCGTGCCCGATCTGTACCTGTACAACTCGGCGA
>Ga0302325_10033050_pt1 | contig 10608 bp, 9 predicted proteins | sample Palsa_T0_2_FD_201948 | JGI IMG/M metagenome (GOLD analysis project Ga0302325, IMG submission 201948) | Peat permafrost microbial communities from Stordalen Mire near Abisko, Sweden - Palsa_T0_2 | ecosystem: Environmental > Terrestrial > Soil > Palsa > Peat permafrost | place: Sweden: Abisko...
CGATTCCGATCAGGATCGTGACCTTTGCCAGACTTGACATAATACCTGTTATCGGAAGTGACCGACCACGGGCTGCCTTCTTCGCCTCCGTCACTTCCACCATACGAGACTGGGCGCCGCCTGGTTCCCGCGATAGAATGGGCCGTTGGGCCGAATCTACACTCGTGAGCAACTGATCGCCGAACGCGCCGCATGGAAGCGCGCCGGCAAAAAGGTGGTCTTCACCAACGGCTGTTACGACATCCTGCACCCCGGCCACATCCGATTGCTTGAAGCCGCACGATCGCTCGGCGACCTCCTGATCCTTGCATTGAACACCGACGCGAGCGTTCAGCGCCTGAAAGGTCCCACGCGGCCGCTCATTTCTCAGGATCAGCGCGCCGAGCTCGCCGCCGCTCTGGCCGCCGTGGACGCGGTCACGTTCTTCGACGAAGACACCCCGCGCGAGCTGATCGCCCTAGTGCTGCCGGATATTTTGATCAAGGGCGCCGACTGGGCGCATTTCATCGCCGGCCGCGAAGAGGTGGAGGCTGCCGGCGGCCAAGTCCTCGCGCTGCCTCTGGAACCCGGCTATTCGACCACCGGAATCCTGGAAGAGATCATTTCTAGAAATGCCCCTTAGTCAGTTCAGTTCCAACCTCTGAATCACCGGCTCGCTGCCATCGAAGCGCACCCCGCCCGCGGCTGGATGACGGCGCCACGACACGACCAGCGCCACGGCGGCTCCGGCAAAGAACAGGACCGCGATCGCCCAGTGCCCTTCCATCGTTTTCTCCAGGTCGGCCATGTGAAAGCTGTAGCCGGTAACACCGTAAATGTACAGGACAGTCAGCACCGCCAGGCTGGTCGTTCCGGGAAAGTAGGAACAGGTGAAAGGAACTTTGTCGAAATTCCAGAACAACAATTCCACCAGCAGCGCCGCGGCCACAAGCTGAACCGCCAGGTGTGCCAGCACCGCCGGCCAATCCCACACCGCGACTTCCAGGGGCAACGCGATCACCAGCAATGGAAGCAGGCTGACCGCCAGAACCAGCTTCCTGGTGGCGCTGCGCGATACTTCGCTCCAGCGCGCTTCGGTCATGCGAAAGATCCAATTGGAGGCCAGCTCCGCGGGAAACTGGAACACCGCGCGGAAACCGGAGATCGCAAAGAATCCCAGGACGAATGCAACCGACCGCGCGCCGTCGGCCGACAATGCGATCTTTCCATCGCGAATCGCGACACCGAAGAATAAAGCAATCGAGAGCCCCGCGCTGAAGTAGGTCGCGATAAAGAACTGATGCCGTTGGCTGCGGGCCAGCGTTTTGGCGGCGAATCCAAATAGGACGCGCTCCTGGGGCGATGAAACCAGCCAGCTCGGAACGTTCCAGGAGCGCGGGGGATGAGCCCGATCTTCCGACTCGAGAGTCCGTTGGAAGTGACGCCTGAAACCCAATCCCCAAGTGACCAGCATGATCACCAGCGCGAGTCCGGTCATTTTGATCGCCAGCATCCCGAGCGACGCCAGGACCTGGTTCTGTCCCCCCAGAAACAGCTCAAATAGGCCGCTGAACCATACCGGCGGAAACAGGTATAGCCAGAATTGTTTCTGCTCGACGGCGGGCCTCAAGAGTCCCGCGAAGAAAGGGAAGCCTAAGATCGACACCACCATCGCGCTCATACCGAACATCTGAATCCAGGGCGAAATACGGCGGAAGACAGCAGCCGATGTCAGGCTGATGAGAATCCCCTGCCCGGCAGCGACCGCCAGAAAACCGAATGCCGACGCACCAGCCGTAGCGCAGATTTGCGCGGCGGCCAGCCGAAACCATGCCGCTCGCGAATTTGTGCCGAACATGCTCAGCAACACGATGGAATCGGGAGTCACGTTCACTGCGCCTGCCAGCAGCGCTACGAAAGCTAACAGTGCCGTGAATTTGGCCGCCACCAGTTGGCTCAGCGGGATCGGAAACGGAGCCAGGATGAGGAAATCGCGCCGATCTGGAAACAGCGCGTCCCAATAAAACAACGCCGTGAAGCCGGCCACTCCGAACGAGAAATCAGGCAGGAACAGCCGCACACTTCGGAGCATCCAGTCGCTTTGAATCGATCTGGCCCCGTGCGAGAGATCCGCGGACGTCAACAGCACGGAGTAGCCGGCAATCAGGCCAACCGTGATCAGAATGCCCAACATATGATGGATGTTGGTTTGAAATCCGCCGCCGGGCGATACCGAGTCGTTTTCGAGAAATCGATTTCGAAAAAGCCTGACCAAAAGTTGGAACGGCGATTTCACGGCGTTATCAAGATGGACCTATGACCGACGCGATCGCGCGAGCTCGCGACTCCAGATCGTCCTGCTGCACCAGCTGCATGAAAACACCCTCCAGATTCGGCCGCTGCATCAGGGTTCTCAAGCCGCTCACTGAATCGTCGGCGACGATTCTGCCTTTATGGATCACCACGATGTGATCGCAGACTTTTTCCACCAGCTCGAGCACGTGCGAGATATACAGCACCGCCTTGCCGCGCGCGGCCAGTTCGCGCAGCAGATGCCGGAACAAGAGGCTATTCGTAATATCGAGTCCGGATTGCGCCTCGTCGAAGATCAGGACATCGGGATCGTGCAGAAGCGCGGCCGCGATCAACACGCGCTGCTTCATCCCCTTCGAATAATTCGAGAGAGGAAGCCACCGGGCGTCGTCCAGGTATAGCAATTCCAGAAGGCTGCCCGCGCGCTCATTCACGCGCGCTTCCCCAAGACCGCGCAGTCCACCGGCGAGCTGCAGGTATTCCAGTCCCGTCAAATAGCCGTACAGGTTCGGTTCCTCGGGCACATAACCCAGGCGTTGCCGGAAGGCGATCGGGTCATCGTACACATTTTGTCCCTGATAGAAGATGTGGCCCGCGCTTGCGTGCAGCAGGCCTGTGAGTATTTTTACCGTCGTGGATTTACCGGAACCGTTCGGCCCCAGATAACCCGTGATCTCGCCTGGACCCACGGTGAAACTCACGTCATCCACCACCGGCGCTCCTCGAAATCGCTTGGTGAGATGGCGAATCTCGAGCATGGGGTTAATTGAGCAGCCGCAGCGTGATGAACGAGCAGCGAGCGTAAAAGCGGGTGACGACCAATGCCACAAACGCGTTCAATAGGCTAGGCAAAACAACCAAGACGACCGAGTCAATCAGCGGCGGGTACCCCACGCGCCCGGCTTGATGGCTCCCGATCCATAGTTCCACGCTCTGGGTGAAAGCGCACAACGCGAAGGACAAGGCTGGGACAAGCACGGACGGGTTCGACCTTTGGCCAGGCAGCGCCACCGTCAGCACCTCGCGTAGCGCGCACCACCACACCCGGAGGCTGCCTATGTTCTTGATATCTTCCGCAAATGCCAGCGTCATCTCGCCGCCAAAATCGCGCCGCAGATCTAGCGGGTAAAGCAGTAGCAGCTTCTGATAGAGCCAGGCGTTCATCACGACTCCGCTAACCGCAGCCGCATGGCTTTCGACTTCTTCACCATGGCCTCCATGCGCGCGAGCTCGGCATGTAAGGCCGATTTTCCAGCGCCGGTAAGGCGATAGTATTTGCGCCGGCTATCGCCGTGCTCCGGACCCGGAACTTCGCGAATCCGGTCGGAGTCCAACAGCCTCTGAATGGTCGTGTAGAGCGTCGCGGGCCCCATCTGAAAGGTGTCGTCGGAGAGCTTTCGCGCCTCCTGCATAATTGCGTAGCCGTGCTTGTCGCCGGCCGCCAGCGCGAATAGGATAAGGAAGGCCGCCGGGGCCAGCGGCGAGTCAGCCTGCTCCTTCGTCACCCGCTCCATAGTCACCTAAGGATATATCATGGATGGATATAGTTGTCAATAGCGGTTCGCGCTAAGATGTAGCTGTACCGCGCGATTTTCCTCGCCCTTCATTTGTGACTCGGCACCTGTGACACACCCGGCAATCCGCGATCTGTTCCAGTCGCTCGGCCGCGACCCCGCCTTTCAGGATGCCGTCAGCCGGCTGATTCGCGACCCGCACGCGCGCCTATCGCTCTCCGGACTCACCCCTACAGCCAAAGCTTTGTACATCGTGTTGCTGTGGCAGGCCACCGAGCGCAACCTGGTGGTGGTTGTCGACGGTAACAATCGAGCCGACGCGCTCACTGAATTGGTGGACACGTTTTTCGATCTGCTGGTCACATCCGATTTACCGCGGCCGCAGACCATCCCAGCCTTGGACGTGCTTCCGGCGCAGCGCATGTCGCCGCACAACGAGATCAGCGAGCAGCGGGCCATCGGTCTGTGGCGGATGGCGTCGCGCAAGACCAGCATCACGATTACCCCTGTCGCTTCCGCGCTCCTGCGCACTGAAGCGGCCGATTTTTACCGCCAGCTCGCGCTTACGCTACGCGTGGGCGAGGAGATTCCGCTGCAGGATCTGCTGGCCCATCTGGAAAGCATCGGTTACGAAAAACGCGATCCGGTGGAAATGGTGGGCGAGTATTCGCTGCGCGGCGGTATCCTGGATATCTTTCCCGCCGAAGCATCCAAGCCGATTCGCATCGAGCTGTTCGGAGACCTGATCGAATCCATCCGAAGATTTGACGTTCAGACCCAGCGCTCAGTGATGAAGATTTCCGAGACCACGCTGTTGCCATTGGCCGAGTATCCCAAATCGCGCGAACTATTCGATGAGTTGGGCGAACCCGCTCCAGGCTGGGAATTCACGGTTCCCATGGTCCGGCCGCGATCGCATTCGCTGTTCTCGCTCACTGAGAATCCCGTGATTGTGGTGGATGAACCGGAGCAAGCCGCGGCAGCCGCCGAGCGCTTTTGGAAACGCTTGCGCGAAAAGTCCGATCGGCCGTTTCCCCTCCCTCCCGAAGCAAATTTCTTCAGCTGGCCCGAGCTGCTCGACAGTCTGGCCGGTTTTGCCGAACTCGCTCTCCGTGAACTAGAACTCTTCACCAGCCACCAAGAACCAGCCACCAGCGACGACGGCGCGACAACGTCGCGTCCGTCTCTCGCCTTCCACGGCAACATCCAAGCCGCCGTCGCCGAAGCGCGCAATCTGGTGGAGCAAGGCTATCGCGTGGTCTTCTTCGGCCGATCCAGCGGCGAACTGGAGCGGCTGGCGGACATTTTTCAGGAATATTCGGTGCCATTCCAATTGGGTCTCGATCCCGCCGATGCCACCCGCCCGTATCTCGCCGAGCGTTCCTACGTCGCCGGCACGTCTGCGAGCACCTTCCTCGTCAAAGGACTGATCCGCCGCGGTGTCGTGTTCCCGGCCGCGCGCATCGCTGTTTTCGGATCGGAAGACCTCTTCGATTCGTCCGATCTGGTGGCGAAGCCCGGCCCCTCGAAGTCCCAGCTGGCCGCGTTCACCGCCGACATGGCGGATTTGAAACCCGGCGATTACGTAGTGCACGAAGCTCACGGAATCGGCCGGTTTCTGGGCACGCGCGAAATCGCGCAAGGCGACAACAAGGGCGATTTCATGCTGCTCGAATATGCGGGCGACGCCAAGCTCTACGTTCCGCTGGCGCGCCTGGATCTGATCCAGAAATATCGCGGCGCGGGCGAAGGCAGCACGCCCACGCTCGACCGGCTGGGCGGCGTCACCTGGGAACGAACCAAATCGCGCGTGAAAGCCAAAATGCGCGACATGGCCGACGAGCTCTTGAAGCTTTACGCGCAGCGCCGCATGGCCGAAGGTTTTCGCTTTTCGCCCGACAGCAATTGGCAGCGCGAATTTGAGGATTCGTTCGAATTCACCGAGACCAAGGACCAGCTTTCGGCCATCCAGCAGATCAAGAAAGACATGGAGAGCGCGCATCCCATGGATCGCCTGTTGTGCGGCGACGTCGGCTACGGCAAAACGGAAGTGGCCATGCGCGCGGCTTTCAAAGGGCTCGGCGACGGCAAGCAAACCGCGGTTCTGGCGCCCACCACCGTCCTGGCCTATCAGCATTTCGAAACGTTCAAGCGTCGGTTTGCGGCCTTTCCGGTGCGCATCGAAATGCTCAGCCGTTTTCGCGACAAAAAGGAAATCGCCGAAGTGTTGCAGGGTTTGGCCGAAGGTAAAGTGGACATCGTCATCGGAACGCACCGCATTCTTTCGAAGGACGTGGTATTTCGCGACCTCGGCCTGCTGGTCGTAGATGAAGAGCAGCGCTTCGGAGTGCGCCACAAAGAGCGCATCAAACAACTGCAGCACAATGTGGATGTGCTCACCATGAGCGCCACGCCGATTCCGCGCACGCTGCATATGTCCCTCGCCGGCTTGCGCGACATGTCGGTGATCGAGACTCCCCCCAAGGATCGCCTGGCGATCCACACCGTGGTGGCGCACTTTGGAAACGAGCTGATCAAGACCGCCATCGAACAGGAGCTGGCTCGCGGCGGCCAGGTGTATTTCATACACAATCGCGTGGACAGCATCTATATGCGGGCGGCTCAAATTCAGGAGCTGCTGCCGGGTGTGCGCGTAGGTGTCGGCCATGGGCAGATGGACGAAACGGAGCTGGAGCGCGTGCTGCTCGGCTTCATGCAGCACGAATTCGATGTCTTCGTATGCACCACCATCGCCGAAAACGGGCTGGATATTCCACTGGCCAACACCATGATCATCGAGAACGCCGAGCGGCACGGTCTTTCGGAGCTATATCAATTGCGCGGACGCGTGGGTCGATCGAATCGAAGAGCTTATGCGTATTTGCTGGTTCCGGCCGACACCGAGCTGAGCGAAATCGCCCGCAAGCGTTTAGCCGCGCTCAAGGAATTCAGCGATCTGGGCGCCGGGTTCAAGATCGCCGCGCTCGATCTCGAGTTGCGCGGAGCCGGCAACATTTTGGGCGGCGAGCAGCACGGCCACATCGGCGCGGTCGGATTCGACATGTATATCCGATTGCTGGAGGAAACCGTGCACGAGCTCAAAGGGGAAGAAGCGCCGCTGCAAGTTCACTCCACGCTCAATCTCGGCCTCGACATTCGCATCCCAACCGAATACATTTCGGACGAGCACCAGCGATTGCGCGCCTACAAGCGGATCGCCGATACTGGCACCGCCGAAGCCGCTGCGGAAGCTTTGGCCGAGCTCGAGGATCGCTATGGCCCCGCGCCCGCAGCCGTTCGCAGTCTGCTGAAATTCTCGGCGCTCAAGGGCTCCGCGCAGAAGCTCGGCATCGAAGCCATCGACCGCCGCGCGGGTGCGATCAACGTCAAGTTCCACAAGGAAACGCACATCGATCCCAAGCGCCTGATGAGCCTGGTGACGCGCACCGAAGGCGCGCAGTTCACCCCTGCCGGAGTGCTGCGCCTGCCGTTGGACGGAGCCTCGGATGCCGAGAAAGTCCTGGAACTCGTGGAGTCGCAATTGCAACAGCTCGAGCCAACCGAGCCGCGCGCGTAGCAACTTCGCTAGTAAACGGCTAGTAAACGCCTAGCTAGTAAACAATGGTGCGCTTCGCTGCGTCCGCCGCTGTGGCCATATCCATCAGCGTGTCGAGGAACTCCTTGGACTGGCCGATGAACAGCCCGTCAGCGGTGAAGCTTGCGATCGTAGCCACTGCGCCTGCGAATTTATCTTTCAGCGGACGTATGACCGAGACATGCGGAAGGCTGGCGTTGATGAATTCGCAAGGGACAGGGAAGATTAAGCTGGGCTGAATCGACCGATTCAGAGGATCGAAAAAATTGGGGAACGTCAGGCGGGAAACGGGATCCGTAAACGGCGCAACAGGGGCTTGCACTCCGTTCCCCGCAAAATCGACCCATTCCAGGAAATGAGCGATCTCGTCTCCGCCAATCCCCAGAGTGACCTCAAGCACTTCCAAATCCGACACTTTTCTACTCATGGCCGCGTACAGACTTGATCCGCCCTGCTCGATGTACCCGAAGTGAAAGCCCGCAACATTCGCGATCGCCTGAATATGTTCGTTGCCGGGCAGGGTCCCGCCTTGCAGGGGCGCGCCGTTGAAATCGTTATCGTCTCTGGGAATCGCTGTGACGTTTTTGAGAATGATCGCCTGAGGGAAGGTGGCGCCGAAATCCGGATTGGCGGCACTGCGGTAGCGAACGTACCAACTGGTATCGACGGTCAGATTCATGAGGTTGGTGAGACGTTTGATACCCGACGATCCTGTCGCTGTGCTTCCATTCAAAGTGCGGAACTTATCGAAATTGACGGGCCGTGCTCCTCGATACTCGAGATAAGCATTGAGGAAGGTTGCGTGACTCACTTCATCCAGCGTGTTGCTGCTGATGTATTGCGGCCCGTCACCATCAAGATTCGAGAGGGCCAGCTGGTAGCTATTCAAGGGCGGGTTCGGGTTGGGATTTACCTCAATAGGCTGATCATCGCCGATACCACCCAGTTCCGCATATTGCGTCCACAGGTCCGACTCGATCAGCTCGGCTGCTGCGAGAAATTGGAGAATGGCGACGTCTCCCGGGCCGAGGGGCTCGACCGGAGCCGCGAACAGTTTGCTCTCACTTAGCGCGGTGGCGCCCAGTACAGCCGCTCCCGTGGCGAGAGAGCCTCGCAAAAAAGAGCGGCGATTCTTAAGCAGCTTCAAGTTAGTCTCTTTCATATATCTCCTGGAAAAGTTCGTTCGCGCGTTTCGTGCGCGCCATTCCAGTGTGGGGCGTTGCGATTGTGGAGTTGTTCGAAGTAAGTAAAGAAGTTGCAAAACTGAATTCAATCAGCCGAGCCGCGCGTAACCGAATCGCGCACTCTTACTGAACCGCGACCGTGAGGGAGCGGCCCCGCTGTTACAATCACCACGTGCGCCCGCCCCTCCCCGCCCGTTGGGTCGCCATCAGCGTCTTCATTCTCGCTTCGGTTCTGAACTATCTCGATCGCCAGATCCTCGCCACTATGGTCGACATCTGGCGCGCGCGGCCGGAGTTTCCGTTTACTTACGACGATTACGGACTGCTGCTCTCCGTCTTCTCCATCGCCTACGCAGTGAGCGCCCTGTTCGCCGGCTGGTTCATCGATCGCGTAGGTCTGAATCGCGGAACCATCGTGGCGGTCGCCGTGTGGGCCATCGCCAGCTTCGGAACCGGAGCTTCGCATAGCGTCCGCGAGTTGCTGATTTGGCGCGCCGTGCTGGGGGCCGCTGAAGCCAGCGCGATTGCCGCCGTCACCAAGGCCGTCGCGATGTATCTGCTCCCACCCGAGCGCGCAGTCGGACAAGCCATGAGCCAACTGGGCTTGAGCCTGGGTGCCGGCCTCGCGCCGGCGTTCGCAGTTTATTTCTCGTATCGCTACTCCTGGCACTGGGCTTTCTACTCCGCTGGATTGTTGAGCCTGGCTTGGATTCCGGTGTGGCTCGTCACATCGCGCGCGATCCCGCCCGTCCGGCTGCCTGGCGACGGCCAGGCGACGCACTCCTTCGCCCTGCTGCGCGACCCCAAGCTCTGGGCGTTAATGATCGCGAACATGCTCGGCATGGCCGTGTACAGCCTGTGGGCGAATTGGGCGCCCACCTACCTGGTGCGCGTCCAGCATCTTACGCCGCAGCAAGCCTCGCACTACACCTGGATCGTGCCCATCAGCGGCTACTTCGGCGGCCTGCTGGGCGGCGCAATCTCGTGGCGATTCGTCATCTCTGGCCGCGCGCCCATCGCCGCGCGCAAACGCGCTTGTCTCATATCCGCTTTGTTCTTGCTCGGAACCATGGCCGTTCCGCTCGCGCCCAATCCAGCTCTTGCGACTCTCGGAATGTCGTTCAGCTTCTTTTGGGTGTGCGCCTGGAGCGTCAATCATTACACGCTGCCCATCGATATCTACGGCGCAAGCCACGCCGCATTCGGCGGTGCAGCGCTGGTGTTCGCGTACGGCGTGATGCAATCCATCATTTCGCGGCCGCTGGCGGACATAATCGAAAACTTCGGCTTTGCGTCGGTCTGCCTTGCTTTTGCGATACTTCCCATCGCGGGTTATCTCTTGGTGCATGTTTTGATTCGAGATGAATCAAATCCGGATCCCGCCGCCCATCAGTCACAAACCATTGCAAAAACTACTAGTACCTATTAACGCGCCGGTACTGCGCGGCGTAAGCTCCGCCTGAATAAGGACTAAACGAGCAGTAACTTACACCGCTTTTGGTCGATCTAATCTAGTGAAGGACAAAACGGAGGCGCGGATTTGCTTCGAGAGGATGTAATGGGAGTATGAAAGTTCAGTGGCCCTATCGCTGCGACTATTGCCTGAACCTAAAAGGCGAAACCAATCATTGGTGGCTGCGGCCCAATGACATTGATGCGTTCCGGCTGGTACGCTGGGACCAAACTTTGGCCGATCAGGCAGGCTACGAACACATTTGCTCAGAATCGTGCGCGTCGAAAGCGCTCTCGCAATGGTTGGCGCAGGCAAGCGGCCACTCGGTGCGGACGACATCGAGACCGGAAGTGTCCCTCCGGACCCAGTAGTCACTTTAAATAGCGTAGCTCCTGTTTTGCCGCCGCCACGGTCCAATTGTGCCAGGGCGGTTCATGCATCGAGATCTTTTCGAAGCACGCCGCGGCTTCGCGGTAGCGCTTGTTGTTCTCCAGATACTGGCCGTAGTAAAACCACGCCGTCGGCAATGAAGGATGAGCCCGGATAACGGCCGTCGCCGAGGCTTCGGTC